>Ga0136630_1000752_pt1 | contig 12857 bp, 13 predicted proteins | sample AntDrymUQ5682106_2_FD_105496 | JGI IMG/M metagenome (GOLD analysis project Ga0136630, IMG submission 105496) | Polar desert sand microbial communities from Dry Valleys, Antarctica - metaG UQ568 (21.06) | ecosystem: Environmental > Terrestrial > Soil > Desert | place: Antarctica: Dry Valley...
AGCGGAGCGTTCTCACGCACGGCCAAAGAAACGAAGTCTTCGCCCGGCTCCGGTATGAACCATATAAAACACGAAATATTCTCCACATCGCCATCGTACTTCAGCGGGGATGCCGTCGCCCGGCGGAGAAAAGTTTCCGGCTCGCCCCGCTTCCAAAAACATCCGCGAACATAATGCGACAACGATCTCGGCACGAAATTTTCGCGCAAGAAAGCACACCGTCCACTTCGCAAAACATCCCTCCCCACCGATGGAAGGTGGAAAATCGAGAGTGTGGAAGCCGCTCCCGGCCACTCGGAAACACGGCTTCGGAGACGGCGGAGGTTCCGGCTCGGGAGCGCGGCTTCGACCTTCGGCGGAGCGGCGTTTTGTAAACCGGGTTTGCCCGGATGGCTCGCGTCCGCGTGGGTTCCTTCGGTGGTGGGATGAATTCGGCGTATAGTTTTATATGGGGCGCGTATCGTCCCTTTGTTTCGGATCGAATCCACGTTTCATGAAAGGGTGCGGCTCGGCTTTGGCGGATGGAGTGGAGAGGGGAGAGGGCGGTTCCGCCGAGAGGTCGTCGCGGGTGGTTCTCGCGGTGATGATGCTCGCGCTCTTCGTTTCGGTCGTGAATCAAACGATGGTCAACGTCGCGGTTCCGCCGATGCGCGAGGAGTTCGGCTCTTCGGAGGCGGCGGTCGGGTGGGTGAACACCGGGTATTTGCTCGTGTTCGCGCTGTGCGTCCCGATTTACGGAAGGCTCTCCGATGTCTTCGATACGCGCCGGATCCTCCTCGTCGGTCTCGCAGTGTTCGGGGTCGGATCGCTCATATGCGCCCTTTCGCCGTCGCTTCCGGTTTTGGTCGGCGGACGCGCTTTGCAAGCGGCGGGGGCGGGGACGATACCGGCTCTCGCGTTCGGACTCGTCGCGCGCACGATACCGGATGGGAGCCGCGGACCCGCGCTCGGTCTGCTCTCGGCGACCATCGGGGCGGGGGCGGCTTTCGGGCCGGTGATCGGCGGTTTCCTGATCGGGGTCGGCTCGTGGCACACCCTCTTTTATATGACCATCGCCCTCATCGCCATCGCCCTCGTCGGTGTGGCGTTCGAGATCCCATCGAGCGGAGGCGAAACTCGCGGCACCGGCCTCGACCTCCCGAGCGGCATCCTCCTCGGCGCATCGGTCGCGCTCCTCCTTTTCAGCGTGACGGATGCCGGGAACGCCGGCCTCTTTTCGTGGCGCGTCTTCGCGAGCATCGGCCTCGCCGTCGTCGGCCTCGTCGCTTTCGGGGTGAGGATACGGCGAGTCCCGGAGCCTTTCGTATCACCGAAGCTCATCTCGAACCCGCGCTTCATCGCCGCGTGCGCCGCCGGGTTCTTCGGGCAGTTCGCGAACGTCTCCGGCCTCTTCATCCTCCCTCTTTATCTCACGGGAACCCTCGGTCGCTCCGAACTCCTCGTCGGCCTCGTACTCCTCCCCGGCGCACTCGTCGTGACGCTCCTCTCCCCGCTCGCCGGAAGGCTCTCCGACACCGTCGGCCTCCGCCCCGTCCTCATGGCCGGCCTCTTCGTCCTCCTCATCGGCCTCGTCTTCATGTCCACATTCGGGGTCTCGGGGAGCGTCATACTCGCCGCCGTCGGGATGTCGCTCCCCGGCTTCGGCTTCGCCGCCACGAACTCCACCGCCTCGAACGCCGCCTCCGAATCGCTCACCCCCGACACCGCCGGGGTGGGACTCGGCATATATCAAATGTGCTTCTTCCTCGGTGCGGGATTCGCCCCCGCCCTCTTCGGAGCGTTCCTCACCTTCCGGCAAACCCTCGGCGACCTCGGCGCGATAAACCCTTTTTACGCTTCGGATGCTCCCGCGTACAGCGACGCTTTTCTCCTCGCCGGGATCGGCGCGATACTCGCCCTCATCGCCGCCTCGACCCTCTCCGCCAAAAAGTGATTCCGAATCCGGATGAATGGTTCCTCATTCGACGCTTTCGTGAGGTCGGGAAAGCACGGCCTCACGAAGCGGAGCGGCTCACGATCTCATAGCGGAGTTCATAAAGACCCGGCCACGCCTTCGGACGAGCTTCACCCATTTCAGAAAGCTCCATCCTTACGCACTCCGGTATACGAAGCGAAGCGTTCCCACGCGCGGCCAAAGAAGTTTCATAACTCCGCCCTCTCGAATCTCCTCATCGCGAGGACGATGAAAAGCACACTCCACAGCGCAGTCGCGGGGATGGAGATGATGCCGTGGGGGAGGATGAAGCCGCCCTCCACGAGGTTGAATCCGGTCTGGAAAAACAGCCACGGGAAGATCGCCGTCGCCTCCGGGGCGTAGTTTGCGATCATGAACCCCGCCACCATGAACCCGAACACGCACCCCGCGAGCGGCCCCCGACTCTCGAAAACCGTCCCGAGAAAGAGCGAGAGTGAGAGATAAAAAAGGAGTCCGAGGGCGAGTATTCCGAAGCCCCCGAGGAAGGCGAGAGGGGGCGGAGGGAGTGTGGATATGGCGGTCATGAGGACGTAAAAAGCCGCCGCCGGGAAGAGGAGCGAGACGGTCGTGAGCCACCGGAAGTGGATGGCGAGTTTGGCGAGGACGAACGCCCGGCGGGAGGCGGGTTTCGAGAGAACCCACGCCGCCGTCCCGAGTTGTTTTTCGCCGATTATGGCTCCTTGCGTTCCGGCGACGACCGCGATGACCGAGGCGACCGTCCCGAGCACGAAGAACATGAGAAGCCCCGCGTCGTTTATGTCCTTCGGCGAATACCCCGGCTCCATTTGACCCCGGATGAACGCGATGACGACCGAGATGATCGCCACGATGAGCATCCATATCGCACCGTGCGCCACGAGCGAAAACCCGCTCGTCCACTCGCCGTTCTCCTTCCCGACGAGGTTCCGAAACCCATTCAAAGAACCCTCCGCGGGTTCGAGCGAGGGCGGCGGAGCCTCCGGGTTTTCCGGGCTTCGCTCGCCGTCGTCGCGCCCGGTATTCTTCGGCGTCTCTTTATGTTTCATCGCTCGCCTCTCCTTCGACGAGGTCGAAGAACGCTTCTTCGAGGCTTTGCCGCTTCCGTCCGAAGCCGACGACCTTCACGCTCCGGTCTTCGAGGACGAGCCGGATGAGGTTTTCTTCGGCGGCGGTTTCGTCGGTGGTTTTCACGAGCCACGTTCTCTCCCCGCCCGGCTCCGAAGCCTCTTCGAGTGAGGCGACCCATGTTTGCGACTCGACGCGGTTCCGCACTTTTTCGAGGGCGTTTCCCGGCGTGCTTCCGAGGCGTATTTCGTATGCGCCGGAGCCGTCGGTGGAGAGGAGTTCGTTTATGGGGGCGTGGGCGAGGAGGCGTCCTTCCCGGAGGATCGCCGCCGAGTCGGAGACTCTTTGAACGTCATCGAGGATGTGTGTCGAATAAAAGATGGTCGTGTTTCTCTCGTCTCGCAATCTCGCCATTATTTCGAGGACGTCGCGGCGGCCCATCGGGTCGAGGGAGGCGGCCGGCTCGTCGAGTATGAGAAGCTCGGGGGCGTTTATTTGCGCCTGTGCGAGGCCGAGCCTTTGCCGCTCTCCGCCCGAGAAGCCGCGTATCCTCCGGTCCGCCCGGTCCGAAAGCCCGACGAGCGAGAGTGAATCCTCGATCCGCTTTTCTATGGCTTTTTCCGGGCCGGAATAAAAAAAGTTGGCGCCGAATCTCAAAGTCCCGCGGGCGGTCATGTGTCCGTAATAACGGGGGTCTTGTGCGAGGTATCCGACGCGGCGGCGTATCTCGAAGTCCTCTTTCGCGATGTCTTTTCCGAAGACGGAGCCGCGTCCGGAGGTGGGGCGCGAGAGTCCGAGGAGCATTTTCATCGTCGTCGTTTTCCCGGCTCCGTTCGGCCCGAGAAACCCGAAGATCGAGTTTCTCTCCACGCGGAGGTCGAGGTTTTTGAGAGCCGCGACCCGCCCGTACGCCTTCGTGAGGCCGCTCGTCTCGATGACGGCGGCGGAGTTTTCGGCGGGTGTTTCTTCGGTGGGGCGTTCGTAGTTTTTCGAGGTCTTCATATGGGTGAGATTATATCGGGGGGTCGTCCGGTGAGGCCGTAAACTCGTTATCGTCGTCGGGTTCGGGTGGATGATCGAAATGCGAGTGGCCGAATCATTCATGGAGCATGAGTGTCGGGTCTCGCACGCATCCGGTCGAATCCGTCGAGGGTTTCATCGGAGCGGCCTCCCGGATTTCCGAATGGAGGTTTCACGAATGATCGGGTTAAAATCGGCGGATATGTCGTCGCCATCGCACCGTGGAAAATTTTTTGGAAAAGGCCCGCGTCGGGTTCCCGACCCCGGCCAGCGTGTGCGCCTGCTCGGAGAAGACGAAAAATGGCGGGGCGGTTTCCGGGCGATCACCGGCCCCCTCAGCGACGAGGCATACGGTGTGATCGTGTGGGTCGCGGAGGAGGAGGAATGGGAAACGGCGACGTTGAAAAGGCGGCGACCCGTCGGGATGCCGTGGCCCCTCGACCGCCTCGAAGCCGAATAGCTTTCAGCCGTCGGCGATATCCGATGATGCCATCGGGAAAGCTCACCCATCGCACACGGGACGTGTGTTCGGGACGGAGTTTCGCCTCTCGCCGTGTTTAGCTGAAAGCGAGCGAAGCGAAGCCGAAGTTCGCTCATCTCACACGAACGGTTTGTTCCGTTTCCACATGAGCCAGAGAATGGAGACGACCCATACGACGATGACGGACGAGTACGCGGGGAAGAGGTCGCGATATGCGGCGGGGGTGTCGCCGGTTTCGATGACGGGGATGCTTTGGTCGGTGGGGAGGTTCGCGACTTCGAGACCTTCGCTCGTGGTGCCGAAAAAGATGACTGTTCCGAGGGTCGAGAATTTGCCCTCCCACACCATCTCCTCGCCGTCGAAGTCGGGGAGTCCCTGAGCGGTTTGGATCATGAGGTTGTCCCCCGTGTCTTCGAGGAGGAAGTAAAAATAGGCGACGCTGTAACGGGTGGAAATGCCGATCTCCGACTCCGGCCCGCCGACGTTCTCGGGGGTGAGGTTCTCCCCGACATCCGGAGTACCGGTGATCCGGACATAGTCGCCGTTGGCAAGCCCGGCGGGGAGTTCGCCATTGTTCACTTCCTCGACGGAGAGTTCGACGGCTTCCTCCTGCAAGCCATAGGAAAACTGGTCGGCGATGAGGGTCGTCCCGAAGGTGAAGACGAGAACCATGAAGAGTCGCACGAGGAGCCAGACGTTCCGTTTCACCCAGCGGCCGAGGCCCGGCATTTCGTGATCCTCGTCGAAATGGCCGTCCATGAACTCGTCCCGCGTCTCTTTGGTTTCCACGACGGTGAGTTTATCCAAAGGAGCGCGATGTGGCCGGGGTACATATTCACAAATGGTGGTCGCTTCGCTCCGGTTATTGGTTTGTGGTTATTGGTTGTTGGCCAGAACGAAAACCAACAACCGCTTTTGTGAAAAAGATACCCGCGCGGGGTGGGGGCGATCACTAGTATGGAGTCGCTCGATTGATGTATGCTGTCCGGGCGCGAAGGGTGTGCTCGATGCAGTTGACGGATTAATTTACTTTCCCGGTGGAGGTTGGCATTGGCAGAGGGGCGGGAGGCCACGCGAACAGAGGCCGCGTACACCGTGGTCGGAGTCATTGACGACGGCGCCGAATTGAACCGGGCTGTCGCGGACATCCGGGACATCGGGGTCGGGCCGGACGATTTGACGGTGGTTTTGAAACGGACGAACGAAGGCGAGCCGGAGCCGTTTCCGGACGGGACGCGGTATATCGTGATCCCGAGCGACCGTCGCGGCCTCGAAACCCCGATCGGGTTCGCCATCGCGTTCATCGTCATCGGCGCTTTGTTCGCGATTACGACTCCGGCCATCGGCATCCCGACGTTCATGGTTTTCGGTTCGCTGGCGGCGATATTGTTCGCCGGGAGTTTCTCGCGGGTCGGGGTGGAGCCGATACTCACGGAGATGGAGGCTCCCCGCGAGGAGGCGAGTTCGTGGAACGAGCAGTTCGAGGTCGGGAAGGTCCTCGTTTTCGCGAACACGACGGAGCGCCGGATCCTCCGTCCGATCCGGGAGATTCTCCAGCGTGGGGGAGCGGTTTATTATCTGGTTGACAAGCGGCTCGAGCCGAGGGCGTTGCATCTGGCGACGCTGTATCGGGCGCGGGGCGCGGGCGCGGAGCGGTCGTCGCAGGAAATCCGAGAGAGCTAGGAGCTGAAACATGGATACGCTGTCTTCACTTCAACTCCTCGCCCAGATAGACCTCTCGGACGCGCTCAACGAGATCGGCGGCGCCCGAGCCGTCACGGGCGTCACCATGATCATCCACATTTTCTTCGCGGAGCTTTTCGTGGGCTTCGCCATCGCGGCCCCGGTCCTCGAGGCGTGGGGCGCGAAGACGGGGAGCCCGCGCATGGATCGCCTCGCCCACTCGCTGACGCGCTTCAACGTACTGACTTTCTCGACGGGGGCGACGTTCGCGGTTCTCTTCCTCGTGCTTCTCGTCGGGCTTTATCCGCAAGTTACGGCTTCTTTGTTCACGCACTTTTTCTATGTCATCGTGCTTGCGATGCTCTCGATGGGCCTCACTTTGTGGGGGATGTACACGTACTATTACAAGTGGGATCGGTACGCCGTCATGCACAAGGGGCGGCACATCGCGTTCGGTTTCGCAATGGGGTTCTTTATCTGGATCTGGATGGTCATCATGAGCGGCATTGACACGTTCATGGTCACGGGAGGCGGCGGCGCGGCGAGCATCACGGAAGGGAGCGTCGCCAATTTCTGGGTTTCGATACAAGGACTTTTCAACCCGATGTTCACCGAGATGGTTCTCCACCGGACGTTCGCGAACCTTTCGTGGCCCGCTTTCGCGCTCGCGGCGTGGGCGGCGTTCATGTACATCCGGTCGAGGACGGATGCGCAAAGGTCTTTCTATGACTGGGCGAGTTCGGTGGGGCTTACGTGGGGGGTCGGGTTCCTCCTCGTGCAGCCGATCATCGGTTTCGCCATAGTTTATGCGATGAAGACTTCGGCCCCGGAGAACCCGGTCGCCGGAGCCGAGGGCGGGGCGTATGCGAGGCTCACGTCCGGCGAGTCGTCGGGGCTTTTGTACACGAACCTCCTTCTCGTGGTCGTGCTTTTCGTGGGAGGGGTCGCGGCGATGTATTTCGGGGCGGAGCGGCACCCCGACCGGAGCGGGCAGATCCCGATCCGGTTCTTCGCGCTCGTCGCGGCGGTGGCGGGGATATATTCGATATCGCCCATCGCGGACTTCCCGTTTTTGTATATGCGGTACATCATGCTCCTCATAATGGTCATCGCGACGCTCGGGGCGTTCATCACGTACATGCGGGGGAGGCTCCGTTTCAAGTACGGGAGTCCGAGCTTCAGTTATCGGGCTTTGCTGATGGGGCTGGGGATTCTCGCGGCGGTGGTCGCTTTGAATATGGGGTACATGAAGTCGAATTCGAGGGTGCCGTTCTCGGTATATAATGAGCCGGACTTCACGGTGGAGCCGAGTCCTCCCCCGGAGAGTTTCGGGCAATGACGATTATTTCGGAGTATTCGGGATTCGCAGATCGCGCATATTCCGCGGCTAGAAGGGGCGAGAGTTTTGGCTGAACTTCAAAAAGATCCGATGACCCGCGGCGACTTCCTCGGATTCGGGGTTATGGGAGTGATCATGGGCGGGATAATCACCGTCCCGGCGGCGGCCTTCCTGCTCGAGCCGATCATAAACATAGACATCCTCGGCCAGTCGAACGTGTCGGACGACTGGCAGGAGGTCGGCCCGGTCGCGGACGTGGGGGTGGAGGAGCCGGAGGTTTTCATCGTCGAGTTCCCGCTCACGCAGATTTACGGCGACCAGGAAATCCAGGAACTCTCCCCGGAGGTGCCGCGCTCGCAGGAGGAGTTCGACCTCACGAATGCCGTGTGGCTCTCGTGGAAGGCTCCGATCCTCGAACAGGGCGACCAGGGAAACTCGGGCGACACCATCGGGGTGCCGGAGCGCCCGGCCTTCCTCGACGAGAAGAGGGAGGGTTTCACCCCCGAGGAGATAAGCGAGGTCGAGGAGTCGCTGAATATCCTCTCGAACTCGTGCGCGCATCTCGGGTGTCCGGTGCGGTGGATCGTGAACGCCGACGGCGAGGGCGAGTTCCTTTGCCCGTGCCACGGCGGTATTTATGACATAAACGGAAACTGGTACGGCGGGCCGCCTCCGCGCGGAATGTATCGCTACACACAGTTCGAGGTGCGCGAAAACGGCAGACTATACATAAAGCACGCGTACGATGTCGAAGAGGGCATACCGGGCATAAGCACCCAAGAACCATACGTGGTCTAAAAAGATTCGGGAGAAGAGCGTATGATCGGCAGACTGAGATCCCAGACAATCGAAACCGGTAAGTTCCTCGCGGACTGGATGGAGGACCGCACCGGTGCCGTCACCCAACTCGAGCATTTCCTGTACGAACCCGTCCCGAAACGCGGGGCGTGGCTGTACACGCTCGGGAGCGCGACCCTTTTCCTCATAACGCTCCAGTTTCTGACCGGCATTCTCCTTCTCTTTTATTACGTGCCGACGACCGATCATGCGTGGAACTCGGTTTACTACATCATGAACGAGGCGTATTTCGGGCAGCTTATCCGGGGTATCCATTACTGGTCGGCGAACTTCCTCCTCGCCGTGATCGGGCTTCACATGGCCCGTACTTTCTTCACCGGCTCGTACAAAGCGCCACGCGAAATCAACTGGATCGTCGGCGTGGTTCTCCTTCTCCTCGTGATCGGACTCGCTTTCACCGGATACCTTCTCCGGTGGGATCAAGACGGTTTCTGGGCGTCGGTCGTGGGGATAAAGATCGGCTCGTACTCGCCGTTCATCGGCCCGTACGTTACGCATTTCCTCCTCGGCGGCGATGTCGTCGGGCCGGCCACGCTCGCCCGCTTCTTCGCCCTTCACGTGTGGCTGCTTCCGGCCATGATCGCGCCGTTCATCGGCATCCACCTTTATCTCCTTCGGAGGCACGGCGAGTTCGGGGCGGAGTTCGAGTACACCGACCGGATCTCGAAGCTCCACGAGCGCCAGCGCGAGGAGGGATACCGCCAGCATGAGTTCGAGGACGACGAAGAATACGACTACGACGACGAACTCGACGAGGAAGGCGGGACAACCCGCCACCGGAGGGACGATGAGTAAGAGAGTTTACCGAGGCTGCCGGAGCGTCCGGGTAATATCCGGGCGAGAACAGAAACAGGAGAGGCAGGGCGTATGACGGATGTGCAAAAGGACTTCGCGCAAGGCCGGGCGGCGCCCGCAAAGCCGAAGGACGAAGAGGTCATAACCGAAGAGAACGTCTTCGACCGCCCCGACGAGACGATGGGGTTCTTCCCCGGACAGGTTTATAAAGACGGCGTCGTCGCCACACTCCTCCTCATTGCGTGCACGATCCTCTCGTACGCGGCCCCCGCGCCGCTTTCGGGGCCGGCGGACACGGCGACGGTGGACTATGTGCCGAGGCCGGAGTGGTTCTTCTTCTTTTACGAGCAGATGCTCATGTTCTTCCCCGGATACGCGCTCATCGCTTTCGGGGCGGTCGCCATCCCGACGGTGTTCATCGGGCTTCTCTTCGCCCTTCCGTGGCTCGACCGAGGCCCCGTGTATAGTCCGGTTCGGCGTCCCTTCGTGACGGTGGTCGGGGTGCTTGTGATCTTCGTCGTCTTGATGAACATGCTTTTGGCGGTCAGCCGGATCATCAACTTCCCGGGGCAATGAACTTTGGGAACTTCGCACATCGAGGCAGGGGGTAAAGAATGCCGATAGGAAACATAGACGTTCCGATCATCGGTAAGAACGTCGTTATCGCCGTTCTCGTGCAAAGCCACATCCTCTTCGCCACCTTTATCATCGGCGCGGTCCTCATCGCCGCGACGAGCGAGTACCTCGGGATGGTCACGAAGCAGCCGCGCTACGAACGCTTCGCGAGGAATCTCGCCCGCTTCGTGGTTCTCCTTTTCGCTTCGGGAGCCGCGCTCGCGATCACGTTCGTCCTCGCTTTGGTCACGCTTTTCCCGATTTTCTTCTCGTATTTGCAGAATGTGTTTTTCTGGGTTTTCCTCGTCGAGGCGTTCATGTTCCTCGGGCAGATCATCATCGTGTATGCGTGGTACAACGTTTGGGACAAGCTCGCGTACCGGAAGGCTCTCCACATCGTCTTCGGTTTCGTCGCGGGTTTCATGGGGCTTATGGCGATGACTCTGATCGACGCGGTCGCGTCCTTCATGCTCACGCCACCGGAGGCGGCCGTGGATCAAGTCGCGAGCACGTTCTTGAACCAGACGATGGTTCCCTTGAACATGCACCGCTTCGTCGGGAACTTCTCGTACGCCGGGTTCCTCATCGCGGGCTGGGCGGGGTGGCGGTATTTGCGGGTTACGCGCGACGACGACCGTGAATACTATGATTGGATGGGACACTTCGGGCTTTTGTGGGGTTTCGGGTTCCTCATCATGCAGCCCGTCATCGGGTACGGATATTTGAAGGGCATCCGCGAGAGCGCGCCCGCCGCCTTCGACACGATAATGCTCGGCGACAAGTCGTGGGTTTTCCTCCTCCTCATGGTTTGGATCACGATCATGAGCATCGCCTCGACGGTGTATTTCGTCCACAAACTCCGCTTCGCCGTCAAGCCGACGGAGTTTTTACGGAAGCTGTGCGTCGGCGCCCTCGGATTCATGGCGCTCTTCTCGATCCTCAATATCATCCCCTCGAACGCGAGCCTCGTGCCGCAGATCGGGCTGGTTTTCGCCAACGGCGCGGATACGTCCATACCGCTCGGCTCGATGTATCCGTGGAAGTACATCGGCCTGATCGGGCTTATGCTCGTCGGGGTGTTCGTGGTCGCCCTTTATTTGAAGACGGCGGCGAGCGGCTTCCACTGGGGGAGGGCGAGCCGATGGAGCCAGTTCGCGCTCATGTCGTGCGCCGTGACGGTGGTTCTCGCCATGATCACGATGGGATACACCCGCGAGACGGCTCGCCGCGTGGACAACGACCCCGGCTTCCTCATATACAACTGCGTGACGCTCGACCAGCAACTTACACCCGACACATGCCTCGTCGAAGGTCTCGCCGACGGATCGGAAGGTGTCCAGTAAATGATGGACTTCGCGCTTCTCCTTCTTCAGTCGGAAAGCTCCGGAACGGGCATATTCCGTTTCTTCGCCGCGTTCCTCCTGATCGCGACCGTGTTCACGGGCGCGCTCGGCTTCACGTACTGGATCAGCAAAGACGAATAGCTTCGCTTCGCAGCATTGCCAGTCAGCTTTTATGGCCCGGTGGGATCCGACCGCCGGGCTTTTCGATGGTCGGCCGCTCGCCGGGATGCGAAAGCGGAAGCCCGATACAATGACGCGGCAAAGAAGCCGAAAGCTCCCGAAGGGAGCGGGCTGAAAAGCTGACTGGCTGATCGGCTTCGACCGAAGGGAGAACATGTCCGACATACCTCTTTTTCCGCTGAACGTCGTCCTCATGCCGGGCGCGCCTTTGCCGCTCCACATCTTCGAGGATCGATACAAGCAAATGATCGACGAATGCCTCGAAGCGGAGTCGGAGTTCGGGATGGTTCTCGCCGACGAGGAGGGCGGAACCCGGAACGTCGGATGCACCGCGAAAATAGTCGAGCTCGTCGAACGCTACGACGACGGGCGGATGCTCATCCTCGTCGAAGGCGAACGCCGCTTCAAACTAAACAACGTGTCGTCGGAGAAGAAACCGTATTATGTCGGGGAGATCGAGTACATCGAGGAAGACGACGAGCCGAAAGAGGACGTCTCCGCCCTCGCCGAAGAGTGCATCGCCCTTCTCGAAAGGGTCGTCGAGGCCGCCACCGAAGGCTCGGTCGGCATCGAAATAGAGCCACCATACCGGAACCTCTCCTTCGCCATCGCCGGACGCATCGAGTTCGAGATCGAGACGAGGCAGCAAATCCTCGAACTCACCTCGGAAAAAGAGCGTTTGGAAAAAGTCAAAGAACTCCTCTCCGAAGCCGCCGAGAAACTGGAGAAAGACAAGGAAGTCCGAGAGAAGTCGCAGACGAACGGCCATCTCCGGAGCGACTGGCAGCCGGGCGGGTGAGCATCGGCTTCGCCGCCGCGCACGCGCTTCGCCGCCGCGCACGCGCTCGTCAGCATTTTGTTCATCGGCGATGTCCGGCGAGAATGCCGCCGTGATTGCGCGGGCGGGATCCATTCATCGCGCACAATGCGCGTTCGGGGCGCGGTTCCGTCTCCCGGAGTTTTAGTTTTTGGCTGGCTGACTGAAATGCTCGGTGAGACTTCGGCTCACCGACTCATCTTTCTTCGGCTTTCTTGCGGGAGGAGGCCGCGTATGCGACGGAGGCTCGCCTGATCCACTTTGTAAATTAGCGGCTCGGAGGCGAGGCTCTCCTCCCCGGCTGCCGCTTTCATCCTCTGTGTGAGGTTGTCTTCGACGAGCCACGACATGGAGGGGAGGACTCCGGCGCGTATTCTCAGGCGGACCCGCCCGTCGTCCTCGTCCTCGCGGCTCACGAGCTTCGGCGGCGTGACATAAAGTTCGGAGGCTTCGCCGAGTGAGTCAACGACGCGCTCGGCGGCGTCGGGGTCGCGGAGTTGTATCTCCACGTTGAACCGTTGCTGTCCCGAGACGTACGTCGTCACCCCGGCCACCGCCCCGTTCGGGACGAAAACCACCTCGCCCGAGAGCGTGCGGATACGGGTGGTCCGGAGGCCGAGTTCCTCGACGATTCCCGCCGAACCCTGTGGCTGGACTTCGATAAAATCCCCGACCGCGTATTGTCCTTCGAAGATAATGGAGAACCC
>Ga0136630_1000753_pt1 | contig 12846 bp, 18 predicted proteins | sample AntDrymUQ5682106_2_FD_105496 | JGI IMG/M metagenome (GOLD analysis project Ga0136630, IMG submission 105496) | Polar desert sand microbial communities from Dry Valleys, Antarctica - metaG UQ568 (21.06) | ecosystem: Environmental > Terrestrial > Soil > Desert | place: Antarctica: Dry Valley...
CGCCGAGTCCGCAATGTGGGATCCACAGGGCATCAACAAACCTGGGAAAGCAGCCAGTCCGCTGGAAACATCATTAGCCGCGGAAAGCGTCCATCGCACACGTGGGACATCCGATGGGGTCGATCCGCTTATCTTTGGCGAACGCGATTAGGGATTTCCAATCACTCGAACAGTGTTTCGGATTGTCGACCCCGAGCGGCGGCTGGATGGTGTGGCAGCTAGCCCGGTGAAGCCGGGATTGATTCCGGTTCCTGATCTTCTCGTTCAGGACGAAGCCTTGTCTGTTCTGCCTCAACCAAAGCCTGTAGTCGCCGGTCTGCGCAGGTAGCTCAAACGACTGAATCTTCGACTCGGCCAATGCTGCGACTCCTCTCCAAGAGTCCCCGGTCCAGAGGTTACTCGAAGCTACTCTCGCCCGCTGCCTGGCGTAGCCCGCGCGTCTCCGGGTTTCGTGCAGCAAACGTGCAGCAGGAATAGGGAAAAGCTGTCCATCTGTGCCCATTGGAGTCCACCCGAAAAGCGCCTCTAAGCAGGGAAAATACAAGAAACCGCAGGTCAGGGAATATGCCTGCGCCGCCCTTTCAAGGCGGTAGCACGGGTTCAAATCCCGTTGGGGCCACCAAGCAAAAGCGCAGGTCAGCAGCCACTATGCCGCTCCCACACGTCTACCCCTCAAGGCCTATGGGCGCGTGTGGGGCGCGAGCCGCCGAGAAAGCAAATCGTCCAAGCGCTCTGGAGTCTCGTCTTCTGAATCCTCATAGAGATCTCCATAGCGGGCAGGATTTGCCCATAATCATGAAAGTCCTTGATGGCCGAGGGATCAAGCGTCTGTATACGCAGGTCGATAAACCGTGGAATTTCGTGCTCGGTGACGGTGAAGGTCAGGAAGTTGATGTGCACGTGATCTCATTCGATGAGTTCAGGAACGGGATCTATGGGCCAGCAGAGAACGGCGACATGTATCCAGCTGAGTCGCTTACGGGGGTGGGTGTGATCGAGGACCACCCGGTGCGGTGCATCTCGGCAGAGTGGCAAGTGCGCTTCCACACAGGCTACGAGTGGGATGACAACGATAGGCGGGACATGGCCGAGATAGCAGAGCGCTTCAGCCTTGAGCTGCCCAACGATCCGATTGGGCGCCGATGGATGCAGCAGGAAGTGCCATAGATCATTGAAGACTGCATTCGTTCTGGGCGGCACCGGTTTTGTTGGTCGCCATGTGTCCCGGCGGCTGGCCGAAGGCGGATGGGACGTGACCGTTGGTTCGAAGGGCGAAACGGCGACCCCAAGGGAGGTCGCCGATCTAAGTCGCGTCACAATCGATCGGTCGGTCGAAGGTACGCTTCTGAGAGACTTGTTTGAGGGGATCGACGTCTTGGTTGATGTCATCCCGTACGAGATCGTCGACGCGGAGCAGCTCGTCGCTCTGAAAGACGTGGTCGGGAGCGTTATCGCAATCTCGACGACTTCGGTCTACGCGGACGACGACGGCAGGACCCTCGATGAGGCGACCGGGGAGGAGGACTTCCCTCGGCTGCCCGTCCCGATCCTCGAGACACAGCGGAGAGTTGTCCCGAGTGACGACACCTACTCGACGAAGAAGGCCGCGATCGAAGACATCCTGCTAGGCCAGGATGAGCTCACCGCGACCGTTATCCGCCCCTGCGCCATCTACGGGCCTGGCGACTCGCAGTGCCGGGAGTGGTTCTTCGTCAAGCGGGCCCTGGATGGTCGGCCCTTCATCCTGCTCGCCGATGAAGGAGAGTCAATCTTCCACTCGACCTCTGTACACAACCTTGCGGAGCTGGTGCGCGTGGCCGCGGAGCGACCCGTGACGGGAGCATTCAACTGTGGGGACCCGGACCCACCCGACGTGCGTCGCATCGCGAGGAGCATCGCCGCCGCGGTGGATCACGAATGGGAGGACGTGCTGCTCCCACGGGAGCTTTCTCTAGATCGGAAGGTGCGAAATCCCTGGAGCGGGTTCCACCCGTGGCTGGTCGCGATGGACAAAGCTAGAGACGAACTCGGTTACGAGCCGGTCGCCACCTACGAACACGCGATCGTCGAGGACATCGAGTGGATCGTGGGCGCGACGGCAGAGGAGGACTGGAAGGAGGTTCTGCCGAAAGCGGCGGACTACTTCGGCGAGAAGTTCGACTACGCGTTCGAGGACGGATTCCTAGAACGGATGAGGCGTTGATGGATCCGGAAGACGTGGTAACCGCGCTCGATCGACTCGATAAGCACGGCGTTAGGTGGTGGCTCGATGGAGGGTGGGGCGGGGACGCCCTCGTCGGCCAGCAGACGCGCCCGCACGATGATCTGGATCTGGTCATCGAGCTAGCCGACTCGGACCGCGCCGTTGCTGCGCTGTCGGAGCTGGGATACACCTTGTACCCAGACGAGCGGCCGACGAAATTCGTTCTGTGCGACGAGCGAGATCGACGGGTGGACTTCCACACGGTTACGTTCGACGCTGAGGGCGGAGGAGTGCAGGTGTTGCAGGACGGAAGCTCTTATCGATACCCGCCCGAAGGTTTCAAGGCACGAAGGACCGTCGGAGGCCAAAGCGTGGCGTGTTTGAGTGTCGAGGTCCAGGTGGAGTGCCACATGGGCTACGAACCCGATGCCAACGACTTCCATGACATGCGTGTGCTTCACGAGCACCTGGGTGTCGAGCTACCGCCACTGTTCAGCAGCTAGCTACAGGGGCGTTGGAAGAGCTACCTGTGCCCCTGGGCGCAGAAGAACGGCCCTGACGTCTCGACGTTGATGTCCCAACCCAGCTCAGCCAACCTCGCCTTGAGCTCAGTCGGCTCCCAGAACACCTTGACGACATCGAAGGTGCGCCCATCCTTGAGAGGTCGTCGCACTATCGGCACGGTCGGTCCTTGGACGAACTCCTCGCGCAGGTCCTCATTCCTCCACGCGTCTCCAACCTCATCGACGAAGAAGACCCTGCCCTCGGGAGCTAGAGCGCGTTCGACGATGGCCCAGAACTGCTCGAAGGCCGACGGCGGTACGTGTGAGAGCCAGTTGGCGAAGAAGACGACGTCATACGTGTCATCCGGTTCCCACGAGAAGACATCTCTTTCGATGTAGCGAACCCGTTCGTCTCTGATCTTCTTGCGTGATTGCTCATGCATCTCAGGTGAGGAATCCAGGGCAGTGAGCTCAGAAGCGTGCTCGAGCAGGTGCCGGGTCCACGTACCGGTACCGCTGGCGATCTCGAGCACCTTCCCGGCCGGAGCGAACGCGTGCAGGGCATCCTCGATCCGCTGGCCATGCGGAGTGAGCGGGTTGCCCGGAGGCGAAGACGTCTCGTCGTATTCCGGCGCGCGCTGGCGATAGTAGTCGATCTGGCCCAGGATCAGCTCCTCCTCGTCCACGTTGTTGATTCGACCACGACTCGACCTGACGCTCAGGGCAATGAGGTGCGTCGGCACCTCGCCCGGTCGCTTCGTCGTGCGACCGCGGTTGGTGAGAGACGATAGAGATATGACGCGTGGAGGATCTTCGATCCCTGAGGTTCAGAGACTCCTGCGAGTGCTGGCTACGGGGAGGACATGCGCTGAGGCGGGTACCGCATTCGGCGAGGGGACACGGGCGATGGCAGAGACCGCGGACCGCGTCGTTTCGGTAGAGATTGATCGAGACCGAGCACGTGCGGCCGCAGAGAACCTCAAAGACCTCAAGAATGTGGAGCTCTTGGAGGGAGACTGGCGCGAAGAACTTCCTTCGCGAGGGCCATTCGGACTCATCTTCCTGGACGCGGGTGGCTTCAAGGAGTCGCCGGAAGATGTTGGGGCAATCGTGCTATCTCTGCTAGAGAAAGGCGGTCTTGTAGTTGCGGACGATATGGTCCCTGGCCTGGCCGCGCACGACAGGGCTCGATCCTTCGTTCTTAGCAACCCGATCCTGGTCGGGGTGGAGGTGCTAACAACGCCGGAGAGCAGCGCGCTGATAGCGGCGCGTCGCTAGGTTAGGCCATGTCTGCCCGCCGGGTGAAATGCTCTATGGCATAAACAACGCAGGGCCAATCAGCCAAGACCGCCTGCCTCTCCCAGCTCATGCCGATCTTGTCGGCGACTCGGAGGGATGCGGTGTGAGTTGGGTCGATGGTCGCGACGAGCCGTTCGATCCCGAATCGAGTGAAAGCGAGATCACGACACGCGAGCGCCGCCTCAGTAGCGATACCTCGACCCCAGCAATGCCTCCGCGTATGCCACCCCATCTCGATTTCTTCAACCTTTTCGATGGTCAGTGGTCTGATCCCGCAGTAGCCGAGGAAACCGGCAACGATTGACTCGATCGCCAGAATCCGAAAACCGTGCTCCCGATACAGCAATTGGTTGCGCTCGATCCACGCGTACGCTTCGTCTCTTGTCTTCGGTCGTGGGTAGAACGTCATCTGCTCCTGGTCCGCGACCATCTCGGCCAGAGCGTCGAGATCATCGTGGCTGAATGTGCGAAGACGCGTCCGGGCTGTCTCACAGACCGTCCCCGCCTTTGGACGCGTCATGGCTTGACGGCGCGAATGAACATGAACATGGGGATTCGTTCGGCCCTAGGCCACTGTCTTCGCCCCAGGGCTTCGTAGTCGGGAAGAGGCTCCTTGATCCGATCTATCAGCAATCCGGATGCTTGCAAGGAATCCGTGTAGTGCGAAAGAGGATGATGCCACGAATTGAATGTCATTTGTAAACCGTCTCGCTCATGACACTGCTCGTAGAGCTGGGACTTGTAATAGTCATCGATCATGAACGGCGCATCTTCGTCCTCGTTCGGGAAGCGGCCCACATCACCGACCGGGTGAAGGATGCAAATGCAGAAGAGCCCACCTGCCTTCAAGACGCGGGTAGCCTCGGCAACACCCGCCGGCACATCGTTTAGATCCATCAAGGAGTTGTAGGCGACGACCGTTCTGAAGGACTCGGATTCAAAGGGCAGCCGGCTCGCGTCTCCAACGAGATAGACGGACTGGAGGTCGGCGGCCCTGGCCTCTCGTATCAAAGTGGGCGAGGAATCGATCGCAATGACCTGCTGGGCGCTTTCTGCGAGCAGGCGTGAAACGCGCCCCTCGCCGCATCCCAGATCAAGAACAAGGCCGAGTCCATCAGGGACGATGTCGTTGAAGAACGATCCTGAGTACGCCCAGAACGAGTCGTGCTTGGGGGTACGAGCCCAGTCCAGCCATCGAGCAGCCTGTTCCTCCCAAGCTTTGCGCAGGTCCATCGACTGAGCATCCCATTCGGGCCCGTCGGTTTCCGACCCGGACTCAATGGTTCCCATCTCCCCTGGGCGCAACTGCCCCGAAAGCAGCCATTCCTTACGACGCCACCGTAGGCCGTCGGAATCAGCTCCTCGCTCCGAACACCGCCGACATGCGCGCTCACTCGGTCTCGCCGTACGCGTCGTGGTAGTTCCACCACTGATAGGCCGGGGTCTGCGGATATCCCTCGGGCGAGTCCTCCCACTCCTCCTGGCGACCAAGGGCAGTGATGTCGAGATAACTCCAGGTGCTCCCCATCGCCTCGTCGCCGCGGCTCTCGATGAGGTAGGTGCGGAAGACCCGATCGCCATCGCGAATGAAGGCGTTGGTCCCGTGCCACTGGTCCACGCCGAAATCGGCATCGAAGTCGTCGGTGAGCGTGTACCAGGGGATGTCCCAGCCCATGCGCTCCTTCAAGCCCCGGATCTCGGCCTGGGGTGCGCGCGAGACAAACGCGAGCGTAGTATCGCGCGCGTTCAGGTGGGCGGGGTGCGCAACCTGGTCGCCGATGAAGGAGCAGCCCTCGCAGGCCCGCTCGGGGTAAGCGCCGCCCGCTTCCGCGTAAGTAGTGACTTCTGGCCCGTAGAAGAAGCGATACACCACGAGCTGGCGCCGCCCCTCGAACAGGTCGAGCAGGCTGGCCGGGCCGTTCGGTCCTTCGAAGCGATACTCCTTCTCAACCGCCATCCACGGCATCCGGCGGCGCTGTGCGGCAAGTGCGTCGCGCGCCCGCGTCAGCTCCTTCTCCTTAACCAGCAGCTTCTGTCGCTCGGTCTCCCACTCCTCCGGCGACACGATCGGGGGTGTGTTCATGGCGAACCTCCTACCTCTTCTTAGCCTCATGCCGACGAGCTTGCCGGGTCTCGCCGCTCGACATGAACGTCGAGTCCCCTCGCGCGAGTCCTGCTTCGGAATCGCCCGTTATCTCTATGACGGTTGGGAGGCCCGGAACTCATCGCCGGGCCGAGCACAGGGACGCACTTCCTTGATCCCTCCACGATACGGGGCCATGCCCACATCTTGTAGGGCCCAGGGAGCTTCTCGGAGCTTGCGCACCGCCTGTTCGGGTGTGCTTTCGGTGGCACGTTGGGTGCGGTTCTACACGCGGGAGCTCCCCACTCCGGTCGCTCAGCGTCGGGTCGACGAGAGAGGCGCCGACCTCCACGATCACTTAGGTCTCTTTCTCGCGCGATCGCAGTAACGGTCATCGGGAGCGGCATCGCCGGCTGGCTTGAGAACGCCATCTAGGACAATCGATCGTCCTCCAAATTTTCATTCCGTTACTCCGGGCTGACTGGTGTTTGCCTCGCGTTCGCTTTAAACGCCGACGAGCTACAGACCGACGCTGCCCCCCGTGCGACACTTACTTGAAGCGCTGCTAACGCGCAGGGCGGCCCCTCCATTCGAGAGGTTCGGCTGATGCCGAGGATGCACATCGATGAGTTCACGATCGACGAGGCACTCGTGCGTCGATTGCTTGTCGGCCAGTTCCCCGAGTGGTCCGACCTGCCTCTTAGCCGCGTCGAGCCCGCGGGGACGGACAACGAGATATTCCGCCTCGGTGACGAACTGTCGCTACGCTTCGCGCGCCGTCAAGGGCCGACGGAACCGGGCGGCACCGAGCTCGATTGGTTGCCGAGGCTGGCGCCGCTGCTCCCGCTCGAGATCCCCGATCCGGTCGCGCAGGGCCTCCCGAATGACGAGTACCCGTGGTACTGGGATGTCCACACGTGGGTGGAGGGCGAGACCGTGCCGGTCGATGAGATCGACGCGATCCAGGCTGCACGCGACCTGGCAGCGTTCGTCGAAGCACTGCAGCAAGTGAATCCGGGGGGTGCGCCGCCTGGCCGTGGCATCCCGCTGGCCGAGCGCGACAGAGAAATCCGATACTGGCTGGCGCGATTCGACGGCGATGCCGCGGTGAAGGCGGAGTGGGAGCGAGCGCTGGCGGCGCCGCAATGGGACGGGCCCCCCGTCTGGCACCATGGCGACCTCGATGCGCGTAACTGGCTCGTGCGGGATGGGCGCATTAGCGGAGTGATCGATTGGGCTGCGATGGGCGTCGGCGACCCGGCCTGCGACGTGATGATGGCGTGGAAGCTCCATTCGAGCGTCGCACGCGACGCGTTCCGCGAGGCGCTGCCCACTGACGACTCGACTTGGGATCGGGCGCGCGGCTGGGTTCTCTCACAGGCGGTCGCGGCACTCGCCTACTACACCCCAGAGAACAACCCGACTCTGTACCACGAAGCGGAAAGCTGGCTTGGGCTGGTGCTGTCAGAGCGCGAGGAGCACGATGCCCCTGGACACGATTCCCAGTCCGAGTTGGACGGCCCGAGTACGGCTCGAAGGCGTTCGCCAAGCTAATCACCGCTATTCAGTACGGTTCGAAGTTGCTTGACACTCCCCGACCCGACTTTTCAAGGCGGTAGCACGCGCTTACTCCGCCGGGGCCCGCTCGATTACCATTTTCGACCTGCAACGCATGGGCTAGCGTAGATCCTCCAAGTAGTCAGGCCAATTCGTGACTCGGTTCCACGAAACCTGCGTAGATGACCTACGGCTCCGCTCTCCTCGGCCGAGGACGCAGCCGAAGAACCGTTCGAGGGCGAATGAACGCGAGGGTGAGGAGGGGGCTACCCGGCGTTCGGGGTCGATCACCGTTGCTGGGTTCCCGAAGCTGAGCAGCGCCTTCGCCGCTAGGGGTTGCCGAAGTAGGGACCGGTCAGCTTGCCCCATCCTCGAGCGTGAACCTAGGCCGCCATTAACAGCATAGCGCGAGGGAGGGGGCTTGCCGCAAGCGACCCAAACGTGCTGACCTGACTCGTCCGCTGAGCCGATCACGGCCAGAACCTATGAAGCCAGGAGTTGTGGAATGCGTGTGTTGCCTTCGGCAGATGGGTCGAGCGGGAGCGGTGAACCGGTCGAGGAGTTGGCGGGGAAGATGCGGGCGACCGACGCTGGCGCGCGGTCGCTCTGCGCGAGGTGGCTGTCCCGAGCAGCGTTCGCCGGGGAGCGGCGATGACCGAGCATGCGGTGGTGATCGCAGGAGGCGGCCCGACCGGGCTGATGTTGGCGGGCGAGCTGGCGTTGGCGGGGATCGACGTCGTCATCGTCGAACGGCGCGCCAGCCAGGACCTCACTGGCTCGCGCGCAGGCGGTCTGCACTCGCGCACCATCGAGGTTCTCGATCAGCGTGGGATCGCCGATCGGTTCCTCTCGCAGGGGCAGGTGGCTCAGGTCGCGGGGTTCGCCTGGATCCCCTTGGACATCAGCGACTTTCCCACCCGCCACCCCTACGGACTCGGGCTGTGGCAGAACCACATTGAGCGAATCCTGGCCGGCTGGGTCGACGAGCTCGCGGTGCCGATCTATCGCGGACGAGAGGTGACGGGTTTGTCGCAGGACGACGCCGGCGTTGACGTCGAGGTCTCCGATGGTGAGTCGCTGCGGGCGGAGTATCTCGTCGGGTGCACGGAGGACGCAGTCTGATCCGTAAGGAAGCCGGTATCGAGTTCCCCGGGTGGGATCCGACAACCAGCTCCCTGATCGCCGAGGTCGAGATGGCAGAGGAGCCGGAGTTGGGCATGCGTCGTGACGCTCGTGGCGCCCAGGTCCTCTCTCGGTTGGAGGACGGTGGGCCGGTGCGGGTCTTAGTGACCGACCAACACCTCGGACCTGCCGGCGAGCCCACCCTGCGCGATCTCAGCGAGGCGCTCATCGCCGTATACGGGACGGACTACGGGATCCACAGTCCCACCTGGATCTCCCGGTTCACCGATATGACCGGCAGGCCGCGGCCTACCGCTACAGACGGGTGCTACTGGCCGGTGACGCCGCACACGTGCATTACCCGGTCGGTGGACAGGGCCTCAACATCGGGGTGCAGGATGCGGTGAATCTGGGATGGAAGCTGGCCCAGGTGGTCAACCAGACGTCGCCAGAAAGTCTCCTGGATGCCTATCATGCCGAACGGCACCCGGTCGCTGCCCGCGTGCTGCGCAACACGATGGCGCAGACCGCGCTCCTTCGCCGCGACGACCGTATCGAGGCCTTGCGCGACACCATGTCCGATCTGTTGAGCATGGACGAGCCTCGCAAACGATTCGCCGCGATGATGTCCGGGCTGGACATCCACTACGACCTCGGCGAGGGACACCCGCTGCTCGGACGTCGCATGCCCGATCTCGACCTGGTCACCGCCAACGGCCCGCTGCGGGTCTTCACCCTGCTGCACGACGCCCGGCCGGTGCTACTCAACCTCGGTGGGCCCGGCGGCTTCGACATCACTCCGTTGGCCGATCGAGTCCGATCGGTCGACGCCGAATACGATGGTGTGTGGGAGCTTCCGGTACTTGGCGCGGTCACTGCTCCCACCGCCGTGTTGATTCGGCCCGACGGACATGTCGCCTGGGCAGGAGACCTCACGGACCCAGAGCTGCCTCAAGCACTTGCGACCTGGTTCGGCGCGGCCACTCCGGCTTAGAACCCGACAGCCGAGCGCCATTACCCCATCACCTATGTGCCGATACGGGCGCCCCTCATCGGGGGCGCAGGTGTTCAGGTCAGAGCCCGGTTGAGCGACCGGGGACGGGCGACACGACGGTGGCTCGTGGGTTGATCTGAGCTGCGATCTGGGTTGCTGGGCGGTCCCCGGGCCCTTACGCGTCGGAGCCCGGCCGAAGCCGGGCTCCGAGCTTGCCGGGTCGTGGGGAGGGGTTACCCGGCAGCCGCCGCAGGGGCCGGGGAACCCTCTGCGGTGGACTTGGTCACGTCGGCGGTGGCGAACTGAAGATCCGGGTCGACGTGGGTCACTTGGATCTCGACGCTCTGACGCTTGTTGCCGTCGTTGTCCTGCCACGTGCGCTGGACCAACTTGCCGGCGACGAAGATCCGCATCCCCTTCTTGAGGGTGTGCGCTGCGTTCTCGGCGACGCTTCGCCATGCCGTGCAGCGGAAGAACCCGTCGGTGACGTCCTGCCACTCGCCGGTGGACTTGCTGCGGTGGCTGACCGCGACGGTGAAGCCTGCGAGGGCCGCGCCACTCTGGGTGCAGCGGAGCTCTGGATCGTCGGTGATGTTTCCGACGAGGGCTACCTGGTTCATGGTGCTACTCCTTCTGCGCCTCGGTGGCGCTTAGACGTTCTTACGGCTCGTGGACCAGGGCGGAGATAGCGACGAGGTCAACCGGCGGCGCAGCCGGTCCCGAGCATCCATGGACGCGCAGGACTCACGGTTGACCAGGAGCGGCCGTCCTAACGTGCCGGGTAAGAGAACGTCTGCCGCGGACGCGAAGAGGTATGACAACAACAGCCACGCGAAGAGCGCCAGCCGAACCCAGCGATTAGCGCGAGCGAAGCACAGAAGCGCTACCTCCGGGATTCCACCCCAGGGGTCACTTCACAACTTCGAAGCGCAGGTGGGTCGCGCCCGGGGTCTCGATGCACCGGATTCGTTTGAGCTCGATACCCGCCAAGGTCGGATCGTCGAACAGCCGCACGCCGTCTCCGAGAAGGATGGGAACGAGGTGAATCTCCATCTCGTTGACAAGCCCCGCTTTCAGATACTCCCGGATGATGTTCCCCCCGCCCCAGATGCTCACATTCTTGACCCCGGCCGCGGCGCGAGCCTGATCGAGGCCGGCGTCGATGTCGGTAACGAAGTTGTATGTCGTGCCGCCTTGCATCGGCATGGGCTCTCGCGCCTGGTGAGTCAAAACAAAAACCGGCATCCCGAATGGCGGAGGATCCCCCCACGGCTCGAACCCGGGATCGAACATCCGCTTGCCGATCAGAACCGCTCCCGTCGAGGCGTAAAGCTCGGCGACCACCTCAGCGTCGGCGTCGGTCTTGGCGTCGAACATCCAGTCGTGAAGTCGACCGGGGTCGTTTCCTTCCAAGGGGGTTCCAACTGACGCATTGGGATCAGTGATGAAACCATCGAGCGACATCGAGATGATGGCGGTCAACTTAGCCATGTGCGTCCTCCTTTTGGACTCTGCGTTCACAGTCGAGGTCGGATCGGGTCAAGGTCCGGTCGCCGCCGTCATCTCTGGCTCCCGAATTTAGTTCGCGGTGGTTCGCCGATAGGTGATCTCCAGGTCGTCTTTCCAGTTCGTGGAATCGCGCGACAGTTGCCACAGGCCAGAGATCCTGTCGCCTGCCTCCTCAAATTGGCCGGTAAATCGCTGGGAGAAGCCGGGTGCGTCACGGGAGAGCTCCCACGCGTCCTCGCTCACGCTGACCTCGTACAACCTGTCAACACCGCGGGAGTCGAAGTAGTGCATACGAAGTCCCTCGGTGTCCCCAATGATCGAGATCGAGTCCGGAAAATCAGGGTGATCCGAGCGCGCTCGCAGGATCAAGAACTTCTTACCTTCCAGGAACTCGAACGCGCTGTGTCCATGCACCACGCTTGAGGGATACGCCGGGTGAGTCGCTTCAGACGCCCATTCACCGACCAGCGCACCCAGACCCTGAAGCAAAGCGTGCCTTGATTCGCCCATCGCCTTCTCCTTTCCCGATCCCACTCTTGCTCTCGACGATTGGACTGGACGCGACATCGAAAGTCATCTCTACCGCGCGAGATTCCCCCGGCTCGGACCCAGCCGAGGAACGAGGACCGACCGAGCCCGGACCAAAGCGGCGGGGCCTAACGTGACGTCGTCACAGAACGGCAGCGGGTGACCCGGAAACGGTGAACATCAAGTCGCGTCGGGATCGCTATCCAGAAGATCGAGCCACCGGGTCAGATCGGCGATCGCGCGGCCGCGGTCAATGGTCTCGCCTTGTCGACCTCGGCGGAGAAGGCCGACATCGCAGCCTCCGCGTGAACTGGTGGCCCCTGCCCTGGGACCGCCATCCAGGCTGCTCCACTACGCCGGTCAGGAGGCGGAAGTGCGGGAACCGAGTAAGCAGAATTCGTTGCCCTCGGGATCAGCGAGCACAACCCAGGACTGCTCGCCTTGGCCGACATCAGCGTGTTTCGCTCCAAGGGCGAGCAGGCGCTCGACCTCAGCGTCGCGACTATCCGGCCGGAAGTCGAGGTGTAGCCGATTCTTATTCAGCTTGGGTTGGGATTCTGGAACGAAAAGAAGACCGGGAAGCCGCTCAGCGCTGGGTCGAATCTCGAATTCCTCTGAGTCTTCATTCACCACGACCCATCCGAGCGCGTCGCGCCACCAACGACCCAACGATTCGGGATCGTGCGCGTCCACAATCGTTTGTTCCCATTCAAGACTCATGCGTTGCTCCTATGTCAAGCCGACGCCGGTTGCAACACCGGCGCGGTTTCGGTTGATGTCATTCGATCACTCCTCAGTGTGGTGAACACGCCCCTCACGAGTTGCCGTTTCAGATAAGTTCCTCCCATCGCGTGGCTTTGGCACCTTGCCTCAAAAAAGGCGGGTTGCGGCGGGCTCACAGGGCCACGTCCCTCGACCGCTCTTGATGGCACTTCGATCCTAGTAGGTCGCTGAGACGAAACTCCGCGATGTGGTCACGATTGACGCCGCGGCCCCTGGTCAGCGTCTTGTTGGGAATCCACTTGACTCACCCGAGCGCCTTCTTGGC
>Ga0136630_1000755_pt1 | contig 12824 bp, 13 predicted proteins | sample AntDrymUQ5682106_2_FD_105496 | JGI IMG/M metagenome (GOLD analysis project Ga0136630, IMG submission 105496) | Polar desert sand microbial communities from Dry Valleys, Antarctica - metaG UQ568 (21.06) | ecosystem: Environmental > Terrestrial > Soil > Desert | place: Antarctica: Dry Valley...
ACGCTGGAGTACGCGATCAACCGCTTGAGGTCGGTCTGGGCCAGGCAGGCGAAGGAGCCGTACAGGATGCCGACCACGCCGAGCGCGCCGAGGTACGGCGCCAGCACCTCGGTGCCCTCGGGGACGACCGGCAGGACCACGCGCACCATGCCGTAGGTCCCCATCTTCAGCAGCGCGCCGGCCAGCAGCACCGAGCCGACCGTCGGGGCAGCCGTGTGTGCGTCGGGCAGCCACGTGTGCAGCGGCCACATCGGGGTCTTGACCGCGAGCCCGCCGAGCATCGCCAGCGCGGCGATCACCTGCGTGCCGCGGGCCATCCCTGCGCCCGCCCCGTCGGCAAGGGCGACCAGGTCGAACGTGTCGGTCTCGGCGTGCACCACGAGGAAACCGAGCACCATGACCGCGGAGCCGAGCAGCGTGTAGAGGATGAACGTGTTCGCCGCGGATCGCGCTGTGCTGGATGGGGTGCTGTCACCCCAGACGGCGATCACGAACCACATCGGGATCAGCACGACCTCGAAGAACAGGAAGAACAGCACGAGGTCGAGTGCGACGAACGTGCCGAGGAGGCCGACCTCGAGCAGGAGGAGCACGGCGACGAACGCCCGCGGCTGGGCCGCCTTCGGCATGACTCGCGTTGTGTACGCGAGGCAGAGGAACGCCAGGAGCGCGGTGAGCAGGACCAGCGGGAGCGAGATGCCGTCGACGCCCAGGTGGAACCGCAGGTCCAACGCCGGCACCCATGACAGGTCGGTCTCCAGCTGGAACGTGCCGGCGGCGTCGTGGTCGAACGCAAGAACCGCAACGACGGCCAGCGCGAGCGTGATCCCGCCGAAGATCGCTCCGAGCGGTCGAGCCACCCGGTCCCCGCGGGGTCCCGGGACCAGCGCGACCACCGCGCTCCCGAGCGCTGGGACGATGATCATCGCGAGCAGGACCCAGGCCTCGGCGCTCACGTCCCGGCCGCAATCCAGGCGGCGACGATCACGAGGACCGTGCCGGCGAGCAGCACGGTGAGGTACCGCTGCAGGTCACCGTCCTGGCTGCGGCGGACCGCGGCCCCGAGCCGTTGGCTCACCGTGCCCGACCCGGTCACCGCCGCTCCCACGACGTCGCGGTCGGCGACCAGGGTTGCCGCGGCGATCCGGCGCGCGGGGCGCACGACGATCCGGTCGTAGAGCGAGTCGACCCCGAACCCGCGGTCGAGCACCGGTTCGAGCCGGCCGAGCAGCCGCGCCGGATCGGCCGTGGTTCGGCGCCAGGAGAGGTAGGTCAGGCCGGCTCCGATCGCCGCGAGCACGAGGCTGGCGATGGAGGTGACCAGGCCGGGCGCGAGCAGCGTCGCTTCCGCGGGGACGAGGTCCGTGATTCCGGCTGGCTCGACTGTGAACGTCAGACGGTCCAGCCACGCCGGGAACCAGTCGTTGCGGAGACCGATCACCCCCAGCCCGACGGTGGCGGTGGCCAACACGACCAGCGGGCCACGCATGGTCCACCCGACCTCGTGCGGCTGAGCCGGCGCGGAGCGTGTGCCGAAGAACGCCAACAACCAGAGCCGGGTGGCGTACGCGGCAGTCACAGTGACCGTGATCATCGCCACGACGAGGACGAACCACGGCACCCACGCCGTCGCCGCCGAGCCGTCGTGGATGGCCTCCTCGGCCCCGACGAAGATCGCTTCCTTGGAGAAGAACCCGCTGAAGGGTGGGATCCCGATCAGCGCGGCGAGCCCGATCGTCATGGTGACGAACGTGACCGGCATGATCCGCCGGAGGCCACCCATCTCGGGCAGCAGGTTCGTCCCGACGACGTGGATCAGCGCCCCGGCGGCGAGGAACAGCAGCGCTTTGAACGCCCCGTGGGTGATCAGGTGGAACATCCCCGCCTCGTACGCCTGCACACCGAGCGCGGCGAGCATGTACGCCAGCTGGCTGATCGTCGAGTACGCGAGCACACGCTTGATGTCGGGCTGCACGAGAGCAGCCAGCGCGGCGCCGAGCATGGTGATCGCCGCGATCACGGCGAGGACGGCCAGGGTGGCGGGGGCGGCCAGGAACACGTCGTACAGGCGGGCGACCAGGAAGACACCTGCGGCCACCATGGTCGCGGCGTGGATCAGCGCGCTCACCGGCGTCGGCCCGGCCATCGCGTCCGGCAGCCAGACCTGCAGCGGGAGCTGTGCGGACTTGCCGACGACGCCGGCCAGCAGCAGCAGCGTGACGACGGTGAGGGTGTTGCCCGCCATCAGGTCGTCGCCCACGAGCAGCTCGAGGTCGCTGATCCTGAACGTGCCGGAGCCGAGGCCGAGCCCGAAGATCCCGAACATGAACGCGATGTCGCCGATGCGAGTGACCAGGAACGCCTTGACGCCGGCCCGCCGGGCATCGCGCAGCTCCCAGTGGTGGGCCACCAGGAAGTACGAGCAGATGCCCATGACCTCCCAGCCGATGAGCAAGATGATCAGGTCGTCGGCGTGGACGACCAGCATCATGGCGGCGGTGAACAGCGAGATCAGCGCTGCGTACGAGGGGTAACGCGGGTCCCCACCGAGGTAGGAGACCGAGTAGATCTGCACCGCGAGCGCGACCGCGGCGACCATGATCGCCACGGTGGCGCTGAGCCCGTCCAGCCGGAGCGCCACCTGCATCGGCGCGGTGCCGTTCGGGATCAGCCCGTACGACGCGCTGTCCGCGACGCCGTCGACGACGTTGGCGATGGCTGTGCCGGCCGTGACCGCGAAGGTCACGAGCGCACCGCCGACCGCCACGGCCGCCGCTCGACGAGACCGGCCGAGCGCGGTCAGCCCGACCAGCGCAGCGAGCGCCGGGACGAGAATCGCGGCCAAGGCTGGCGTCACGGCGGGGAGCCTGATCGCTGGGCCTGGCGGCCGATCGTGGTGTCGTGATCTTCATCGGCGTCGGGGGCATCGTGATCGGGGCCGTCGTGATCGGGGCCGTCGTCATGGTCGGCGAGCGTGCGCAGCAGGTCCAGATCGATCGTCGCGGACCCGCGGAAGACGGCGAGCACGATGGCGAGTCCGAGCCCGATCTCGGCTGCAGCGATGGTGATCACGAACAGGGTCAGCGCCTGGCCGGTGTGGAGCGTGTCGCGCAGGTACACGTCGAAGGCGACCAGCAGGAGGTTGACCGCGTTCAGCATGAGCTCGACACCCATGAGCACGAGGACGGCGTTGCGCCGGGCCAGCACCGCGTACACACCGATCGCGAACAGCGCCGAGGCGATCACGAGCGGGACAGCCAGATGCATCACGAGTCGACCTCGTCGCCCGACGCCCTGGACAGCGCGATCGCCCCGACGAGAGCGGAGAGGAGGAGCAGCGAGATGATCTCGAACGGCAGCACCCAGGCGCGGAAGATCACTGTGCCCGTCGTGGTCGCGTCACCCTGCGGCGCGCCGCTCAGGTCGATGGTCGCCCCGCCGAACGCCATGAGGAGGGCGGTGACGATGACCGCCCCGACCGCGACCGCGACGGTGCCGGCCAAGAGGCGTCGCGGGCGCGACAGGTCGGTGACCGGGCCGATCGGTGCGCGGGTGAGCATGAGCCCGAACAGCAAGATCACGACGATCGCGCCGACGTAGATGAGCACTTGGACCCAGGCCAGGAACTCTGCGGTGAGGACGAGGAAGCAGCCGGCGACCGCGGCGAGGCACACCACGAGCCAGAGTGCGGCGTGCACGAGCTGGCGGGTGACGGCGACCATGAGTGCGGCCCCCACGGCGATGAGGCCGAGGAGGCCGATGACGACGTCCAGTCCCGTCATCCGGTCTCGCCGTCAGGCGGTGCCACCCGCGGCCGGACAGTCGGCTCGGTGGTCGGCCCAGCGGTTGGCTCGGCTGCGAGGGGCGGAGGTTCGATGGCCTTGCGGGCAGCAGCCAGCTCCTTGGCCGGCGCGCTATGGACGTCGAGCGGCGGTGGGGCGGGAACCGTCCACATCCACTCGCGCAGGCGGTCCTTCTCGTGCACGAGATCGCGGATGTCGAGCTCGGCGTACTCGAACTCCGGGGACCAGAAGAGCGCGTCGAACGGGCAGACCTCGATGCAGATGCCGCAGTACATGCACAGCGCGAAGTCGATCGCGAACCGGTCGAGCACGTTGTGCGAGCGGTCCTTGGCACCCTCCTCGACCGCCGGCACGACCTCCTTGTGCGAGTCGATGTAGATGCACCAGTCCGGGCACTCGCGCGCGCAGAGCATGCAGCTCGTGCAGTTCTCCTCGAGCAGCGCGATGACGCCCCGGCTGCGCGGCGGCAGGGCCGGCTTCTCGTCCGGGTACTGCCTCGTCACCGACCGGCGCGTGAGGTTCTGGAGCGTCACCCGGAGACCATCGAGGAGACCCAGGCGCGCCATGGGCACATCCTGTCCCGCGCGGCCGCCGATGACGAGCACTCGACCTTGGGGTTTCCCACCATTTACCTGAGCCGATGGTCAGGTCAGGCCATGCTCGGCCAGATCAGGCGCCGAGCGCGCTGACCGTCTCGTCGGTCGGACGTAGGTGCTCGAGCCCTGGGATGGAACCGAATCCGCGGTCTGCTGACACGAGCGGTGCACCCGTGGCGATCGCGACCGAGGCGAGGAGTGCGTCGAACATCCCGACGGTCGGGTTCGACTGGAAGATCGCGAGCGCATCTACAAGGTTTGCCTCATCACTCACAAGCAACGGACCGAAGAGATTCAGGTACGACCGACCGCGCGCAACTGCGTCCGCCCGATCCCGACGCTGACTCCGAACGTGGACGAACTCCTGAAGAACCTCGACCGTCGTACGCGCCACGATCGCGCGCGCGTCCGCCGCCGCGACCAGTCGTCGACAGGGTTCGCGGAACTGGTGCTCGCCACCGACGGCGTACACCAGGACAGTCGTGTCGAGGACAATCATGCTCGCCGGCTGCGAATCTCGTTCAGCTCGGCGACAAGATCCTCGACTCGCTCGGGAACGTCCATCGGTGGGGCATTGAGGATGTCGCGCGCCGCCGCCGCTCGGCGGCGGTCATCTGGCTCAGCCAGGCTGCGATCGATGGCGTCACGAATCACCGCCGCCACGGAGATCTGTCGGACCGTCGCGATTGCCGCAACCCGCTCGTAGCGTTCCTCGTCGAGCAGAATCTGCAACCGCCGACTCATAGACATACACATACAGTAGCATGTGTATGTCTAGGTCGGCCGTCAGAGAACGGCAACAACGCCGGTCAGCGCGAGCTGAGCGAGCGCGAGCGGGACGAGGACGGTCCAGGCGAGGCGCTGGAGCTGGTCCGCCCGCAGGCGCGGGAAGGCGACGCGGAACCAGATCACCACGAGCGCCAGCGCCATCGTCTTCGCCAGCGTCCAGATCCACCCGATCTCGCCGGACCACGGGCCCTTCCAGCCGCCGAGGAACAGCACCGCGGTCAGCGCGCAGAGCAGGACGATGCCGGCATACTCCGCGAGCAGGAAGAATGCGAATCGCAGCCCGCCGTACTCGGTGTACGGCCCGAACACGATCTCGGAGTCCGCGACCGGCATGTCGAACGGGGGCCGGGCCAGCTCGGCCAGCCCGGCGACGAAGAACACGATCGCGCCGGGCAGCTGCCAGAGCAGCCACCACGGCTCCCACGCGTCGACGATCCCGGTCAGCGACAGCGTTCCGGCCGCCATCGCGACCGACGCCGCTGCCAGCACGAACGGCAGCTCGTACGCCAGGAGCTGCGCGGCCGTGCGCATGCCCCCGAGCAGCGCGTACTTGTTCGCGCTCGCCCAGCCGGCCATGAGCGTGCCGACGACGCCGACGCTCATCACGGCGAGCACGAAGAACAGGCCCAGGTCGAGGTCCTGCCCGACCAGGCCGGGACCGATCGGGACCGCGACCAGCGCGACGAGGTACGGGACGAGCGCGATCCCCGGTGCCAACCGGAAGATCGTCCGGTCGGCGGCGGCCGGGACCGTGTCCTCCTTCTGCACGAACTTCACGCCGTCAGCGACGAGCTGCAGCCAGCCGTGGAACCCGCCGGCGTACATCGGGCCGAGTCGCGACTGCATGTGCGCCATCACCTTGTGCTCGGCCTGGCCGACCGCGAGCGGCAGCACGAGAAACGCGGCGAGCACCGCGACCAGCCGCACCGCGACGTCGAGCACCTCGCTCACGACGAAGGTCCCTCCGCCGTCGAGTCTGCGACGCTGGGTCGCGTCGCGGGGAGCTCGCGCGGCCCCCAAGCCGCGTCGGGGACGCCCGGTGGTTGCATGCGTCGCCGGCCGGGTGCCCCGTCGCCGGACTCGCCGGGCTCCTTCGCGCCGGGCCAGGGCTTGGCCGCGCGGGCGGCGAGCACGAAGTCCTTGCGCAGCGGGTGGCCCTCGAACGCGTCGGGGAGAAGGAGCGGGACGAGGTGCGGGTGCCCCTCGAACCCGATGCCGAACATCTCGTAGGTCTCCCGCTCGTGCCACGCCGCCCCGCGGAAGACGCCGGTCGCGGTCGGCAGGCTCGGCGCGAGCGCCGACAACGTCGTACGGACGAGCAGGTGCGTCACCGACCCAGGCGTACCGACCGCCGCGAGATGGGCCACGACGTGGAACCCGTCCTCGCCGTGGTCGACCGCGGACATCCAGTCGAGATAGTCCAGCCCGGCGCGGTCCCGCAGCGTCGTGAGCGCCTGCACCCACTCCTCGGCCGGCACCTCGAGCGTGGCCGGGTACGAGTCCTCGTCGAGCCAGACCTCGACCCCCAGGGCAGCGGCGAGCAGGTCGCGGGCCCCCGCGGCGTCAGCCGCAAGAGGAGGCACCGCGGCGTCAGCCGCAAGGGGGGGCAGGGCGCCGTCAGCCGCCATACCGGGCCCCGAGCGACTCCGCGGCGATCTTCTCCTGGAGCCGCACGATGCCCTGGAGCAGCGCCTCGGGTCGCGGCGGGCACCCCGGCACGTACACGTCGACCGGGATGATCTGGTCGACGCCCTTGGTCACCGCGTACGAGTCCCAGTACGGTCCGCCGCAGTTGGAGCACGCGCCGAAGGAGATCACGTACTTCGGCTCGGGCATCTGCTCGTAGAGCCGCCGGACCGCCGGTGCCATCTTGTCGGTGACGGTGCCGGACACGACCATGAGGTCGGCCTGGCGCGGACCCGGCGCGAACGGGATCACGCCGAGCCGGATGAAGTCGTGCCGGCTCATCGAGGTGGCGATGAACTCGATCGCACAGCAGGCCAGCCCGAAGTTGAACACCCAGAGGCTGTAGCGGCGACCCCAGTTGAGCACCACGCGCAGCGGGTCCGGCGCGAGCCTGGAGATCGGGCCGAGCGTGGGCATCCCGAGCTCGGTCGTCCCAGTCGCCGGCCCAGTAGCCGGCCCAGTCGCCGGCACGTCGGTCGAGGTCGCACTCAGGTCCACCGCAGCACCCCCTTGCGCCAGGCGTAGACGATGCCGACGGCGAGGAGGCCGACGAACACACCCATCTCGACGAGCGTCGTCACGCCGTAGCCGGGCGCGGCGAACACCGTCGCCCAGGGGAAGAGGTAGACCGCGTCGACCGCGAACACGACAAAGAGGTAGGCGTAGATGTAGTAGCGCAGGTGAGTCTGCGCCCAGCCCTCACCGACCGGGTCCACGCCGCACTCGTACGTCGTGAGCTTCTCGACGGTCGGGGCGTTCGGCCGGATCAGACGGTTCGCCGTGAACGCCGACGCCACGAACACGACGCCGAGGGCGATCAAGATCGCGACGACCAGGTACCCGCTGAAGTAGTCACTCACGGGACCCTCCCTCCACCGGCCGCGCTGCGAGTCTAGGGCGGGCGGTCCCGATCTGGCTCCCCCGTGCCGGTGGCGGCGCGGGTGGCATTCCTCGATGGAGCCATGGGTCCAGCGCTGTCAGGGCCGGGCGGCGAGGGGGCTTCGTAGGATCAGCCGGTGGAACCCGACCGAGCACTGACGCCCTGGACGAGCCACCGGGATCTCGTCGACCGCGAGGCGTGGACCGGCGGTCGGCGCCTCTCGAGTTGGATCTGGGCGCTCGCGCCGATCCTCACGCTGGGGCTCGCGAACGCCGCGATCTTCCTGTACGCCGCGATCCGGCGACGGCGATGGGGCTGGTGGGCGGCAGCCGGTGCGTACGCCGGGACAGTGGTGACGATCTTCGCGCTCAGTGGCGCCCCAGACGGCACGACCCAGGACAGCGTGTACACGGCAGTGATCATGACGAACTTGATCGTCGGAGCCGGGCATGCGCTCGGCACTCGCCGCCGGGTGTTCGAGCCCGATGCCGTGACGGATCTCGACAACGACCCCGTCCTCGCCGCCGCGGTGCGCGCGCAGGAGCGCCGCGAGCTTGCCCGGCAGATCCTGGCCCAGGACCCGCGGCTGGCGAGCGACCTCGCGATCGGGCGGCCGGACCTCGGGCGCGGATATGACGACGGCGGGCTGGTCGACGCCAACTCCGCCCCGATGGCCCTGCTGGTCAGGCTGCCCGGGCTCACCGCACCTGAGGCCGAACGCCTCGTCGCGGCCCGCGCCGCCGCCGGCGGGTTCAGCTCGATCGAGGAGATGGTGGTCCTCGCCGACCTGCCGATGGTGCTCGTCGACAGGCTTCGCGACCGGCTCGTCCTCAGCCCCCGCTGACCGAGGTGCGCAGAGCGTCGCGATCGGCTCCCGCCGACTCGATCATCTGGGGTCGTTCGACGGCCGCGAAGGCGCTCTGGCCGAACCAGCGAGGCAGCGATTCCTGGAGCGACCTCGGTCCGATGATCGTCAGCCGTCCCGATCGCTGCGCGGCTGCCCACGAGGAGTCACCGCGCCACACCTCGGTGGCGGTCCGGAGGTCGGTCTCGACCGTTCCGGCGAGCTCGAAGCCCGGGTCGTAGTCGCACGCGTCGACGCCGTCCCTCGTGAGGACCAACCACCAGTGCCGCTCGGTCGGCAGGGCGTCCTCGAAGCGGAGGTGGAGCACCGTCCGACCCGTCGGGAGCGCGGCCAGGTCGATCCCGCGCCGCATGTCCCAGACCAGGAGCTTCGGGTCGAGGTCGTCCTCGGTGAGCTCGAGCCAGCGCGTGCCCCAGGTGCCGAGCGACATGACCAGCGGTCGCAGCTCCTCGCCGGCGCCGGTCAGCGTGTAGCGCCCGTCCGCGGTCCGACGGACGACGCCCGCTCGGTCGAGCTCGCGGAGGCGCCGGCTCAGCAGGGTGGGCGACATCCTCGGCAGGCCGCGCCGGATGTCGTTGAAGTGCTGGCTGCCCATCAGCAGCTCGCGGACCACGAGCAGAGAGCAGCGCCGCCGCCTTGGCCACCGGGCAGAACTGGCCGTACTCCGCCATGGCCGAACGGTACGCGCACGGTACGAATCCAGGGAGTACAGATTGTGTACTGCTCGAGGTCCAGATCATGCACTCGTCGGCGCTGGCTCGACCCCCGACCATCAGGGGATCCGCCCAACCACCGAAGGAGCACTCGATGACGATCACCACCGCGGCACCCGCACCACCCGCGACCGGCGCAGAGCCCACCGTCCCGCAGCAGGGTGCCGCCCTGCTGAGCCAGGCCGCCGGCTACGTGGGCTACCGCACGATCGCGATCGGGCTCCGCGCCGGACTGATCGCGGCCCTGGCCGACGCGCCCGAAGGACTCACCCCAGGTGAGCTGGCGACGGCGACCGACGTCGACCCGTTCTACGCGGCGGTGTGGTGCCGCGCGGCGTACGGCTCGGGAGCCTGCGACCGCACCGGCACCGGGCTGACCGATGCGCGCTACCGCCTCGCACCGCACATGCCGACACTGCTGCTCGACACGACGTCTCCCGCGTACGCCGGAGGCGTCTTCGCCACACTGGAGCAGCGCGAGGTGTTCGACCGGTTCGACGAGACCCTCGCCACCGGCACCCGCATGTGGTGGGACGACACGCGGCCGGAGTGGATCTCAGCCGTCGCGGCGACGGGTCGCCCGTTCTACACGCGACTGGTGCCAGGTGGCTTGTCGCAAGTGCCTGGCCTTCCCGAACGCCTGGCCGCTGGCGGACGCATCCTCGACACCGCCTGCGGTGCAGGCGTCGGCCTGGTCCGCCTCGCCGAGCACTACCCGGCGAGCTCGATCGTCGGCGCGGACGGCGATGCGCACTCGATCGACCGCGCGGCCGAGCGCCTGGAGGCAGCCGGGCTCCGCGACCGGGTCGACCTGGTCGTGACGCCACTGGAGGAGCTCAGCATCGACGGCACGTTCTCGCTGGTGACGAACAACATCTCCATGCACGAGTGCCGCGACGCCGACCAGGTGACCGAGCGCGTGCATGCGCTGCTCGAACCCGGCGGCTGGTTCGTGATCTCAGACTTCCCGTTCCCCGTGGACGACGAGGGACTGCGGTCCGTGCCAGGTCGGGTGATGTCGGGGATCCAGTTCTTCGAGGCACAGATCGACGACCAGCTGCTGCCACGTGCGGCGTACGACGAGCTGCTCACCCGCCATGGCTTCACCGACCTCGGATGGATGCAGCTGACCCCGATGCACGCGGTCACCTACGGCCGAGCCTGACCGGCTCTTCGCCAGCTCACGCGGTTGGCGTTGGCGCAGTCCGCGTCGAGGTGGCCGTTACGCCCGGTGAAGAGCGGCCAACAACGACGAGGCGGTCTCGGGCTCGGCCCGCCGTCCGGTGCGGATGGTCGGGTGAGTTCTCTGTCGTGTGAAGCGACGAGTGTGGAATCGCCACCACGCACTTGGCTTCGGCCGATCAAAGGGCGCTGGACCCCGCGACACGGCGACCCCAGCGATGCTCAGCGCCCTTGATCTGCGCTCGGTCAGCGAGGACCCGACGCGGTTGCGCTCGGCTGACACGTCGTGAACGTCGCCGGCCTCGCTCGCGTCCCAGACCGCGAGCCCGACTCGTGAGCCGAACCCGGTCGACGTGGCGACCACACCGTCGCCGGCGGGTGAGACCGTCGCCTCGGCCAGCCGGACTGGTTCGGCGGTCATGATCATGACCGCCGGCACGTCCGGGTCCGCGGAGCGGTAGCGCCCCCGTCGTACGTGCCACCGATGTCGGCGACCACGGGCTGGCATTCGACTGGCGTGACCGCTGCGGCAACACCAGCGAAGCCGGTGAGGCAGGCCATGCCGAGCGACCCGGCCGAGATCGCGAACCAACGCATTCGCGAGTCTGCCCCTTCCACGCATGGCCGAAGTCATACGATGGGAGGGTTGGGCTGCGGCAGGTTGCCATCAGCCGAGGAGGATCGGGACAGCGCAGTGACCAAGCCGGTCGAGCAGCGCGACCGCGTGGTTATCCGGTTCGCCGGTGACTCCGGCGACGGGATGCAGCTCACCGGCGACCGCTTCACCTCCGAGACCGCCGCGTTCGGCAACGACCTGGTGACCCTGCCGAACTTCCCGGCCGAGATCCGCGCCCCGGCGGGGACGATGGCCGGGGTCTCCAGCTTCCAGCTGCACTTCGCCGACCACGACATCACGACCCCGGGTGACGCACCGCACGTGCTGGTCGCGATGAACCCGGCGGCCCTGAGGTCCAACCTCGCCGACCTGGTCCGCGGTGGCGACCTCATCCTCGACGACCACGACTTCAGCGGCCGCAACCTGCAGCGCGCCGGCTACGCGACGGACCCGATCACCGACGGGTCGCTCGACGGCTACCACGTGCACGCGTTCGACCTCACCGAGCAGACGTTCGAGGCGGTGAAGTCGTTCGGCCTGAGCCGCAAGGAGGCCGGTCGTAGCAAGAACATGTACGCCCTCGGACTGGTCTCCTGGCTCTACAACCGACCGACCGACGGCACGATCGGGTTCCTCGAGCGCAAGTTCGCGACCAAGCCGGCGATCCGGGACGCGAACATCGCCGCGTTCAAAGCCGGGTTCAACTTCGGCGAGACCGCCGAGGAGTTCTCGGTCTCCTACGAGGTGAAGCCCGCGCCCAGGCCGCCGGGGGTCTACCGCAACATCTCCGGCAACGTCGCGCTCGCGTACGGGCTGATCGCCGGGGCGCGCCTGACCGGGCTGCCGATGTTCCTCGGCGCGTACCCGATCACACCTGCCTCGGACGTCCTGCACGAGCTGGCTCGGCACAAGCGGTTCGGGATCCGGACGTTCCAGGCCGAGGACGAGATCGCCGGGATCGGCGCTGCCCTCGGCGCCGCGTTCGGTGGGGCGCTAGGCGTGACGACCACGTCCGGGCCCGGCCTTGCCCTGAAGACCGAGACGCTCGGGCTCGCCGTCTCGTTGGAGCTCCCGCTCGTCGTGTGCGACATCCAGCGCGGCGGGCCGTCGACCGGGCTGCCGACCAAGACGGAGCAGTCGGACCTGTTGCAGGCCATGTACGGCCGCAACGGTGAGGCGCCGGTCCCGGTGCTCGCCCCCCGGTCGCCGTCGGACTGCTTCGACACCGCGATCGAGGCGGTCCGGATCGCGACGAAGTACCGGACACCGGTGATCTTGCTCTCCGACGGCTACCTCGCGAACGGCTCCGAGCCGTGGGAGATCCCCGATGTCGATGCGCTGCCCGACCTCGCGGTCGAGTTCGCCACGGAGCTCAACCACGGCGAGGACTACTGGCCGTACCTGCGCGACCCGGAGACCCTGGCCCGGTCATGGGCGGTGCCCGGTACGCCAGGTCTCGAGCACCGCATCGGCGGCCTGGAGAAGGCCGACGGCCACGGCAACATCTCCTACGACCCGGCCAACCACGACTTCATGGTCCGCACCCGGCAGGCCAAGGTCGACGGGATCGCTCGGGACATCCCGCCGATGGAGGTCGACGACCCGTCTGGAGCTGCCCGCCTCCTGGTGATCGGCTGGGGCTCGACCTACGGCGCGATCGACGCCGCCGTGTGGCGCACGCGGGACGCCGGCGG
>Ga0136630_1000757_pt1 | contig 12808 bp, 15 predicted proteins | sample AntDrymUQ5682106_2_FD_105496 | JGI IMG/M metagenome (GOLD analysis project Ga0136630, IMG submission 105496) | Polar desert sand microbial communities from Dry Valleys, Antarctica - metaG UQ568 (21.06) | ecosystem: Environmental > Terrestrial > Soil > Desert | place: Antarctica: Dry Valley...
GCCCTTCTCCTAACCTTCGGCTCTGCGAATACCTGGTATCGGGACTTTCACCCGACTCGCTTCGTGCCATGCCCGGCACACACGCACAAGCTCGGCGGCGGCGAAGCCGTCCGCTGGAGCGCCGGGTTAGCCGTCTCTCGCAAGGGGCAGAGGAATGTGATTCGCGGTGAGGTCCCCCTGAAGACGACGGACCACCTCTGGTAGCACGGATGCGAAGTTTGATCGAGAGAAGGTGATGTATTCGTAGGCTTCTGCATTTCGCCCGCATAGTGCTCATGCATGCCCTTCCTCAACTAGGACGAGAGGCTTCTTCTGAAGCGCGACTGCGGCGCCGGTTTCCTGATAGAGCCAAACACTCGAAGCAAATCCACCACCTTTTATCTCCTCGCGATGTGTGAGGAGGCAGAGGAAGAAGCGGGCCCTGCGAATCTTAAGGAGAATCTCGCCACGAAATGCGTCGAGTCCATCGACGCAGCCATCATGTATCGCAAATCCGGACTTTGGGAGAGTTTTCGTGAGAATCTCGAAGAGCACATCGTCTTGTGCCAGGAACTGCCTCGCCAAAAATACACTATAAGGGTCCTCTGTGGAGAGGAGTCCTCGGTCAGCCGAGGGCAAAGAACGGGACTTTGCAAACGCGACTCCCTTTGGGGTGAGCGTGTACGCATAGAGGCTGTTGACTCCAATGATCCCAATTCCGCTCCGACCAAGAAACTGCCCAATCTCCAGCCAGCGTACCGTGTCGTCTATGACCGAAAAGCTGTAAATGCCTAGGAGCCGCCGATAGAGCTCGGACGCAGGTAAGGCGTTTAGCTCCTCCGATTGCCCAATCTTAGTGCGCTGTTCGTAGATGCGCAAAGCGACATCGAGACGGCGGTGAAGGCAATCAATATGCTCAAGCGGAAAGAGGCAGCGCTTTCGGCGCTTGAGCGGTAGAGGGCGAACCGAGCGCTTCAATCTCAGCCGCCGGGTAGCTTCCCTTCATCGCCAGGATGCGCCCGTCGTCGCGACTCACTGGCATGGCCAAACGCACCAGCATGTCCAGCGATCCCACGGCCCGAGAGATCACGGTCGAAAAGGCACGTTCGGGACGATAGTCTTCGGCCCGCGCGTGCACGATCTCGACTCGCTCCAGCTCTAGCTCGATGAGCACGGCGCAGGCAACGGATCTTCTTGAGGCTCCGATCGAGGAGCACCCATTCTACGACCGGGATCCGCGAGCCAACACCATGCCCGTATACCCGCCGATATCGAGGAGCCGTTCGCCATAGAGGTAGGAAATCACGGCGAGGCTGTCCAAGAGGTGCCGCGCCACATCGAGCGTAAGGCCCGCGCCCGCGAGACCGGCAGGAAACCGGGCGGGGCACGCAATCGAAGGCGCCCCGCATCAAGCGGCGCAAGGCTCCCCGCTTGACAGTATGCATGAAGCATCCTTACGATGCATACGCATGAAGACCCGTGTCACCATCACCCTAGATCCCGCGGTGCACGCCCGCGCCAAGGCGGTGGCACGGGCGCGGAGCACCACCGTTTCCGGCTTGATCGAGGCGTTTCTCCGCTCGCCGGACGCAGCCGGGACGGGCGGTTCGCTGGTGGATAAGATGCTCGGATGTGCCGAACTGCGCACCGTGGAGCCTGGACGCAATCCGCTCTATGACGCCTTGCACGCCCGCCACATCGCCCGCCGCCGGTGAGAGTACTGCTGGATACCGACATCCTGCTGGACGTGGTGCTGGCACGTGAGCCGTTCGCCGCAGACAGCGCGGACGTGCTGCGCTGGGCTGAATCGGGCGGCGCGGCGGCCGTGGCCTGGCACTCCCTGACCAACTGCGCTTACCTCCTCAAGGACGGCGGGCGGCTTTTTCTGGAACGCCTGCTGCGCCTCGTCGGGGTTGCGCCTGTGGCGACCGCCGATGCCCGCCGCGCCCTCGATCTGCCTCTGTCGGACGTCGAGGATGCGTTTCAAGCGGCCGCCGCGCTGGCCTGGCAGGCGGACGTAATCGTGACGCGTAACGTTACGGACTATCGTCGCTCGCCGGTGCGAGCGCTTTCACCCGCGGCCTTCCTCAAGTACGCCGCCACCTGATCCGCCTACGATATCTGGCTAACCTGCGCCGACTCACCGATACAGCATTCAAAACGAGCCTCGATTATCTTCCGCATACTAACCTCGCGCTGACCCCACACATATCACCACGAGATGCCGTGGCGCTGTCAACGCCGGAACCTCAAGGCGATGCACGTGCGCTTCCGAGACCCCGGAACCGAGCGCTTCTATCTCCGCCGCCGGGTAGTTGCCTTTCATCGCCAGGATGCGTCCGTCGTGGCGACTCACTGGCATGGCCAAACGCACCAGCCTATCCAGCGATCCCACGGCCCGCGAGATCACGGTCGAAAAGGCGGGTTCGGAACGATAGTCTTCGGCCCGCGCGTGCACGATCTCGACGCGCCCCGGCTCTAGCTCGATAAGCACTTGGCGCAGGAAACGGATCTTCTTGAGACTCCGATCGAGGAGCACCCATTCTCGATCGGGATCCGCGAGGGCCAACACCATGCCCGGTATACCCGCGCCGCTGCCGATATCGAGAAGCCGTTCGCCGTAGAGGTAGGGGAGCACGGCGAGGCTGTCCAAGAGGTGCCGCGCCACCATCGCATCGGGATCACGGACCCCGCTGAGATTGTAAACGCGATTCCAGCGGTGCAGTAGGCGCAGGAATGCGATCAGGGCCGCGCGCCGATCCGCCGCGAGATCGAGTCCCATGGATCCGAGCCCCGCGTCCAGATGGAGCGCGAGCGCATCCACGGGCTTAAGCGCTCTGGGCGCGAGGTAAAGTCCGTTTCTTCAAATGCACGCGCAGCAATGAAATCGCCGCGGGGGTGATGCCTGAGATCCGGGAAGCCTGCCCAAGCGTTGCGGGCCGGTATTGCGATAATTTTTGAACGACCTCCGCCGACAAGCCGCGAACGACCGTATAGTCCAAATCGAGCGCCAGCGGAGTCTCCTCCTGCGCCTGATTTCTCGTCACCTCTTGCTGTTGCCGATCGATGTAACCGCTGTAGCGGGCTTGGATCTCGATCTGCCCGGCCACGCTGGGATCATCGACGCCGGGCCCGGCACCGGGCAATGACATGAGAGCTTGGTAGGCTAAATCCGGCCGCCGTAGCAGCTCGGCGAGTGTTTGCTCGCGCGCCAATGGCCCGCCGAGTACGCGCAGGGCCTCGGCGGGTGGAATATCGTCCGGCCGCAACCATGTCGCCCGCAGGCGCGTTTGCTCGGATGCGATTTGGTCGCGTTTGCTTTCAAACGTGCGCCAGCGCGCATCGTCCACCAGGCCCAATGTCCGGCCTTTCGGCGTGAGCCTGAGATCGGCGTTATCTTCTCGCAACATCAGTCGGTACTCGGCGCGGCTGGTGAACATGCGGTACGGCTCGTTCGTACCGCGGGTGATCAAATCATCGACCAGCACGCCGATATAGGCCTCATCGCGGCGCGGCGTCCAAGGGTCGCGATCCCGGGCCCTCAAAACCGCGTTCATCCCCGCGACCAAGCCCTGCGCGCCCGCCTCCTCGTAACCGGTCGTGCCGTTAATCTGACCGGCGAAAAACAGACCGCGGATGTACTTGGTCTCAAGAGAGGGCCGCAAGTCGCGCGGGTCGAAAAAATCGTATTCGATCGCGTAACCGGGACGGGTGACATGGGCCCGCTCGAATCCCGCGATCGAACGCACGAACGCCATCTGCACGTCGAAGGGAAGGCTGGTCGAGATCCCGTTCGGATAAACTTCATCGGTCTCCAATCCTTCCGGCTCGACGAAAATCTGGTGGGTCTCCTTGTCGGCAAACCGCACAACCTTGTCTTCCACCGAGGGACAATAGCGCGGACCCACCCCTTCGATGGTGCCGTTGTACATCGGCGAGCGATGGAGCCCCGCACGAATCAAGGCGTGGGTGCGCGCGTTCGTGCGGGTGATATAGCATTGGACCTGGCGCGGATGTTCGGCGTTCGTGCCGAGAAAAGAAAATACCGGTACCGGTTCGTCCCCCGGTTGCGGCTCCATCTTCGAGAAGTCCAGCGTGCGCCCATCGAGCCGCGGAGGTGTCCCCGTCTTCAGCCGGCCGACACGGAACGGCATTTCCCGCAGCCGTTGCGCCAAAACATTGGACGGCGGATCCCCCGCGCGGCCTCCTTGGTGGTTTTGATCGCCCACATGGATCTTACCGCCGAGAAAAGTCCCCACAGTCAAGACGACACAGGGGGCCTCGAAGCGCAGCCCGATCTGCGTGACGATCCCGGCGATCCGGTCACCGGCCAGCATCAGGTCCTCGACTGAGTTTTGAAAGAGCGTAAGATTGGATTGTGCTTCGAGCGCTCGCCGCACGACCCGCTTATAGAGGGTCCGGTCGATCTGCGCACGGGTTGCGCGCACCGCCGCACCCTTACGGGCGTTCAGTATCCTAAATTGGATCCCAGCGCGGTCGGCGGCCTGCGCCATCAACCCGCCGAGGGCATCGATCTCCTTGACCAAATGCCCTTTGCCGATGCCGCCGATCGCCGGGTTGCAGGACATTTGCCCGAGCGTCTCGATGTTCTGCGTCAATAACAGTGTCCGAGCGCCGAGCCGCGCCGCGGCTAGCGCCGCCTCGGTTCCGGCGTGGCCGCCTCCGACCACGATGACATCGAATCGATCGGGATACAACACGCGACCGAGCTAAAGGCGGATCATCAACCTAAGGTTCGATCTAGCTCGATGAGCTACTTCGCGCCCAGGATTGTCGCGGCGCGTTGGTAGTCCTTGGGTTTTACCCAAAAGATCATGCCGAAGCGCCCGTTACCGGTGCTAATGGCATCCGCCGCGGTGACATTGATCTTCTTATCCGCGAGCTTTGCCAGCGGGGCTAAGGCGGCGCCCAATTCGTCATCCCCTTGAACCAAGAATCCCTTTCTCGGGTTGCTCACTTTCCATTTGTTAAGCTTGGCGACCTTGGTCAGATCCGCCATTTTCTCCGGCATAAGATCGAACTGCGCCAGGCCTTGGCCGCACGGAAACGCGCTTAACGCAAGCAAGTTGACGCCTGCCTCCTTGAGTATCTTTAGGATCTTCCCACCCTGCCCCGCGCGGCTAGCGATGGTGAGGTAACAGTAGTCCATCTTGCGAACGGTGTGTGCCATGTTTTTTCTCCTTAATCGGTGTGCACGAATTGTTAAATCGAATCGTAGTTTCCACTGTAGAATAATACCATACGATTATAGCACCTGAGGGTATCGGAATGGCCGCTTCGGCGAAGCACCAAGAGCTCGATCTCAACAAGTTACAGAAAGCGCATACGCGCACCTCGCCGACACCGCGCTCTTTGACTTCGCGCGCTTAGGATACGCTAGAGGCGAGGGGACTCCCCACCCAAAAATGGCTGGTCGCGGAGGAAGCACAAATGACCCTGCTCACTGAGCCCGCCGATGCGCAGGCACTCATGCATTCGATTCTGCAACGTATCGCCACCGGACCGGAGATGAGCAAAAGCATCTCGGAGGCCGATGCCCGGGGCGGGATGCGAGCCGTGCTCGACGCGCACGTCGATCCCGTTCAAGCCGGGATCTTTCTCATCGCGCTGCGCATGAAGCGGGAAACCGAAGAGGAGACGCTCGGTGTCCTCCAAGCGCTCCTTGAGGTCGCGAACACCGTCACCGCTCACGTCGATGAGCTTCTGGTGATGAGCGATCCGTATGACGGTTGTAAGCGCATGCTGCCTGCGTCGCCGTTCTTGCCCGCTCTGCTCGCCGCCTGCGGCGTACCCGCGATCACGCACGGTATCGAGACCCTCGGGCCAAAATTTGGTCTCACGGCTAGGCAAGTGCTGCGCGCGGCGGGTCAACCGGTCGGCCTTAGCGTCTCCGAGGCCGCGGAAAAAGTCGCGGATCCCGGCATCGGCTGGGCGTATGTGGACCAATCGTCCTATGCCCCCCTACTGCACGCGCTGGCGCAGCTACGCAATCTGATCGTAAAGCGCTCAGTGCTCAATACCGCCGAGATCGCGATCGCGCCCATTCGTGGCCGCCGCAAAACGCATCTGATCACCGGCTACGTGCATAAAAACTATCCGCGGATCTATGCCCTCCTCGCTCGCGCCGCGCGATTCGACTCGGCCTTGATCGTAAAGGGCTTGGAAGGCGGCGTGATCCCTTCTCTACAGAAACCTGTTCGCGTGTTCGCCTACCGCGAACAAACAGAACTAGAATCGATCGAGGTTGACCCGGCGAGTTTGGGATCCCACCACACCGAGCGGGCCGCGCGAGCGCCTCACGCTGCGCCAATGGCGTCGAAGCCCGCGACCGCGGATCCGAAATCCCTTGCACGCGCCGCGGCCGATCGAGGAATGGAGACGCTGGACGGTAAACCAGGACCCATGCGGGACCCATTGGCCTTCGGCGCCGCCTTGTGCTTATGGCACATCGGCCGTCACGCCTCCGTGAGTGACGCTGTTGAGGAGGTGCATGCCGTGCTAACAAGTGGCGCGGCATTGCGCCATCTCACCCGAGCGCAGTCTCGCCAGCCCGGGTAGATACCGTTTTTCCTGTCAACTCGGCATGCATAATTGGCGTTGTAAGGGGTTTGTGTTTTGATGACGCCGAACCCGGCGCGCTACCGATGTCATCAACTCCGTATGCGGAAGACTGTCGAAATAACCGGACAAATCCCGCTTCAACGACTTGCGTGTGTCCGGTGTTGAGCAAGCTATGCACTTCTCTCACCGCCGTCAGAGCGTTCCGCTCTGGCCGATAGGCGTGTTGCTCGGGTGGCAGGTCGGCTTCGAATATCGGCGCTAGCACCAATACCGCTGCCGTCTGAACCACCCTGTCACGTATCGGGGGGTATGCCGATTGGCCGCAATTCTCCATTCGGCTTCTTCAGGTATACCCGCCGGACCGCCTGGATTCCGCTACGCTCCATCCACGCTACGCTTGCTCTACTGCCCGGAATTGACTTGTAATAAGACCCGCGAATGCCGGACAATCGGATGTGCGAGCGACAGCCCGGTTTCGTCCGGGCTTTGCTTTTTTTTAACGTAAGTGAGTTGGGGAAAAGATACCGGATGGAAAAACCGCTCATGCCGAGCTATCGGCGCCTGAGTGTCGCGTTCGTGCGCGGTCAAGGCGCCTGGCTTTGGGATGACCAGGAGCGCCGCTATTTGGACGCCGTGAGCGGGATCGCGGTCTGCGGGCTTGGCCATGCCCACCCGGCCGTCGCGCAGGCCGTGGCCGAGCAGTCAGCGGCGCTCGTGCATACCTCGAACCTGTACCGCGTGCCCCTGCAGGAGAGCCTCGCCGCGCGCCTGACGCAGTTATCGGGGATGGACAACGCGTTTTTTTGTAACTCCGGGGCGGAAGCCAACGAAGCGGCCATCAAGATCGCGCGGCTCTTGGGTCACGAGCGGGGGATCGACCTGCCCGCGATTGTGGTCATGGAAGGCGCGTTCCACGGGCGGACCTTGGCGACCCTCAGCGCCACCGGCAATCGCAACGTGCAGCGCGGATTCGAACCCCTGGTGCAAGGGTTCGTGCGCGTACCTTATGACGATCCCGAGGCGCTCGGGCAGGCCGCATCCCAGCGCCGCGATATCGTCGCCGTGCTGCTGGAACCCCTCCAGGGCGAAGCCGGCGTTGTCGTGCCGGCTCCCGGGTATTTAGCCGAAGTGCGCTCGATTTGCGACCGGCACGGCTGGCTGATGATGCTGGACGAGGTGCAGACCGGTCTCGGGCGCACCGGGGCCTGGTTTGCGTACCAGCACGAGGGTATCTACCCGGATGTTTTAACGCTCGCCAAGAGCTTGGGCAACGGCGTACCGATCGGCGCCTGCCTGGCGCGCGGTCAGGCCGCGGAGTTGATCCAACCGGGGATGCACGCCGCGACCTTTGGCGGCAATCCGCTCGCCTGCCGGGCGGCGCTCGCGGTCATTGCCACGCTGGAACAAGCGGGGCTCGTTAACCGTGCGGCGCAACTTGGAAGCCGCATCCTCAATGGTTTGCGAGATGCCCTTCACGGCTGCGGTCATATCAAAGACATTCGCGGGAAGGGACTCATGATCGGTATCGAGCTGACACGGCCATGCGGCGAGTTGGTAGACCGAGCCTTAAACGAAGCGTTGCTGATCAATGTCACGGCCGACACGGTGGTGCGCCTCCTGCCGCCCCTCGTGATGAGCGACGCCGAGGCGGCCGAGCTGGTGCACAAGCTCGGCGCATTGATTAAGGGATTCTAGCAGCCACGCGTGAGTACCCGCAGGCCACGGCATTTCTTAAGCTTGGCGGACCTCACGCCAGCCGAGCTTTCGCGCCTCATCGAGCGCGGCATCGAATTGAAAGCGATGCGCCGCGCGCGGGAGACCCATGAACCGCTCAAGAACCGCGTGCTCGCGATGGTTTACGAGAAGTCCTCGACCCGCACGCGCGTTTCCTTCGAGACCGCCATGATCCAGCTCGGGGGCGGGGCCATCTTTTTATCCGCGCACGACACGCAACTTGGGCGCGGGGAGCCGGTCGAGGACATGGCGCGGGTGTTATCGCGGATGGTGGACGCGATCATGGTCCGGACCTTCGATCACGATAAACTCCGGCGCTTGGCGGCGTATTCGGAAGTGCCGGTGATTAACGGTTTGACCGATCGCCATCACCCCTGCCAACTGTTGGCGGATCTCCAAACCTTCGTCGAGCACCGCGGTCCCATAGCAGGCAAAACCGTCGCCTGGATCGGCGACGGCAACAATATGTGCCACAGCTATATTGAGGCTGCCGGGCTTTATGGATTTACGCTCCGGATCGCTTGTCCGCCCGGCTATGGGCCGCGGGAAGAGATTGGGGACGCGGCGGCGAGCGCGGTGCGCCGCTGCGATCGGCCGCAAGAAGCGGTTCGCGGTGCGGATCTGGTGGTCACCGATGTCTGGGCCAGCATGGGGCAAGAACAAGAAAGCCACGCGCGGCGCGAGGTTTTTAGGCGCTTTCAAGTGGATGAGAATTTGCTATCGCTCGCGAAACCGGAGGCCCTTTTTATGCACTGCTTGCCCGCGCACCGCGACGAGGAGGTCAGCGCCGGAGTGATCGATGGCCCGCGAAGTGTCGTCTGGGACGAGGCCGAGAACCGTTTGCACGCGCAGAAGGCGTTGCTCGAATTTTTGCTGGACTAAGAGCTTGTGAATAAATCTACTGCGCAGCCCGCCCGCATCGTTGCGCGGTGCTCGGAATCCTCATGTATTTCCACATACACTGCGGTTGCTCGCCCCGTCCTTGGGACTCGCCCCTTCGGGGCTTATGCGCCGTTTCACTCCCGGCGAAACGGTCCTGCGCGCCGTGCGCCTCGCGGGCGGACTTGCTCGCGACGATTTCTTCACAAGCTCTAAGCACGAGCACGTCGGGCATTGAGTTAACCCGTGGTCGCCTCGAGAATCTAGAGCACCCCGGTGTTGTTCTTATTAAGCAACGATGACGGTTATCAGGCGCCGGGGATCGCTTGCCTTGCGCGGGCGCTTGCGGCGCTCGGAGAGGTAACCGTGGTTGCACCGGATCGCAATCGCAGCGGCGCAAGTAACTCCTTGACTCTCGAAAAACCGCTTCGGGCCGGTCGCGCCGAGAACGGTTTCATCTATGTTGACGGCACCCCGACGGATTGTGTGCACCTTGCCATCACCGGCTTCCTCGAGCGCGTACCCGACATGGTGTTAGGCGGGATCAACGCCGGGGCCAATCTCGGAGATGATGTCCTCTATTCGGGCACCGTCGCCGTGGCGATCGAGGGGCGTTTCCTCGGGTCGCCGGCGATGGCGATTTCCTTGGCCGGCAGCCAAGCGGTGCATTACGAAACCGCCGCCCGGATCGCAAGCTTACTGGTCAAAGAGATCGGCCACCGGCCCTTACCGGCGGATACGATCTTGAACATCAATGTCCCGGACCGCCCGTGGAACGAGCTTCGGGGATTGGCGGCCACCCGTCTTGGCCGGCGGCATAAATCGGAACCGGTGGTGCAGGCGACGGACCCGCGTGGGCGGCCGATTTATTGGGTGGGACCGGCCGGCCCGGAGGAGGATGCGGGGGTGGGAACCGATTTTCATGCCGTCAGGAGCGGGTATGTATCGATCACCCCGCTGCAAGTCGATATGACCCATTACCGGGCCTTGGATACGGTGTCGCAATGGCTCGAGGCCTTGCGCGTGCATGACGGCTGATCACCGCGGCATCGGTCTAACCTCCCAGCGCGCCCGCGATCGCTTGATCCGGGAGCTGCGGGAGATGGGGATCGGATCACGCGAGGTGCTGCACGCCATGCGCACGGTACCGCGGCATCTTTTTGTCGACGAGGCCCTGGCGGGCCGCGCCTACGAGAATAAGGCCTTGCCCATCGGTTACGGCCAGACCATTTCGCAACCCTACATCGTGGCGCGTATGACCGAGGCGTTGTTTGTGAGCGGCGCGATGGATAAGATTTTGGAAATCGGGGCCGGCACCGGGTACCAGTCCGCGGTCCTGGCGCAATTCGCCAGATCGGTCCACAGCATCGAGCGCATCGGCGCGCTGGCGGCGCGGTTGCGGGAGCGTTTGGCGGCTTTGCATTATCGTACCGTCCGCGTCAAACACGGAGACGGACGGATCGGCTGGCAGGATCACGCGCCCTATGATGCAATCCTGATCGCCGCCGCCGTCGACAGCGTCCCCCCGGCGCTACTAGAGCAGCTTGCCATCGGCGGCCGCATCGTCGCGCCGGTGGGCGAGAGCGGCTCACAGTGGCTGGTTTTGGTGACGCGCTATCCCGAACACTTCGAGGAGAAGCCTCTCGAGGAGGTGCGGTTCGTGCCGCTCATAGCAGGACTGGGATAGGACGGCGATGCCCGTGCGGCTGGATGCGCAACTCATAGCGATTCTGGTGTCTGTGAGCCAGTTCACCGGCTGCGGAACGACGGCGAAGGCCCCGGTCGTAAGTGCTCGGACGGGCGCCGATCGAATGTCGCTCGCGCGCGCAGCCGGCGTTGGAGCGCGCCAGCACGTGGTGGCGCGCGGAGACACCCTCCATGCGATCGCATGGCGTTACCGGCTCGATTACCGGGAGATTGCCCGCTGGAACCGGATCAAAGCCCCATTCATCATCTACCCCGGCCAGCGTTTAGCCTTGCATCAGACGCAAGGTTCGGGAACCGCTCCCAGGCCGGCGCCGAGGCGAGAGATCCGGGCGAGCCCGCCTCGGGCCGAAATAAGCCCCCCGACCCGCGGGCAGGCGCCGCTGCCGGCCGGATCGATTCAATGGCAATGGCCGGCGCGGGGCAATCCGTTGCCGGCCAATACCGCGTCAAGCCGCCAAGGACTGGATCTCTTGGGGCAACCTGGACAGCCCATTTGGGCGGCGGCCGCGGGTGAGGTGGTCTATAGCGGCGATGGACTTGTCGGCTACGGAAAGCTTATCATCATACGGCACGATGACGTGTATCTCAGCGCCTATGCTCACAACCGCCGTCTATTGGTCCAGGAAGGTCATCGGGTCGCCCGCGGACAGCAAATCGCGGAGATGGGGAATAGCGGGAGCAGGCAGGTCAAACTCTATTTCGAGATCAGGCGCAATGGACGGCCCGTACCGCCCTTGCGCTATCTGCCGAAAGCACGGATCTAGCGATTGTTCGGGGCTGCGGGGGCCGGTGGGCACGGAGACTTTTTTTAAGCCGTAGCGCCATGAGCAGGATCACCTATCTCGACACTGACTCGGGCGATGCGGAGGTGGATATGCTCGACGAAGACGGCGAGGAGGGTATCGAGGACAAGCAGGCGCCCAGCTTGGGCGTGGCGGTAGAACGGCCCGCCGAGATCTCGGAAGCCGAGATCGACGCCACCCGCTTGTATTTATGCGAGATTGGATACTCACCCCTGCTGACGGCCGAGGAAGAGGTCCGGCTCGCGCGCGCCGCGCGCCAAGGCGACAAGGGCAGCCGCAAGCGCATGATCGAGAGTAATCTGCGCTTGGTGGTCAAGATCGCGCGCCGTTATTTAAATCGCGGCTTAGCCTTGCTGGACCTCATCGAGGAAGGCAATCTCGGTTTGATGCGCGCGGTAGAGAAGTTCGATCCGGAAAAAGGGTTCCGCTTCTCAACCTATGCCACTTGGTGGATCCGGCAGACCATAGAACGCGCTTTGATGAATCAGACCCGGACCATCCGCCTCCCGATCCACGTGGTCAAGGAAATCAACCTGTATATGCGCGCGGTCCGGCAGTTGGCCCAGAGCTTGGATCGCGAGCCGACCGTCGAAGACGTCGCGCAGCTTCTGGATCAGCCGATTGCGGCAGTGCAAGAGGTCGCCGGTTTAATCGAGCGCGTCAGCTCGGCGGACGCACCGGCGGAGCGCGATTCCTCGCGGACGCTGATCGAGACCATCCCCGACGAACACAATATCGACCCCTCCTTATTGCTGCAAGACAGCGATATGCACCGGCATCTCGAGGTGTGGCTCTCGCACTTGAATGAGAAGCAGCGCGCCGTGGTGGAGCGCCGCTTCGGCCTCGGGGGAAGGGAGATAGCCACCTTGGAGCAGGTAGGTTACGAGATCGGCGTAACCCGGGAGCGCGTGCGCCAGATCCAATTAGAAGCCTTGCGCAAATTGCGTCACATGCTGGAAGGCGATGGCTACTCGGTGGATGCGCTTTCCCCCGGGCCATGAGGAGGTACCATCAAAGGGTGTGTAAAAAGGTGAAGGCGATGTACCCTTTCTGTAGTAACCAACAAAGAACGGGCTGGCAGGCCCGAGAGAAAGGAGCACACCGCCATGAGAGAGCAAAGCACC
>Ga0136630_1000758_pt1 | contig 12806 bp, 9 predicted proteins | sample AntDrymUQ5682106_2_FD_105496 | JGI IMG/M metagenome (GOLD analysis project Ga0136630, IMG submission 105496) | Polar desert sand microbial communities from Dry Valleys, Antarctica - metaG UQ568 (21.06) | ecosystem: Environmental > Terrestrial > Soil > Desert | place: Antarctica: Dry Valley...
ATATCCGGCTCCGCCCATATCCGGCTCCGCCCATATCCGGCTCCGCCCATATCCGGCTCCGCCCATATCCGGCTCCGCCCATATCCGGCTCCGCCCATATCCGGCTCCGCCCGTTTCGGGGGTCGGGATGTTCTCGGCTCGATTTCCTGGCGCGATCGCATTCCCGATGAGCTTTCGATGATGCCGGATCCGGGTGGAAAGTTTCGTGCGGGCGGGACGGCTGCCGCGGAGAGAGAACCATTCACTCGGATTTCATACCGAGTCGGCTCGGCCAGCCGCGCCTATTTCGAGGGCGGCTTTACTTGGGGCGCGGGCATCTTGCCCGCATGAAGAAATGTCGAATCGAATAACCGGACTCGGATTTCATGTCGCTCCGGCGCTCCTCCGAAGGGCCGCTCCCGAATGGGTGGAAAATCGGCGTTCGCCACGCGATTCGGGATGCCAATTCGCCCGTCCGAGACGTTCCGATGGAATGCCTCTCGGTGGAACATGTCCTCCGAGCCGGGGCGTTCTCTTTCGAGGAAGGCATTCCGCGATTCATGAGGAACCCGGATAATCGCGGGAGTGGGGAGTCGGAGGGTTCCGGCTCGCCCCCTTGCCGCGCCCCGCATCTCCGCCCGTCGAACTCTCGCTCGGCTCGAGGCGAATCTCCGGGGCGGACGCTTCGCCTTCGGGCTTTCTCCCACTCCCGAATCCGCCGAAGTCATACGGAACCATTCACCCGAAATCCGTATCATACGGACACAGGCATGGAACCGGGATATTGCCGGATGCCGTATGAATTCGTCGGCGGGAAGGTGCCCGTTTTTGGCTGACTGCCGATTGCCGAAGGCTGAAAGCTATAAAATATCCGCCCATGGGAATCGCTGGAGACATCGCCTTGATTCTCGTCGCCGCCCTCGTTGGCGGGATCATCGCGCAAAGGCTCGGGCTTCCGCTCATTCTCGGGTACATCGTCGCCGGGGTCGCCGTCGGCCCGAACACCATCGGCCCGTCCGTCGGGGAGACCCACGACATCGAGCTTTTGGCCGAGATCGGGGTCGCACTCCTTCTTTTCACCATCGGCCTCGAATTCTCGCTCAAAGAACTCGCGTCCGTCCGGAAGGTCGCGCTCATCGGAACCCCGATCCAGCTTGCTTTGACTATGGCTTTCGGATACGGACTCGGTCAACTTCTCGGCTTCGGGTGGCAGGAGGCGGTGTGGTTCGGCGCGATTTTGTCCGTGTCGAGCACGGCGGTCGTACTCAAAACTTTGTCCGAGCAAGGCGTGATGGGGACTTTGTCGAGCAAGGTCATCATCGGGATGCTCATCGTTCAAGACCTCGCCATCGTGCCGATGATCATACTTCTCCCGGAACTCGGGAACATCGGACAAGGCCTCTCCGAGGTCGGGATAGCCGGTGTCGAGTCGGCCATTTTCATCGCGGCGATGGCGATTTTCGGCGTCCGCATCTTCCCGTGGCTGATGGGGCGCATAGTTAGCTGGGGTTCACGCGAGTTGTTTCTGATTTCCGTCGTCGCCATCGGCATCGGCATCGGATACGGGACGTATCTTTTCGGACTTTCTTTTGCTTTCGGGGCGTTCGTGGCGGGGATGGTTCTCAGCCAGTCGGAGTACAGCCACCAGGCTCTCGCCGACGTCTCGCCGCTCCGCGACGTGTTCACGATGCTCTTCTTCGTCTCCGTCGGGATGCTCATAAACCCGAGCGCCCTGTGGGAGCAAGCCGGGGTCATCGCCCTCGTCGTCGCCTCGCTTTTCGTGGTGAAGGGACTTATTTTCGCGGGAATTTCACGGGCTTTCGGGTACGGGAACATCGTGCCGTTCGCCGTGGGACTCGGGCTTTTCCAGGTCGGGGAGTTCTCGTTCGTGATCGCCCGCCTCGGGGTGAGCGAGGGTGGCATCTCACAGAACACGTATTCCATCGCGCTCACCGCCGCCGTCGTGACGATGGCTTTGACTCCGTTCGCGACGCGGCTCGCGCCGATTCTTTATGGACGGTATCGGGAGCGGCGGCCACGGGAGCTTATGAGTTCGTTCAATGTGCCGGACTCGGGGATGAGCGATCACGTCGTCATCGCGGGATACGGTCGAGTCGGAATGTTCGTCGCGAGGCTCCTCGAACGCCTCGACAAAAACTTCGTCATCATCGAAAACAACCCGGCCCGCTCCGACGCCGCCCGCGAGGCCGGATACCCGACCGTGTACGGCGACGTCGTCGCCGACCCGGTTCTCGAGGCGGCGAGCGTCGGTCGGGCGAGGCTCGTTATTTTGACCATACCGGACGCTTTGAATACACGCCTCGCCGTTGACCGGGTTCGCAGCCACAACGACGATGTGCGGATAGTCGCCCGTTCAGAGCGGGTCGAGCAACTCGAAGAACTCGGGAAGCTCGGGGTTTACGAGGCGGTCCAGCCGGAGTTCGAGGCCGGGCTGGAACTCGGGCGGCAGGCTTTGTCGCAACTCGGGGTGGGGGCGGAGACGATTCAGCGTTTCTCCGATCAAGTCCGAAGGGAACTATACGCGCCGATGAACGACGGAGCGGACAGCGACGGACTCCTCTCGCAATTGCGCCGCACGTCGCAGATGATCGAGACCGAGTGGATGCGCGTCGCCGAGGGAAGCGACCTCTCCGGCAAAAGCATCGCCGAATCCGAAGTCCGAACGAAGACGGGAGTATCCGTCGTCGCCGTCGTGCGGGAGGAGGAAGTCATCCCAAGCCCCGCCCCCGATGCGACGCTCGAAGCGGGCGATGTCGTCGGCGTTCTCGGGACGACGGATCAAAGGAGGGCATTCCGGGAGACGTTCGGGTGTGTGCGGGAGGAGATGCCCGCTTTTTAGCGAGGTCGCGCCCGGCTCCGCGACCTCGCTAAGCGCTCGAACGGACTCGGCGTCAGTCGTCTATGTCGCGGTCGATTTCTATGTCGAGCGCGCCGTCATCCAACTCCGCTTCGAACTCCCACTCCTCGTCGCCGCGCCTGAAGTCGATGTCTATTTCGTCGCGATCCTCATCGTCTATCTCGAAATTCCATCCATCGTTGGGCCGCACCTCCACCAGAACGAGGCCGCCGTCCTCGATCCTAAGCTCCACCTCGCCGGCGTCCCCAACCTGATATACCTCGTTCCCACCATCGCTGGAGCCGCCGACATTCCCTCCATTGCCGCCCGAATCGTCGTCGGACGCTCCGCCGTCGGACGCTCCGCCGTCGGACGCTCCGCCGTCGGACGCTCCATCGTCCGAGCTGCTGTCGTTCGCGCCGTTGTCCTCGGACGCCGCCGGTTCCTGCTGGGCGTCTTCCTGTTCGCGGGGCTGCTCGATAACATTGCCGCCGCAGGCCGAGAGCGCAAACATCACGAGCGCCAGAAGCGCGACGAGGACGAACGTTTTTCCTCCGAGGACGGAGATGGTCGGTTTACTCACGGGCAAAGCCTCCTTCATTGGTCGGGGCGTGGAAAAGCAAGAGCCGGACGGTCCGTGATCGCTCTTTCCGTGTTCCTCGCCGCTTTCATGGTCGAACCTCGCTCGGATGCGAGGTGCTCGTTGGGTTCATGATAGTCCATCGTGAAAAGGGCGTGGACTCGTATTAGAGTTTTCTAACTCGTATTAGAGCTTTCTAACTTCGGGGCGTACATGGTGGTCTATGCTCGCCCGAGGCGACCTTACGCCCTCAGCGTAATGGGGAAGGAGCCACCATCGCTGCTGATATAATCCGGCCACGGCAAAAGGGAAAGTCGGGGTTATGGAGAGCGGAATCGGGCGAGAGTGGTGGAACGGTAGACACGCTAGATTTAGGATCTAGTGCCGCAAGGCGTGCGGGTTCAAATCCCGCCTCTCGCACTTTGAGTGCGAAGCGGTGGCGGACGCGACAGCGAAGACGAGAGAGAAATTGGAGATCATGACGGCGAACATCGAGAAGCTGGAAGACAACAAGGTGAAGCTGAACGTCGAGGTTCCCCCCGAGCAGGTGAAAGAGGGGATCGAGGCGAAGGTGCGCGAACTCGGCAAGCAAGTCCGAATCCCCGGCTTCCGCCCCGGGAAAGCCCCCCGGCGTATGATCGAGAACCATGTCGGCCGCGACTACGTGTATATGGAAGCCCTCCAAGATGGCCTCCCCGGATGGTACTCCCAAGCCGTCATTGACTCCGACATCCGCCCGATAGATAGGCCGGAGATCGACTTCGACGACCCTCTCGACGAGAAAGAGGGCTTCAAATTCTCGGCCACCGTCGAAGTTCGCCCCTCGGCGACGCTCGGTGAATACAAAGGACTCGAAGTTCCGAAGCGCGAGGTCGAGGTGGACGAGTCGCAGGTCGAGAGCCAGATGGAGGACCTTCGCGGGCAGTTCGCCACGCTCGCCGCGGTCGAGGATCGCCCGGCCAAAGAGGGCGACTATGTCATCATAGATTTCAACGGCGAGAAGATGACCGGGGGCGAGTTCCCCGGCGGCGACGCCGAGGACTTCATGATGGAGATCGGCAAGGGCGAGATGATCCCCGACTTCGAGCAAAACCTCGCCGGAATGAACGCCGACGAACGAAAGCAATTCGGAGTCACCTTCCCGATGGACTACCAAGAAGAGTCGCTCCGCGGCCAGTCCGCCCTCTTCCGGGTTCACATGAAGGAGATAAAAGAGCGCGACCTCCCGGAGCTCGACGACGAGTTCGCGAAGGAGTCGAGCGAGTTCGAGACCCTCGATGAACTGAAGGGCGCGATGCGCGAGCAAATCCAGGAGGGTATGAACCAGCAAGTCGAGGGTGAGTTCCGGAACAGCGTACTCGACGCCGTGGCGCAAAATGCGACCGTCGAGGTTCCGCACGTCATGACCCACGACAAGGCGGACGAGATGGTTCGGAGCTTCGAGCGGAACATCGCGTCGCAGGGGATCACCGCCGAGCAGTATTACCAGATCACGGGCGCGACCCGCGAGGATTTCGTCGAGCAAGTCCACCCCGAGGCCGAGGACACCGTGAAGAAGGAACTCGTCCTCGACGCGATCGCGGAGGCGGAGGGCATCGAGGCCGACGAGGACGAACTCAACCACGAACTCGGACATGTCGCCGAGGAGTCGGAGCGTCCGGTCGAGGAGGTCATCGAGACGATGCGCGAGAACGGGACGTACGCGCTCCTCCAGGAAGAGATGGCCCGGTCGAAGGCTCTCGACTTCCTCGCCGAGAACGCGAAGGCCGTTCCAATGCCCGACGAACCGGAGGAAACCGAAGAAGACAACGAGAGCGACGACGAAGTTCCCGGAGCCGGTGAAGAGCCGGAAACGGGCGAGGCCGTCGTCGAGGCGAAGGTCGAGACAGGAAACGAAGAGACGAACGAAGGAGAAAAGTAGTGAGTTACTACGATCCGCAGGGCGTTATTCCGTATGTGATCGAGCAAAGCCCCCGCGGTGAGCGGGCGATGGACATTTATTCGCGGCTCCTCAAAGACCGCATCATCTTCCTCGGTATCCCGGTGGACGATCAGGTTGCGAACGCGATCATGGCGCAGCTTCTCCACCTTGAGAGCGAAGACCCCGATCAGGACATAAACCTGTACATAAACTCGCCGGGCGGCTCCGTGACGGCGGGACTCGCGATTTACGACACGATGCAGTTCGTGAAGCCGGACATCTCGACGACGGCCCTCGGCATGGCCGCCTCGATGGGTGCTTTCCTCCTCGCCGCCGGAGCGAAGGGCAAGCGGAACGCGCTTCCGAACACGAGGATATTGCTCCACCAGCCGAGTGTCGGTGGTTTGGCCGGACAGGCTTCGGATGTGGAGATCCACGCGAAGGAGCTTATCGCGACGAAGCGCCGCCTCAACGAGCTTCTGTCCGAGAACTCCGGGCAGCCTTATGAGAAGGTCGAGACGGACACCGACCGCGACTACATCATGGGGCCGGAAGAGGGCATCGAGTACGGCATCATAGACAACATCGTCAGCAACCACTAAACAGGCGGGACACGAAAGCCATGCCGGAGGAGAGTGCGATGGAGAGGCGGAGAAGATCGGCGGGAAGGTTCTATTCGTCTCCTCCGGCGGGGCGTTTCGACGGGCGGTGTTCGTTTTGCGGGGCGGGGCCGGATCTCGTTCAGGCAACGGTTCGAGGGCCGGGCGGCGTGGCGATTTGCGATGGGTGCGTCGAGTTGAGCAGCGAGATAATCAAGGAAGAGCGAAAGTCGTCGAAGGGGAGGATATAACCCTATGAGGGACCCGTCAGATCAGTTGCAGTGTTCGTTTTGCGGCAAGAGCCAAAGGCAAGTCCGGAAGCTCATCGCCGGACCCGGAGTGTATATCTGCGACGAGTGCATCGAACTCTGCAATGAGATCATAGACGAAGAATTCTCCGGCCCGGAAGTCCTCAAAGACGACGACCTCCCAAAGCCGCGCGAGATAAACCGTATTCTCAACGAGTACGTCATCGGCCAAGAGGACGCGAAGAAAGTCCTCGCCGTCGCCGTTTACAACCACTATAAACGCATCCAAATGGGCATTGACTCGACCGACGGAACCGAACTCCAGAAATCCAACATCCTCATGGTCGGCCCGACCGGGAGCGGGAAGACGCTCCTCGCGCAAACCCTCGCCCGCATCCTCAACGTGCCGTTCGCCATCGCCGACGCGACCGCGCTGACGGAGGCCGGGTATGTCGGCGAGGATGTCGAGAACATCCTCCTCAAGCTCATCCAAGCCTCCGACTTCGACGTGAAGAAGGCCGAGACGGGGATCATCTATATCGACGAAATAGACAAAGTCGCCCGCAAGTCGGACAACCCGTCCATAACGAGGGATGTGTCGGGCGAGGGCGTTCAGCAAGCTCTCTTGAAAATCCTCGAAGGCACTGTGGCATCGGTGCCGCCGCAGGGTGGGCGGAAGCATCCCCACCAGGATTTCCTCCAGATTGACACGAAGAACGTCCTCTTCATTTGCGGTGGAGCGTTCGGCGGACTCGAAGAAATCATCGGGCAAAGGATCGGGAAGAGATCCATCGGCTTCGGGGGCGACGTCGAGAATGGCGTGGAGGACGAGAAGGACGCGCTCCTCAAGCACGCGCAGCCCGAAGACCTCCTCAAATACGGCCTCATCCCCGAGTTCGTCGGACGTTTGCCGATAGTTTCGACTTTGCGGAACCTCGAAGAAGAGGATCTCATCCGCATCCTCACCGAGCCGAAGAACGCGCTCGTCCGTCAGTATCGGCAGTTCTTCCGGTACGACAAGGTGGATCTCAACTTCACCGACGATGCCCTCTCCGCCGTCGCCGAACTCGCCCTCGAACGCGGAACCGGGGCGAGAGGACTTCGGAGCATACTCGAATCCACACTCCTCCCGACGATGTACGAACTCCCGAGCCGCTCCGACGTCACGCAATGCATGGTGGACGCCGACACCGTGAAAGACGGTGTGAAGCCATCGCTCGTCACCGGGTCGGACACCTCGAAGTACACGTACGACGAAGAAGAAACCGCCTGAAAATTGGGTCGGGCCTCGGAGATACCGAAAACATACGACCCGCATACGGTCGAGGGGCGGCTTTACGAAGAGTGGGAGAAGGCCGGACTATTCGAGGCCGATCCGAACCCGGATAAAGAGCCGTATTCCATAGTCATACCGCCCCCGAACGTAACGGGCGCGCTCCATATGGGACACGCCCTCAACGGGACGATTCAAGATACTCTCGCCCGCCGCGCCCGGATGAAAGGGTATGAGGCGTTGTGGCTTCCCGGTGTGGATCACGCTTCCATCGGCCTCCAAAATGTCGTCGAACGAAAGCTCATGCTCGAAGAAGGAAAGACGAAGTGGGATGTCGGGCGCGAAGACTTCGTCGAGATGTGCCGCCACTTCGGCGAAGAATCGAAGGACACCATGCTCGGGCAACTCCGCCGCCTCGGAGCCTCCCTCGACTGGCGACGACTCCGGTATACGATGGACGACGGATACGTGGACGCCGTCCTCGAAGCCTTCATCCAACTTTACAACGACGGCCTCATATACCGAGGCAACCGCATAACGAACTGGTGCCCCCGCGACCGCTCCGCCATCTCCGACCTCGAAGTGAACTACGAAGAAACGAACGGAAAACTTTACGCTATTCGGTATCCGTTCTCCGACGGAAAAGGCTCCGGCTCGGACGGAAGAGACTTCGCCGAAGTCTTCTCGACGAGGCCGGAGACGATGCTCGGCGACGTCGCCCTCGTCGTGAACCCGGACGATTCCCGGTACACGGAACTCGTCGGTCGGAAGGTTCTCGTGCCGTTCGTGGAGCGGGAAATAGAAGTGTTCGCCGACGATTATGTGGAACCCGAGTTCGGGACGGGGGTTCTCAAAGTGACTCCGGCGCATGATCCGAACGACTTCGAGATCGGGGAGCGAAAAGGCTTCGACCCCGTGAATATTTTGAACCCGGACGGAACCATAAACGAGAACGGCGCACAGTTCGCCGGACTTTCCCGCGAGGACGCACGGAAAGCACTCGTCGCCGCGCTCGACGAGGAAGGGCTTCTCGGCGAGGTTCGGGATTATACGTTCCGGGTCGGGACGTGCGATCGGTGCGGGACGGTCATCGAACCGTGGCTCTCGGAGCAATGGTGGGTTTCGATGAAGCCGCTCGCCGAACCCGCCATCGAGGCTTTGAAAAACGGGGAGATCACGGTTTATCCCGACTCGTGGCGGCGCGAGACGATCCGGTGGCTGGAAAACATCCACGATTGGAACGTCTCCCGCCAACTTTGGTGGGGACACCGCATCCCCGTGTGGTACGGCCCCGATGGCGAGGTTGTCGCCTCGAAGGAGTCTCCCGGCGAAGGCTTCGAACAAGACACGGACATTTTAGATACGTGGTTTTCGAGCGGACTGTGGCCGTTCGCCACGCTCGGGTGGCCGGAAGAGAACGAGGGACTCGAGTATTTTTATCCGACGAGTTTGCTTTCGACGGCGCGGGAGATCATGTATTTATGGGTGGCGCGCATGGTCATGAACGGCATAAAGTTTCGGGGCCGAGTGCCGTTCGAGAAAATAAACGTCCATTCCATCGTCCTCGCCGAGGACGGGACGAAGATGTCGAAGTCGAAGGGGAACACCATAAACCCCCTCGAACTCCTCGACGAATACGGCACCGACGCCGTCCGATTCGGGCTTCTTTATCAATCTTCGACACAGGATTTCGCCTATTCGTACGAGCGGGCCTCGATGGGACGCGCCTTCGTGACGAAACTATGGAACGCGATGCGCTTCATAACGAGTGGGAACTTCGAGGGCGAGGGTGCGATGTCGGCCTCGGATCGGTGGATCTCCTCCGGTTTCAATCGCCTCGCCCGCGACTACGACGTCCTCCTCGAAGCGTGCGAGTTCTCCGAGGCGATGCGCCGCGTATACGACTTCGCGTGGCACGAGTTCGCCGACTGGTACATCGAAATAGCGAAAACCGCCCCGTCGAGCGAGACGCCGAGGATTCTCCGCGAAGTCTTCCTCGGCATAGTGAAGCTCATCCATCCGGTCATGCCCTTCGCCACCGAGGAGATGGCGAAGATCCTCGGCGAGGACGAATATCTCGTGCGGCAAAGTTTGCCGATGTACGATGCCGCTCTCGAAGACGCGGACGCGGAGCGGATGCTCGACCGGACGAAGCGTGCCGTGTCGGCGGTTCGGGCTTTCCGGGCCGAATCGAAGGTGGACGGCGAACTCGAAGGCCGCGCCCCGGAAGGTGTCGAGCTTTCGGTGTTCGCCACGCTCGCCGGGGTGAGGCTCGTGGACGAGGTGGACGACGCTCATCGGGCGACGCTTCCGGCGGGCGACGATGTCGCGGTCGAGGTTTCGCTCACCGAGGAGATGCGGCGCGGCGAAATAAGCCGCCTCGAAAAAGAAGTCTCCCGCGTCGAGGGCGAGGTCGTCCGGGCGGAGAAGAAGCTCGGCAACGAGAAGTTCGTGGAGCGTGCGCCCGAGGAGGTCGTCGCCGCCGAGCGCGGGAAGTTGGAAGCGAACACGAGGATGCTCGCGACATTGCGCGGGCGGCTCGACGAATACCACCGCTAATTTTCGGGGGACGAGAAAACTGCACGCCACGAAGACTTTCCAGAACGTAACCGAAGAACTCGACAGCCGCCTGTTCATCACGATGGGATTCGAGCGGATCGAGGAATTATTGCGGCTCCTCGGAAACCCCGAAAATAACCTCCGTCCCGTTCAAATCGTCGGGACGAACGGGAAAGGCACGACCGCCGTCGCCCTCTCCGCCGCGCTCGAAGAGGCCGGGGAAAGCACGGGGACGTATCTTTCGCCGCACCTTCTTTCGTACACCGAGCGGGTGATGATCGGGGTTCGGCAGTCGTCCGAGGAGGAGTTCGCGCTCGGGATGGGGAAGGCGCTCGACGTCTCCGACGAGCATGGTGTCTCCGCGTCGCAGTTCGAGCTTCTCACCGCCGGGGCGGTCGGGATGTTCCGCGACGCGGGCGTTCGATGGGCGGTCATGGAGGCCGGACTCGGGGCGAGGCACGACGCGACGACCGCCGTCGGGCCGGAGACCATCGTCCTCACGAACGTCTCGCTCGATCATACGGAGTATCTCGGGGAGACGGTCGAGGAGATCGCCCGCGAAAAACTCGCCGGAATCCCTCGCGGCGGAACGCTCATCCTCGGCTCCGACGATCCGAAACTCCTCGATATCGCCCGCGAAGAATGCGAGTCGAAGGAGGCTCGTCTCGTCCATCTCGCGTCTTCGGAGGAGGAGCTTTCCGGCAGTCTCCTCGTCGGGCTTCCTCCTTATGCGGCGAAGGATGTGCTTCTCGGGTTCCGCTCGGCGGAGGTTTTGCTCGGAAGGGAACTCGGAGACGGTGTTCTCGAAAAGGTCGTATCCCGGATCCGGGGTGTTCTCCCGGGTCGGTTCGAGGTGCGGGAGGTCGAGGGCATTCCCGTGGTTATTGACGGCGGCCACAACGTCGAGGGGGTTCGGGCGGCGGTGGAGGCTGTGAAGGAGGTTTACGGAGCGCGGCCCATCGGGGTCGTGTTCGGTGTGTTGCGGGACAAAGACATACGAAGTATGCTTACCGGGTTGCGCGAAGAGGCTCGGGTGCTCGCGCTCACGCTTCCGGAGGGCGGGAGGGTCGCCGAGCCGGAATGGGTTTCGTCGGAGTTCGATCCCCGCGACAGCGCGGGAAACGAGGCTCTCGTCGAGCCGGAGATAGGGGCTGCGATCGGAAGAATCGTTGGAGAGATGAAGAGATTGGATGGCGTCGTGCTCATAACGGGTTCCCTTTTCACCGGGGCCGCCGCACTCCGGTGGATGGGCTGAGACGGACGATGAAGGTCAGCGGGGCATGGAAGCTGGCGATATTCCTCGTCGTCGTCGCGGTCGCGTCGTTCGCGCTCGGATACTATGCGGTTGCGAGGTTCATACTTTGACGCCTATGTTCATGCTCCTCCAAGCCACCGACCCATTCCAGCTTATCTCGGACTTCCTCGAAAGCCCGATCCTTCGCATCGCCGGGCAACTTCTCGTCCTCCTCGTCGTCATCGTGTGGCTCTCGCTCGTTTATTGGACGTACGCCGACGCGAAACGGCGAGGCACCATCCCTCTCCTTTGGGGATTCGTCGCCGTCGTTTTCCCATATCTCGGCTCGCTTATTTATGTCATCGTCCGTCCGCCGGAGTTTCTTTCGGAGTCTCGGGAGCGCGAACTCGAATTGGCGTACCTCGAGCGCGAGCTTCGGAGCCGGGTTTCTTTGTGTCCGAACTGCCGGAACATGGTCGAGAATGACTTCCTCGTTTGTCCGGTTTGCAATTGGGAACTGAAGAAGCCGTGCATAAACTGCGACAAGCCGATGAGCATGGAGTGGGAGACGTGTCCGTACTGCGGCACCGACCAAAGAAGCGGCAAGAAAATAAACTGAGAATTCAAGGAGAACACGATGGAACAGACTTTGATTTTGGTGAAGCCCGACGGCGTGAAAAGGAAGCTCGCGGGGGAAGTCATCGGCCGCATTGAGGCGAAGAACTTCGACATCCGCGAGATGAAGATGATGACCGTGAGCCGCGACCTCGCCGAGGAGCATTACGGCGAGCATAAAGGCAAAGATTTCTTCGGCGGCCTCGTCGAGTTCATAACCTCCGGCCCGATCGTCGCGATGCGCGTCGAAGGCGACGGCGTCATAAAGGTTATGCGGAACATCATGGGGGCTACGAACCCCTCCGAAGCCGCGCCCGGAACCATCCGGGGCGACCTCGCCCTCACCATTGACGAGAACATCGTCCACGGCTCCGACTCGCCGGAGTCCGCCGAACGCGAGATCGGCCTCTTCTTCGGGTAGGGCGGTTTTCCAGATGGCCTCGCCCGGATTCGGAAAACCGCGCACGCGCTTCGCGCTTGCCAGCTTGTCGGCGCGCCCCGCTTGTCAGACAGTTGGATCCGGCCCGGACGAACGCTTTCCGGGCCGGAGATCCGCTCGCCCATCCCGAAAGTCTCGGTAAAGGTTTATGCGTTTCACTCTCGCCTCGGAGTCGGCTCGCCGCGTGTCGCTCCTCCGGGGCGTCGGCTACGACTTCGACACGAAGACGAGCGGCTTCCCCGAAGTTTCCCTCGACGACCCGAAAGCGACCGTCGAGGCGAACGCGAAAGGGAAAGCCCTCGCCGTCTCAAAAGACACGGATGGCGCCGTCCTCGGGGCGGACACCGTCGTCTTCTCGCCGGACGGGGAAGTTCTCGGACAGGCGAAAGACGAGGACGAGGTGCGGCGTATGCTCTCGTCCCTTCACGGCCGCGTCCACGAAGTCCATTCCGGGGTCGCGGTGGCGCGTGGGGAGGAGGTCGTCGTCCGGCATTCGGTGACG
>Ga0136630_1000760_pt1 | contig 12793 bp, 9 predicted proteins | sample AntDrymUQ5682106_2_FD_105496 | JGI IMG/M metagenome (GOLD analysis project Ga0136630, IMG submission 105496) | Polar desert sand microbial communities from Dry Valleys, Antarctica - metaG UQ568 (21.06) | ecosystem: Environmental > Terrestrial > Soil > Desert | place: Antarctica: Dry Valley...
CGCGAAAGTGTGCGTGGCCGCGGACAGCAGAACTTGCCCACCGTGCGCGCATGCCGCCACTCGTGCGGCTCGGTGTACGTCCATGCCGACGTACCCGTCCTCGTGCCTGTGGGGCTCACCGGTGTGCAGCCCCATTCGTACACCGACCTGAGTGCCGTCGGGCCAGGGGTAGGCATTCAGACCCCGCTGCGCCTGATACGCGGCATTCACCGCAGCGGCAACCGACTCGAAAACCACGAAGAAGCTGTCACCCTCGGTGCCCATCTCGTGGCCGTCGTGCTCGGTGATCGCCGTGCGCATGATCGCCCGCTGAGCCGACAAGACATCGCCGTACCGGTCGCCGAGCCGGCTCAACAGGCTCGTCGATCCCTCGATATCGCTGAACAGCAGGGTGAGGGTCCCGGTCGGCAGATCGGTCACGGACCGGCGATCCCTCCTGGCGCACCTCACGCCTTGGCTGCGCGGCGCGACGCCTCGGTGTTACTGCGGCGGTGTCTGGCCGGGCAAAGCACCCAGGGTGGCCTGTAGGTAGGCGAGGTTCGCCGCCACGATCGAGCGCAATTGGGAGTGGTCGACCGGGCCCTGGGTCCGATGCCGCGTCTTCACGACGCCTTCTTCCACCAGGATTCGGATGATCTCGAACGCCTTGCCTGTCGCCACGACGATGCCGTCGGACTCTTCTTGCTCTACGACCTCGCTCTGCACCTCGTCGACTCGGTCGCGCAATCGGGCCAACTCGTCGAGGTCAGCCCCGGAGTCGGCGTAGATCTCGGCGATCAGGTCGCGTGTGTTCTTGCGGCTCATCTGGTCCCCCTTCTGCTCGTGTGGGCGAGTGTGCCAGCGGGGGTGCCGGTCGGGAATGGGTGAACCTTCATCCATGATCGTCACCGTGGATTCTTTTCGCGGGCCGGTCAGGTCTGCGTCCGGAGATAGCGGCCGAAATGCGGGACGGTGAACGCAATCTGGCCGCGTTGAGCGGAGTAGATCAGTCCTTTCTTGATGAGGGCGTCACGAGCGGGCGACAGGCTCGCGGGCTTGCGGCTCAGCGTCTTAGCGACCTGTGCGCTGGACAGACCGGCACCTGTGTCCTCAGCGTCGTCGGCCATGGCACGCAGGTACTCGCGCTCGGCCGGGGTGGCCCGCTCGTACCGCGACCCGAAGAACCCCACGGCGAGTTCGGCCTCGGCGATCGGCCGGGCGACCGCGACGTCGGCGGCGGTGATCGGGGACGCACTGGCGACATCCCAGGTGACCTTGCCGTAGGCCTGCACGAAGTATGGATAACCGTCGGCCGCTGCGTAGAGGGCATCGAGCGCGGCCGGCTCGAAGTCGACGCCCTCCCGATCGGCCGGTGCACGCAGGGCGAGGTCTGCCGACGCACGGTCGAGTCGGTCGATCCGGGAGAAGCGGAACAGCCGTTCGGAGTAGCTCTTGGCCGCGGACAGGACGGCCGGCACGTGCGGCAGGCCGGCGCCGACAACGATCAGTGGCGCGCCCAGTTGGGACAGTTCGTGACAGGCCGCGCACAGCGCCGAGACATCGTCGGGGCCGAGGTCATGGACCTCGTCGACGAACAGCGCGATGCCCGAGCCGACGTCGCTGGCCAGCTCGGCTGCATCGGTGAGCATCTCGACCAGGTCGATCTCCAGATCACCGGAGTCCGCCCGGCCCACCGCCGCTGGTCCGTCGATGCCTGGCACCCAGCGATCTCGCATCGGCGTGCCGGGCGGCTGGCGGGAGCCGAAGGCCTTGAGCACCGCGAGGAGGTGTTCGACCCGGTCGGGTGCCCGATGTCGCGGGGCGAGTTCACGCACGGCCAGGTGCATGGCGCCGGCCAGCGGGCGGCGGATCTCCTGATCCGGGCGGGCCTCCCACTTGCCGGTGCCGAAGCCACGCGCGATGGCCGCCGACCGGAGCTGGTTGAGCAGCACCGTCTTGCCGACTCCGCGCAGGCCGGTGAGCATCAGCGACCGTTCGGGGCGCCGGGCGCCGATCCGTTCTAGGAGTACGTCGAAGGCGGCCAATTCGTCGTCCCGACCGGCAAGTTCGGGCGGGCGCTGACCGGCACCCGGGGCGTACGGGTTACGGATCGGGTCCATGTCGAGAACTGTATTGGCTCATCTACGCAGAACCCTAGATCTCGCTAGACAACCCAATGCTCGTGTCGGAATCGATCCGACTCAGGGGGCCCCTGACTCGAATGATTCGACTCAGGGACGCCCTGAGTCTTCGGGAGCAGGCGCTGACGCCCCCAGGATGACGGCGCGGCTGGCCTCGGTGCGCGAGGATCGGGGCATGACGGACTCCCGTGCCGGGCAACCGGCGCAGCCCGCTGACCTGGTCGATGTTGCGCACCTGGTCACCCGGTACTTCACCGAGACACCGGATCCCGACGATCCGCGCCAGCAGGTCGCCTTCGGCACATCGGGGCATCGCGGGTCGAGTCTGTTGACCTCGTTCAACGAGGCGCACATCCTGGCCACGACCCAGGCGATCTGTGAGTACCGGGCGGCACAGGGGTATGACGGGCCGCTGTTTCTGGGCCGGGACACCCACGCGCTGTCCGAACCCGCGTGGGTGAGCGCGCTGGAGGTGCTCGCCGCCAACGACGTCACGGTTCTCGTCGACTCGGCCGACCGCTATACCCCGACTCCGGCCGTCTCGCACGCGATCCTGCGGGCGAACGGCGACCGCACGACCGGCCGTGGCCTGGCCGACGGAATCGTGGTCACGCCCTCGCACAACCCGCCGGGCGACGGCGGGTTCAAGTACAACCCGCCACACGGCGGACCGGCCGACACCGACGCCACGGGTTGGATCGCCGGCCGGGCCAACGAGCTCCTGCGCGCGGATCTGACCGGCGTACAGCGGATTCCGCTTCCCCGAGCCCGAGCGGCGGCTGCGCCATACGACTTCATGATGTCCTATGTGGACGACCTGCCAAACGTGCTGGATCTCGACGCCGTACGAGCCGCGGGCTTGCGCATCGGAGCGGATCCGCTGGGCGGCGCGAGCGTGGACTACTGGGCCGCCATCGCGGAACGGCACTCGCTGGACCTCACCGTGGTGAACCCGCTGGTGGACCCGACGTGGCGGTTCATGACGCTCGACTGGGACGGCAAGATCCGGATGGACTGCTCGTCGCCGGCTGCGATGGCTTCGTTGATCGGGCGACGCGCCGAGTTCCAGATCGCGACCGGCAACGACGCCGACGCCGATCGGCACGGCATCGTCACGCCCGACGCCGGACTGATGAACCCGAACCACTTCCTCGCCGTGGCCATCTCCTATCTGTACGGCGGGGCGCGTCCGGGCTGGCCGGTCAATGCCGCGATCGGCAAGACGCTCGTGTCGTCGTCGATGATCGATCGGGTGGCAGAGGCATTGCACCGCAGGCTGATCGAGGTTCCGGTGGGGTTCAAGTGGTTCGTGCCGGGCCTGCTGGACGGCTCGGTCGGGTTCGGCGGCGAGGAATCGGCCGGCGCCTCGTTCCTGCGCCGGGACGGGTCGGTCTGGACCACCGACAAGGACGGGCTGCTGCTCGCGCTACTGGCTTCGGAGATCCTGGCCACCACCGGTCGAACGCCCAGCGAGCACTATCTCGAGCTGACCCGGCGCCATGGCGTACCAGCCTATGCCCGAGTCGATGCGCCGTCCACGCGGGAACAGAAAGCCATGCTGGGCAGGCTCTCTCCCGACGACGTGTCGGCTACCGAACTGGCCGGCGAACCGATCACGGACAAACTGACCACCGCGCCCGGCAACGGTGCGGCGATCGGGGGGCTCAAAGTGACGACGGCATCGGCCTGGTTCGCGGCTCGGCCATCCGGCACCGAGGACGTCTACAAGATCTACGCCGAGTCGTTCCGGGGACCCGAACACCTCGCGCAGGTGCAGACCGAGGCCCGCGAGGTCGTTGCGGCAACCTTGGCCGCGTCCTAGCCACGGACCCAAAGCGCCGTTCGCTGCACAACGGCGGCTTTCGGAGCTCGAAAGGGCCGGTTGTGTGGCGAACCGGCGTTATCCACGGCCTAGACTGTGCTCATCCCGACCCTCGGCCGGGGAGCCCTGGTCCTGCGGGACTCGGTCTCCATGCCGGTGGACGATCTTCCACTCGCCATCCTCGCGGCGATAGACGTGCGTCACCCGCAGCGTGTAGGAGTGCACGGCCCCGGCCACGGTTGCCGTGGTGTGCTCGTACCCGACCGTGTACGCGAGGTCGCCGCTGGCCCCGGCGGCGACAAGCTCCAAGTCATACGAGGTGCAGTCGGAGAAGCGCGACGCCAGCCAGCTGAACGTGCCCTTGACGGCGTCCCATCCGGTGTTCGTCCTCTCCGCCCCGAACAGCGTCACCGGATCTTTCGGCGACCACATCGCGGTTCGTGGTGCGGCGTTCCCGTTGTGGATCGCTGTTTCCGCCAACACCTGGCGCGAGATCGTCGAAGCAAGGAAGTCGTCGAGTTCACTCACCCCGCCCACCTCCATGCATCTGTGCCGTCTCCGTCAGGCCGAAATGATGCCGCACTGGGGAAGGCAGCAGAAGTCAGATGACCGACCTGCCGAGGCCGCCCGGATTGTCCGCCACTCCCCGATTGTGCCAAACCGTTTGGTACGTGGCCGCCACCCGAAAATGACCGTGCCGGTCCGAAGGCTCGCAACTCGTCACTTGACTCGTTCCAGAATGTCGGGCAGGGTGCAGGTATGGCTCCGACGCTCGTCGATCGTGACGAAACCGCGCTGAAAGCGTTGCGCGCGGCCGGATTACGCGTGACAGCACCGCGCCGGGCGGTGTTGACCTGGCTGGTCGCACATCCGCATTCCAGCGTCGACGCGATCAGCGCGGCAGTGCGCGAGATGCTCGGGACCGTGTCCACGCAGGCCGTGTACGACGTCCTCGCCGTTTGTACTGCGGCGGGGCTGCTCCGACGCATCGAGCCGGCCGGGCATCCCGCCCGGTACGAGCGGCGCGCAAGCGACAACCATCACCACCGGGTGTGCCGCCGGTGCGGCCGTACCGAGGATGTCGACTGTGTGGTCGGGGCTGCTCCCTGTCTCGAGCCGTCCGATTCCGCCGACCGGCGCGGCTTCATAGTCGACGAGGCCGAAGTGGTGTTCTGGGGCTTGTGCCCCGATTGTGCGACCGCGGGACGACCCGCGTACGGATTTCACCAACAAGAGGAGACACGTCCATGACCCAGACCCAGCCGCAGTCCCAGCCGCCGACGACGACCGATGCCGGCGTTCCGGTCGAGAGCGACGAGCACTCGCTGACCCTCGGGGCCGAAGGGCCGATCCTGCTGCAGGACCACTATCTGATCGAGCAGATGGCACAGTTCAACCGGGAGCGGATTCCCGAGCGCCAGCCACATGCCAAGGGCGGCGGTGCTTTTGGCCGCTTCGAGGTGACCAACGATGTCAGCGCCTACACCAAGGCCGCGGTCTTCAAGCCGAGCACCGCGACCGACATGCTGGTTCGGTTCTCCACCGTCGCCGGCGAGCGCGGTAGCCCCGACACCTGGCGCGACCCACGCGGTTTCAGCCTGAAGTTCTATACGACCGAGGGCAACTACGACATGGTCGGCAACAACACTCCGGTGTTCTTCGTCAAGGACCCGATGAAGTTCCAGCACTTCATCCGGTCGCAGAAGCGCCGGGCGGACAACGGCCTTCGCGACCACGACATGCAATGGGACTTCTGGACCCTGTCCCCGGAATCCGCGCACCAGGTGACCTGGCTGATGGGCGACCGGGGAATCCCGCGCAGCTGGCGGCACATGAACGGCTACAGCTCGCACACCTACATGTGGGTCAACGCCCAGGGCGCGAAGTTCTGGGTCAAATACCACTTCAAGACCGATCAGGGAGTCGAGTTCTTCACCCAGGACGAGGGCGACCAGATGGCCGCGGTCGACACCGACTATCACCAGCGCGACCTCTATGAGCACATCAGGGACGGGCAGTTCCCGACCTGGACCCTGAGGGTGCAGATCATGCCGTTCGAGGATGCGAAGAACTACCGGTTCAACCCGTTCGACCTGACCAAGGTGTGGCCGCACGGCGACTACCCGCTGATCGATGTCGGCCGGATGACGTTGGACCGCAACCCAACTGACTACCACACCGAGATCGAGCAGGCGGCCTTCCAGCCGAACAACCTGGTGCCGGGAATCGGCCCGAGCCCGGACAAGATGCTGCTGGCCCGGCTGTTCTCCTACGCCGACGCGCACCGCGCTCGGATGGGTGTGAACTACCAGCAGATTCCGGTCAACGCACCGCGGTCGCCCGTACACAGTTACAGCAAGGACGGCGTGATGCGGGTCAACAACGTCTCGGACCCGGTGTACGCACCGAACTCCTATGGCGGCCCCAAAGCGGACACCGCACGGTACGGCGAACCGGCCGGCTGGTACGCCGACGGAGAGATCCAGCGGGCCGCCTACGTACAGCACCCCGAGGACGACGACTGGGGCCAGGCCGGCACCATGGTCCGCGAGGTGCTCGACGATGCCGCGCGTGAGCGGTTGGTCAACAACATCGTGGGCCACCTGCTCAATGCCGTGTCCGAGCCGGTGCTGCAGCGCGCCTTCGAGTACTGGCGCAACGTGGACAAGGGCCTGGGGGACAAGATCGAAGCCGGTGTCCGGGCGAAAGCGGATGAGAAGGACCCGAAGGCGGCCGAGCAGGCGAATCCGGCTCGGGAGTCGATGCAGGCCAAAGCCTGACGCCACGCTGTAGCCAACTAACTGGTCAATCGCCGCACGCTGGACGTGCCGGCGATTGACCAGCTACTCCCGACGTTGCAGGTTCCGCACCAGAAGCTGAGTGCGAGTGACGTGACCGGGGGTTGCGCCGGGGCTGCCCCGGGGCTGCCCCGGCGGTTTGCGCCAAAGCCGTCAGGTGATACTCAGCGGAGCGCGGCCCTCGCCCGATCGATGTGGTCAGTAGCTGCGGGCCGTACGGCGTCCGCGCGGCGAGCCCGAACGGCCGTGCCCGGCCTCGGAACGACCGACTGCGCCACCGGCGATCCGGGCACTTCCCGGCGCACCGCTTCTCGGAGCGGCAGAGCGGCCGGGCGAAGCAGACCCCGTTCGTGGCCGGGGTAGGTCAGAACCATGACCGGCACCGCGGTAGCCGCGGGTACGGGACTGGCCACCGGACGAGGACGTCGAGGCGCCATTCCGACCTGGGGTACCGCCGCGGCGCGGGCCGGCATTGCGCGGGTGCCGACGGGTGTCGCTGCCTGCAGGAGCGGCGATCAGCGCAACCCCGCTCGGCCGCCGAGCGCCGGTCAACGATGCCAGGTCGGCATCGCCGGGGCGGGCCGAAGTACGGGTCGGCTGCACGCCGGCCTTGCGGGTCATCTGGTCGACCTCCCGACGCTGATGCGGCAGGACCAGGGTTAGGACGGTGCCGGACTCACCGGCCCGTGCCGTACGACCGGCGCGATGCAGGTAGTCCTTGGGGTCGGCCGGCGGATCGACGTGGACGACCAGGCCGACGTTGTCGACATGGATGCCGCGAGCGGCGACGTCGGTCGCGATCAGGACCGGCACTGCGCCGTCCTTGAACTGGTTGAGCGTACGAGTGCGCTGTCCTTGGGACTTCCCGCCGTGCAGGGAGCCTGCGCGTACGCCGACCTGTCCCAGCTTCTTGGCCAGTCGGTCGGCGCCGTGCTTGGTACGTACGAAGAACATCGTCTTGCCGTCGCGGGAGGCGATCTCGCTGACCACGTCGAGCTTGTCCTCGGCCGAGACCGAGATGACGTGGTGGTCCATCTCCTCGACTCCAGCGGTCGATGGGGCGACCGAGTGGGTGACGGGGTGGTTGAGGTACTGGCGGACCAGCTTGTCGACGTCGCCGTCGAGGGTGGCCGAGAACAGCAGCCGCTGCCCGCCGGTACGTACCTGGTCGAGGAGCTTGCGCACCTGGGGCAGAAAGCCCATGTCCGCCATGTGATCGGCCTCGTCGAGGATCGCGATGGAGACATCACCGAGATCGCAGGCGCGCTGGTTGATCAGGTCGTTGAGCCGTCCCGGGGTGGCAACGAGCAGGTCGACGCCGCGGCGCAGATTGTCGATCTGTCGGCCAAATGGCATGCCGCCGACGACATTACGGACCGAGAGGCCCAGCGTCGTGGCGTACGGCTCGAGCGCGTCACACACCTGCATGGCGAGTTCGCGGGTGGGTACGAGGACCAGGGCACGCGGCCGCTTCGGGGCGGTGCTGCCCTCGGTGAGCCGGACGAGGGTCGGCAGGCCGAAGGCCAGCGTCTTGCCTGAGCCGGTCTGGCCGCGGCCGAGTACGTCCTTGCCGGCGAGGATGTCGGGCATCGTCGCGGTCTGGATCGGGAAGGGATCGGTGATGCCACGCCGGTGCAGCGCGGTCACGACGTTTGCGGGGAGCCCGAGGTCAGCGAAGCTCGCCTCGGTGGAGAGGGAGGATGGTGCGGAGCGAGCAGGGTGGAGCTGAGACAAAATGGTCCTTCCAGGACTGATGGCACGTCACTGGTGATCCACGCTGCCAGCGTTGAGCGGCAGTGGGCGTATCGAAAGGGACGGGCCCAGCGCGAGGTGCGCTGTGGCGAAACATCGGAGTTGAGACTCGCGAATCACGTCCGACTAGCTCGCAGGATGCGCGAGCAACACCAATGACGGTACGGCACTGCCCCGACGAAACGTGCTCCAGGGCCGATCGGCGCCCAGTGACCCTGCGCACAGACACCCCAAGCCCCTTTCGCCGTTGTGCGCATAACGGCGATGCAGGACCAGTCGGGTCAGCTGAAGGTGACGCCTTGGGCCAGGGGGAGTTCGGTCGAGTAGTTGACGGTGTTGGTCGCCCGGCGCATGTACGCCCGCCACGCGTCCGACCCCGACTCCCGGCCGCCGCCGGTGGTCTTCTCGCCGCCGAAAGCACCGCCGATCTCTGCCCCCGAGGTCCCGATGTTCACGTTGACGATGCCGCAGTCGGAGCCATCGGCGGCCATGAACTGTTCGGCCTCGCGCTGATCGCGGGTGAAGATCGCCGACGACAAGCCTTGCGGTACACCGTTGTGCAGCTCTATCGCCTCGGAAAAGTCGGTGTAGGTCAGCATGTACAGGATCGGGGCGAAGGTTTCGGTACGGACGATCTCGGTCTGGGCCGGCATCCGGACCAGCGCCGGGTCGACGTAGGCCGCCGTGGGGGAGCCCTCGACCTCGTGTCGCGCGCCGCCGGTGACGATCTCTCCGCCATCGGCGACGGCTCGATCCAGTGCAGCGCGCATCCGGTCGTACGCGCGGGCGTCGATCAGCGGCCCGACCAGCGTCCCGGCAGCCAGCGGGTCACCGACGACGAGGCCCGCGTACGCGTCGGCGATCCGCGCAGTGAGCTCGTCGACGACCGACTCGTGCACGAGCACCCGGCGCATCGTCGTACAGCGCTGCCCGGCCGTACCAGCAGCCGCGAAGACGATGCCTCGTACGGCGATGTCGAGGTCTGCGGACGCGGTGACGACGGCGGCGTTGTTGCCGCCGAGTTCGAGCAGCGCCCGGCCGAATCGGGCGGCGACGCGTGGGCCGACCGCAGCGCCCATCCGTTCCGAACCGGTCGCGCTGAGCAGGACGACGTCCGGGCTGTCGACCAGGGCCGCACCCACCTCGGCGTCGGCGACGACCAGGACGTTCAGGTTGTCCGGAGCACCGCACTCCGCCGCTGCGCGGTCCAGCAGCGCGGAGCAGGCGGCGGCGGTGAGTGCGGCCAGCGGCGACGGCTTCCAGACGACGGTGTCCCCGCAGACCAGGGCCAGCGCGGTGTTCCAGGACCAGACCGCCGCCGGGAAGTTGAAGGCGGAGATCACGCCGACGACGCCGAGCGGATGCCAGGTCTCCATCAGCCGGTGTCCAGGTCGCTCCGACGGCATGGTGCGGCCGTCGAGTTGCCGGGACAGGCCGACCGCGAAGTCGCAGATGTCGACCATCTCCTGGACCTCGCCCAGGGCTTCGGAGGAGATCTTGCCGACCTCGATGCTGATCAGTTCGGCGAGGTCGGCCTTGTGCTCCGCCAACAGGGCGCCGAGCCGCTTGACCACCGCACCGCGTACCGGCGCCGGGACCACTCGCCACGCGGCGAATGCCGTACGGGCCGCGGCGATCGCAGCCGTCACGTCGTCGGCCGAGGCCTGCGGATAGGCGAAGAGGTTCTCTCCGGTGATCGGCGTACGGGCCCGCAGGTTCACCGTGGACTCTGGCGGCAGCACGACCTCGCATCGATCCAGGGCGCGCCGGGCCCGCGTACGCAGCTCGTCGGTCGACGTGACTTTGAGGGGGGAGGGTGTCGTGGACGTCATCGACGCCCATCCTCACACCCCTGCACGTTGACTGAACCTTCTGCAGCTGATCGCGGTGCCTGAGAGCTGCACACGGTTCAGTCAACGCGTATCCACACGACTAGCGCGATATCCACATCCGCTGTTCCGGCTCGCCTGCGCGCATCAGGACCGGATCCCATGCAGCGATGCAAGCAATGGTCGAGCTGGCCAGGCAGCTCCCCCTGGCCGAAGTCATTCGTCGCCAGGATCAGTTGGTCCGCCGGGATCAGGCACTGGCGTCCGGTCTGCAGCGCACTGTGGTTGATGGACACCTCAGACAGAGGCGCTGGCGCCGCGTCCTGCCCTCGGTCTATCTGACACAGCACGACGCACCGGGCATGGAACCGCAGCTGCTCGTACGGCGAATGATCCGCGCGACCTGGATGTGGGCTGGTGACAGCGCCATCATCACCGGCGCCGCGGCTGCAGTCTGGGCGCAGTACCTGGATGACCTGCCACACGGGACTCCGATCGGAGTGGTCGTTCCTCCGAGCCGGCGAATGTCGGCCCAACCACGGGTTCATGTCGTACGTGCGAATCTCGATCGGCGAGACACCACCAGTTATGACGGGATCCGGATCACCAGTGCGTATCGGAGCGCCGTGGACCTCGCAGCAAGCGGCCACAACGACCTGTTGCACCGGATGGCGCAGGGCAAGTGGCTACGGCCGGTCGCGCTCCAGGAAGTCCTCGACCGCGGGACACATCGGCGCGGCTGGACGGCAGCGCGAGTCGCCGTACGCGGGTCCGTGACGAACCCGCATTCCGAAGCTGAGCGGCTGACCCATCGCGCACTGCTCGGCGCCGGTATCTCGGACTGGCGAGCAAACGTCGAGCTGGTGATCCTCGGTCGGAGGTTTCGTCCGGATCTCGTCTTCGACGACGTCAAACTTCTCGTCGAGATCGACGGATTCGCCTTTCACGGAGATCGCGACGCCTTCGAGCGTGATCGATCACGCCAGAACCTTCTGACCGCGGCTGGCTGGACGGTGCTCCGCTTCACCTGGCGACAGATCTACGACGATCCCGCAGCCGTGGTCACCCAGATCGAGCAGACCCGGCGGATGCTTCGATCCGCGCGGGGCGATCAACCGGGACACCCGCGGGCCGATCAGGCGCGCTAGCCTCAGCACCATGGTCAGCGCCGACCAAACGCAGTCCCTTCCGGTGGCCGACTGGACTCGTCTGGAGCAGTTGTACGAGGAGAAGGCCGCCCGACTGCGCGACGCCGCCGAACTCGGTGCCGAACGTGAGCTGCCTCCCGGACTGACCCTGGACACGCTGCCGGTCCTGCTGCGGCGCTACTGCTGGCAGGAACCGCTCGAACAGGTCCTCGAGCGCAGTCCCGAAGAGCTCTACGAGGTCGCCGTCGCCCACTTTGCCATCGCGCAGACCCGTCCGGAGGGTGCGGTCCTCGTGCGAGCCAGGACCATCAAGGAGGACCAGGACAGCCCGCTGGCCGGGCGCACCGTCGTCGAGGTCGTCGTCGACGACATGCCCTTTTTGGTGGACTCGGTCACCGCCGAGATCAGCCGGCAGGGCCGCGAACTGCTCGAGATCGTGCATCCGGTCCTAGTCGTACGGCGCGACATCACCGGCGTCTTTCAGGAGCTGGTCAACACCTCCAAACCCAGGGAGTGCCCCAGCGACGGGCTGGTCGAGTCCTGGATGCACCTCGAGATCGCCGTGGAGCCCGATGCGGCACAGCTGCGGGCTCTGGAGGGGGACCTGCGCCGGGTCCTGGCCGACGTACGGCATGCGGTCGAGGACTGGGGAAAGATGCGCGCGACGGCCGTACGCATCGCCCGGGAACTGGAGCACCGGCCCCCGCACGGCATCGACCAGAACGCTGTCGACGATGCAGCCGAGCTGCTGCGCTGGCTGGCCGACGACAACTTCGTGTTTCTCGGCTACCGCGAGTATGAACTCACCGACGCCGATGCGCTAAACCCTGTTGCCGCAACCGGACTCGGCATCCTGCGCAGCGATGTGGACATGGCCTCGGCATCCCGGGCGCTGCCGGCGGCTGCCGCTGCGAAGGCCCGCGAACCGGAACTGTTGATCCTCACCAAGGCCGACTCGCGTTCGACCGTGCACCGTCCGGTCTACCTCGACTACATCGGCGTCAAGGCCTTCGACGAGGACGGCGTCCCGACCAGGGAGCGCCGGATCCTGGGTCTGCTTCCGTCCGGTGCCTACGTGGACAGCGTGACGACGATCCCGGTCGTACGCCGCAAGGTCGACGAAGTCATGGCCCGGTCCGGCCTGTCACCGAGCAGCCACTCCGGCAAGGACCTGCTCGACATCCTGGAGAACTATCCGCGCGACGAACTGCTGCAGATCTCGGTAGCCGAGCTGTTGCCCATCGTGCTGGCGGTGCTGCACCTGCGCGAGCGCCGCCAGACCCGGCTGTTCCTGCGTCGAGACCCCTACGGCCGGTTCTTCTCC
>Ga0136630_1000761_pt1 | contig 12780 bp, 12 predicted proteins | sample AntDrymUQ5682106_2_FD_105496 | JGI IMG/M metagenome (GOLD analysis project Ga0136630, IMG submission 105496) | Polar desert sand microbial communities from Dry Valleys, Antarctica - metaG UQ568 (21.06) | ecosystem: Environmental > Terrestrial > Soil > Desert | place: Antarctica: Dry Valley...
CACCGACACCGAAGTCCAGGCCGAGGCCGTGGAGGGTGGCGGCCGCCACGACCTCTCCGCCCACCAGTGGCTTGTGAACCCCGGCAGCGTCGGGCAGCCGCGCGACGGCGACCCGCGGGCCGCCTGGCTGATGCTGGACCTCGGCAGCTGGTCGGCCGAGTGGCACCGGGTGGAGTACCCCGTGGACGAGGCCGCCGACGCGATCCAAGAGGCCGGTCTGCCACGCAGCCTGGGCGATCGGCTACACGTAGGGCAGTGATCGCTTCCTCTCGACAGCTGCTCGCGATCGGCCTGGCCGGCGTCGCCGTGGCCCTGCCGGCCGGCTGCGGAAGCTCTGAGGAGCCCGAGGGCAAGGGGCTGCCCGGCGCCGCCGCGTCCGAGCTGGAACGGCGCCTGGACGAGATCGAGCGGCGCTACCGCGTGGCCGTGGACGACGGCAAGGTCGGCGCCTGCGACGACATCCAGGACGACTCCATCCCGGAGGTGAACAAGCTGCTGGGCGGGCTCCCGGATGACGTGGACCCGGATGTCCGCCAAGCGGTGGAGGAGAGCTTCAGCCGCCTCGAGGAGCTGACCCAGTCCGAATGCTCGCGGATCGAACCGACCGAGACGGAGACCCAGCCCGAGACGCTGCCCACTCCCCCGGAGCCCACGCCCGAGACCACTCCCGAGGAGACCACTCCCGAGACGACCCCGGAGGAGGTACCCGAGGAGGAGGAGAAGAAGAAGGACAAGAAGGACAAGGACAACGGCGGAGGCGCCGTGCCACCGGGACTCGATCCCTCCCGACCCGGGCAGGGCGGCGGAGCCGTGCCGGGGCCGGAGGAGGACGGCTGATGGCCACTCCAACCGAGATATCCGGGCGTTACCGGGTGGAGCGCCGCCTGGGCGCGGGCGGCATGTCGACGGTGTTCCTGGCAGTCGACTCGGTGCTGGAGCGCCATGTGGCCGTGAAGCTTCTGGCCGAGCATCTCGCCGACGACGTGGACTTCGTGGCCCGCTTCCGCCGCGAGGCCCTGGCCGCGGCGCGCCTGTCGCACCCGAACATCGTGCAGGTGTTCGACTCCGGCCAGGACAGCGAGTCGCACCGCCACTTCATCGTCATGGAGTACGTGGACGGGCCCTCGGCGGCCGACCTTCTCCGCGACCGGCCCAAGCTGGAGGTGGACGAGGCCGTGGCAATCGTGCGCGACGCCTGCCACGGGCTGGACTACGCCCACCGCGCCGGGGTGGTGCACCGTGACGTGAAGCCGGGCAACCTCCTGCTCGCCGACGAGACGGGCGCCACCAAGCTTGCGGACTTCGGCATCGCCAAGGCGGCCGAGCAGACCCGCATCACCCAGGTGGGCTCGGTGCTCGGCACGGCCGCCTACCTCTCCCCCGAGCAGGCCAGGGGCGAGGAGGCCGGCCCGCCATCGGACATCTACTCCCTCGGGGTGTGTGCCTACCAGTTCCTGGCAGGGCGCCTTCCGCACGAGTACACCTCGCTCACCGAGCTGGCGCTCAAGCAGCAGCAGGCCGAGGTGGAGCCGATCACCGTGCACCGGCCGGAGGTGCCACCGGAGCTGGATCGTGCGATTCGCGTATGCCTGGAGCGCGACCCCAGCGCCCGTTACCCCTCAACACTGGAGATGGCGCGCGGGCTGGAGGCGGGGCTCCAGGGGGTGGAAACCGAGGCCACGCGCCGGCTCACCGGCATTGCCGCCGCCGCGCCCGCGAACGACGCAGACACCACCAGGGCGCTCAGCCAGGTGACAGCTGCCACGAACGCGATGCGCTCCCGGCGCACCGGGGCGTACGCGCCGTCACAGGCTCAGCGCCTGCAGCAGCCAACCCCGGCGCCGCCTGGCCGAGCCGCGCGGGCCCGCGAGGAGCGGCGACCGCGAAAGAGGCGGCGCCGACTCGGCGGCTTTCTCACAGTGATCGCCCTACTGGCCGCCGCCGTGGCGGTCACGCTGGCGCTGCTGGCCTCGGGTGGGGACGGGGGCAACCCGATCGCGCCCGTCAGCCGCGACAACGTGGACCAGCAGCTGGACGACCTGCGTCAGTTTCTGCGCGACAACACGCAGTAGCTAGCGCCGCTCCTGCGTGCCTTCCTGCGTGCCCTCCTGGCGGCGCGCACGCTGATCGCCCTCGTCCACGTCCGGATCGAGGCTGTCGGCATGCTGATGGCGGTCCTCTGCCTGCTGGCGCTCGGTGCGCGCCATGGTGGCCTGCTCATCGGCCTTGGCCTTTTCGCGCTTGGCACGTGCCTGGCGCTCCTCGGCCTCGGCCTCACGGCTGTCCGCTCGCGCGGAACTCACCTTGGCTTCGTCACGGTGCTGGCCCGCCTCGACGCGCCGGGTCTCGTCCTTGCGCTCCTTGGCCTTGCGTCCAACGAGCAAGAACGCCACGAGGGCGATCACTACCAGCACGATGATGATGATCAATACGGTGCTCATCAGGTTCCCTCCTCCACTTCGGGTGGTTGCTGCCCCGCTACCCCTCGTGCGAGACCCCAAACGGCTCCGACCCCGCCATCACACGGTTGCGATAGCTGTCATAGCTTCCGTCCTCCACCGCCGTGCGAATGCCGCGCATCAGCTCCGCCATGAAGGTGAGATTGTGCATCGTGATCAGCCTCGCCCCGGTTAGCTCCTTGGCGCGGCTGAGGTAGTGCAGGTAGCCCCGTGTGTGTTCCCGGCACGCCGGGCATGGACAGCCCTCGGCGATCGGCCGGCGGCTGCCGGCCGTGCCGGCCTTGGTCAGGTCCAGCCGCCAGCGGCGATCCGGATCGGGCACCAGCGCCGTTCCGTGGCGGGCCAGTCGGGTGGGTGTGGCACAGTCGAAGGTGTCGATCCCCTGCGCCACCGCGTGGAGAATGTCGTCCACGTCGCCGATCCCGAGCAGGTGGCGCGGGCGCTCTTCAGGCAGGCCACGCATGGACCAACCGAGCACCTCGTGCATCTCGGCCTTCTCCTGGCCGAGCGAGCCGCCGATCGCGATGCCGGCCACCGGCGCGCCGCCCACATACGCGGCCGACTCGGCCCTGAGGTCCTCGTGCACGCCGCCCTGGACTACGCCGTAGACCACCTGACCCGCCGGAGCGTGCTCCGCGTGCCAGGCCGTGCAGCGATCGAGCCACCGGTGCGTACGTTCCATGGCGCGCAGCGTGTAACGCTTGTCGGCATGTGAGGGCGTGCATTCGTCGAAGGCCAGCGCGATGTCCGACCCCAGTTCAGCCTGCATCTCCATCGAAGTCTCCGGGCCCATGAACAGCTCGCGGCCATCGGTGTAGGAACGGAACCTCACGCCCTCTTCCTCGATCGCCAGGATGCGGCTCTGGCTCGGGCCGCGGCGGCGCTTGATCTCCTCCGAGACCGAACCGTGGCCCATCGAGAACACCTGGAAGCCGCCCGAGTCGGTGATGATCGGCGCGCGCCAGCCCATCAGCTCGTGCAGGCCTCCCATCTCGCGGACGTAATCGGGCCCCGGGTCGATGAACAGGTGGAAGGTGTTGCCCAGGACCATCTGGAAGCCGAGCTCGGCCACCTCCGCCGCTGCCAGGCCACGCACGCTCGCGTTGGACGCCAGCGGCACGAAGGCGGGCGTGGCCACCTTGCCGTGGGCGCAAGACACGACACCCGCGCGGGCAGAGCCGTCGCGGGCGTCGATGCGAAAGGGCGCCATTCGCCGCTCAGGCTACTTGCGGGCTCCTCCCGGGCTCGCCAGATGTGTGCTTGCGCGCCTGAACTCGACTACTCCAGCTGACCCTTAGACCAGGCTCTCACCGGTCATCGCCTCCGGCTGCTCCTGCCCAAGCAGGGCGAGCACCGTGGGCGCCACGTCGGCGAGAATGCCGCTGTCCCGCAGTTCGCCGCCCTGTGCGGTGACCACCACCGGCACCGGGTTCAGCGAGTGCGCGGTGTTTGGGCTGCCGTCGGGCTCGAGCATGTGGTCGGCGTTGCCGTGGTCGGCGGTCACGACGCAGGCCCCCCCGCTCTGGTGCACAGCGGACACCACGCGGCCCAGGCACTCGTCCACGGTCTCGATCGCCTTCACCGCGGCTTCGATCACCCCCGTATGGCCCACCATGTCCGGGTTGGCGAAGTTGATGATCCCGAAGGCGTAATCGCCGCCCTCCCACCGCTCGACGAAGGCATCCGCGGCCTCACGCGCGCTCATCTCGGGCTTGTGGTCGTACGTGGGCACGTCGCGCGGCGAGTCCACCAGCCGGCGCTCCTCGCCGGGGTACTCCTCTTCCTCGCCGCCGTTGAAGAAGTAGGTCACGTGGGCGTACTTCTCGGTCTCGGCCACATGCAGTTGGCGCATGCCGCGCTCAGAGAGCACCGAGGCGAGTGTCTTCTCGGGCCGCTGCGGCGGGAAGGCCACCGGGTAGTCCCAGCCGTCGCGGTACTGGGCGAGAGTCGTGAAGCGCAGATCGAGCTCTGAATTGAGCTTCTCGGTGAGCTGGCGAGCGCGATCGGGGCGAAAATTGAGGAACAACACGGTGTCGCCGTCGCGGATCCGCCCCTCGTCGCCCACCAGCGTGGGCCTGATGAACTCATCACTCTCCGCCCGCTCGTAAGCTTCCTTCACCGCCTCCTCGCCGCTGTCGGTATGCCGCTCCTCGGCCTCACCGCGCACGAGCGCGTTGACGGCGGCGCCGGTGCGGTCGGTGCGGTTGTCGCGGTCCATCGCGTAGTAGCGGCCGGTCACGCTGGCCACGCGCCCACCATGCTCGGCCAGCCAGGACTCCGCCTTGGCCACGTATCCCGCCCCGGAGTCGGGCAGGGTGTCGCGGCCGTCAGTGAACGCGTGCAGCACGACGTCGGGCACCTCCTCTCGCCCGGCCAGCTCAATGCAGGCACGCAGTTGGCCCATGCTCGCGTGCACGCCGCCCTCCGACACCAGGCCCAGCAGGTGCAGGCGCCCGGAGTCGCGCCCGGCCGCGCAGGCCTCACGAAGCACCTGGTTCTCGAAGAACGAGCCGTCCTCCACGGCATCGTCGATGCGCGTGAGGTCCTGAGGCACCACCGTCCCCGCACCGAGGTTGAGGTGGCCCACCTCGGAGTTGCCCATCTGGCCGTCGGGGAGGCCGACGGCGCGCCCGCAGGCGGTGAGCTGTGCGTGCTCGTGCGAGCGCCAAAGCTCGTCGAAGACGGGCGTCTCGGCCTGCTCGACCGCGTTGCCGGGGCCGGGCTCGGCGAGCCCCCAGCCGTCCAGGATCACGAGGCAGACGCGCGGAACGGGCGGCGCGCCCGGTCCGGGCGCCACGCTCATCCCGCGGCGGCCACGATCTTGGCGAAGCCCTCCGGATCGAGGCTCCCGCCGCCGACCAGGGCGCCGTCCACGTCCGGCTGGGCGAGCGTGTCGGGCGCGTTGTCGGGCTTCACGCTGCCTCCGTAGAGGATCCGGATCTGCTCGCCGGCCTCGCGCGAGCGGTCGGTCACGAGCGCGCGGATGAACGCGATCGCTTCCTGCGCCTGCTCTGGCGTGGCCACCTTCCCGGTGCCGATCGCCCAGATCGGCTCGTAGGCGATCACCACGTCGGCCAGCTGGTCCTCGGGCACCATCTGGAGATCCTCGCCGATCTGTTGGCGTAGCTTGCGCTGCATGTCGCCGGCCTCACGCTCGTCCTCGGTCTCGCCCACGCACAGGATCGGGCAGAGGCCGGCCGCCAGCGCCACGGGCACCTTTGCCTGCAGCGCACGGTCGGTCTCACCGTCGTTGGCCCGGCGCTCGGAGTGCCCGAGCACCACGCCCTTCGCCCCGGCCTCGACCAGCATCGCCGCCGACACCTCCCCGGTGAAGGCGCCCTCCTCCTCGGCGTGCATGTTCTGGGCGCCGACCATCACGTCGGTGCCCGCCAGCGCGCTCACGCACACGTCCAGGGCTGTGTAGGGAGCGCAGATGCCCACGGACGCGGCCGGCCTGTCCGGCAGCAGCCCCGGCAGCCGCTCGCAGTAGTCCGCGGCCTGGGCGCGCGTGCCCCAGAGCTTCCAGTTGCCCGCGATCAGGGGCCGGCGTTCGGCGTCAGGCATCGTCGAGCGCCTCCACGCCCGGCAGCTCCTTGCCCTCGAGCAGCTCGAGCGCGGCGCCGCCGCCCGTGGAGAGGTGGTCCACCTGCTCGGCCAGGCCGAAGGAGTCGAGCGCGGCCGCGGAGTCGCCGCCGCCCACCACCGTGGTGCCGGGCGCGCCGGCCACCGCCTCGGCCATCGCCCTGGTGCCCGCGGCGAAGGGCTCCATCTCGAAGGCGCCCATCGGCCCGTTCCAGAACACGGTGCCCGCCCCGGCCACCTCGCGGGCGTAGGCCTCGGCGGTCTTCGGCCCCACGTCCAGGCCCATCCAGCCGTCGGGCACGTCCACGCCGTCCAGCTCCTTGCGCTCGGTGTCGGCGTCGAATTCCCGGCCCAGCACCAGGTCGGTGGGCAGCAGCAGCCGCGCGGTGTCGCCCCCGTCTGCCTTCTCGAGCGCCTTGCGGGCCAGCTCCACGCCCTCCTCCTCCACCATCGAGTCGCCCGTGGGGCGGTCCTGGGCGCGGAAGAAGCTGAAGCACATGGCGCCGCCGATCAGCACGGAGTCGGCGGCGTCGAGGAAGCGATCGATGAGCGCCACCTTGTCGGACACCTTCGCCCCGCCCAGCACCACCACCAGAGGGCGCTCGGGATCCTCGATGATGGCGCGCAGGGTGGTCACCTCACGCTCCAGCAGCAGTCCCGCCGCCGACGGAAGGTGCTCGACCACCGCGGCCGTCGAGGCGTGGGCGCGGTGGGCGGCTCCGAAGGCGTCGTTCACGTAGGCGTCTGCCAGCGCCGCCAGGTTCTGGCCCAGCTGAGCGTCGTTGTCGGTCTCCCCCTGCTCCCAGCGGGTGTTCTCGAGCACCAGCACCTCCCCCGGCTCGAGCGCCTCTGCCTTCGCTCGCGCGTCCTCCCCCACCACGTCCTCGGCCTGCTCCACAGGCGCGTCGAGCAGCTCCGCGAGCCTGGCCGAAGTGGGCGCCAGCGACGTGTCGGGGTCAGATCCCTTCGGCCGGCCGAGATGCGAGCACAGCACCAGCCGCGCCCCCTTGTCGCGCAGCAGCTCGATGGTGGGCACCGCCGCCCTGATGCGGGCGTCGTCTGCCACCTCCCCGCCCTCGAGAGGGACGTTGAAGTCCACGCGCACCAGCACGCGCGTGCCGCCCTCGATGTGCAGGTCGCGGACGCTGCGCTTGCCTAGCGGCGGCGTGGAATGCACTACGCGACAGGCTGCCCGAGGCCCACCAGCACGCGCTCGACGAGGTCCACCACGCGGTTGGAGTAGCCCCACTCGTTGTCGTACCAGGTGATCACCTTCACCAGCCGGTCGTCGATCACCAGCGTGAGCTTGGAGTCGAACACCGCCGAGTAGGGCGAGCGCACGATGTCGGTCGAGACGATCTCGTCCTCGGTGTAATTGAGGATCCCCGCCAGCGGCCCCGAGTCTGCCTTGGCGGCCACCGCCTCGTTGATCTCCTCTGCGGTCACGTCGCGGGAGGCCTGGAAGACGAGATCCACCACCGACCCGGTGGGCACGGGAGCGCGTATGGCGATGCCAGTGAGCTTGCCCTGCAGCTCGGGCACCACCAGTCCGATCGCCTCGGCCGCCCCCGTCGAGGTGGGCACCAGGTTGATTGCGGCGGCCCGGGCGCGACGCATGTCCTTGTGCGGCGCGTCCTGGAGCTGCTGGTCGGCCGTGTAGGCGTGGATCGTGGTCATGATGCCCGACTCGATCCCCACCGACTCGTGTAGGACTTTCGCCACGGGCCCGAGGCAGTTGGTGGTGCACGAGGCCTCCGAGATCACGTGGTGCTGGTCGACGTCGTAGTCGTCGTTGTTCACGCCCAGCACGAGGGTCAGGTCCGCGTCGGAGGCGGGCGCGGAGATGATCACCTTCTTGGCGCCGGCCTCGAGGTGCTTGGCGGCGGCGTCGCGGTCGGTGAAGATCCCGGTCGACTCCACGACGACCTCGGCGCCCAGATCGCCCCACGGCAGGTCGGCCGGGTCGCGTTCTTCGCTCACCCGCAGCTCCTTGCCGTCGACCACCAGCCCCTCGTCGGTGGCCTCCACCGTGCCCGGGAACGGGCCGAGGAGCGAGTCGTACTTGAGCAGGTGCGCGAGCGTGGCGTTGTCGGTGATGTCGTTCACCCCGACCCAATCGATGTCGGCGCCGCGCTCGTGGGCGGCCCGAAACACGTTGCGCCCGATGCGGCCGAAGCCGTTGATGCCGGCCTTCACGGCCATGAGTGACGGTCCTTTCCTTCGCGGGAAGTTTCCTTGCCCCCGGAATCTACCGGTGAACTGCGCACTAGCGCGCTACGGCGTGCGCGGCAGCTTGTCGATGTCGCGGTGTACCACGTCGACCAGGTAGCTGCCCCGCTCGCCGTAGTCGGAGGCGAGGTGCTCGGCGATGACCACGGAGCGGTGGCGCCCGCCGGTGCAGCCGATCCCGACGGTGAGGTGGGCCTTGCCCTCCTGCTCGTACTGGGGCAGCAGGTAGTCCAGCAGCGGCCCGAGATGGGCGTAGAAGCTCTCGATTCCTTCGGAAGCCTCGACGTACTCCCTTACCGGCTCGTCCAGCCCGGTGAGCGGCCGCAGGTCCTCCTCGTAGTGGGGGTTGGGCAGGAAGCGAACGTCGAACAGCAGGTCGGCGTCGCGAGGGGCGCCGTGCTTGAAGCCGTAGGTGAGGAAGGTGACCGCCAGCTTGCCGATGCTGCCGCGCGGGAGCATCTTGTCCGCCACGACCTTGCGCAGGCGGGCGGCGCTGAGGTCGGTGGTGTCGATCGAAACGGTGGCGATGTCGCGCAGCGGCTCGAGCAGCGCCCTCTCAGCGGCGATCGCCCGGGACACCTGCCCGCCTACACCCTCCCCGCCCCCGTTGGCGGCCAGCGGATGCCTGCGGCGCGTCTCCTTGTATCGGTTCACCAGCACGTCCTCGGACGCCTCGAGGTAGAGCAGCCGGTGGGGCAGCCCCCGCCATTCGAGCTCCTCGAGCACCTGCACGAGGCTGTCGAACAACTCCCCGCCGCGGACGTCTGACACGACCGCCGCGCGCTCCACCTTCGACCCCTCGTGCTCGAACAACTCCGCCAGCCCGGCGATCATCTCCGGCGGAAGGTTGTCGACGCAAAAGTAGCCGGCGTCCTCGAAGCACGCCATCGCCTGCGACTTGCCGGCGCCGGAGAAGCCGGTGATCACGACTAGGTCTTGCACTCGAGGCGGTTTGTAGCGGGTGGGTCAGTCGGCAGCCGGATCAGTCCACGCGGTGGACGTGCGAGTGGATCTCTCGCGCAACTTTGCCGGGCAGCCCCGGCACGCCCTCGACCTCTTCGCGGCTCGCCGCAAGGAAGCGCTCCGGCGTTCCGAAGTGGCGCAAAATCGCCCGCTTGCGGGTGGGGCCCACACCGGGCAGGTCGTCCAGCACCGAGCGGGTCATCGCACGGTCGCGCCGGCCACGGTGGAACTCGACAGCAAACCGGTGCGCCTCGTCGCGGACCCGCTGGAGCAGTTGCAGGGGTGCGCTGTCGTGGCGCATCACCAGCGGCGCCGGACGACCAGGCACGAACACCTCCTCGAGCTCCTTGGCGAGGCTGATCACGGTGGTGCCCAGCTCGCGGAACTCGTCCAGCTCCGCCAGCCCCGCAGACAGCTGCCCCCTGCCGCCGTCGATCACGATCAGGGCGGGCAGTGCCGCGAAGCTGGCGTTGTACTCCTTCTCGTGAGGTGAGAGCTCGCGCTGGGTGCGGTACTGGGCCATCCGCCGGCGCAGCACCTCCGCCATCGCGGCGAAGTCGTCCTGCACCGCTTCGCGTACCTTGAAACGACGGTAATCGGACTTCTTCGGAGCGCCGCCCTCGAACACCACCATCGAAGCCACCGTGTGGGTCTCGCCCAGGTTGGAGATGTCGAAGCATTCGATCCGCATCGGGATCTGGGGCATCTTCAGCGCCTGCTGGAGGCCGTCGAGCGCCTCGATCCGCTGGCTGCGACGCCGCTCGGAACGCAGGCGGTCCTGGTCCAGCGCGAGCCGCGCGTTGCGCTCGGCCAGCTCGAAGATCCGGCGCTTGTCACCGCGCTCGGCCGAGCGCACCTCCACGGCCGCGCCGCGCCGCTCGCTCAGCGCCTCGGCCAGGGCCTCGGTACGCTCGGTGCCGCGCGGGACGATCACCTGCGGCGGGATCGACATCGAGCTGGCGTAGTACTGGAGCACGAACTCCTCGAGCACCTCGGACTCATCGCGCCCTGCGGCGTTCTCGAGGTAGAAGGACTGCCTGTCGGCCAGCACCCCCTCGCGCACCTGGAACACCTGCGCATTGGCGTCGGTCTCCTCGGAGGCGACCGCCACCGCGTCGAGCGTGCCGACGGAGTCGTTGGCCACCCGCTGGCGTTCCAGCAGCGAGCGCACGGCCCTCAGCTTGTTGCGGAATTGCGCGGCCGCCTCGAAATCCTGGTCGGCGGCGGCAAGCTTCATCGACTCGTTCAGGTCACGCTCGATCTCGCGGTACCGGCCCGATAGGAAGGCGATGATCGTCTCGATGTTCTCGCGGTACTCCTCCTTGCTCACCGCGTCGATGCAGGGCGCCTGACACCGCTTGATGTGGTACTCCAGGCAGGGGCTGCCTGACAGCCGCCCCGGCTCCTTCCCCTCGCAGGTGCGGTACTGGAAGACCTTGCCGAGCAGGTCCAGCGTGCCCCGCACGCGTTTGGCGTTGGAGAACGGGCCGAAGTACACCCGACCGCGCTTGTGGCGCTCGCGGGTGAAATAGACGCGCGGATAGTCCTCGTCGAGGCTGATCGCGATGTATGGGTAGCTCTTGTCATCGCGCAGGCGTACGTTGAACCGCGGCCGGTGGCGCTTGATGAACTCCTGCTCGGTGAGCAGCGCCTCGGCCTCGGTGTGCGTGACCACGAACTCGATCGACTCGATCGCAGCGATCATGTCGTTGGCGGCGCGGGTGTGGGACTTCGAGAAGTGCCCGGCCACGCGCTTGCGGATCGAGTTGGCCTTGCCCACATAGAGCACGCGGTTCTTGGAGTCCCGGAACAGGTAGACGCCGAAGGCGTCCGGGAGCGAGCGGCGCTGCTCGGCTATGCGCTCCTTGCGTGTCTTGGGAGCATCCCTCTCGGCGGTCTCAGGCACTCGTATCGAGGATACGCGGGCGCCTCGACCTGCCAGTGGGCTCCTTGGCTAGGTCAGCAGGCGGGCGACCGAGTCGGCCACGCAGGCGGGCTTCTCCGTGCCCTCGACCTCCACTACGGTGTCGCGCAGTTCGTCGATGCCTGTGAGGGTGAGTGGAGCCATGCCAGGCAGCCTAGCCCCCGGCAAGGCTCGGGTCCCTCGGGGCCCGATCACAGATTCCTGCACGGTCCATTTCATGCTTTCCGGGCGCCCCAGGAGTGGCCGATGCCAGGTGCGATGCGAGTTCGAAAGATCGCAGTGGCCGCTGCCTGCGTAATCGCACCACTGGCATCAGTCCCGGCCGCCACCGCCGCCCCCAGCGGCAACGTGGCGGCGCTGCAGGTGGCGCTGCTTGCGGTGAACACCTACGGGGGCAAGATCGACGGCCTGCGAGGTCCGATGACCAAGCGCGCGGTGCGCCGCTTCCAGCGTCGCAAGCGCCTGACCGTGGACGGTGTACCCGGCCCGCGAACGCGCCGCGCACTGGGCCGGCGCGGCCGGCCCCGGCTGGGAAGCCGCGCGATGCGGCGCGGCAACCGGGGGTGGGACGTGGCAGCCCTGCAGTTCGGCCTTCGCCGACGCGGCTTTGGCAGCGGCTCGATCGACGGCGGCTTCGGCCCGGCCACCGAGGCGGCCGTGATCAGGCTGCAGCGCGCGCGGGGCCTGGGCGCGGACGGCATAGCGGGACCCGCGACCCTGCGCGGCCTGCGTCGCGGCGCCCGGCGGCGGAGGGGCGCCGGAGGCGGGGGCAGCGGCGTCTCGGGCCCGGTGGCATTCCTGCGCCCATTGAACGCCCCGATCAGCAGCCCCTTCGGATACCGATGGGGGCGCCTGCATGCGGGAATCGATTTCGCCGCCCCTATGGGGGCGCGCGTGGGAGCCGCGGGCAGAGGCGTGGTGAGCTTTGCCGGCTGGAACACAGGCGGCTACGGAAACCTTGTGGTGATCGACCACCGCGAGGGATTCCAGACCTGGTACGCCCACCTGTCGACCGTGACGTCATGGCGAGGCGAGGTCGTGACGGGCGGCACCCGCATCGGCTACGTGGGCTCCACCGGGCACTCCACCGGACCCCATCTGCATCTCGAGGTGCGCCTCAACGGCACGCCCATCGATCCGATGCCGCGACTACTGGGGGCCACGGCCAGCGCGGCGGCGAGTGTGTCCACGGCTCGCGGAGCCGGCAGCAACGGGTGTGACCGGCGACTCCTGCAGAGCCTCTCGGGCGCCGCCCCCACGGCGGCCGTGGACCGCTGCTGACCCGCTCGCATAGAGTTTGGCGCAATGACACAGACTGGCGAACTCGATAGCGCCGACGAGGGACGACTGAGGGTGGTGGTTGCGGACGACGACCCCCTTGCGCGGGCGGTGATCTGCGAGGTGATCGCCAACGCCGACACACTCGAGCTCGTGGGGGTCGCGCACGATGCCGCCTCGGCAGTCGAGCTCGTGGTGGAGCGCGCCCCCGACGTGGCCGTGCTCGACTGGATGATGCCGGGCGGCGGTGGCCCTCAGGCGAGCCGCGAGATCGTGGAGAAGAGCCCGGAGACGGAGATCGTGGCGCTGACCGCGTCCGAGTCACCGGAGGCTTCCATGGACATG
>Ga0136630_1000762_pt1 | contig 12778 bp, 12 predicted proteins | sample AntDrymUQ5682106_2_FD_105496 | JGI IMG/M metagenome (GOLD analysis project Ga0136630, IMG submission 105496) | Polar desert sand microbial communities from Dry Valleys, Antarctica - metaG UQ568 (21.06) | ecosystem: Environmental > Terrestrial > Soil > Desert | place: Antarctica: Dry Valley...
CATGCCGGACAAATGCGCGAGTTGCCTCTCGTTGTTGAGTGGTCCGTACAAAATATCCTCGTCGTCGGGCGCCCCGGTCTTCGTGGCTCTCGCCTGTTCGGTGAGGGCGGCCACGAAGTCGTCGTATGCTCCCGGCGCGGCGAGAACTCGCGTCGCCGCTGTGCAATCCTGTCCGGCGTTGAAATATCCGGCGACGGCTATTTCTTCGGCGGCGGCCTCGATGTCCGCGTCGTCGAAAACTATGACCGGAGCCTTCCCGCCGAGTTCGAGATGCGTCCGTTTGAGATCCCTCGCCGCCGCCCCCGCGACCTCCATCCCCGCCCGGACGGAGCCGGTGATCGAAACCATTTGCGGCGTGGGATGCTCGACGAGGGCGCGTCCGGTGTCGCGGTCGCCGCACACCACATTGAAAACGCCGGGGGGCATGAACTCGGAGGCCATCTCCGCGAGCATCACCGTCGTCGCGGGCGTCGTGTCCGACGGCTTCATGACGATGGTGTTTCCGGCGGCTATGGCCGGAGCGAACTTCCACACCGCCATCATCATCGGATAGTTCCACGGCGTAACCTGGGCGCACACCCCGACTGGCTCGCGCCGGATGAAAGACGTGTATCCGGCCATGTATTCTCCGGCTGACTTTCCTTCCAGAATACGGGCGGCTCCGGCGAAGAAGCGTATTTGGTCAACCATCGCCGGGATCTCCTCCTCCATCGTCATCGAGATCGGCTTCCCGGTATTCTCCGACTCCGCCCGGACCAATTCCCCGGCCCGCTCCTCGATGGCGTCCGCCAGCCGAAGCATCGCGAGCTGTCTTTTGGAGGGAGTGGCGTCGCGCCAAACCTCGAACGCATTCTCCGCCGCCTCGAACGCCCGGTCCACATCCACTTTGCCCGAGGCCGGAGCCTCGGCGAAAACCTCGCCCGTCGTCGGGTCAACGAGGTCGTAGAAACGTCCCTCGGCGGGCTGCGCGCGCTCGCCCCCGATAAAGTTCTCGACCCGCTTCACTCCGGTCTCCATAGCTTTCTCCTTTTCCCAGAATTTCCGCCGCGCTGAATTTTACCGCCACGCCTCGGCTCCCATGATGTCGAAGTGATGGTCGTAAGTCCATACCGGGAGGTCGAGGCGTTCGCTCAAGGTCGCGGCGACCGCGTCGAAGAGTGTGATGGTTTGGTCGGGGTATCGGCGCGTCCGTTCGACGGCTCGCTGGTGGTCGTCCGGTGTGGGGTTGACGAATCGGGAGTTCCGGACCATCTCCCGCAGCCATCCGTGAACGACCGCCGGATGCGAGCGGCGCAGGATCAAAGATTGCGCCTCGAGTAAAGTGGGGTATGCCACCACGACTTCGAGACCTTCCCGCTCCAGCTGCTCCGTATCTTCCCCGGCTCTTTCGTGAAACTGGTCGGAGGGTATGGCGGCGGCGTATAAAGGCTCGGTGTCCGCCAAGACCGCCCTCACTTTTCGTTGAAGCTGTCTTCGCGCGCCGCTTCGGCGAAATACTCATCGTGGTTTATGCTCACGTCGCGCTCGCCCTTGTCGTCCTTCTCCGCGACCGGAGTGATCCGGAACGGACGGAACTCCCGCTCCCCGCCGAACCGATCCCGCTTCTCCAAAAACTCACGAAGCGCGGCCTGAACCACCGCCGTCAACGCCGGAGGAACTTCCTGCCGACGCACATACTCGTCGAGCCTCGCCTCCAACTCGTCCGGAATCGTGATAGTCGCCCGTTTCATGGAAGCCAGTCTATCACCAGCCGACGACGCGGACGATGGACACCGAATCCCCGAATGACGATCCTAAAAAGTCCCACGCCCACCCGCGAGAACCTCCATCGCGCAATTCCTCCCCGCCGCCCCGAACACCGCGCCCCCCGGCCACACCCCCGCCCCGCACAAATAGAGATTTCTTATCGGCGATTCATAGCCCGCGAAGCCCGGAGCCGGGCGGCCTCCGAACATCCGATCCGGCGTCATCTCGCCGTGGAAAATGTTCCCGCCCGAAATACCCACCCGCGCCTCGATGTCCGGCGGCCCGAGTACCTCGATGTGCTCGATGGCACCCGGCAAATTCGGCGCATACTCCGCGAAAGTCTCGATGATGCGCGCCCCGATCCCATCCCGTCGTTCGTTCCACGTCCCGTCCGCCAATTCGTATGGGGCATACTGGCAAAATAGGCTCATCGTGTGTTTTCCGGGCGGGGCGAGGCCGCTCTCCGTCGCGCTTTGTATGTACCCCTCCATAAACGGACGCTCGGACGGACGACCCGATTTCGCGTCCTCCCACGCCGCTTGCAAATAGTCTATGGATGGGTTTATGACGATCGCGCCCACATGATGCGGCCCGACCTCCTTCCCCGGCTCCGCCGAAAAGTCCGGCAACTCACCGAGTCCGAGGAGAACCTTCACAACCGAACCCTCCGTCCGCGTGGATTTCACACTCTCGGCGAAACTCTCCAGCAAACTTTCCTCGCCGACCATGCCGAGGAAAGTCCGGTGCGGGTCGGCGTTCGAGATGATCGTGTCGGCCTCGAAGGAGCGCCCGTCGCGGAGGGTGACGGCGCGGGCTTCGCCATCCTCGCCGACCTCGATTTTCTCGACCTCGGCGTCGGTGAGGATTTCGGCTCCGGCCTCTCTCGCCGCCGCCGCGATGCTTTCCGCGACCATCCCCATGCCGCCCCGGACGTATCCCCACGCGCTCTGGTGGCCGCCGACGCCCCCGAGGATGTGATGGAACTTTATGTACGCCGTCCCGGGGTCTCGCGGCCCGGCGTTCGTCCCGATGACCCCGCCGACCGAGAGCGGGGCTTTCACCTCCTCCGACTCGAAGAACTCGTCGAGAAGCTCCGCGACGCTCGCCTTTGTCAGTCGCCGCCAATCCTCCTCTCCATCCAGCCCGTCGAAGGCGGCTTCGAGCTCGGATCCGGTCGGAGTTCTTTGCCGCATGAGCGGGCGCATGCGGGCGAGTATGCGATCCCACATTTTCCAGTATGAGTCGTAGTTTTCGGCATCCCGCTTCGAGAACTTCCGGATCTCCGCCTTCGTCTTTTCGCCGTCGAGGAAGGATGTCATATACCTTCCGTCCGGGAACGGCGTGAAATATTGCGGGTCGAGTGGCCGGACGTCGTATCCGTGCTTTTCGAGTTCGAGGTCTTTTATGACCTCCGGCAAAAGCAAACTGCATACGTACGAGCATGTCGAGAGTTTGTATCCCGGCCAAAATTCCTCGGTGACCGTCGCCCCGCCGATGACCTCGCGCCGTTCGAGCACGAGAACCTTCTTTCCGGCCTTCGCGAGATACGCCGCCGCGATGAGGCCGTTGTGTCCCGAGCCGATGACGATGGCATCGGGTCGCTCCCTCCGGTCGCTCGGGGGAGTCGGGAAAGGCGAGGAGGCGGAGCGTCCGCCGATGCCTTCGTCCGGGTTCATCGAACGCCTCGCATACGGGATGGGGACGTCCGCGAAAGCGAGGCGTCGAAGCGTTCGATGGCGAAGTATCGTCTCGAACCGTGCGAGAGTCCGTCGGACGGGAAGGCGAGGGCATGCGAAAAGAGTGAGTCGAGAGCATCCCCGACTCCCGGCTCCCGAAGCGGTGTGAAGCGGCGCGGCTCCCGACTCCCGGTCTTTTTCATCCTCCGAAGAACTCCTCTCTCGTCAGCTTCATCAAATATTCCGGCTTCGGCTCTCCGGGGACGCGCACCGTTTTGAAATGCCGGAAGCCCACTTTCTCGTATGCTCGTATCGCCGATTTGTTCCTCGGCTCCGGGCCGATGACGCATGCTTCGTACCGCTCGTCGGGGAAGACGACTTCTTCGATGAAGCATCGGATGATCTTCGACCCGAGGCCGCGATGCAAAAACTCTTCTTCGCCGATGAAGAGATCGAGGCCCGCCGCACCCTCGACGCCGACGAGCTTTTCGTACTCCTCCTCGATGGAGATCGAGTACGTTTGCATGTATCCGATCGGGGATTCTTCGTGGAATATGAGGTACGCCTCGACGTTCTCCCGACCTTCGATGTACGCGGAATACCGCTCCTCGACTTCCTCGAGAGTCCCGACGTCCTCATACCACCATCGGGCGACATGCGGCGTATGGAGCCACCGATGTATGAGCGGTATCTCCGAATGCCGGAGCCTTCGGAAAGAGATGCTCACGAGCGGAGACACGCCATGAATGCGACTTTGCCATCCCGTTCTCTCCACCCCCGGAAAGAGCCGACGAGCGGAGCGCGGCGCCGGGCCGAGTCCGGGCGGAGAGCCTCGCGTTTGGGAGGCGCGCCCTCGGTGGCCCGTCGGAGTGAAACACCGACACGCGCGGTTCCCCGAACAGAGACCGCCGCGAAATCGGTGTCGGCGGCACCGAGTCCCGCATCGGACATCGCCTCCCGCGCCATCAGAAACGGCACTCCGCGACGGCTTGCCGGAGGGTCTCCCGAGCGGCCTCGTGGATCGCCTTCCCGTGCGTGAGGACGACGGTTCGGACATCCTCCCCGGCGAGCTTTTCGGCGGAGCGTTTCGCGAGCGCGGGATCGGTGCATACGAACCTCCGCCCGCCGACACGGAGCCTCACCGGAATGCACGCGAAGGCGTCGGCGGTGAAGAGGAGGCCGTCCTCCTCCCGAAACAGCGACGTATGCCCGAGCGTGTGTCCCGGCGTGTTTATGACCCGGAAGCCGGAGATGGCATCGCCCTCGTTCGCCACGCGACCGACCGGGGCTGTCGGGAGGGTCGTCGCTTTGTTTATGGCGCGGAGGATCGGGTTCGGGGGAGAGTCGGGCTTTCGTTCGCCGGAGATTATTTTCGCCTCGTGTTCGGAGGCGATGATCTCCGCGCTCGGGGCAAGATCGAGGACGCCCGGAAGCCCGCCGATGTGGTCCACATGGTGATGCGTTATGAAGACGCGCCGCAGATCCGAACCCCCGACCCCGAGCGCCGACATCGCCTCCTTTATCTTCCCCGCGCCCTTCGACACCCCCGCGTCCACGAGCATCCATCCATCGGAGCCTTCGATGAGGAGGACGCTTATGGCGTTCGGGATCGGAACGGCGTCCACCCGGTACACATTCGGCGCGATCTGTTCGGGACGAGTCATGTGGGGACCTTTCGGTTTTAGCTTGTCAGCACGCTTCGCTTGCCGCATTTCAGCTTATCAGCCAAAAGCCAAAAAGCTGGCTGGCGGGCAAACTGACCGGCGCGGTTCGCCTGTGGCGGGCCGATCACCCATACGGATACCACCACTCCTTCTTCTCCACCCTCGGGTCTATGTGGATGTGCTTCGATTCCTGAAACGCCTCGAGTCCCTCGCGCCCGAGTTCGCGCCCGATGCCGCTCCCTTTCTGTCCGCCGAACGGGGCCGCGTCGTTGTCGGTGAGCGGGTCGTTGATCCAAACCGTCCCCGCCCGCACCTCCCTCATGCACCGGAGCATGTTCCCGAAATCCCGCGTATAAATATTCGCCCCGAGTCCGAACGGAACCGAGTTCGCGTGCTTTATCGCCTCATCCAAACTCCCGACTTCCACGACCGGAACGACCGGGCCGAAAGTCTCCTCGCTCATTATGGTCATGGAGGATTCCACGCCCGTGAGGATCGTCGGTTCATAGAAAAAGCCGCGTTCGTATGGACGGTTCCCTCCGACGACGACCTTCGCGCCGTTCGCTTTCGCCTCGCCGACATGGCGTTCGACCTTCTCGCGGCCGGCGGCGTTTATCATCGGCCCGACGTCTGTCGCTTTGTCCATCGGGTCGCCGATGTTCAAAGATTCCACGTGGCTCCTCGCCGCTTCGATGAACTCGTCCGCCACGCCCTTCATCACATAGAAACGCTCCGGCGAAGTGCATACTTGTCCGGCATTCAGGCACGCCGCCCACACCGCTCCGTGCGCGGCAATCTCCACATCCACGTCGTCGCAGATTATGAACGGGTCTTTCCCGCCGAGTTCGAGGTTCGCCCGGATGAGGCGTTCGGCGGCGATTCCTCCCACTTTTCGCCCGGTTTCCTGGCTCCCGGTGAAAGCGACCATGTCCACCTCGGGGTGGCGGACGAGCATCCCCCCGACGTCGCCCGCGCCGTGGATGGTTTGCAAAAGTCCGTCCGGCAAACCTTCGATGAGTTCGACCATCCTTTGTGTGGCGAGCGGTGTTTCCTCCGACGGTTTCAAAAGAACGGCGTTTCCGGCGGCGAGGGCGGGGGCGACTTTCCACACCGCCAAAAGCAGCGGATAGTTCCACGGGACGATGCACGCCACCGTTCCGACGGGTTCTTTTATGACGAGCGCGAGTTGCTCGGCCTCGATGGGGGCGGGGAGGTATCCGACGGAGTCGCGGGCGATCTCGCCATAATAATCGAAGCACGCCGCCGTCCAATCCACCTCGTCCCGGTTCTCGACGAACGGCTTTCCGCCTTCGCGGGTCATGATTTCCGCGAGTTCGTCGCCGTGTTCGATGAGCGTCCGGGATATGCCGTGGAATATTTCGGCTCGTTCGAGGCCGGAGACGCTTCGCCATTCCTCGAAGGCGGATTTCGCCCGCCTCGCCGCCGCGTCGAGTTCTTTTCGGGTCGTCGCCGGGACTTCGTCGAATGTCTCTTCGGTGGCCGGGTTTACGACGGCGAGTTTTTCGGGCATGGGGAGTTCCTTTCGGTCTTCGGGGGTCATTCCTCTCTTTTTGCGAGGATGCGGCTTCCCCCCACTATGAGAACGACGGTGACGGCGAGGATCACGGTCGAGAGCGCGTTTATGACGGGACTCACCCCGAATTTGATCATCGAATAAATCTTGAGCGGCAACGTGCTCGACCCGACCCCCGCCGTGAAGAACGTGATCACGAAGTCGTCGAAAGAGAGCGTGAAGGCGAGAAGCCCGCCCGCCATCACGCCGGGCAAAATGATCGGCAAAGTCACGCGAATGAAAGTCGTCGCCGGGTTCGCCCCGAGGTCGGCGGCGGCTTCTTCGACGGAGCGGTCCATGCCCGCCAGCCTCGCCCGGACCACGATCGTGACGAACGAGATCGTGAACGCGACGTGGGCGATGATGATCGTCATAAGCCCGAGTTGAAACTGAACCGTCACGAAGAACGCGAGCAAACTCACCCCGACCACGATCTCCGGCATCACCGTCGCCGCGTATATCGTCGAATCCGCGACCGTCTTTCCCCGAAAGCGGTTCCGCGCCAGCCCCATCGCCGCGAATGTCCCGATGATGGTGGAGATAATCGTCGCGGATATTCCGACGACGAGCGAATTATAGAAAGCGTCGAGGATGGATTGGTCGCGGATGAGTTCCCCGTACCATCGGAGAGAGAACCCGCTCCAAACTTGGGTGCTTCTCTCGGCGTTGAAAGAGAAAAAGATGAGGACGGCGATCGGGGCGTACAAAAACAAATATACGAGTCCCGCGAGCGCGAGGAGCGCTTTGTCCGGGAGGCCGCCGCCTTTCCCTTTCGCCATCACACGCCCTCCAGTTTATCCGTGCCGACCTTTCGGATGTACAGCAAAATCGCCCCGAGCATCAAAACCCCGAGCATGACCGCGAGCGCCGACCCGAACGCCCAATCGCGGGCGTTCAAGAATTGCTGCTGAATGAGGTTCCCGGTCATCACCGTGCGCGACCCGCCGAGGAGGTCGGGGATGACGAATTCTCCGGCGGAAGGTATGAAGACGAGGATGCTTCCGGCGATGACGCCGGGCAAGCTGAGTGGGAACGTTACTTTCCAGAAAGTGTGCCATCGGCTCGCCCCGAGATCGTGGGCGGCTTCTTTGAGGCGCGGGTCGAATTTTTCGAGGGAGGCGTAAAGAGGGAGGATCATGAACGGAAGGTACGAATAAACCATCCCCATCATCACGGCTTGCGGCGTGAAGATGAGATTCAAAGGCTCGCTCGTTATCCCGAGAAACTGGAGGGAGCGGTTCGCGATACCATTCCCTCCCAAAATCACGACCCATGCGTATGCGCGGACGAGGAGGCTCGTCCAAAACGGGATCATGACCATGAGAAGGAGCGCGAGCTTCCACCGCCCGCCCTTGAAAGTTATGAAATACGCGAGCGGATACCCGAGCGCGAAACAAAAAAGCGTCGTGAGTCCCGCGATGGCGAGCGATCGGCCGATGATCTCCAAATAAAGTGGATCGAAGACGCGGAGATAATTCGACGGGTCGAAGGTGATCGTGATATTGCCATACACTCCGCTCCTCCCGAACGAATAAACGAGGATGAGCATGAGCGGGAGCATGAAGAAAACCCCGAGCCAAAGCGCGGCGGGGGAGAGAAGCCCCGCGAGCCGCCACGACCATCCGCGTTTGTCATCCACGGAGCCGCTCCGCTCCGGGGAGTCGGGAGGCGTTCCGCTCCGCGACGCTTCGGGAGTGGGAACTCGGGAGATGCTTTGCGGGCGGCTCCGCCGTTATTGGTTTGTGGTTCTTGGTTTTCAGTTTTTGCCAATAACCAATAACCAAGAACCAAGAACCGGAGCGAAGCGCCTCCCAACTCCCGACCCCCGAATTTTTCACGCGCTTTTCACCTCGGTGAAGATGCGCTCGTATGTGCGGGTCGCCTCGCCAACATCCTCGATGACTTGCAAACGCTCGAAGACTTCGTCGGAGGGGTCGTATTCGGGGATGTCCGTGAGGACTTCGTCTATGTCGGGGAGGGCGGCTTCGTTCGGGGTTCCATAGTATGTATAGTTCGTCAATGCGGCCCCCGGTCCGGCGGCGAGGATGTAGTTTATGAATTGGTGCGCGCCCTCGACGTTTTCGGCTCCGTTCGGGATGCACATGTTGTCCGTCCACCGCGTCGCGCCCGGCTCGGGGATGATGTATGCGAGATCCTCGTTGTCCATCGTCGGGGTCATCCCGTCGCCCGAGAAGACGTGGCCGATGAGGATGTCGCCGTTCACCACGAGTGGGGTTATTTCCGTCGAGTCGAAGTACCCCCGGACTCGCGGCTTTTGCTCGACGAGAAGGCTTTGCGCCTCTTCGAGTTCGGCCTCGTCGGTCGAGTTTATGGAGTATCCGAGGGACATGAGGGCGGCTCCGAGGGTTTCGCGCACATCGTCGATCATGGCGATTTGCCCTTCGAACCCGGGGTCGAAGATGGCCTCCCACGACGTTATTTCTCCGACCTCGGCGCGGTTGTAAAGAAGCCCCGTCGTCCCCCACTGATACGGGACGCTGAAATTATTCTCCGGGTCGTATGAGAGGCCGCGGAAATCCGGGCCGACGTTCTCGAAGTTCGGTATTTGCTCGAAGTCGAGTTCCTGCAAAACGTCGCTTTTTTGCATGATGGCGACCATGTAGTCGCTCGGGACGATGATGTCGTATCCCGCCGCCCCGCTTTGGAGGCGGGCGAGAAGCTCCTCGTTCGAGGCATAGAAATCCTGCGTGATCCGTATGCCAGTCTCCTCCTCGAAGCCGGGGAGCGTCTCGTCCGGGGAGACATAATCCGACCAGTTGTAAAGATTGAGGCTGTTCCCTCCGCCCCCGTTCCCGCCGTTTCCACCGTTTCCCCCATCGCCCCCGCTTTGGGGCGAGGTGTTCACGGAGCATGAGAGGATGGAGAGCGTCGAGCCGAGGGCGGCTCCCGCTCCGATGGTCTTCAAAAACCTCCCGCGTGAAATTCTCTTCGCCATTTTCAGCCTCCCAAAATCAGGCAGTTTTCCGCGTCCCATGCGACGGTGATTTCGTCGCCCTCTTTCTCGCCGCTTGCGTCGCGGGTGTTTTGGCGGACGAGTGAGATGCATTCTCCGCCCCCGATCTCCACGATGTATTGTGTGCTCGACCCGAGATACACGACATCCCGGAGTGTCCCGGAAACAACGTTGTCGCCATCGCCTCCGAGCCGGACTTTCTCGGGGCGGACGGCGGCGTGGGCCTCATCGCCCTTCGAGACTTCGCGGCCGTCCGGGACGAAGGCTTCGATGTCGAGCCCGCTTTCGGTGTGGATGATCGCCCGGTTCTTCGCCGTGTCCACGACCTCGCCGGAGAACGTGTTCGTCTCGCCGATGAAGCCCGCCACGAAGCGGTCGGCGGGAAGCTCGTAAAGCGTGGCCGGGTCGGCTATTTGGCGGACTCTCCCGTCGTCCATGACCGCGATGCGGTCGCTCATGGTGAGGGCTTCCTCTTGATCGTGTGTCACGTACACGAACGTGATGCCGAGCGAATGCTGCAAATTTTTCAACTCGATCTGCATCTCTTTGCGAAGTTTGAGATCGAGCGCCCCGAGCGGCTCGTCGAGGAGAAGCACCTTCGGACGGTTCACCAAAGCTCGCGCCAATGCGACCCTTTGCTGCTGACCGCCGGAGAGGTACGACGGTTTCCTTTTCTCGAAGCCGGAAAGTTGAACCATCTCGCACGCCTCGGAGACTCTTTTGCCGATCTCGGCTTTCGGGACCTTCGACCTTTTCAGTCCGAAGGCGACGTTTTCGGCGACGTCGAGGTGGGGGAAGAGGGCGTATGACTGGAAGACGGTGTTCACGGGGCGGCGGTACGGCGGGACTCCGAGCATCTCTTCCCCGGCGACGGAGAGGGTGCCTTCCGTCGGGTCTTCGAAGCCGGCGATCATACGCAGCGTCGTCGTTTTGCCGCATCCCGACGGCCCGAGGAGCGAGAAGAACTCGCCTTCCCGGATGCCGAGGTCGAGGTTGTCCACCGCCGTGAAGTCGCCGAAGCGTTTCGACACGCCGGACAATTCCACGGCGGGTTTCGTGTCCGGCTTCGCTTCGGTTTTCGGGATTTGCTTCGTGTATTCTTCCATTCCCTTTTCCTCTTTTCCCCTGTTTTGCGCTTATCTTGGCATTATCGGTATGCGGTCCGGTGCGTTTCGCGCATCTTCGACCATCCCAAGCCGCCACGGACTGCCGCGGAGCCATCCCACTTCTTCGCTCTCTGAATTCTCCCCCGACACTTCCCAGCCTCTCCCGGTTCCCCGTCCCTCGCTTTGTTTCCCTATCCGGCGATTCTCCCTCGGTTGTTCGAGATGCTCTCCGCGACCCTCTCCGCCGCCCGCATCCCCGATTCGACCGCGCTGTTCATGAAGCTCGGCGCGACGGAGACCCCCTCGGCCCCCGCGAGATGCACGTTCCCGAAGCATTGTCCCATATATCCGCCGAATCTCGCCACGTCTCCGGGAGCCATGATCATATAACTCCCCCGCGTCCAATGATCGTGCGCCCATACTTTTTCTATGACGGAGATCGGCTCCGGAACATCGTAAAGTTCCCGCAATGTCTCCACGCCACGACGCTTTCTCTCTTCCTCTGAAAATCCAAGCTCCGGCAAAAGAGCCTCCCCGCCGACGAACGAGACGACGCCGGAATGTTCGCCGGATGACTGCGACGCGCCACAATATCCGAGCCGCGTGTCGGTGAGCGTGAACGGCGGAGCCATCTTCTCGTCGAAGATGAAGTGCATCTTCCGAACCACGCCATACGTCGCGCCCTCGAACATGCGCCGGAAAACATCCGGCGGCTCGGGGTCGAAACGTATCCCCGGATAACACGTGAACGGAATCGCCACAATGACCTTTTTCGCCCGAACCTCGCCGGGGCCATCCTCCGTGAGAAAGCGAACCGTCGCGCCGTTCGCGTTATGCCGGACGTCGCTCACGGGCGAGGAATATCGGACGGCATCCCCGAGTTCCTCGGCGACTTTCTTCGCGACGCTCCCCGCGCCGCCGAGGACGCGGAACTCGTTGCCTTTCCCCGGCCCGCCCCGGCTGGCGACTTTGTTCGCGTACGAATAAAAGGACATCCGGCGCATCGGGACGGTCGAGCCGCAGTCCGAGACGAGCGTGCCGACGACGTGCCTTCCGGCCTCGCTCATTCCCTCGCTCCGGAGCCACGCCTCGATGCTCATGTCGTCTTCCGGGACGTGTTCGTGGTGCGTCCGCGGGTCTTTGCCCGCCGACATTTCGACGAGCGCATCTTCCATGCGTCCGTATACTTTCGCGTCCCGGTCGGAGAGGGGCATTGAGTCCGCCGTCTCGCCGGAGATGCGCCACCGACCGTTCTTTTTTCCTTCGCCCGCCGGGACGAGTTCCACGCCGTCGAGTTCGGAGACGAGCTTCCGCATCGAAGCGTGCGCCTCGTCCACCCATTCTCCGCCGAGGTCGAGCGCGACCCCCTCGACTTCGATGGCGTGGGTGCGTCCGCCGGGGCGGTCTCGGGCTTCGAGGACGACGACGGAAAATCCCTCTTTGTCGAGTTCGCGGGCCGCCGTGAGGCCGGAGAGTCCGGCTCCGACGACCACGACACCGAAGTCGGCGGCGATGGAAGCGTCGTTTCTCATGTCGGAATCACCCGATCTCCGCTTCGCGTTCTCCCATGCGCCACTCCCCCCGAAACGGAGAGTCTTCGCCGCGACGCCGAATATGGACTCCCGAAGCCGCATCCTCCGAGCCGCGCGCCCGGACGAGTGGCTTCGCATCCGAAAGAAGCTCCGTCGGAGCGTCTCTGCGGAGAAGCGGGCGAGCGGCAAATGGTGCCGAACCGTCTCCGGCTCGCGTCCCGTCCGCCGACATGGAGATTATTTGCCGGGCGAATGGTGGGGAATCCGGGCGAATGGCTCCGTCGCCCGCTGCGGCGGGGGAGATATTCATCCTTCCCGACTCCCCGCTCCCGCACAGACAAAGATGCGAAGCTGCCAACCGGGTTCCGAATGCGGCGGGGTTCCATCGGGTTCGGCATCGTTTTTTCAGCCCCGGTATCCGAGTTGCTTTTCGAGTTCGGTGATGGCCGAGTCGGTGATGTCGGCGATCTTCGAGAGGATTTCCCTGTCCGAAATCAAGGCGGGCGA
>Ga0136630_1000764_pt1 | contig 12755 bp, 10 predicted proteins | sample AntDrymUQ5682106_2_FD_105496 | JGI IMG/M metagenome (GOLD analysis project Ga0136630, IMG submission 105496) | Polar desert sand microbial communities from Dry Valleys, Antarctica - metaG UQ568 (21.06) | ecosystem: Environmental > Terrestrial > Soil > Desert | place: Antarctica: Dry Valley...
ATTATGGATGTTCGGGCCGCTTCCTTTTACAGGAACTTTAGGACATCACCTGGTCCACCCGAGCGCGCCTCTGCAAAACTTGATCGCATGCTCAAGATCGAAGCGGCGGGCATAGGATCGCCACAGCAAACCCAAGCCCGGGCCGCCTGCTCCATGCCACCACAGCCAGAGCTTCTCGGGCTCGCGTCGGCGGTGGTAAGCCAGGAGCAGTTCGACCTCGCAGGCGAGAAGCTCTCCAAGAACAAGTCCTTCGCCAGGCGCGGCAACAAGACGCATGAGTATCTTCTCCGGGCGCTGGTGGGTTGTGGCGCCTGTACTCTGGCTTCCATAGTTCCAAAACGAGAAACCGGGCCACCAGACCTACACCGATACCGGAAGCCACCATCCTGTAAGCCGTCGCCCCCGAGCGGAGTTGCGGTTCGACCTGATCTGGCGATCTGACGTATACCGAAGAAGTCTGGTTCCGCAATCCGAAACGCACCTCAAGCCACACTTATAAGCGGCGCCTATAGGCGGCTAAGTAAAACGTATTGGACATATTGCGGATCGGCATCTAACTTTCGTTACAAGGAAGTTAGATGCCGGATATGGCGTCATGGAAAAGGAGGAGAATCAATGCGCGTTCCGTACGACACGCCGAGGATCCACATGTACACCAGGATCCGCAAGTCCCCGTTCTTCTACGCTCACCAGCGCCACGGTGTGCAGTCCTACAGCGTCTGCAATCGCCAGTACCATCCACGGCACTACGACGACATGGTCGTCGAGTATTGGAAGCTGGTCAACGACGTAACCATGTGGGACGTAGCCGTCGAAAGGCAGGTCGAGATCACCGGCCCCGACGCCTTCGAGTTCACCAACATGCTCACCCCCCGCGACCTCGGCAAGTGCGCCGTGGGACAGTGCAAGTTCGCGCTCAACACCGACGTTGACGGCGGTGTCATCAACAACCCGGTGCTGCTGCGGCTGGGCGAGAACCACTTCTGGCTCTCGGTGGCCGACGGGGATGTGTTGCTGTGGGCCAAGGGTGTAGCCGCCATGGCCGGCATGAACGTACAGATCCGGGAGCCCGACGTGTCGCCGGTCCAGATCCAGGGTCCCAAATCCCGCGACGTCATGGTGGACCTCCTCGGCGAGCAGATGCTGGAGATCCCGTACTACTGGATGGACGAGTACGAACTCGACGGCATGGAGATCGTCGTCTCCCGCACCGGCTACACCGGCGAGGTGGGGTATGAGATCTACCTGAAGAACGCCAGCCGCAACGGGATGAAGTTCTGGGACACGGTGCTCGAAGCCGGCGAGCCGCACGACATCGCGGTGATCGGGCCGTGCCAGATCCGGCGCGTCGAGGCCGGCATATTAAGCTACGGCTCGGACATCGCGCTGGACAACAATCCCTACAGCGACTACAAGTTCCTGAACCCCTTCGAGGCGGGCCTGGGCTACACGGTGGAGTTGGACCAGGAAGCGGACTTCATCGGCAAGGAGGCCCTCAAGCGTATCGCGGACGAAGGTGTCAGCCGCAAGGTGGTCGGCGTGGAGATCGGGGGCGACCCCATCGTCGGCTACATAGAGGACTACCTGCAGGTCGTCGAGGACGGCTCGCAGATAGGCCAGGTCTCCTCTGCCTTCTACTCGCCCCGGCTACAGAAGAACATCGGCTTCGCCCTGGTACCCATCGAGCACGCCGGGCTGGGGACCGAACTCGCGGTGAGGTCTCAGACCGGCGAGGTCGAGGCCCGGGTCATAGAGAAGCCTTTTATAGATCCGAAGAAGGAGACCCCCAAGCAAGACCTGACGGTGGCCACCGTCTCATAGTGAGGGCCGACGGAAGGTCGCGGTCTCTGTGAATGGCGCGGAAGCACATAAAGGCACAGGCATCCTCCCGGGGGCGCTGGCGTATCCCAGGTTCGAGCTGATGCCGGTGGGGCGCGCGGAGGAGCCGGCGGCCCATCTGCCGGGCGGGGCGAAGGTAACCGTCACCTGCTCGCCGCGCCGGGGGCTGGAGAACACGCTGCTGTTCGCCGGGGAGCTTTCGGAGATGGGGTTCCGGGCCGTGCCGCACATCTCGGCCCGGCTCGTCTCGGGCGAAGCGCACCTGGAGGAGATAGTGCGGCGGCTGGAAGCCAGCAAGGTGCGGGAGGTCTTCGTTATCGGGGGCGACGTAAAGGAACCGGCGGGACCCTTCTCCGGGGCTCTCGACCTTCTCCGGGCGATGTCGGAGCTGGGCCACGGCTTTGTGGAGGTCGGCGTGGCCGGTTATCCGGAGGGGCATCCGCTTATCGGCGATGACGCCCTCCGGCGGGCGCTCCTGGACAAGCGGCGCTTCGCCACCTACGTCGTTACCCAGATGTGTTTCGACGCCGACGGGATCCTGGGCTGGGTCTCCAGCATCCGGCGGGGAGGCATCGAGCTGCCCGTCTACGTCGGGCTGCCGGGCGTCGTGGAGTGGCGGAAGCTGTTGCGGATCACGCTGAAGATCGGGGTGGGCGACTCGGCCCGCTTTCTGACCAAGAACACCGGCGCGCTGAAGATGCTCTCCAGACCCGCCTACAAACCTGACGACCTGGTCTGGGAGCTGGCGCCGTACATCGGGAGCCAGGATTACAACATTCGGGGGATCCACTTCTACACCTTCAACCAGACGAAGGAGCTGGAGGAGTGGCGCCGGCCGTTGCTGGAGTCCGCCGAGGAGGCTGCAACGTGACAAGAAGTTTCTTCAGCCGCAACGGAACGAGGAGCGGGTACCAGAAACAGGCCCGTTACTCGGCCTTCGACCTGTTCCGCCGGGGTCTCTCGGGGGCGGAGTGGCCGCGAGCCTGGCGTTCGCGCGACCCGAAGTCCAGCTACGACGTTGTGGTCATCGGCGGCGGCGTGCACGGGCTGGCTACAGCATACTACCTGGCGAAAGAGCACGGTATCACCGACGTGGCCGTGCTGGACAAGGGCTATATCGGCGGCGGCGCATCGGGGCGCAACACCGCTATCATCCGCTCCAACTACCTGACGCCGGAGGGCGTGCGCTTCTACGACCGCTCGGTAAAGCTCTACGAGAACCTCTCCGCGGAGCTGAACTTCAACGTGATGTTCTCGCAGCGCGGACACCTCACCCTCGCCCACAACGACGGCGCGGTGCGCACGATGCGCTGGCGGGCCGAGGTCAACAAGCTGGAGGGGATAGACTCGGAGGTTATAGGGCCGGCGGAGATCAAGAACCTCGTCCCTTTCATGGACACCTCCGAGCACACGCGCTACCCAATCCTGGGGGCACTGTATCACCCGCCCGGCGGGATCATCCGCCACGACGCGGTCGTGTGGGGCTACGCCCGCGGCGCGGACGCCCACGACGTTCACATCCACCCCTACACCGAGGTGCAGGGCATAGACGTGGAGAATGGCCGGGTCCACGGGGTACGGACCAATCGGGGCGGCATCGCCACCTCCAAGGTGGTCAATTGCACGGCGGGATACTCGTCCCTGATCTCCGGGATGGCCGGGGTGGGGATGCCGATAGGCACGTTCCCGCTGCAGGCCGCCGTCACGGAGCGGGTCAAGCCGTTCCTGCACCCGGTGGTCGTCTCCGGAACGCTGCACGTGTACGTGAGCCAGACAGACCGGGGCGAGCTGGTCTTCGGGGCGAGCGTGGACCCGTTCACCTCCTATTCGACGCGCGGCTCGCTGGAGTTCATCGAGGGGCTCGCGGGACACGTGCTGGAGCTCATGCCGTCGTTGTCCAAGCTGCGTTTGCTGAGGCAATGGGCGGGGCTGTGCGACATGACGCCGGACTACTCCCCGATCATGGGCGTCACGCCCGTCGAAGGCTTCTATATCGACGTGGGGTGGGGAACCTGGGGCTTCAAGGCCGGGCCCGTCTCGGGAGAGGCGATGGCGGAGCTCGTCGCCACCGGCAAGACGCCCAAGATCATTGCGGCCTTCGATCTCGCCCGCTTCGCCGAAGGCCGTCTGGTCGGCGAGAAGGGAGCCGCAGCCGTTGGACACTGAGGGAGAACAGCCGTGATCCTGCTTCCCTGCCCCCATTGCGGCCCCCGGAACGCTTCGGAATTCCGCTACGCCGGCGAAGCGTCCACCCGTCCAGACCCGAACGCGACCACCCCCGAAGAGTGGCGCGCCTACCTCTACATAAAGAACAACCCGGCGGGATGGACTACCGAAAAATGGTTCCACCGGACCGGGTGCCGCCGGTACTTCACCGCCGAACGCCACACAGTAACCAACGAGGTGAGGGAGACCCGTCTCCCCGCCGCGCGGTTGGAGAGCAACTCTTGAGTCGGGGAGCGCTAAAGACTGGCAAAAGTATGCGCCTCGGACGCCAGCCCGGCGAGGTGCTCGACCGAAGCCGGCAGTTCGTCTTTACCTGGAACGGGCGGAAGTATCCGGCGTTCGGGGGCGACACGATCATCTCTGCCCTGTCCGCTGCGGGGGAGAGCGTCTTCTCCCGCAGCTTCAAATACCATCGCCCGCGCGGGCTGCTCACCGCTAGCTTCCTGGATCCCGGCTGCAACGTGCAGGTCGGCGACGAGCCCAACGTGCGCGGCGCCCACCGGAAGGTGGAGCCGCACATGGCCGCCAGTGCCCAGAACGCTTGGCCGTCCCTCCGATTCGACGTGAAGTCGGCCAACCGCTACCTCGAGCGTTTCCTCCCTCCGGGCTTCTACTACAAGACGTTCATGGAACCGCAGCGTCTGTGGCCCCTCTACGAGAGGGTCCTGCAACGCTTCGCGGGCGGCGGCAAGGCGTCGCCCGACGCGCCTCACGGCTACTACGACAAGCGTTACGCCCACCCCGACGTGGTCGTCGCCGGAGGCGGCCCGGCCGGGATGGGGGCGGCGGTCGCCGCGGCGGAGGCCGGGGCGCGGGTTATGCTCGTCGAGGAGGAGCACGAGCTCGGTGGGCACCTGCGCTGGGGAGACGAGGAGGATCTGGCGGCGCTGCGTAGGCTGGGCGAGGAGGTGGCCCGGAACTCCACCATCGAGGTCATGACAGACTCCGTGGTGACGGGACGCTACGACGGCAACTGGGTTGCTGTTTCGCAGCGGAGCCTGCCGCGCGTGGAGGAACGCCTGATCAAGGCCCGGACGAAAACCCTGGTCGTGGCTCCGGGCCTCATAGAGCGTCCTTACGTGTTCCAGGGCAACGACGCGCCGGGCGTTATGCTGTCCACCGCGGCTAGAAGGCTCATCAACCTGTACGCCGTCAAACCCGGAGAGCGGGCGGTGGTCCTCACCGCCAATGCGGAGGGGGACGCGGCGGTGGCCGACCTGGAGCGGGCGGGCGTAGAGGTGGCCCGCGTCGAGGACGCCCGCAACGGCGGGGACATAGGCCGCGTACGCGGCGGCCAGGGCGCGCGCGAGGTGGAATGCGGCGACGGAGCCAGGATAGAGTGCGACCTCGTGGTCACGGCCACCGGCTGGACGGCCCCAACCTCGCTACTGAACATGGCGGGAGACAAGCCCTTCTACAACCCCGCCGCCGCTCGCTTCTTCCCCTCCCGGCTGCCCGAGGACGTACTCGCGACCGGCGGCATCGCCGGCGACGGCAGCCTGGATGAGCTCCTCGAACACGCCCGCGCCACCGGCAAAGAGGCTGCCCGGCGCGCCAGGGGCATCGGCGCCGCGCTGCGCGCCGGCATCCCGCAGAGCACCGACGGCGAGGAGGCTCCGCAAGATTCGCCCGTAACGATACCGGATCTGCCGGTCAACGGGCATCTGGAATTGTTCCGCGGCCGCACACACGGCATCGTGGATTACTCCGAGGACGTATCGTCCAAGGATCTCGTGGCGGCCGTCAAGGAGGGCTACGACTCCGCCGAGCTCGCCAAGCGCTACACAACAGCCACGATGGGGCCGACGCAGGGCAAGCTGGAGACCGTAAACGCGATGGCGGTCATTGCCGAAGCCACCGGTAGGAGCATGGAGGAGACGGGCGCCACGACCTGGCGCCCTCCTTACGCGCCGATCACGCTCGGCGCCCTGGCGGGGCGCAACTTCGAGCCGGTACGCTACTCGCCGATGCAGCCGTGGCACGAGCGGCAGGGGGCGAGACCGCTGGTGGCGGGGGCCTGGATCCGTCCCGACCACTACGGAGATCCCGAGGCAGAGGTGCGCAACGTCCGCAAGAACGTCGGGGTCATCGACGTTACACCATTGGGCAAGCTCGACCTGCGCGGCCCCGACGTGCCCGAGCTTCTGAACTTCCTATACGTCAACAAGTGGTCGAACCTGGAGGTCGGCAAGGTCCGTTACGGCGTAATGTGCGCCGAGGACGGAGTCATTCTCGACGATGGCGTTACCGGCCGCCTCGGACCGGAGCACTACCTCATGACCACCACTTCCTCGGGCGCGGCGGGTGTGCTGGAGTGGATCGAGGACTGGCTTCAGACCTACCAGCCCGACTGGCGGGTACACGTAACGCCGGTAACCGGCGCCTACGCCAGCATCAACATCGCTGGGCCGAAGTCCCGGGAGCTGCTCGCGCGAGTCGCCGAGGGCGTGGACCTCTCCACCGAAGCCTTCCCCTACATGAACGTCCGCACCGGGACCGTCGCCGGCGTGGAAGGCTGCTTTATGTGGCGCATCGGATTCACGGGAGAGTTGAGCTACGAGATCCACGTCCCCGCCGCCTGCGGGCTGTACGTATGGGAGGCGCTGATGGAACGCGGCGCGGACCTCGGCGTCAGGCCGTTCGGCGTCGAGGCTCAGCGTGTCCTGCGCCTGGAGAAGGGCCACTTTATCGTCGGCCAGGACACCGACGCGCTCACCCAGGGCTTCGGGGCGGGTATCTCCTGGGCGATAAAGCTGGACAAGGAGGATTTCGTCGGCAAGCCTGAGCTAGTCTGGCAGGGCGAGCGCGACGGATACTTCAGGTTAATCGGTCTCCAGCCTCACGACGGCTCCGTGGCGCCGCCGGAGGCGAGCCAGATCGTGGAGGGAAAGACCATCGTCGGCAGGATCACCTCCAGCCGCTTCTCTTCCACGCTGGAACGCTCGATCTGCCTGGGCTTCGTGGCCCCGCACCTCGCCGAGCCCGGTACCACCGTCACGGTACAGCTCCCCAACGGCGAGCGCATCACCGCCAGGGTCATGGAGCATCTCGCCCACTACGACCCCGAGGGCGCGAAGGCCCGTGGCTGATCTGCAACCCATAGCCCGGAGTCCGATCCGACCCGCCCCACCGGTGACGGTGGAGCGCGGTTGGGAAATGAGCGCCCGCCGCAGCCTGGCCAACCTGCGCATCGCCGACTGCACGCCACTCACAAAGGTGTTCGTCCAGGCTTTCGAAAAGGGCATGCTCGCCCGCGATCTGGGGGTCGAGTTCGGTCGCGCCGTCCGCGACGAGAACGGCACCCTCAGGATAGGCTCCGGCCCTGGAGAGTGGCTGCTGCTCGCTCCGCCAGGCTCTGCGCCGGAGGTCGTCGAGCGGGTCGAAGCGGTTCGGGCAGAGGAGCCGGTGAGTGTCGTAGATGTAACCCACGGCCGGGCGCTGGTGCGGATTAGCGGCGCAAAGACGGTGGATCTCCTGCCGAAGGTATGCGGCATAGACATGTCTGACAGCATCACGCCCGACGGCGCCGCCTTCCGCAGCTCCGTCGCCAAGGTCCTCACCGACGTCGTGCGCGACGATGGCGAAGGGACGCGCTCATACCTCCTGCACTGTGAAAGATCCTTCGGCCAGTACCTTTTCGACGCGCTGCTCGATGCCGGGGAGGAGTTCGGCGTCGAGATCGAAGGCTTTGCCTCAAACAACTCAAGGAGCCCTGAATAATGTTCCCGACCAAGATACAGAATGTACCCTCCGACCTGAAGATCGCCCGCCAGGCGAAGCTAAGGCCGCTCGCCGGGATCGCCGGGGACATGGGCATCGGCCCTCACCTCCTCGAGCATTACGGCGAGTCCGTAGCCAAGATAAAGCTCGCCGCCATAGACGAGCTAAAGGACCGGCCGAAAGCGAAGTACGTGGTCGTATCGGCCATAACGCCCACTCCTTTAGGCGAGGGCAAGACGACCACCACCGTGGGCTTGGGGCAGGCATTCAAGCACATCGGCAAGACGGCCACAGTAGCGGTACGCCAGCCCTCGATGGGACCTACGTTCGGCATCAAGGGCGGGGCGGCGGGCGGCGGCTACAGCCAGGTGGCGCCGATGGAGCTGCTGAACCTCCACCTGACCGGCGACACGCACGCGGTGACGGCGGCCCACAACCTCCTATCGGCCATGATCGACAACCACATCCACCAGCACGACGACTTCTTCAACGTGGACCGGCACTCCGTCACCTGGCGGCGGGTGCTGGACGTGAACGACCGCTCCCTGCGGCGCATCATAACGGGCCTTGGTCCCAGGGTGGACGGCGTCCCGCGCGAGGCGGGCTTCGACATCACGGCGGCCTCGGAGGTCATGGCGGTGCTCGCTCTGGCGACTTCACTGAGGGACCTCCGTGAGCGGCTGGGTAGGATCGTCATCGGCTCCAGCACCACGGGCGAGCCCATAACCGCCGAGGACCTCAAAGCCGCGGGCGCGATGGCGGTGATCCTCAGGGAGGCGGTAAAACCGAACCTGATGCAGACCCTGGAGAATACCCCGGTCTTGGTCCACGCCGGCCCCTTTGGAAACATCGCCCACGGCAACTCCTCCATCATTGCCGACCGGATCGGCATCCGCGGCGGGGACTTTCTCGTAACCGAGGCCGGGTTCGGGGCGGACATGGGCGCCGAGCGTTTCTTCAACATCAAGTGCCGCAACTCGGGCTTGACACCCGACGCCGCCGTCCTGGTGGCCACCGTCCGGGCGCTGAAGGTCCACTCCGGACGCCACAAGGTCAAGGCCGGACAACCGCTGCCCGACGAATTGGTCCAGGAGAACCCCGACGACGTGTACGCCGGGGCGGACAACCTGCGAAAGCAGATCGAGAACATAAGATTGCACGGCGTCTCGCCGGTCGTGGCGATCAACGCCTTCCCAACCGACCACGCCTCCGAGCACGAGGCGATCCGGGAAGTCGCCGAGAGCCTGGGCGCCCGGGTCGCCGTATCGAACCACTTCACCGAGGGAGGCGCCGGAGCGGTAGAGTTGGCCGAGGCCGTCGCCGAGGCCGCCGAGGAGCCATCCGGGTTCAGCTTTCTCTACCCGGACGAGGCAAGCCTGCGGGAGAAGATCGAGGCCATAGCCACACAGGTCTACGGGGCGAAGGACGTCGAGTACGACCTCGCGGCGGCAAGGCAGATCGAGTCTTACGAAGCGCGCGGCTTTGGCGACCTGCCCGTGTGCATCGCCAAGACCCACCTCTCCCTCTCCTCCGACCCCAGTCTCATGGGCGCCCCCACGGGCTGGACGATGCCGGTAAGGGAGGTGAGGGCGTCGGTCGGGGCCGGGTTTATCTACCCCATCTGCGGGGAGATGCGCACGATGCCGGGCCTCAGCGCCCATCCCGCCGCCGAGCGCATAGACATCGGCGAAGACGGCGAGATAGTGGGGTTGTTCTGAATCACAGATCCGCAAGCGACTGGCGTCTCCAGCAGCGTGCCGAGGTCGAGGGCGGCGAGGTCGCCTTCGACGTGTTTGGCCAGGGGCCTCCGGTGGTTCTGGTGCACGGCACTCCGAGTCGGTCGTGCCTCTGGCGCAACGTCGCGTCGGCGCTTGCCGACCGGTTCACCGTCTATGTGTTCGACCTTCTCGGGTACGGGGACTCCGAGCCGAGAGGGCAAGACGTCTCCATCGCGGCCCAGTCGCGCCTGCTCACCGAGCTGGTTGGTCGGTGGGGTCTGGAGGCGCCGGCGATCGCGGGCCACGACATAGGTGGTGCTGTCATCCTTCGCAGCCATCTTCTGGACGGGATGCCGTACAGTCGCATCGCCCTCATCGACGCGGTCGTTCTCCGGCCCTGGATCACCCCGACCACCAGGCACGTGCAGGCGCACCTGGACGTGTATCGGACGATGCCGACCCACATCTACGAACGGGTCGTGGCCGCCCATATCGGCACCGCCGTTCACCGCCCGATGGACGAAGAGACCTTCGCAGCTTACTTCGACCAATGGCGGGGCGAGGGCGGGCAAGCAATCTACCTTCAAAAGGTCGCCCAGTTCGACGAAGGGTACACCGACGAGTTCGAACCTCTCCTCGGCTCGATACAGGGCCCGGTGCGGATCATCTGGGGCGAACAGGACGCCTGGCTAGACCCTGCCTTCGCCGGGCGGCTGCACGAGCTGCTGCCCGACTCCGAACTGACCCTGATCCCGGAGGCCGGCCACTTCGTGATGGAAGACGCCCCCGAGGAGGTCGCACGGGAACTCTCAGACTTCTTCACCGCAGACGGCGGCACGGCGAACTACCTGGAGCAGCCGCTGGGGCGTTTCCTGGATCTCATGGCGTCCGACGAACCTGCTCCCGGCGCAGGCGCCGCCGCGGCAGCGGCCGTGGCCCTCGCCGCGAGCCTGTCGAGCATGTCCGCCCTCCTCTCCACGGATTATCTCGACGACGCCGCCGGGCTGGTCGAGCGGGCCGAGCGCCTGCGAGGGCGCGTCGCTCCGCTCGCGCAGGACGACGCGGACGCCTACGGGCGTTTCATGGCCGCGCAGCGCGACGGAACGGGGGACCGCATCCGGGCGGCGCTCTCGAATGCCGCCGACGTACCGCTGGCCATTGCCGAGTCCGGGGCCGAGGTCGCCGGCATCGCGGTCCGGCTGGCGGAGGAGGGAAATCCGAGCTTGCGGGGTGACGCCGCCGCCGCCGTGCTGCTGGCCGAGGCAGGGGTTCGGGCGGCGGCGACGCTCGTGGAGATCAACCTGGGAACGGCGGAGATCAGAGACGACCGGCTTGAACGCGCGGGCGAACTCACCGGCCAAACCGCCGCCGCCCGGCGCAATGTAGAGGCTATTATCTGGAAGAAGGAGTAGAAGATGCAGCTACCCGCGCAAGCTACTTACGTCGTCATCGGCGCCGGTGTGCACGGTTTGAGCACGGCCTGGCACCTGGCGAAAGAACTGAGGACGCGAGGACTCGGCTCGGGTGAGGATATCATTGTCCTCGATAAGACCGGCGTTGCCGGGGGGGCTTCGGGGATCGCCTGCGGCGTGGTCCGCAACAACTACTTCCAGCCTGCGATGCGGGAGCTTATGGCCCACTCCGTATCGGTGTGGGAGTCCGACCCCGAGGCGTTCTCCTACCATCCCGTGGGCTACATGCAGATCTCACCCGAAGTGATGCACGACGACGTGGTGCAGATTTACAAGGAGCAGCAAGCGATCGGCTATCCCTCGACGCTCGTAGAGGGCGAGAGGGAGAGTCGGGAGTACATGCGGAACATCTTCTACGACTGGCAGGCCGAGAACATCACCAGCGTCTTGCACGAGCATCGCGGAGGGTACGCGAACAACGTGGCGTCCATACGGGCTCTGGCAGCCAAAGCGCAGGCCGAGGGCGTACAGATCCACACCGGCGTCCAGGTTACGGGCTTGCACCTCGAAGACGGCGCGGTAGGCGCCGTGGAGACGGATCAGGGCACGGTCCACTGTAAGCGCCTCGTCGTAGGCGCGGGGCCCTGGATCCGGGACGTCTGGAAGATGCTCGACCTGCCCGAGAAGATCACGGTCAAAGGTTCCGACGGCGAGCTCCACCACGACCGGGACATGTGGACGTACTGGTCGCTGCGGGAGGGCGTGCTCGGGGTCGAGCCGAGCTTCCTCACGGACAACGACGGCGAGATGCCGCCGGTGATCCACGTGGATACCGACGCCCCGCTCTACGACGAAAGCAGCGAGCTCGTCACGGATGAGATCTGGGGCATCTACTACAAGCCGGACTTCTACTTCAGCGGGGTACAGGGAGGCTCCACACCTTACGTCGTCGACCAGCCCGCCGACGAGGTCGCCGTTGATCCGTACGGCCCCGAGAGTCCGGACTTCGTGGTCGGGGAAGACTTCGCCCGGATGTGGACCTCGGCGTTAGCGCACTGCCACAAGCGCTTCGAGGGTAAGAGCTATCTCTTCTCGAAAGAGCCTTCGGGGGGAATCGGGTGCTTCACGCCGGACAATTTCCCCATTTTCGACGTGTTCCGGCAAAACGCTTACGTCATCGCCGACTCCAACCACGGCTACAAGATGATCGGGGTCGGCGCGCTAGTGGCAAAGGAGCTGCTGGACGAACCACAGGAACTACTCGAACCATTCCGCTACGCCCGCTACGAGACCGGGCAGCTGCACCCCACGAGCCATTCTCCGTTTCCGTGGAGCTAGGGAGCACAGTGCGCTGCATCCTCGGTATGCTGTCCGGACTGAACTCCCGCAAGTGAGGCGGCGCGGTTGAACGATGCTGGCCACCGAACTAGCAGGGTAGCCGAGTTCGCGCGCGAGCTACGCTGGGACGACATATCTACAGACGTGCAGGGTCGGGCCACCCGCCGTGTGCTCGACCTCTGCGCGGCGGTGCGCGATCTCGGGGTGGGCGTGTCAGATGTCGCGCGGGCACGACGGGTACACACCTTCGAGGCGGCTACGCGCCTCCGGTCCGCGGCGCCATGTAGCACAGAAGAGACCCAGTTCAGCCTGCAATGGCCGGTCGCCTGCGTCCTGAACGATGGCGAGGCGGGGCCGGGCCAGGTGCTCGGACACGCCTGCGACGACCCCGACCGGGGGATGCTGGCCGCCCGGATCGAACTCTTCCAGGATCTCAAGCTCGAAGAAGCTTTTCCGGCCAAAGCTCTGGCCTGGGTGGAGATCGAGGCTTCAGACGGTCGCG
>Ga0136630_1000765_pt1 | contig 12755 bp, 14 predicted proteins | sample AntDrymUQ5682106_2_FD_105496 | JGI IMG/M metagenome (GOLD analysis project Ga0136630, IMG submission 105496) | Polar desert sand microbial communities from Dry Valleys, Antarctica - metaG UQ568 (21.06) | ecosystem: Environmental > Terrestrial > Soil > Desert | place: Antarctica: Dry Valley...
GCGAACCCAAGGCGGCTATAGGGACCCGGGCGAATAATCCGCGTGCGCACGGCGCGCCCTACTACACTTGCTGTTGGGCGGTGGCCGGGTCAGACCACCTCAGCGTCCTTCGCATCGGCGACATAGGCGACCGCGATGGACTCCTTATGGAGATCCAGACCCGATATACGGTGTGCTAGAGCGTTCCATGGCTGACCTTTCGGTTACCCACTAAAGACCATGTGTTCATTATGCGGCCCTTATGCGGCCCTAATGCGGCCCTAGCCTCGTCGAGGCTAACCGGCGTTTTCGCCGGGGGTCAGCCTCGGTGGGCGGAAGTCATGCCGTCTAGAGCGCACTGGCCAATGGTGGGGATTCTGGCTATAATCTGGGCAGAATGCGATTCGAGATCGTTCTAGCCCCCGAGGCGGTCGAGGATCTCCAGCGCTTGAAGGCCAATGTACGTGCGGAAGTCAGGTCGGGTATGGAGACGCACCTTCGTCACGAGCCTACGAAGGTTAGGAAGAGCCGTATCAAACGCCTGCGAGGGCTTTCTCGACCGCAGTATCGGCTCCGGATAGGTGAGATCCGGGTGTTCTATGACATCACGGTCGGAACCGTCGAGGTGTTGGCGATCGTGCCCAAATCGGAAGTCGATAAATGGCTGGCGCAATTCGGAAATCCAAAGTGAAAGAGGTCCCTCTGTCGGAGGTCAAAAATGATCTGTCGCGTTACCTTCGGGAGGCGGAGAAACAGCAAATCGTGATCACCCGTTACGGCAAACCTGCGGGAGTGCTGATTGGGTTTGAGTCAGACGATGACTGGTTCGAGTTTCGCTTGGAGAACGATCCGCGCTTCGTTGAGCGGGTGGCCCAGGCGAGAGGGAGCATCCGGGCTGGTCGCGGTGTAAAGCTTGAGGAGATCAAGTAGGCCAATGGTGCGCTCTAACCTCCGGCAGTGTTTATTACAAACTCCAGGGGCTATACTCGCGCCCGGCCCACAGGCCCGTAATTAGTCGTAGTGTAATGGTCCACGAAAGGAGGAGGATATGAAGCAAGTCAGCACGGCAACCGCGTTCGCCCTCGTACTGGGTGTAGCCGCCGCGTCGGCCACGGCAGAAGACAAAACGAGCGAGCAGCAGGAGATGTCGGCCGAGCACAAGGCCATGATGGAGGCCTGGGAAAAGGCGGCCAAGCCCGGGCCGCAGCACCAGTGGTTGTCTGGCAAGGCCGGGAAGTGGGAGTTCGCGGGCAAGTTCTGGATGGATCCCACGAAGCCGCCCACGGAATCCCTTGGCACCGTGGAGCGCGAGCTGATGCTGGGCGGCCGCGTTTTGGCGGAGAAGGTCAGAAGCACCTACATGGACAAGCCGTTCGAGGGGTATGGCCTCACCGGTTACGACAACGTGTCCAAGGAGTTCTGGGGCACCTGGAACGACAACATGGGCACCGGGATCATGTTGAGCACCGGCCAGTGCGACAACAAGGGCGCCTGCACCCACACCGGCTCCTACATGGACGCGATGACCAACGCCAAGAAGACCGTGCGCATGACCTCCCACGACGAAAGTCCGGATCGGGAGGTCCACCGGTTCTTCGAGCAGGGTCCCGATGGAAAGGATTTCAAGTCCATGGAGCTCATCTACACGCGCAGGTGAGCTATGTCGTAACAGAGTGCGGGACTTCTGCTGTGCCGCGAGACGACGGAGGGTGTGGAAGTGCTCTTGGTTCACCCGGGCGGCCCGTTTTGGGCAAAGAAGGACGATGGCTCATGGTCGATACCCAAAGGGCAGTTCGCGGACGACGAGGAGCCGCTGTCCGCAGCCAAACGAGAGTTCGAAGAAGAGATGGGCATTCCGCCTGCCGGTGACTTCCTACCGTTGGAGCCCCTTAGGCAGCCAAGCGGTAAGCTAGTGTTTGTGTGGGCGCTATGCTCTGACTTCGATCCTGCCACGCTAAAGAGCAACATGTTTTCTATGGAATGGCCTCCGAAGTCTGGGCAGCAACAACAGTTTCCGGAGGTCGACAGAGCAGCATGGTTCGGAGTCGAGTCCGCCAGGCGGAAGATCCTGAAGGGCCAGGCGCCGTTCCTAGACCAGTTTCTAAAGAGAATGCAGGGCGCTGAGGGAGACACCCGGTCCCCTCGGACGCCTGGGGGGGCCTCGAGGCGCCGCGTCGCATAGGCTTGCGGGGCGAAGGCATCAACCGACTTGGATTCGGAGCAAAAGACACCTCGGGCCATGCCGGAGACCTGTTGCTCATGAGTCGGCAGGCTGGGGTCGGCGGCGGCCGCCTTTTATGGGCTCTATACCGCGAGCTTATTCCGCCAGGCGGGACGGATAACCCGCGTCGGTCGTGGCGTCGATCAAGGCCGCGACATCGGTCTTGGCGTCATCATAGGTCACGACCGCGGTCTGCGCCTCGAGCGATACCTCGACCCGAGACACCCCTTCGATCCGACCGAGGCTCTTCTTCACCACCGGCGGGCAGGTGGCGCAGGTCATGTTATCCACGTGGAGAGTCACGGACTTCTCGGCCGCGGACACCGGGCTGGCCACAAGCGCCATCACCATAGTCACGCATCCCAAGAGCAGCTTTCGCATGTCGACCTCCAAGCTCATGTTTCGATGAGGAACGGCGTCAGAAATGGAAACGCGAGCGCCACGGCGATGATCGCGGTCGCGATCCAGAGGCTCACCTTCGCGATCCGGTACGAGTAGGGTTTGGCGCAATACGACCCCGGCGCGCACACCATCCTGGGCTTGCGGTACACCATGAAGAACCCGGCGGCCAGAAAGCCCAGCGTGACGACCACGAAGTAGGGTTGATAAGGCGCGAGCGCCGTCAGATCCCCGATCCACGCACCGCTGATCCCGAGTGCGAAGAACAAGAGCGGCAGCACGCAACAAGATGAAGCTGCGAGCGCGGCGACCACACTCCCGACGGACACGAGCGCCTTCCCGACCGGTTGAGCCTTGGACGTGCGACTGGTCACCGCCGGTCCGATCGATCGGGTATCCAAGGGTCTATTGGATGCCATCATCATCCCTCCTCCGGGGCCTGTGGCGTAAGATAGACCCTGTAGTCACTACGGAGTCAAGCGGCGCGTCGACGCAAAGGGGCGTATGGATATCAGGCCCTTCGTGCCGCGCCGGTCGGGCATTCCAACCCGCGCCACGACGACGTCCACCCTGCCGGCTAGAGGGTACTGAGGGACGTGATGCCACCGGGACCACATTCGTTATAGACTCTTGGCCTGGCACGCCGAACGGCGCGTGACAACGCCGAGGGGGCACGTTCCATGGGGTTCTTAGGGGGCAAGCGCGCACTCATCGTGGGGGTCGCGAGCAACCGCTCGATCGCTTGGGGGATCGCCAAGGCCATGCGCCGCGAGGGCGCCGACTTGGCCTTCACCTATCAGGGCGAGCGGCTCAAGGGCCGTGTCGAAGAGCTCGCAGCCGAGGTCGGCTCGGAGGTCACCGTGCCCTGCGATGTCGCGAGCGACAGCGAGATCCGGGCCGTGTTCGAGCACCTGGACAACTTCTGGGACCACTTCGACATCCTGGTCCATGCCGTGGCCTTCGCGCCGCGCGAACAGCTTGAAGGCAGCTATCTCGACACCGTGACCCGCGAGGGCTTCCGCATCGCCCACGAGATCAGTTCCTACAGCTTCACCGCGCTGGCCAACGGCGCGCGCCAGAGTATGCACGGACGCAACGGTGCGATGCTGACACTCACCTACCTCGGCGCGGTCCGGGCCATGCCGAGCTACAACGTCATGGGACTCGCCAAGGCGAGTCTGGAGGCCAATGTGCGCTACATGGCCCAGGACCTCGGGCCCGAGGGGATCCGGGTCAACGGGATCTCCGCCGGGCCCATCCGCACGCTCGCGGCGGCCGGTATCACCGGCTTTCGCCGCTTTCTCGATCACGTCGAGAAGACCGCCCCGCTCCGGCGCAACGTCACCATCGACGAGGTCGGGAACGTCGCGGCCTTCCTGTGCTCGGATCTCGCCTCGGCCATCACCGGGGAGATCACCTACGTCGATGCCGGATTCAATGTCGTGGGCATGGCGGGAGGGTAGCGTCCCGTGGCCTCTGCGGCTCTCCGCCCCGCGTGGCGGACTGTCTCGTGGGCCGCGCGTTTGCTGAGGCGAGACGTGCGCCTGCCGGGCGGTGGGCTTCCGGCTGCCTGCGATTGACGGTATAGTAAATGCGTTAAGGACCACCTACAACTCCAATGGGGTAACGGTATGGGGAATGGACAGGCTCATCTCGTGCTCGCCCTGGTTCTCGGGGCGTCTGCCTTTTGCTGCGGCGCGGATGCGGTAGCGGACATCTTCAAGTACGTCGACAAGCATGGCCGGGTATTCCTGACCGATCGGCCGGATCGGCCCGGCTACAAGCTCCTCGTTCGGACCTGGAAACGGTGGAGCGAGGCGGGCTTTACCCACAGCGCCAAATATCGGGCAGCGCACACCGCCTTGATCGCCAAGGCGGCAACTACCTACCGACTCCCGAACGCCCTCCTCCACGCCGTGATCACGGCCGAGTCCTCGCATAACGCCAACGCCATCTCGCACGCCGGCGCGGTCGGGCTCATGCAACTCATGCCGGACACGGCCCGGCGCTACGGTGTCTCGAACCGCACCGATCCGCGTGCCAACATCCACGGAGGTTCCCGTTATCTGCGCGACCTGCTCGGGATGTTCAACAACAACCTGGTGCTGGCGCTCGCGGCCTACAACGCCGGCGAGAACGCGGTGATCCGGCACGGCAAGAAGATCCCCCCGTATGCAGAGACGCAGACCTACGTCAAGCGGGTACTGGAGTACTACAAGCGCTACCGCCTCACGATGTGAGCACGGCGCGGTCTAGCCGTCGGTCGTCGATTGGTCGGGGCGAGAGGATTTGAACCTCCGACCACCACCACCCCAAGGTGGTGCGCTACCAGGCTGCGCTACGCCCCGAGTGAGATAGTCTATTGTAGTCCAGCCGCCCGGAAAAGGGATCCGAGGGCAAGGCATCGACGTTCAGGGAATCACCGGCGCAAGATGTCCAACAGATCTTCCAACTCGGTGCGGAACTGCCGGATGATCTGCTGACTCACGCTGGAATCGGCCTTGACCTCGTCCCCGGAGAGGCGCTGGCGGGCACCGCCGATGGTGAACCCCTGTTCGTACAAGAGGCTGCGGATCTGGCGGATCAGGATCACGTCCTGGCGCTGATAATACCGTCGGTTGCCACGCCGCTTGATGGGTTTGAGCTGGGGGAATTCTTGTTCCCAGTAGCGCAAGACATGCGGTTTGACCGCGCACAGATCGCTCACCTCACCGATGGTGAAGTAGCGCTTGCCCGGTATCGCGGGCAGATCGTTAGTGTTCGATGCTTCCAGCATAGGCTTCTACCCGCGCCTTCAACTTCTGCCCGGGTCTGAAGGTGACCACACGTCGCGCCGTGATCGGAATTGGCTCCCCGGTCTTGGGGTTGCGGCCCGGACGCCGGCTCTTGCTGCGCAGATCGAAGTTCCCAAAACCCGACAGCTTGACCTGCTCCCCCATTTCCAGGGCGCGGCGCATCTCCTCGAAGAACCCTTCCACGAGGTCCTTGGCCTCCCGCTTATTGAGGCCCAGCTCTTCGTGCAGCCGCACCGCTATCCAGGCTTTGGTCAGCGCCATTCTCGATCCCCGTCCGCCCGTATCGTGAGCCTCCGTATCGTGAACCAAGTTGCCCTCCGCCGCGTATTCCACCCGTTTGCCCAGACGCCTTCACCCGTCCGCCTACCCGGAACCCTGCGCACTAATCTGAACTTCTATGGCCGCGCAGCCGGGCGCCGAGGGTCTCCTGGAGCCCGATCAGCACCCGCTCCACGAAGGCGTCCACCTCTTCATCTATAAGAGTGCTAGAAATGCCTTGAAAGATCAAGCCTATGGCAATGCTTTTTTCCGCTGTCTCTAGGCCCTCCCCGCAATAGAGGTCGAAAAGCCGTGCCTCCTGCAGCACTTCGCCGGCCTGGCCGGCGATGCACTCGAGCACCGCCGCGGCGGGCGTGTCACGCGCTACCACGAGGCTGAGGTCGCGTCGCACTAGCGGGAACCTGGACAGCGGGCGGTAGACGGGCAGCTCCCGCCGGCTCAAAAGCTCGAGATCGAGCTCGAAGAGATACACCGGGGTCTGCAGGCCTAGCGCGCGGGCTGTGAGGGGATGGAGGGCGCCGATCACCCCCACCTCGCTCCCGGCCCGCTCGACGAGCGCCGACTGATGGGGGTGCAGGGCCGGATCGGCGTGTGGACGGAAGCCGAGCGCGTGTCCATCGGTGCCGGCACCTGCCAGGGCGAGCAAAGCTTCGACATCGTTCTTCACATCGAAGAAATCCAGCGTACGGCGTGGCTCGGCCCACTGCTCCGGGACACACGGTCCCCAGGCGACCCCGCCGATCTTGGGGCACTGCTCCAGCTTCCCGTCTACCAGCCGGAACACGAGCCCGGTCTCGAAGAGGCGCACGCGCGCCGCTTGGCGGTCCTGGTTGCGTTTCAGGGCGCCGAGCAACCCCGGCCACAGACTGGGCCTCATGACGCTCATGTCGCTGGCGATGGGGTTGGCGAGCCGCAGCGTCTCGACCCCCGGCATCAGGCGCTTCAGGTTCACGGGGTCCACGAAGCTGTAGGTGATGGCCTCTTGATAACCGCGATCGCACAGCACCTGGCGCAAGCGCGCGATGTCCAGCGCTGCTTCGGGTCTCGGGTTCATCTTAAGGGCACCGAGCGGAAAGCGCCCCGGGATGCGCCCGTAACCCCGTACACGCGCCAGCTCCTCGATGAGATCGGCCTCGATCGCGACATCGAAGCGAAACGACGGCGGCTGCAGGCGCCAGACCGTCTCCGAAGCGGCCGGCCCCGACGACGCTTTTTTTATAGGCTCCGCGGCCACGGACATCCCGAGGCGAGACAGCACCTCCGCCACCTCTTGGGCCGGCACATCCACCCCCAGCAACCGGCGGATCCTGGGGGCCCGGAGCGTGATGGCATTGCGCGCCGGTAGGTGGTCGGGGGCGCGCTTCGAGACCACGGGACCGGGCCGCCCGCCGCAGATCGCGATCAGCAAGGCGGTGGCGCGCTCCATGACCCGATCCTGGATCTCGAAGTCCACGCCGCGTTCGAAGCGGTGGGAGGAGTCGGTCTGCAGGCGGTAGACGCGTGCCTTGCCGGCCACGGCAGCGGGCGCGAAGAAGGCGGACTCCAAGAACACATCGGTGGTGTTCGCGCCGACGCCGGTGTCGTGGCCGCCCATGATCCCGGCAACGGCCACCGCCGCGTTGCGGTCGGCGATGACGAGGGTCTCGTCCGTGAGCGCCAGCTCCTGGCCATCGAGCAGGGTGATGCGCTCCCCCTCCCGAGCATGGCGCACCTCGATGGGGGCGCCGAACCTCGCGAGATCGAAGGCGTGCATGGGCTGCCCCCACTCCAGCATCACATAGTTAGTCACGTCCACGATGGGGCCGAGGCACCGGACACCGCCGCGTCGCAGCCGCTCACGCATCCACAGCGGTGTGTGGGCGCGTGCGTCGAGACCTCGCACGATGCGCCCGACATAGCTAGGACAGGCGGCGGGGGCGAGCACCCGCACCTCCAGGACATCCGGGATGACAGCCGCAACGGGGCGTACCGCGGGGGGCGTGACGGGGCGGCGGAACAAGACCCCGATCTCGCGGGCGATGCCGGCGATCCCCAGGCAATCACCCCGATTGGGGGTCAGGTCCACTTCGATCGCCTGGTCATCCAGCCGCAGGAGGTCCCACACGTAGGCACCGAGGGGGCTGTCCAGAGGCAGTTCCAGGACCCCGTCGCTCGTGTCCTCGAGCCCCAGCTCCTCGGCCGAGCACAGCATCCCCGCAGAGGCCACGTCGCCGAAGGCTTGACGGCCGATCACGCGCCCCCCGGGCAGGGTGGCGCCGGCGCGCGCCCAGGCGACCCGTAAACCGGGACGCGCGTTCGGTGCCCCACAGACGACGGTATACGCATCCCCTTCCCGACCGAATACCGAGCACACCCGGAGCCCCGGGTCCTCACGGCGTGTCTCGACGGCCCTGATCTCTGCCACCTCAACGCCCGAAAAACGGCTTGCGACCGGGGTTACCCCCGTCACCTCCAGACCGGCCAGGGTCAGTCCTTCCGCGAGCGCGGCCGTCGGGACCTCGGGATCGACCCACTCGCGTAGCCATTGCTCGCTGAACTTCATGGGTCGCCTCAGCGGAACTGCGCGAGGAAGCGCACATCGTTTTCGAAGAAGATGCGCAGATCGTTGACCCCATAACGCAGCATGCTCAGGCGCTCGACACCGAGGCCGAAAGCGAAGCCCGTGTAGCGCTCGCTGTCGATGCCGACGTGCTCAAAGACCCTGGGGTGGACCATCCCGCACCCCAGGACCTCCAGCCAGCCGCTCTCGCCGCATACGCGACAACCCCCGCCCCGGCACATGACGCAGCGGATGTCCACCTCAGCGGAGGGCTCCGTAAAAGGGAAGTACGAGGGCCGGAAGCGCAACGCCAGGTCCTCCTGTTCGAAGAAGTTGCGCATGAGGTCTTCGAGCACGCCCTTGAGATCGGCGAAGCTCACGTCCTCATCCACCATGAGTCCCTCGACCTGGTGGAACATGGGGGTGTGCGTCAGATCGGAATCGCAGCGGTAGACGCGCCCCGGTGCGATGATGCGCAAAGGCGGCGGGCGCCTCTTCATCGTCCGGATCTGCACCGGGGAGGTGTGGGTGCGCAACAGGGTATGGGCATCGAAGTAAAACGTGTCGTGCATGGCGCGCGCGGGATGATGCGCCGGGATGTTCAAGGCCTCGAAGTTGTGGTAGTCGTCCTCCACCTCCGGGCCCTCCACGGCCTCGAAACCGATCTGGCAGAGCAGGGAACACACGCGCTCCAGAGTGCGGGTCACGGGGTGTAGCCCACCCAGGCCCTGGCCGCGACCCGGGAGCGTCACGTCCAGTTTTTCCGACGCGATGGCGCATTCCATTTCGGCGTCCCGGAGCGCCTGGCGGCGCGTCTCCAGGGCCTCCGTGATCTCGATCTTGGCGCTGTTGATGGCCGCACCTGCTCGCGGGCGTTCGCTCGCGGGCAGGCTTCCGAGCCGCTTGAGGAGCCCGGTCAGCACCCCCTTCTTCCCGAGCAAACGGACGCGTTCGGCCTCGAGGTCCGCGAGGCTCGTGGCCTCGACGATGGTCTGCCGTGCCTCGTCGAGCACTTGGGTCACATCGTTCATCGCTTGCGGCTGGCGCCTTCGGGTGTTCAGTACCACGAGGTCGGGCGTGCACGCTCGACCCGGACAAAAAAACGGGGAAAGGCCCGCCGGCCTTTCCCCTGCCATTCCCTATCGAACCCCCCTTATCGAATTAGGTATCGAACCGGGCTCCCCGGCCCCCTGCCGAGCGCCGCAGGGTGTGCCGCCCGGCCTAAACGAGCTTCAACTCGAGTAACTTAGATTCGGTTTGGGCCGCCTTGGCCTGCTCGGCGAGGCGCGCGAAGGCCGCGGGATCGGTCACGGCCAGATCGGCCAGGACCTTGCGGTCCACGTCGACCGAGGCCATGCGCAAACCGTTCATGAAGCGGCTGTACGACAGCCCGAACTGGCGCGCGGCGGCATTGATGCGCGTGATCCAGAGCGCTCGAAACTGCCGCTTCCTCTGGCGCCGGTCGCGGTAGGCGAACTGCTGCGCGCGTGTGACGGCCTCTTTCGCGATCCGAAAGACGTTTTTTCGTCGGCCGCGAAAGCCCTTAGCCTGCGCCAAGACCTTCTTGTGTCGTGCGCGCGCGGTGACACCGCGTTTTACCCTTGCCATTTTCCCCCTACCTCACTCGACTATACGGCAGCATCTGCTGCACCGCCTTCTGATCGGCGGCGTGGATCGTCAAGAGCCCCCGTAGTTGGCGCTTACGCTTGCTGCTCTTCTTGGTCAGTATGTGGTTCTTGAACGACTGGCGATGCTTGAAGCCGCCAGTCCTGGTGGGCTTGAACCGCTTGGCCGCACCCCTATTCGATTTCAATTTCGGCACTTGATCCGACTCCCATAACTGGATTCACCAAAGGGACCACCCTCAGAGCCTGCGAAAACACCTGCTGCGCTCGCGGCGTTTTCTTCAAGAGCCCTGATCACCGGGGCCGTGAATACCGCCGGTCACTCATTGCCGCTTGGCGGGCGACATCACCATGACCATCAGGCGCCCTTCCATCTTCGGCATCTGTTCGACGGTCGCCTTGCCCACCAGATCCTGCTCGACCCGCTTGAGCATCTGCGCCCCGAGGTCCTGATGCGCCATTTCCCGCCCGCGAAAACGCAAGGTCACCTTCACCTTGTCTCCCTGTTCCAGGAAGCGGACGACGTTGCGCAGCTTGATCTGGTAGTCCCCCTCGCCGGTACCGGGCCGCAGCTTGATCTCCTTGACCTGGACCTGCTTCTGCCTCTTCTTCTGAACGTGGCGCTTCTTGTTCTGATCGAAGATGAACTTGCCGAAGTCCATGACCCGGCAGACCGGCGGTTCGGCGTTCGGCACGATCTCGACCAGGTCCAAGTCATTGCCCTCGGCGGCCTTCAGCGCCTCTTCGAGAGTGACCACCCCCACCTGACCGCCGTCGGCGCCGATGAGCCGGACCGTCGGCGACGTGATCGCGTGGTTCACGCGATTCTTTTTCTCTAACGCGATGTGCTGATCCTCCGCAAGTTACGACGCTGGTGACGATACCGGCCGGCGGGCGCGCCACCCCATTTCCGACTCGATGCGCTCGGCGAATGCGGCGATGGGCATGGACCCCTGGTCCTCCCCGGCGCGCGTCCGCACGGCCACGCTCCGGTCCGCCACCTCCCGGCCCCCCACGATCGCCAGGTACGGCACACGGGAGAGCGTATGCTCGCGGATCTTAAGGCCGATCTTTTCGTTTCTCAAGTCGGCCACGGCGCGGATGCCGGCACCCTTGAGCGCAGCCTCGACCTCGCGGGCGTATTCGGCATGCGCATCGGTGATGCAGAGGACCGCGACTTGCAGCGGCGCGAGCCACAGCGGCATGATGCCGGCGTGCTCCTCGATGAGGATGCCGATGAAACGCTCCAGCGATCCCAGGATGGCACGGTGCAGCATGACGGGGACGCGCCGCCCGCCGTCCTCGGCCACGTACTGGGCGCCCAGGCGCTCGGGCATCGAGAAGTCCACTTGGATGGTCCCGCACTGCCACACCCGCCCGATGCAGTCGGTGAGCGAGAACTCGATCTTGGGCCCATAGAACGCCCCCTCCCCGGGCTGCAGCGCATAAGCGAGGCCCTTGTGTTCCAAGGCCAGCGCTAGCGCCGCCTCGGCCTTATCCCATACCGCATCGCTGCCGACGCGGGCCTCGGGGCGGGTGGACAGCCGGATGATGACCTTAGCGAAGCCGAAGTCCGCATAGACCGAGTACAAGAGATCTATGAAGGCCGAGACCTCGGACTCGATCTGGTCCTCGGTGCAGAAGATGTGCGCATCGTCCTGGACGAAGTGCCGGACCCGCATGAGCCCGTGCAGGGTCCCGGAGGGCTCGTTGCGATGGCAGGACCCGAACTCGGCCAGCCGCAAGGGCAGATCGCGATAGCTCTTGATGCCCTGGTTGAAGATCTGCACGTGACAGGGGCAGTTCATGGGCTTGACCGCGTAGTCGCGGTTCTCGGAGCTGGTGGTAAACATGACCTCGCGGAACTTGTCCCAGTGCCCCGAGCGCTCCCACAGGCTCCGGTCCACGACCTCGGGGGTGCGCACCTCCTCGTAGCCGTGACGCCGGAGACGGTCGCGGATGTAGTCCTGAACCTCCTGGTAGAGCACCCAGCCCTTGGGGTGCCAGAACACCATGCCGGGGGCCTCGGGCTGCATATGGAAGAGGTCGAGCTGGCGGCCGAGCTTACGGTGGTCGCGGCGCTCCGCCTGTTCCATCCGATGGAGGTAGTCGTCCAGGGCCTTCTTGTCGCGCCAAGCGGTGCCGTAGACCCGCTGCAGCATGGCGTTGCGCGAGTCGCCCCGCCAATAGGCCCCGGCCACCTTGGTGAGCTTGAAGGCGCGGAGGCGCCCGGTGCTCGGGACATGTGGCCCACGGCAGAGGTCTACGAAATCCCCCTGCCGGTAGAGCGACAGTTCCTCCCCTGCCGGGATCGAGGCGATGATCTCGGCCTTGTAGTGCTCCCCCATGCCGCGGAACAATTCTATCGCCTGGTCGCGACCCAGGACCTCGCGGCTGACCGCATGGTCCTCTCGCGCCAACTGCCGCATCTCTGCCTCGATGGCCGCCACATCCTCGGGGGTGAAGGCGCGCTCGAAGGCGAAGTCGTAGTAGAACCCGTCCTCGATCACCGGCCCGATGGTGACCTGGGCGCTCGGAAACAGGCGCTTGACGGCCTGGGCCAGGAGATGGGCACTGCTGTGGCGCAGGACCTCGAGCCCCTCGGGTTCGTCAGCAGTCACGATCCGCAGGTGCGCGTCATGGCCGATCCGATACGAGGTGTCGACGAGCCGGCCGTCGACCTGGCCAGCGAGTGCGGCGCGCACGAGGCCGGACCCGATCGAGGCCGCGATTTCGGCGACGCTAAGGGGGGCTGGATACTGTCTCCGGCTGCCGTCCGGCAGGGTGATGGTGGGCATGTTCTACACGTCCTCCATGGCCGGTACGAGGGTCCATATCGTCGGATCCTCAATAAAAAAGCACCGCCGCAGCGGTGCCCCGGTGTTCCGGGCGGGGCTCCCGCCCGGCCGGACAGTTCA
>Ga0136630_1000767_pt1 | contig 12749 bp, 11 predicted proteins | sample AntDrymUQ5682106_2_FD_105496 | JGI IMG/M metagenome (GOLD analysis project Ga0136630, IMG submission 105496) | Polar desert sand microbial communities from Dry Valleys, Antarctica - metaG UQ568 (21.06) | ecosystem: Environmental > Terrestrial > Soil > Desert | place: Antarctica: Dry Valley...
GCAGGTGAGTCGCACGGTCCTGCCCTCGTCGCAGTCCTCGAGGGGCTCCCGGCGGGTGTTGGGGTCACCACTGGCGATATCCGGGCGGTTCTGGCGCGTCGTCGGCTCGGCTACGGCCGTGGATCCCGGATGAAGTTCGAGCAGGACGAGGTGACGATCCTCGGGGGCGTGAGGCACGGTCTGACCACGGGCGCACCCGTCGCCGTGACCATCGGCAACACCGAGTGGCCGAAGTGGGAGCAGGTGATGTCTGCCGACCGCGTCGACCCCGACGTCCTCGCGGGTCTGGCGCGCAACGCCCCCCTGACGAGACCCCGGCCGGGCCACGCCGACCTCGTGGGCATGCAGAAGTACGACTTCGACGAGGCACGTCCTGTCCTCGAGCGGGCAAGCGCTCGTGAGACTGCCGCTCGGGTGGCCCTCGGCGCAGTGGCATCGGCGTTCCTCGACCAGGCCCTCGACGTTCGCCTCGTCGCACATGTGGTCTCGATCGGGGCGGCGCAGGCGCCCACCGGCGTGGTGCCCACACCCGACCAGGTCGACGCCCTCGACGGCGACCCGGTGCGCTGTCTCGATCCCGACGCCAGCGCCGCGATGACAGCCCAGATCGACAAGGCGCACGAGGAAGGCGACACCCTCGGCGGGATTGTCGAGGTCGTCGCGTACGGTCTGCCGCCGGGTCTCGGCTCCCACGTCCACTGGGACCGGCGGCTCGACTCTCGCCTCGCCGGTGCCCTGATGGGCATCCAGGCGATCAAGGGCGTCGAGGTAGGCGACGGTTTCGAGCTGGCGCGCGGTCCCGGGTCCGCCGCCCACGACGAGATGGAGCCCGGTGCCGACGGCATCCGACGTACGTCGCATCGCTCCGGCGGCACCGAGGGCGGGATGTCGACAGGGGAGCTGCTTCGGGTGCGCGCGGCGATGAAGCCCATCGCCACCATCCCGCGGGCCCTGCGGACCGTTGACGTGGCGACCGGTGAGTCGGCCGTCGCTCACCATCAGCGTTCGGACGTCTGCGCCGTCCCGGCCGCCGCTGTGGTGGCCGAGGCGATGGTTTCCCTCGTCCTGGCGGAGGCCGCCTTGGAGAAGTTCGGTGGAGACTCCGTCGGTGAGACCCGCCGCAACTGTGAGGGCTACCTGGCCGCCATGAGGCATCGGTGAGTGGGGTCGTGCACCCGGCGCTGGTGGTCGTCGGCGCACCAGGTGCCGGTAAGACGACCGTCGGGACGTTGCTTGCCGACCGCTGGGACGTCGCCTTCCGAGACACTGACCGAGACGTGGAAGGCCAGTTCGGCAAGCCGATCAGCGACATCTTCGTCGATGACGGCGAAGCCGCCTTCCGTGCGGCGGAAGCCGCCGCCGTGGTAGCCGCCCTGACGTCCCATCAGGGAGTGCTGGCTCTCGGCGGGGGAGCCGTCCTCGACCCGTCGACGAGGGCTGCGCTCGCGGGTCGGCGCGTCGCGTTCCTCGACGTCGGGCTCGCCGAGGCCTCGTCTCGCGTCGGACTCGGGGTGACACGGCCGTTGCTGCTCGGCAACGTCCGCAGCCAGCTGAAGGCTCTGCTCGACGCACGTCGCCCCCTCTATCGCGAGGTCGCGACTGTCACGGTGCTGACCGACCGACGGGCAGTCGAGGACGTCGCTGACGCGGTCGAGGCAGAGCTCGCAGCCCTCACATCTGATGCGGCACCGCATGGCTGACACCACCCGCATCCGGGTGCACGCGCCGGCGCCGTACGACGTGGTGGTCGGACACGGTCTGCTGGGCGAGCTCGCTGCCCTGGTGGGAGACGAGGCACGCCGGGTGGCGGTGATCCACCCGCGGACGCTGTCGACGGCCGGCCATGCCGTCCGCGACAGCCTCTCGGCGGCCGGCTATGACACTCATGCTCTCGAGGTGCCGGACTCGGAGGCGGCGAAGACAGCCGAGGTCGCGGCCGCCTGCTGGACGGCGCTCGGACAGGCCGGGTTCACCCGCTCGGATACCGTCGTCGGCGTCGGCGGAGGAGCCACGACCGATCTCGCCGGCTTCGTGGCCGCGACGTTCCTGCGGGGGCTGAGGGTCGTGCACGTCCCGACCACCATGCTCGGCATGGTCGACGCTGCCGTCGGCGGCAAGACGGGAATCAACACGTCCGAGGGCAAGAACCTGGTCGGGTCGTTCCACCAGCCGGCCGGTGTGCTCTGTGACCTCGCAAGCCTCGACACGCTCTCCCGCTCCGAGCTGGTGAGCGGGCTCGCCGAGGTCGTGAAGTGTGGGTTCATCGTCGACCCGCGCATCCTCGAGATCGTCGAGGAGAGCCCCGAAGAGTCGGTCGACCCCACCGATGCGCGCTGCCGTGAGCTCATCGAGCGGGCCATCCAGGTCAAGTCAGACGTCGTCAGTCTCGACCTCCACGAAGCCACCTCACGCGGCGCCCATGTCGGTCGCGAGGCGCTCAACTACGGTCACACGCTCGGTCATGCGGTCGAGCGCGCCGAAGGCTACTCCTGGCGGCACGGAGAGGCTGTCGCCGTCGGGATGACGTACGCCGCCGAGCTTGCCAGGCTCGCCGGGCGACTCGACGACGCCACCGCAGTCCGGCACCGACGTGTGCTCGAAGCCCTGGGGCTTCCCACGTCGTACTCGGGTGCCGACTGGTCGACGCTGCGTGCTGCGATGGGGGTCGACAAGAAGTCACGCGGCGACACGCTGCGCTTCGTCGTCCTGGACGCACTGGCGCGACCTTCTATCCTCGAGGGCCCCGACCCGGACCTGCTGACCGCGGCGTTCGCCGAGCTCGCGCCGCGACCCGACCGGTAGGCTCCGGTCGTGCATGTGCTCGTCCTCAACGGTCCCAACCTGGGGCGTCTCGGCACCCGCGAGCCCGAGGTCTACGGCTCGACGTCGTACGACGACCTGGTGGCGTCCTGCCGGGAGTGGGCCGCCGAGCTGGGTCTCGACGTGGAGGTCCGGCAGACCGATAGCGAGTCGGACCTGGTCGCCTGGCTGCACGAAGCAGCCGACGCCGGGAGCGCCGTCGTGCTCAACCCGGCAGCGTTCACCCACTACAGCTACGCCCTGCGTGACGCCTGCGCGCTGCTCACCGCACCGCTCGTCGAGGTCCACCTGTCGAACCCGATGGCCCGTGAGGAGTTCCGCCACACAAGCGTGATCTCCGGGGTCGCGACAGGCAGCATCACCGGCTTCGGTGCTGACTCTTACCGCCTCGCCCTGCAGGCACTGAGAACGATCGGCCTCAGCTGACCGGCAGGCCGGCGACCTCGCGGGCAGCACGCAGGGCGTCGAGAATGCCCAGGCCGAGCTCGTCACAGAGGAACCGGACAGCACCGACCTCCTGACCGGCCTCCATGAACGCGGCCACGGCAGCCTCGATCTCCGCGGGCAGCCGCTGAGTGGCGGCACCCGGTAGCACCGAGACGGTGATGGGGCCGGGGGAGCTGCCGAACAGGCTGCTCTCGATCGTGCTGTCCAACGTGCTCTCCAGGGCAGCTGAGCCGATGTCGCTGCGCTCATGCGCGAACGACGTGAGGGGCGGCGACGGCGACGGAGCGGGCTCTGACGTCACTTCCGCGGTCACCGCAGCCCGGACAGCGAGCGGAGCCGTCGCTGCTGCTGCGGGAAGCTGGTCAACCAACGGAGGGCCTTGAGGCGGTGCTGAGGCTTCGAGCGACTCGACATACCGGGTCGCGGCGCTGATCCGTGCCTCGACATCGGCGGCGAGCCGATCCTGCCAGTCAGCCCCTGTCGGCGCCGGTGGTGGAGCGGGCTGCGACTCGGGCGCCCAGGCGGCATTCGGTTGGCTGGGCTGCGACTCGGGCGCCCAGGCGACATTCGGCTGACCCATCGGTGGGACATTTGGCGCTGAGCCACTGAACGGCCACGGCGAGCCCGGTGCCGGACCCCGTTGGGCCTGCACCTGCTGGCGCAGCTGTGACTGGCGGTCCTGGGTCGACGTCTTCTTGTTCATCGACATCAGCGCACGAACCACGAAGAAGGCGATCACGATGACCCAGAACCAGCTCATGTCGTCACACTAGTGGTCACCACTGGTGCCAAGGCGGTCCTTGTCGTTGTCGCGGATTGGGGTTGGTAGGAATGCCCCCGCTAGACTGCGAGGCCGAGTTCGCGGACATCCGTCGTACGACGGAACCGCAACGTCCACGTACCCCACCCGAAGGCAGAGAAGGCGTCATGGCCACGACCAACGACCTCAAGAACGGCATGGTCCTCAACCTCGATGGCCAGCTGTGGTCTGTCGTGTGGTTCCAGCACCACAAGCCCGGCAAGGGTGGCGCGGTGATGCGCACGAAGCTCAAGAGCGTGATGTCGGGCAAGACCGTGGACAAGACGTTCAACGCCGACGTCAAGGTCGACGTCGCCAACGTCGATAGGCGCACGATGAGCTACCTCTACCTGGACGGCGACTCCTACGTGTTCATGGACCCCGACACCTACGAGCAGACCAACGTCGCCGCCGAGACAGTCGGGGAGGCCTCCCGTTTCCTGCTGGAGAACCAGGACGCGACGGTGGCTTTCCACGAGGGTACGCCGCTCTACATCGAGCTGCCCGCCTCGGTCGAGCTGAAGATCCAGTACACCGAGCCCGGCCTCCAGGGAGACAGGTCGACGGGTGGCACCAAGCCGGCGCGCCTCGAGACCGGCCACGAGATCGCCGTACCCCTCTTCATCACCACCGGCGAGGTGGTCAAGGTCGACACGCGCGACGGGAGCTACCTCGGCCGAAGCTCGAGCTGAGGCACCGATGGGAGCGCGGTCGAAGGCGCGCAAGCGCGCACTCGACATCCTCTTCGAGTCCGAGCTGCAGAGCCTGCCCCCGGGCGGGACACTCGCCGAGCGTCGTACCCAGGCCGTACCGCCCCTCAACGAATACACCGTGCGCCTCGTCGAGGGTGTCGTCGCCAACCTCGACGACATCGACAGCGTGATCTCGGTCTGCTCGGACGGTTGGCCGCTGGAGCGGATGCCCGCGGTCGACCGCAACATCGTGCGGATCGGGGTGTTCGAGCTGCGCTACGTCGACGAGGTGCCGACACCTGTCGCCTTGAGTGAGGCAGTGGCGATGGCGGGCGAGCTGTCGACGGACGACTCGCCGGGGTTCGTCAACGGCCTGTTGGCGAAGATCGCGGGACTGAGCCCGCCGGATGCGCAGGCACGGTAGCGCGAGAGGTCAGCCCTCGGGCGGTTCGCCGTCCCCCTGCTCATGGCGCAGGACACCCCAGTCGATCAGCCGCTCGGAGAGCTGACTGGCGGACTCGCCGTAGATCAGCGACAGGGTGTGAAGGTCATCATTGCGCACCGTCAGGACGCGACCGTTGTAGTCTCCGCGCATCGACTGGATCTGTGCCGTGAAACGTGCCAGCTGGGCAGCCTCGTCGAGATCGAGCTGTTGGAGCCGTTCGAGATCGAGGACGAGCTTGGGCGGTGGCTCGGCGCCGCCTCCCAGGTCGTCAGCACCCGGCAGCAGCTCGGCGACGGGCACGCGGTAGAAACGTGCGAGGTCCGACAACCGTTGGACGGTGATCGCGCGGTCGCCGCGCTCATAGGATCCGACCACGACAGCCTTCCACGTGCCGCGGGACTTCTCCTCGACGCCTTGGAGCGACAAGGCTTGCTGCTGGCGGATGGCGCGCAGGCGCATCCCCAGGGCTTTCGCGTACGTCTCCTCCACGATTCTCCTTTCGATGTCCTGGAAATGGTAGCGAGAAACCACGATGAGTGATGTCTGATGTACGGTATCCGTGAACGACATCCTTTAACGACCCGTCCGGTGAGGCGGAGAAGGAGGTCAGGCTCATGTCGCCTGCTGGGCGCGGCGTCGATGCCACGACCGCATCTCGTATCGTGCTCGACGCTACCGACATCTCCCGCGCGCTGACGCGCATCGCGCACGAGATCCTCGAGCGCAACAAGGGCTCGGACGAGATCATCGTCCTCGGAATCCCCCGCCGCGGTGTGCCACTGGCGCACCGGATCGCCGCGACCATGGCGAGCGTCGAGGGCACCGACATCCCCGCGGGCTCGCTCGACATCACGATGTACCGCGACGACCTGCGGTTGCGTCCGGCGCGCACTCTCGAGCGGACCGACATCCCTGCCCGTGGCGTCGACGGCGCCATTGTCGTGCTGGTCGACGACGTGCTCTTCAGCGGCCGCACCATCCGGGCGGCGCTCGACGCCCTCGGCGACGTGGGACGGCCCAGGGGCGTCCAGCTCGCTGTCCTTGTCGACCGAGGGCACCGTCGGCTGCCGATCCGCGCCGACTTCGTCGGCAAGAACCTCCCGACGTCTTTGCTCGAGCGCGTCACCGTGACACTCGCCGAGGTCGACGACTCCGACGCCGTGGTGATATCGGCGGCCGAGGGAGCTGGCTGGTGAGACGTCACCTGCTCTCCAGTGCCGACCTGACCCGCGACGACGCCGTCGAGATCCTCGACACGGCAGCGGAGCTGCTGTCGCTCGCAGACCGCCCGATCAAGAAGCTTCCCACGCTGCGCGGCCGCACCGTGGTCAACCTCTTCTTCGAGGACTCCACCCGCACCCGCATCTCGTTCGAGGCGGCGGCCAAGCGTCTCAGCGCCGACGTCATCAACTTCGCTGCGAAGGGGTCGAGTGTCTCCAAGGGTGAGAGCCTCAAGGACACCGCGCTGACGCTCGAGGCGATGGGTGCCGACGCGGTCGTGATCCGACACGGCTCCTCCGGCGCGCCGCACCGGCTCGCGACGAGCGGGTGGGTCCGCTCGTGCGTCGTCAACGCGGGCGACGGCACGCATGAGCACCCGACCCAGGCGCTCCTTGACGCGTTCACCCTCCGGCGCCACCTCGGCGACCTCGAGGGTCGCCGCGTCACCATCGTCGGTGACGTCCTGCACAGCCGGGTGGCCCGCTCCAACGCTCTGCTGCTGAGCACCCTCGGGGCGGAGGTGACGCTTGTGGCGCCGCCGACCTTGCTCCCGGTGGGCGTGTCGACCTGGCCGGTGCAGGCGTCGCACGACCTCGACGGCGCCCTCGACAAGAGCGACGCCGTGATGATGTTGCGTGTGCAGAGCGAGCGGATGAACGACGCGTTCTTCCCCAGCGCCCGCGAGTACAGCCGCCGGTACGGTCTCGACGACCGTCGCTTCGCCCGGCTGCCGGACCACGCCATCGTGATGCACCCCGGCCCGATGAACCGGGGCATGGAGATCTCTGCCACCGTCGCAGACTCGGCCCGCTCCGTCATCGTCGAGCAGGTGACAAACGGTGTCGCCGTCCGGATGGCGGTCCTCTACCTGCTGCTCGGCGGCTCCACCGGCGGGCAGCCCACGGCTGAGGAGGCGGCGCTGTGACGACCTACCTGGTCACGGGTGTCTCGGTGCTCGGCGGTACGCCGTGCGATCTGCTGCTGCGCGACGGCCGCGTCCTCGACCCGGCTGATGCACCCCGCGATGCCGTGACCGTCGACGCGGAAGGTCTTGTCGCCCTCCCCGGCCTCGTCGACCTGCACACTCATCTGCGTGAGCCGGGTCGCGAGGACGCGGAGACGGTGGAGTCGGGCTCTCGCGCTGCCGCTGCCGGCGGTTTCACCGCGGTGCACGCGATGGCCAACACCGAGCCGGTCGCCGACACCGCCGGCGTCGTCGAGCAGGTCCACAACCTTGGCCAGACCGCTGGGTACTGCGACGTGCGGCCGGTAGGCGCCGTCACGGTCGGACTCGACGGCCGGCGGCTGGCGGAGCTCGGAGCGATGGCTGACTCGGCGGCCCGCGTCCGCGTCTTCTCCGACGACGGGATCTGTGTCTCCGACGCTGTGCTGATGCGGCGCGCCCTCGAGTACGTCAAGGCGTTCGACGGGGTCGTCGCCCAGCACCCCCAGGAGCCCCGCCTCACCGAAGGCGCTCAGATGAACGAGGGGGCGATGTCGGGTGTGCTCGGTCTGGTCGGCTGGCCTGCGGTCGCAGAGGAGGCGATGATCGCCCGCGACTGCCTGCTCGCCGGCCACGTCGGCTCGCGGCTGCACGTCTGCCACGTCTCCACGTCCGGCTCGGTTGAGCTCATCCGCTGGGCGAAGAGCAAGGGGTGGGCGGTGACTGCCGAGGTCACCCCGCACCACCTGCTGCTGACCGACGAGCTCGTCGCGACGTACGACCCGATCTACAAGGTGAACCCGCCGCTGCGCACGTCCGAGGACGTGGCGGCGCTGCGCGCGGGTCTCGCCGACGGGACGATCGACTGCGTCGCCACCGACCACGCGCCCCACCCCACCGAGGACAAGGAGTGCGAGTGGGGAGCGGCGGCGATGGGGATGCTCGGGCTCGAGACGGCGCTCAGCGTCGTCCAGCACACCATGGTCGACACCGGCCTGCTCGACTGGGCAGCCGTCGCCGACCGGATGTCGGTGCGGCCGGCGTCCATCGGACGTGTCTTCGACCAGGGACAGCCGCTCCAGCCCGGGTCGCCGGCGAATGTCGTGCTCATCGACCCGACGGTCGTGCGGACCATCGAGCCGATGGAGTCTCAGTCACTGTCGCGCAACAACCCCTTCCGCGGGATGGAGCTGCCGGGCCGGGTGGTCGCGACGTTCCTGCGCGGGCGACCCACGGTGCTGGACGGGAAGCTCCTGTGACGCTGCTCGTGCTCGAGGACGGTCGGACCTTCACCGGTGAGGCGTACGGCGCTCACGGCGAGACGATCGGGGAGGCGGTCTTCTGCACCGCGATGACCGGCTATCAGGAGACCCTGACCGACCCGTCGTACCATCGGCAGGTCGTCATCATGACGGCACCGCACGTCGGCAACACCGGGGTCAACGGCGACGACGACGAGTCCGACCGGATCTGGGTGGCTGGCTACGTCGTGCGCGACGCGGCGCGGCTGCCGAGCAGCTGGCGGTCCACCGGGAGCCTCGACGACCGGCTGGTCGCGCAGGGTGTCGTCGGAATCAGCGGCATCGACACCCGGGCGCTCACCCGACACCTGAGAGAGCGCGGTGCGATGCGGGTCGGGATCTCCAGCACCGAGATCGACCCGGCGGCGTTTCTGGCCCGGGTGCAGGCGGCGCCGATGATGTCCGGCGCCGCGCTCGCTGCCCAGGTGTCGACTGCAGAGCCCTACACGGTTGCGGCCCGCGGCGAGCGTCGGGCGCGCGTGGCCGCGCTGGACCTCGGCATCAAGTCGATGACGCCCCTGCGGCTGGCCGAGTGCGGGATCGAGACCGTCGTCCTGCCGGCCACCTCGACGCTCGACGAGATCTTGGCCACCGAACCCGACGGGGTCTTCTTCTCCAACGGTCCGGGGGATCCCGCCACTGCGGAGCACGAGGTCGCCCTGCTCCGCGAGATCCTGGGCCGGCGGATCCCCTACTTCGGCATCTGCTTCGGCAACCAGCTCTTCGGCCGCGCGCTCGGCCTCTCGACGTACAAGCTGCGCTACGGCCACCGCGGCATCAACCAGCCCGTCATGGATCTCACCACCGGCCGGGTCGAGGTGACCGCGCACAACCATGGCTTCGCGGTGGACGTGGGGGAGCGGACCAGGTTCGAGACCCCTTTCGGCCCGGCCGAGGTCACCCATGTCTGCCTCAACGACGGCGTCGTCGAAGGGCTGCGGCTGGTGGACCAGCCGGCCTTCTCCGTCCAGTACCACCCCGAGGCTGCGGCTGGCCCGCACGACGCAGGCTACTTGTTCGACCGGTTCCTCGGCCTCATGGTCTCGACCGGCGCCGGGGGCAGCGGTTGCGTCGACGTTGTCGACGAGGGGGAGGTCTGATGCCGCGGCGGGACGACATCTCCTCGGTGCTCGTGATCGGGTCCGGGCCGATCGTGATCGGGCAGGGCTGTGAGTTCGACTACTCAGGCACCCAGGCCTGCCGGGTGCTGAAGGCGGAGGGGCTGCGGGTCGTCCTCGTCAACTCCAACCCGGCGACGATCATGACCGACCCCGAGATGGCGGATGCGACGTACATCGAGCCCATCACTCCTGAGTTCGTCACCCTGGTCATCGAGAAGGAGCGTCCCGACGCCCTGCTGGCGACCCTCGGCGGCCAGACGGCGCTCAACATCGCGGTCGCACTCGCCCACGACGGCACCCTCGACAAGTACGACGTCGAGCTCATCGGCGCCTCTGTCGCCGCCATCGAGGCGGGCGAGAACCGCCAGTCCTTCAAGGCGATCGTCGAGTCGCTCGGTGGCGAGGTGGCGCGCAGCATCGCCTGCCACTCGATGGAGGACTGCCTCGTCGCAGCTGACTCGCTCGGCCTGCCGCTGGTCATCCGTCCTTCCTTCACGTTGGGGGGCGCAGGATCGGGACTTGCCTACGACGCCGACGAGCTCCGCCGGATGGCCGGGGCCGGGCTGGACGCCAGCCCGACCACCGAGGTCCTTCTCGAGGAGTCGATCCTCGGCTGGAAGGAGTACGAGCTCGAGGTGATGCGAGACGGCCACGACAACACGGTGATCGTCTGCTCGATCGAGAACCTCGATCCGATGGGGGTCCACACCGGCGACTCGATCACGGTGGCGCCGGCCATGACCCTCACCGACCGCGAGTACCAGGCGATGCGCGACATGTCGATCGCAGTGATCAGGGCCGTCGGGGTCGAGACGGGTGGCTGCAACATCCAGTTCGCTGTCGACTCCGACGACGGTCGCATGATCGTGGTCGAGATGAACCCTCGGGTCTCGCGGTCGAGCGCTCTGGCGTCGAAGGCGACCGGCTTCCCGATCGCCAAGATCGCGGCGTTGGTGGCGATCGGCTACTCGCTCGACGAGATCCCCAACGACATCACCACAAAGACCCCGGCGAGCTTCGAGCCGGCGCTCGACTACGTGGTCGTCAAGGTGCCTCGCTTCGCGTTCGAGAAGTTCCCAGCCGCCGATCCGGTCCTTACGACGCACATGAAGAGCGTGGGTGAGGCGATGGCGATCGGCCGCAACTTCACCGAGGCGTTGCAGAAGGCGTTGCGGTCGCTCGAACGGGCTGACGTCGGTTTCAGCTGGGCGCACGAGCCCGGTGACATCCATGAACGCCTCGCCAGGGCTGCCGTTCCACATGACGGTCGGTTGCGGGTGGTCATGGATGCGCTACGCGCCGGTGCCAGCGTCGACGAGGTGTATGCCGCGACGGGCATCGACAGATGGTTCGTGGACCAGCTGCTGCTGATCGACGAGGTCGCACAGCAGGTCGCCGGCGCGCCGACGCTGACGCCGCAACTTCTCCGCCGGGCCAAGCGCAACGGTTTCTCCGACGTGCAGCTGGCCGAGCTGACTTCCAGCACGGCAGAGGTGGTGCGCGGAGTACGCCAGGCGCTCGGCGTCCGCCCGGTCTTCAAGACTGTCGACACCTGCGCGGCCGAGTTCGCCGCCGAGACGCCGTACCACTACTCGACGTACGACGACGAGACGGAGGTCGCTTCGCGGAGCCGCCCGGCAGTGATCATCCTTGGCAGTGGGCCCAACCGCATCGGGCAGGGCATCGAGTTCGACTACTCGTGCGTGCATGCCTCGATGGCATTGTCGGCGGCCGGGTACGAGACCGTCATGGTCAACTGCAACCCCGAGACCGTCTCCACCGACTACGACACGTCCGACCGGCTGTACTTCGAGCCGCTCACCCTGGAGGACGTGCTCGAGGTGGTGGCGGCGGAGACGGCAGCCGGTCCGGTCGCAGGTGTGCTGGTCCAGCTCGGCGGACAGACTCCGCTCGGTCTCGCGCATGGGCTGGCGGCGGCCGGCGTGCCGATCGTCGGCACAAGCCCTGGCGCGATCGACCTCGCCGAGGACCGCGGGGCGTTCGGTCATGTGCTCGCCAGTGCAGGACTGCCGTCGCCCAAGCACGGGACCGCGACGTCCTTCGACGAGGCGAAGCAGATCACCGACGAGATCGGGTTCCCGGTCCTGGTCAGGCCGTCGTTCGTGCTGGGGGGTCGAGGCATGGAGATCGTGTACGACGACGAAACCCTGCACGCGTACATCGAGCGCGCCACCGAGATCTCTCCGTCACATCCCGTCCTCGTAGACGCGTTCCTCGACGACGCCGTCGAGATCGACGTGGATGCGCTGTTCGACGGCCAGGAGCTGTTCGTGGGCGGCGTGATGGAGCACATCGAGGAGGCCGGGGTGCACTCCGGCGACTCGTCGTGCGTGCTGCCTCCGATCACCCTGGGCGACGAGACCATCTCGCGCATCCGCGAGTCGACCGAGCTGATCGCCCGCGGCGTCGGCGTCCGTGGGCTGCTCAACATCCAGTTCGCACTGGTCTCCGACGTGCTCTACGTCCTGGAAGCGAACCCCCGTGCGTCGAGAACTGTTCCGTTCGTCTCGAAGGCCACCGGGACGCCGCTCGCGAAGGCCGCGGCACGGGTGATGCTCGGCAGCACGATCGCCGAGCTGCGCACCGAAGGGCTCCTGCCGGTTGACGGGGACGGTGCCAGCCCTGACGGGGTGAGAGGCGTGGCGGTCAAGGAGGCAGTGATGCCGTTCAACCGGTTCCGGACGCTCGACGGGTCAGGCGTCGACACCGTGCTCGGACCAGAGATGCGATCGACGGGTGAGGTGATGGGGGTCGACGCCGACTTCGCGACGGCCTTCGCGAAGGGTCAGGCGGCCGCCATCGGCGGGTTGCCGGTAGGCGGACGCGCCTTCGTCTCCGTCGCCAACCGCGACAAGCGGCACCTCATCTTCCCGGTGAAGCGGCTCGCCGACCTCGGCTTCGAGATCCTCGCCACCGCCGGCACCGCGCAGGTGCTTCGC
>Ga0136630_1000769_pt1 | contig 12742 bp, 10 predicted proteins | sample AntDrymUQ5682106_2_FD_105496 | JGI IMG/M metagenome (GOLD analysis project Ga0136630, IMG submission 105496) | Polar desert sand microbial communities from Dry Valleys, Antarctica - metaG UQ568 (21.06) | ecosystem: Environmental > Terrestrial > Soil > Desert | place: Antarctica: Dry Valley...
CGGCGGCTCGGAGGACATCCGCGACATGGGCGGCATCGCGCTGCGCGCGCCCGCGCTCGCGGCGCTGTTTCTGATCGTCGCGTTCGCGACGCTGGCGATGCCCGGCTCGGCGAACTTCGTCGGCGAGTTCCTGATCCTGCTCGGCGTCTTTCAGACCAAGCTCGTCTTCTCGATTCTCGCCTTCGCTGGCGTGGTGATGGCGTCGTTCTACGCACTGCGGCTGTACATCCGCACGATGCACAACCGCACCGGGCCGCGCGTGGAGTCGCGTGAGCTGTCGCTGCGCGACGCGATCGTCCTGGTGCCGCTCGTGCTGGCGATCATCGCGATCTCTGTGTACCCGCAGTTCCTGTTGGCGCGCACGGAGCGCACCGTCGCCGGCGGTGGCACCGAGCCCGCGCTGGCCGAGACCCCGGCAACGTTGGAAGCCCCATGATCACCGCCGCGGCCGCCAAGGGCCCCGAGATCGACTGGGCCGCGCTGTCGCCGCTTGTCGCGGTGTTCGGCGGCGCGCTGATCGTGCTCATGCTCGGGCTGCTGCGCTCGCGCCTGGCGCGCGAGACGCTCGTGCCGGTGCTGTCGATCGCAAGCCTCGCGATCGCGTTCGGTCTCGGCGTGTGGCAGTGGGGCGAGCGCACCGACCTGCTCGCCGGCGCCCTGCGGATGGACGAGCTGACGCTCGTGCTGACGTTCGTGTTCTGCGTCGCGGGCATCGCCACGGTACTGCTGTCGTGGCGCCACGCGGCCCCGCGCGAGGCCGCGCACGGGGAGTACTACGCCCTGCTGCTGACGTCGATCGCGGGCATGATCGTGCTCGTCGCCGCGCAGAACCTCGTGACGCTGTTCCTCGGCTTCGAGCTGCTGTCGATCCCGCTCTATGTGCTGTGCGCAACCGAGATGCGGCGCGCGTCGTCGCTCGAGGCGGGCCTGAAGTACCTCATCGTCGGCTCGGTCGGATCGGCGACGCTGCTCTACGGGCTGGCGTTCATCTACGGCGCGACGGGCTCGACGGACTTTGCCGGCATCGCCCGCGACCTCAGCGGCGGCGGCGACATCGTCTCCGATCCGCTGCTGCTGACCGGCATCGCGCTGACGATCGTCGGGCTCGCCTTCAAGGCCTCGACCGCGCCGTTTCATCAGTGGACCCCGGACGTGTACGAGGGCGCGCCCACGCCGGTGACCGCGTTCATGGCCGTCGCAACGAAGGCGGCCGCCTTCGGGATCATGCTGCGGCTCTTCGACGTCGCGCTGATCGACGCCGCGGTCGACTGGGCGCCGCCGCTGGCCGTTCTGGCGGCCGTGACGATCATCGTCGGCAACGTCGGCGCGCTCGGGCAGTCCTCGCTGAAGCGCCTGCTGGCCTACTCGTCGGTCGCTCAGGCCGGCTACATGCTCGCGGGCGTCGTCGTCGCGTCGCGCCTCGGCTTGCAGGCCACGGTCTTCTACCTCGCCGTCTACCTCGTCATGAACGTCGCGGCGTTCGCGGTCATCGTTGCGCGCGAGCGCGAGACACCGCTCGGCGACGACATCGACTCCCTCAACGGGATCGGATCGACGCGACCGCTGCTCGCCTGGCCGATGACGATCGCGATGCTCGGCCTTGCCGGCCTGCCCGCCACCGCCGGCTTCATCGGAAAGTTCTATCTGATCGACGCCGCCGTCGCGGGGGACTACGCGTGGCTCGGCGTCTTCATCGTCGTCGGCTCGATGATCTCGCTCGCGTACTACCTCAAGGTGATCGCGGCGATCTGGATGCGACCGGCCTTCGAGGACGAGGACGAGAGCGCCGTGCTCGCGCCGCCGCCGGGCGGCGAGCAGCCCGCGCTCGCCGGCGCCTCGGAGGAAGCCACGACGCTGCGCGCCCAGGGCGAGGTCGTCTTCGTCGCCGTGCTCTTCGGCGCCGCGACCTTCGTGCTCGGGATCGTCCCCTCGCCGCTGCTGAACGTCGTGCGCGACGCGGGCGCGGCGATCGGGCTGTTCTAGGCCGCGCGAGGCGTGAGGCGAAGCCGACCCGCAACGTTCCGGTTGGAGGCCGCCCGTTCGAGCAGAGCTCGGGTTCGTTGCGAAGCAGCGTACGCATCGAGGACGCTCGCCTTGCGCTGGACGAGAACCTGCTTGACCAGCTCATCGAGGAACGACGGTGAGCTGACCGTCATGCCTGTGCAATCCAGGAGAACTGATTCGCCCGTGAGGTCCGTGGCCAATCCGGCGACAAGCTTCTGAGCCTGCTCGCGCGAACCTGAGTGGGATGGGGGATTGAGTCTAGTCACCCGATCGCCTCAGCCTAAGGGCAGAGACATACAGACGATGGTCCCTTCCAGGAACGGCACCCGCTCTGAACGTGCCGGACCGCTCTCCAGCGTGACCTTTGTCGCTCCACTGCGCACGACCAGCTTGCCTTGCAGGGCGGTCATCCATTCCATCGTGGTGTAGAGACCCTGTCCTCGCCCGGGATCATCCACTGACGTCACGAGGTACTCGAGCGCGAGCTCGATGGCCTCCAGGTCGTCACGCGGCTTGTACCGTCCGCTTTCCACAAGGGAACGCATGATGCCTCGACCGGCGTCGCCGACCACGACTTGAACCCTGTTGAGGTGGTCAGGCGGCTCGCCGCGACGATAGACCTGTCCCATGATCACCGCCTCTGCACCAGAGTGTTCGATTGCGTTCGCTGCGAGTTCCCAAAGTCCTTCGAGTGTCGCGTTCAGAACCTGTGGGTCGGCCTCACGACGGAGATTCTCCCAGAGGAGATGCGAGAGTTGCTCAGCGGCGAAGTCGCTCGTAATCCTCTCGAGCGGCACCAAGACATCCGGACGCTCGGGCGGGCTCGTCACTGGCAGATCTGGCATGTAGCCCAGGTGCTCGAGCAAGGTCCCGAAACCCATCAAAGCCAGATGCGTTCGAACCTGCTCTTGCACGGGGCTGCGCAGCGGTGGTGGGTCGCCGGACCCGAGACTTGCGAGAAGCGCGCATGCGGTGGCGACCAGTCCGTACGCATCGATGAACGTCAGCTTGGACAGGTCACATGACGACGCATTTGGACAAAGGTTGTGATCGAACCGTTCGAGGGTCAGGGATCTGCCGCCGGTAGGTAGCGTCGGCATCGGGGGAGCCTATCCCCGTTTGCTCGAGAGTTACTTGTGTCCACGATTCTTTCGGTACGCCCGTTGCTCGCGTTGCGAGGCGTGCTGCAGCCGCTGACCGAGCTTCAGGTCAGCCGCAGCAGGCAGCTGCGCACGGCGCTCGAGCTGGTGGCGCCCGAGCGTGCCGACGTGCGCGAGCAGGACGCGAGACTTGGGGTCGCCGCCGGCCTGGCTGATTGCGCCCCGGCTGAGCGGGTAGACGAAGTGTGATGCAGATGCAACGATCTACGGATCGCGATGAGCAGCCGGGGGGCGCAGGACGTGGGACAGGGTTATCCCGAGGAGAACCAGGCCGGGACCGGCGCCGGAGCGCACACCGAGCAGCGCAGCGACAACGAGCCTGACAACGGCAGCGACGACGCGCCGCGCACGAGCCCGGACGGCGACGGCGAAGCCGGCCAGGCGACCGGCAACCCGCGCGCGGCCGGACGCTAGATGAGCGCCATGGACGCAGACGGCACGCCATGAGAGGCCCGCACACACGCGAGCTTGCGCTCACCGCCGTCGCCTTCGGCGCCTGGCTCGGACGTCTGGCCGCCGATCATCACGCGATCCGCAACGACCCCATTCACGAACTGCTCAACAAGCCGCTCGAGGGCCGTCCACTGGCGGTGACCTCGTCCGACGGCACGCCGCTGCACGTCATGGAGTACGGCTCGGCGGACGCTCCGGCGACCGTCGTGCTCGTCCACGGCTGGACGTGCGCGCTGAAGGTCTGGACGCCGGTGATCCGCGCGCTTGCCGGCGATGACATCCGCGTGATCGGCTACGACCTGCGCGGCCACGCCCGCAGCGGCTTGCCCGAGGCGAACGACTACTCGATCGACGCCCACGCCGGGGACCTCGACGCGGTCCTGCGCGCGACGCTGTCGGAGGGACAGCGGGCCGTCGTCGCCGGCCACTCGCTGGGCGGCATGACGGTCGTCGCGTGGGCCGGCGACCATGCCGACGACGTTCCCCACCTGATTGCCGGCGCGGTGCTGGTCAATACCGGCATGGACGGCCTGATCGCGCAGTCGCCGATCCTCAAGATGCCCGACAAGCTCGGCAAGGCGCGTGAGGTCGTCGGCCGCGCACTGCTCAGCACGCCGATTCCGCTGCCGCACGGCCCGACGCCGCTCAGCTACCGCGTCGTGCGCTGGATCGCACTGACGAAGTCGGCGAGCCCGGCCCAGATCGCCTTCACCGAGCGGATCGTCCTGGCCTGCAAGCGCGACGTGCGTGCGCTGTGCGGCGGCACGCTCTCGGGCATCGATCTGTACGAGTCGATCGCGAGCCTGAGCGTCCCGACGATCATCGTCGGCGGTGCCAGCGACAAGCTCACGCCGCCCTCTCACGTGCGCCGTCTCGCCGACGCGCTGCCCCACGTCATCGACGAGATCATCATTGACGACTCCGGTCACCTGGGCCCGGTCTCGGACCCCGAGCTCGTTGCCGAGCCGATCCTGCGGCTCGTGCGCGACCACGCCCAGCGACCGGTGCAGGAGGCCGTCGAGGAGGCCGAGCAAACCGCCGAGGACGCGGATCCGGAGGAGATCGCCGAGCGCGAGGCCGCGGCCGCCTCCTAAGTAACGTCGCCGGGAGGTCGCCGGTTCCGGCGACCGGACGGCGAAATGCCTATCCCGGGAGGTCGCCGGTTCCGGCGACCGGACGGCGAAATGCCTATCCCGGAGGTCGCCGGTTCCGGCGACCGGACGGCGAAATGTTTGACGCCCGCCGGGGGCGCTAGCCTCTCGACCCCCGTGGAGTACCCGGTCGAGAGCTTCAGCAACGACGAGCGCGCTCGTCTGCAGGCGCACGTCACGAACCTCGACCAGCCGGTGTTCGCGCTCGTTAACCTGCCCGAGACCGTCAAGGGCGCGCTGTTCGCGCGTTACTCGCGCTATCCGGGGACGTTGCGACGGATGTTCCTCGACGAGTTCGCCGATTCGCTGGCCGGGCGCGACGGGGTCGTCGTGACCCACGACAATCGGGAGGGCGCTCGCGCCGCGGACCTCTACGAGCGCATCTTCGTCGGCTACGGCGACGACTCGGTCGCACAGCTCGGCGGCGCGCACGTCGCGTGCGAATGGGTCTCCAACGTCCTGACGAAGATCCTCCAGCGCCCACGCCTGGGCGCGTACCTCGAGCAGTCCACGCGCTACATCGCCTACGACGCGCCGATCGAGGGCTCAGAGCGCTACCGCTACCACCGCGACCCCGAGCTCGGTGACGGCTATGAGCGTGCGATGGACGAGATCTTCGATATCTACTCGGCCGCGCTGCCACGCGTGCAGGCATGGGCGGGTGAGAAGTACCCGGCCGCGCCCGACGAGTCCGAGCAGGCCCACCAGCGCGCGATCAAGGCCAAGGCGCTCGACTTGCTGCGCGGCCTGCTGCCCGCTTCGTCGCTGTCGCACATGGGGATCTACGCCACCGGCCAGACCTACGAGCAGCTCATCCTGCACCTGCTCGCCCATCCGTTGCCGGAGGCGCGCCACTACGGCTCGATGATCCTGGATGCGATCGGAGCGGTGATGCCGAGCTTCGTCTCGCGCGTGCCGCGGCCCGACCGCGGCGGCGAATGGGTGGCGTACCTGCGCGTGCGCGAGCAGGCCACCGAGCGCTGGGCCGGGCGGCTCGGTCTCATCCGGGCCCCGGGTGACGACGGCGCCGGCGGCCCGTCGGTGCGATTGACCCACCACGACGGCGACGAAAACCTGCTGCTGGCCGCGCTGCTGTTCGAGGCCACCGCCGCCGACGAGCGCGCCACGCGCGCGGCGATCGCCACGCTCGGCGGCGCCGACCGCGCCAGCCTGCTCGCCGACCTCATCGGCGGGCGCGCAAACCGCCGGCACCGGCCGGGCCGCGGGCTGGAGTCGCTGCGCTACCGCTTCGAGATCGTCAGCGACTACGGTGCCTTCCGCGACCTCCAGCGCCACCGCATGCTCACCTGCCAGTGGCAGGCGCTGACGCCCGACCTCGGAGCGGGCGTGCCCGACGAGGTCGACGAGGCCGGCGCGGGCGACGACTACCGACGCGCGCTCGATGTCTCTGCGAAGACCTACGAGGCGTTGCTGAACGCGGGCCATGACCGCCGTGCGGCGATGTACGCGTTGTGTCTTGGCTACCGCCTGCGCTACGTGCTCGACCTCAACGCCCGTGAGGCGATGCAGCTGATCGAATTGCGCTCCGGCCGCGAGGGCCATCCCGCATACCGCGCCGTCGCGCACGCGATGCACGAGTGCATCGCCGCGGTGCACCCGGCGGTCGCGGCGGCCATGACGCACGTCGACCACGAGACGGAGCCACGCCTGGAACGGATCGTGTCGGAGATCCGCACGCAGCAGAAGCTCGACGCGCTGAGCGTCTGAGGGTCGGCATTACACGGGTGCTAATGTCCGGAATCGGTCAGGTGGTACGCGAAACGGACTACCCGATCGCCGAACAGGCCGAGGGACGCCGGCTGGGTGAAGGCTCGCCGATCTCTCTGGCTCGTTCACGCCACACGCTGCCAACCCAACCCCGTCTGCACACCTCTCCTTCGATGGCTGACGACACACGCGCTGAAGACCACCACGGGCTGGGCAGCCTGTCGGTGCGCAGCCGGCGCGAGGGCGATGCGCAAGTCGTCGAGCTGATCGGCGAACTCGATCTCGCTGGCGCGTCAGCGGTCGAGGCGGAGCTGCTCGCCGCCGAGGCCACCGACGCAGCATTGATCGTCGTCGACCTCGGCGGCCTCGAGTTCATCGACTCGACCGGCATCCGTCTGATCGTCATGGCCGCTGAGCGCAGCGAGGACGGCCGCTTCACGCTCCTGCGTGGAACCAAGCAGGTGCACCGGGTATTCGAGATCACCGATCTCGCCGATCGCCTGCCATTCGTCGACGCGTAGGAGACGTTGACGCGCGAGCGGAAGGGCAAGGCTGGCCATGCCGGAGGAGGCGCTCGGATCCGGTGGCATTTGAATTGGTGCGGTCGCTGGCTGACGCAAACCCGATCTACCGACACCTCGCCCGATGGCGAACCGGACTCCCACTGAAATCGCGTAGGCGATGCACGCCAGCCGAGGCACAATGGGCGCATCTATGCACGCCATGGGCGAGTCCTCCTCTCCCGTCCTGTCCCTCACCGTGCTCGATGCCCGAACCTTGCCAGAAGGCATCCTTCGACCAGACTCCCTGCTGCTCGTCGTCGTGCGACGGCCCGATTGCAATCCCGTACCCCGACGGATCGGAGTCTGAAGCTGAAGTTTGGCGAGTTCATCCTGCTGACGTCGCTCGAGTGCCTCAGCCTGCCGGATGACGTCGTTGCTCATGCTGGCCTCGTCTCGGGCCGTGCTCGGCCTGGTGTCGCTGTTCAGCCCGCAGATTGATCCCGGCTTCAGGGCCGCTTGGTGGTGGTGCTGTTCAACGCGGGACGGGGTCCGATCACGCTGATCCTTGGGGAGCCAATCTTCACGGTGGAATTCGTGCGCACGACTCGCCGCGCCTCCGAACGGTGGGCCGCCACGCACGCACCGCTGATGGGCATCCCGACGAGCGCGATGCAGCTCGAGGGCGGCCTCGGCGCTCTGACGGAGATCGCAGATGACGTCTCGTTACAGCGCGGGAGGCTCGACAAGGTGGAGAGCGACGTCAAGCATCTGAAGGACACGATCGAGACGAAGCGGCACGAGTCCACACTCAAGCTGTCCAAGTCTCAGGTGTCTTGGACGGGTTTGAGCGTGGTCGTCGCGGTCGTCGCACTGCTCGTCGCCCTACTGGGAGGATAACGTCGAGAAGTCGAGACGGACGCTCGACTCTGTCAAGCGTCCGCGTCGTCGCGGCGCGCGGCGATCCGCTCCTCGAGCTGTGCCATCACCGCCGGGTCGCGCAGCGTCGTCACGTCGCCCAGCTCGCGGCCCTCGGCGATGTCGCGCAGCAGCCGGCGCATGATCTTGCCCGAGCGGGTCTTGGGCAGGTCGTCGGCCCACACGATCCGCTTGGGGCGCGCGAGCTTGCCGATCTTGACCGCGACGTGCTCGCGAACCTCCGCGACGAGCTCATCGGTGCCCTCGAGCTCGCCCTCGAGCGTCACGAAGCAGCAAACCGACTGGCCGGTGTCCTCGTCTCTCTGCCCGATCGTCGCGCACTCCGCGACCTTCGGGTAGGACACGACGGCCGATTCGATCTCGGCCGTCGACATGCGATGGCCCGAGACGTTCAGCACGTCGTCGACGCGCCCGATGACCCAGAAATAGTCGTCGGAGTCCTCCCGCGAGGCGTCGCTGACGAAATACGTCTGCGGACCGAACTTCGAGAAGTACGTCTTGACGTAGCGGTCGTCGTCGCCGTACAGCGTGCGCAGCATCGCCGGCCACGGGCGCGTGAGCGTCAGCAGGCCCTGCTGCTCGCGCGCCACCTCCTCGCCCGTCTCGTCGACGACCGCCGCCGACACGCCCGGCAGCGGCTGCGTCGCCGAGCCGGGCTTGCAGGCCGTGATCCCCGGCAGCGGCGCGATCATGATCGCGCCGGTCTCCGTCTGCCACCAAGTGTCGACGACCGGACAGCGCTCGCCGCCGATCACGTGGTAGTACCAGACCCAGGCCTTGGGGTTGATCGGCTCGCCGACCGTGCCCAGCAGGCGCAGCTTGGAGAGGTCGTGGCGCTGCGGGTACTGCTCGCCCCACTTCATGCATGCGCGGATCGCCGTCGGCGCCGTGTAGAAGATCGTCACGCCGTAGCGCGCGCACAGGTCCCACCAGACGTCCTTGTCGGGATAGTCGGGCGCCCCCTCGTACATGACCGACGTCGCGCCATTCATCAACGGGCCGTAGACGATGTAGGAATGGCCGGTGATCCAGCCGACGTCGGCCGAGCAGAAGTAGATGTCGCTCTCGGGCCGCAGATCGAAGACGTACTTGTGCGTCCAGGCGACGCCGGTGAGGTAGCCCCCGGTCGTGTGCAGGATGCCCTTGGGCTTGGCCGTCGAGCCGCTGGAGTAGAGGATGAACAGCGGGTGCTCGGCGTCGAGCTGCTCAGGCTCGCAGTCGGCCTCGGCCGCGGCGATGATCTCGTCGTAGAAGACATCGCCGTCGCCCATCGGGCAGTCGATCTTGCAGTGGCGGACGACGATCGTCGTCGCGACCGGCATGCCGATGTCGTCGACGGCCTGCTTGACGGGCGCGACCTTGCCCTTGCGCCGTGCACCGTCGGCGGTGATGAGCGCCTTGGCCTGCGAGACCTCCATGCGCTCCTTGACGGACTCCGGCGAGAAGCCGCCGAAGACGACGTTGTGCGGCGCGCCGATGCGCGCGCAGGCGAGCATCGCGACGACGACCTCGGGGATCATCGGCAGGTAGATCCCGACGATGTCGCCCGGCTCGATTCCGAGATCCTTCAGCGCGTTGGCCAGGCGCTGGACGTCGCGGTGAAGCTCGGCGTAGGTGACATCGCGCTCGTCGCCCTCCTCGCCGCGCCAGTGCAGGGCGACGCGGTCGCCGAGGCCGGCCGCGACATGACGATCGAGGCAGTTGTGCGACGCGTTGATCGTGCCGTCGGTGAACCACTTGTAGAACGGCGCCTGCGAGTCGTCGAGCGCGACGGTCGGCTCGGTGAACCAGTCCAGCGCGCGCGCCTGCTCGGTCCACCACTGCAGCGGGTCGGCGGCGGCGCGCTCGTAGATCTCGGGATCGTTGAGCAGCGCGTCGCGCGCGAACTGCTCGGGCGGCGGGAAGGACTCGACCTCGAGCAGCTCCTCGAGGCGGCGGGAGAGGTCTTCGTGCGCGGTCGTGTCGGTGCTCGCCATCAGTGGATCACTGGGTCTCCTTGCTGCGCTCACGCAGCTCGATGCGGCGGATCTTGCCCGTCAGCGTCTTTGGCAGATCGTCGACGAACTCGACGAGCCGAGGATAGGCATAGGCGGAGAGGTGCTCGCGAACGAAGACGCCGATCTCCGTGCCCAGCTCGTCGCTGGGCTCATGGCCGGACGCGAGCACGACGAACGCCTTGACGATGTTGCCGCGCCGCTCGTCGGGCCATGCGACGGCGGCCGCCTCGGCGACGGCGGGATGCTCGAGGCAGGCCGACTCGACCTCGAACGGGCCGATCCGGTAGCCCGCGGAGATGATCACGTCGTCGGCGCGGCCCTCATACCAGACATAGCCGTCCGCATCCATCGACGCGGCGTCCTTGGTGTGAAACCACTCGCCGCCGAAGGTCTCCTCCCCTGCCTCCGGGTTATTCCAGTAGCCGAGCGGATAGTGCGGGTTCGAGCGCGCGCGCAGGCAGATCTCGCCGCGCTCACCCTGCGCCACCGGCTGTTCGTCCTCGTCGAGGATCGTGACCTCCCAGCCCGGCATCGGCTTGCCCATCGAGCCCTCGCGAACCTCCATGAAGGGGAAGTTCCCGCACAGCGGATAGGACTCGCTCAACCCGTAGTAGTCGAGCACCGTCACGCCGTACTGCTCGCGAAACCAGCGGATCGCCTCCGGGTTCAGCGGCTCGCCCGCCGAGCAGACGATGCGGAACTTCTGCGGGTAGCGCGTGCCGGCGTCGCCGATGCCCATCATCGAACGGATCGCCGTCGGCGTCGCGAAGACGTTGGACGCCTCGTGGCGCGAGAGGAAGTCGAGCTGCTGGTGCGGGTCGAAGCCGCCCTTGCGCTGCAGCACGATCTGCACGGCGCCCAGCCGCCACGGACCGATCAGCGGGCAGATGCCTGCCGCCCACGCCCATTCCCCCATGCCGTGAAAGCGCTCGCCCACCGACGGGCTATCGGCCGTCGGTGCCGGGAGATCGTGGCAGTAGACGAACTCTTCATGAGCGAGGATGTAGCGCTGGGCGTGCAGGATGCCCTTCGCCAATCCGGTCGTGCCCGACGTGTAGTACAGCTGCGCCGGGTCCTCGCAGGACGTGTCGACGCGCTCGTAGTCGGTGTCGCCGTCGTCGAGATCACCCGGCTCGAGTTCGATGACCTCGGTCATGCCCTCGACGCGCGAGCGGTTGGCGGCGTCCGTAGCGACCACCGCGGCCCGCGAGTCGTCCAGGCGGTGCTTGATGGCGTCGTCGCCGTAGAGGATCGACATCGACAGCAGGATCGCGCCGGACTTCCATGTGCCGAAGAACGCCGCGGCCGTCTCCGGTGTGGCGGGCAGCAGCATCGCCACCCGGTCGCCGCGCTGCACGCCCCGCTGCGCGAGCAGCCGGGCGAAGCGGTCGGACATGTCCTGCAGCTCGCCCCATGCCAGCTCGCGGACGTTGCCCTGGGGGTCCTCGTGGATCATCGCGAGCTTGTCGCGGGGGTGCTTGTCGCAGACGTTGGCGGCGATGTTGTAGCGCTCCGGCACCTGCCAGGTATGGGCGGCGCAGGCTTCCTCGTAGGTCATCGTGACGGCACCGTACCGCCTGCGTCGCGCCGGTATACCGTCTGGGCGCGTCACGCACCGATCAGCCGGTTGCGAGCAGGAGCCGTAGGTGCCCAGGAACTCATCCGCCAGGCCGGCCTTCTCCGTTTCGAGGCCGGTTCCTGGTCCGGTGCTCAGCGCCGCTTGCGCTTCTTCTTCTTCGAGGAGGAATGCGCCGTGCGCTCTGGCGCCTTCGGCGCTGGTGTCTCGGGGACCGAAGGACGGCCGCGGCCCTTGCCGTTGGAAGCAGCGGGCGCCTCCTCGTCACGCGTCGCCGCTTCGCTGCGGCCCCAGGGCTTGGACTCGCCGCGCGAGCCGGTGCGCTCCTCCTGGCGCGCCAGGCGGGCCTCGCGCAGCTCCTGCTGGCTGGGCCACGGGTGTGCCTCGCCGGTGCTCCACGCCGGCGGCAGCCCCTGCGATCCGGGCCACTCGTGGAGGAAGAGCATCCCGAGCGCGATCAGCCAGAGCATCTGCACGAACGGCAGCGACCTGCCGAGGGGGAGGATCGAGATGACGCCGACGATGATCCCGAGCACGCCCATGAAGCGCGTCAGCAACCCGACGCTCATCGCCTTGAGGGAGAGGAGCACGAACCCGAGCCCGAGCAGGAGCCCACCGAACTCCTTGAGATACACGCCGCTGATCACGACGGGAGAGCGGAAGACCTCGCGAGCCGCCTCAGCAGTCTGCTGCGAGGAGTCCGCGAACGAGCTGGCCTCGAGCGCAAGCGCGATCCCGCTGGCGATTCCCGGCAGCGCGACGAGCACGCCAGCGGCGATGATGACGATGATCGTTGGGCGGCCGACTTCGGGCCGGCGCGCGTAGGTGGCGCGATACAGGTACGCCAGTGCGAAGGCCATCGCGGCGGCAGTGACAGCCGTGATCAATGCCGCGCCGACCTGCTGGAGCGGGCCGGCCTGCTGGAAAAGGTGATCGTTGAGGTAGAGCACCTGGCGGGCCTTGAGCCCCGGCTCGGGCGGATTGCTCGCCAGCCGCTCACCGAGCGCGCTCAAGACGTGCACCGCCGGGAACTCGCTGACGCCGGCGATCGCAACGATGCTGCCGACCAGGCTCAGGATCCCGGCGCCGATCGCAGCAACGGCCGCCGGGATGCGCCGTCGTTGCTCGCCGGCGAGCGTCTCCTCGGGTGTGGCGGCCACGGCGCAAGTGTATGTTGCCCCGGTGAAGATCCGTGACGTCATGACCGGGGGGGTCGTCACGGCCCTGCCCTCGA
>Ga0136630_1000771_pt1 | contig 12740 bp, 10 predicted proteins | sample AntDrymUQ5682106_2_FD_105496 | JGI IMG/M metagenome (GOLD analysis project Ga0136630, IMG submission 105496) | Polar desert sand microbial communities from Dry Valleys, Antarctica - metaG UQ568 (21.06) | ecosystem: Environmental > Terrestrial > Soil > Desert | place: Antarctica: Dry Valley...
AGTGGTATCGGGTTGTGGGAGATCAGGGAACAGCGAAGGTTCTTTACTCATGGTGCCAGGATCGCATATTCATGATCAATTGGCGATCCCCTGCAAACAATTTTTTCACAGCCTCTGAGAGAATTCCACGCACTGGCGGAGATCAAGTACGGCACCGGCAGCGGCTCGAAGCAGGATGCGCTACGGGCCGAGGTCGAGTCCAACATGCTCGAGCATAGCGCGATCGCAGGGGGTGAGGGGTGGCCTCGATGCTAAACGACGCCATTTAATTATGCTGGCAGCGGCAAGAGGAGGAAAAATGAGCACGTCAAGAACCGACGGGATGCCCCTTCTCATTGGTTTGTTTGCGTCCATTATGGGATCGGCGCTGGTCCTTGCTGACTGCGCTCTGGCGGATGATGGCAAAAACCCTCCGTACGTGAGGACGGACAAGACGGAAAATACTGGGGACGGCGACGCGTCTCTGATAACCGGGGCCTTGAAGCTGGAGGAGGTCCTTGCCTATGCCCAAGAGCGCAATCCAGCTATCAAGGCGGCCGAGAGTCGCTTACTCGCCGCTCAGAAAGTGCCTGCCCAGGCTTCTGGCTACGAGGATCCCATGTTGTCCTGGGAGAGCTGGAATGCTCCTGAGGACTTCCGCCTCAACGAGGCGGATAACAACATCTTCCGCCTCTCTCAAAAGATCCCTTTTCCGGGCAAGCTCCGCTTAAAAGGTGAGATCGCCTCCAAGGAGGCGGAGAGGATGGAGGCGGGGCTAAGGGCCACGGAGATCGACACCGTGGCCCAGCTAAAAAAAGCCTATTACGATCTCTGGTTGGTCTACCGGAACCTGGAGGTCTACCGCAGGGATAAGGAGCTGGTGGCGCAGTTTGCCCGCATCGCGGAGCAAAAGTACGCTGTAGGCCAAGTCTCTCAGCCGGATGTCCTACGGGCCCAGGTGGAGCTTACGCGCCTGATCAACCGCGTGACCACCGAGACCCTGGCGCTGGGTACGGCTCAGGCCCGGCTCAATGCGCTTCTCAGTCGTCCCCCTGAGGCCCCTTTGGGGATGCCCCAAAACCCTCTCTCTCCCGCTGTGCCGTACTCCATGTCAGAGCTGGAAGAGCTGACACTCAAAAATCGACCGGAGCTCCTGGCCCAGGCCAGAGCCTTGGAAAAGGACAACCTGGCCCTTACCTTGGCCCGCAAGGCCTACTATCCAGACTTTGAGGTCTCCATAAGCCGCTTCGAGAACTTTGGTCAACGAGACGGCTTTGGGATTGGGGTTTCCACGTCCATTCCCCTGGCCTATAAGTACAAGTACGACGCCGCGGTGGACGAGGCCACCGCTAATCTTCAGGCCGCGCAGAGTGAGCTTGGGCGTCTGCGGGACCTGGCCCTCTTTGAGGTAAAGCAGGCGCTTGTGGAAGCACAGACCGCTCTGGAGCAGCATAATCTCTTTCTCTATACTCACATCCCCCAGGCCGAGCAGGCCCTGCAAGCCTCGCAGATCGGCTATCAGACCGGTACCCTCGATTTCCTTTCCCTCATCGACAGCGTGCGGGCCGTTGAACAAGTTCACCTTGAGCACCTGACGGCAGCGGCGAATCTAGAGAAGGCCAGGGCGGAATTGGAGCGGGCCGTGGGACAAGAGCTGCCCAGGACCGTTTTGTCGGGACCAGTTCGCCTTGAGCAAAAGGGGACGTGCGAAGCACGCCCGAAGGGCGAATGCCAGGGAGGGCATTCGTCAACAAAACCGGCGAGCCACGCTCGCCGCGAAGCGGCGGAGGGAAGGCGAGGACTCCGCCCGGAAGCAAGGTATGCGAAACCGTAGAGCTCTTTGGGTCTGCCTCATTGCGGCCATCGCCATCGTGGGCGCGACGGGCTACGCATTTCGGGCGAGATTATCCGCTCCCTTCGGCGCAAGGCCTGCAGCCGGCGCACAGCCTGCGTCCAACGCCCAACCCGCGCCCAGTCTACAGGCTGCGTTGGGTGCAGAGCGTACGCAAACTCCGACACCAGGCGCACAGACAGAGCCAGGAGGCGCGAACGCGCCCCACGCAGAGCCTGCGGGCATGACGGCCCGAGGGGAGGTGACGATCGACCCGCGGCGGCAGCAGCTGATCGGCGTGCGTACGGTTCTGGTCAAGCGCGGCACAATCGAACGGACGGTGCGGGCCGTCGGTCTGGTCCGCTACGACGAAACACGTCTCGCGGACGTAAATCTCAAACTGGAAGGGTGGATCCGCGAGCTATATGTGGACTACACCGGCCACGCCGTTCAGAAAGGGCAACCGCTCTTTACGCTGTACAGCCCGGAGGTGCTCACGACGCAGAACGAATACGTCCTGGCGTTGAAGATGCGCGAACAGATGCAGTCGTCTCAGGTGCCGGATGCGCGGGAATTCGCGGACCGACTCGTCACGGCCGCCCGCCAGCGACTCGCCTTATGGGATCTTCCCGCCGAGCAGATCAACGCGCTCGAGCAGACGCGCGAGCCGCAAACGGCCGTCATATTTCGTTCCCCGCTCACTGGGTTCGTGCTCGAGAAGCAAGCGCTCAAAGGCATGCACGTGATGCCGGGGCAGACGCTCTACAAAATTGCGGATCTCTCCGTCGTCTGGGTCGAAGCCGACGTCTACGAGGGCGAAATGGCGCTCATGCGCCTGGGGGCACCGGCGACGATTACGGTCGACGCCTACCCCGGCGAGCGATTCACGGGCCGAGCGATTTACGTGTATCAGACCATGGACGAGAAAACCCGGACGGTCAAGGTTCGGTTTGAATTCGCGAATCGCGGTGGACGTCTCAAGCCGGGGATGTACGCCAATGTCGAGCTGCGTGGGCCCGCGACGGTGGGCCTGACGGCGCCGGTGAACGCGGTGCTGGACTCGGGGAGACAGCAACTCGTGTTCGTGTCGCAGGGAGAGGGCTACTTCGAGCCGCGCAACGTGAAGATTGGGCTCCGCTTTGGCGATGCGGTTGAGATCGTGGAAGGGCTGAAAGAGGGCGAGGAGGTCGCGACCGGGGCCACCTTCTTTCTGGATTCCGAAAGCCAGCTGAGGGCGTCCGTGCAGGGCTACGAGGCGGCACCGGCCACTGCTCCAGCGGCCGGAGGTCCGCGCGAGCGGCTGGACATTACGTTCCGCAGCCAGCCCGACCCGCCCAAGACGGGCGAGAACCTGTTCGAGATCTCCGTTAAGGAGGCAAAGGGCGCGCCGATTGCCGATGCGGAGGTGTCGGTCCTGTTCTTCATGGCCCCGATGCCGACGATGAACATGCCGGCGATGCGCAACGAGGTCAAGCTGCCGGCGGTCGGTGGCGGAGTGTATCGAGGCCCGGGCGAAATCATGATGGCGGGGCGGTGGGACGTCACCGTAACGGTCAGCCGTGGCGGCCAGCGACTCGGATCGAAGCAACTCACGGTGACGGCGCGATAGCGCGTCGTGAGAGCGAACGATGATTGAAAAGATTATCGATTGGTGCGCGGGCAACCGGTTTCTGGTCTTCACCGGCGTGGTGGTCCTGGTCTTCTGGGGGATCTGGACTATGACCCAGACGCCGCTCGATGCCGTGCCCGACATCTCCGACGTGCAGGTTATCGTCTCGACCGAATGGATGGGGCGCAGTCCCGATCTGATTGAGGATCAGATCACCTATCCGATTGTCACGGCGCTGATCTCCACACCGCACGTCAAGTCGGTCCGCGGCTTCACCGACTTCGGGATCTCCTATGTCTACGTCATCTTCCAGGACGGGACCGACATGTACTGGGCCCGCAGCCGCGTGGTCGAGTACCTCCAGGGCATTCGTGGTCAGTTACCCGAAGGGGTGAATCCGGTCATTGGCCCCGACGCGACCGGCGTCGGCTGGGTCTTCGAATACGCGCTCGTGGATGAAACGGGGACGCACAATCTGGCCGAGCTGCGCAGCTTTCAGGACTGGTACCTGCGCTACTGGCTCGCCTCGGTGCCTGGAGTGGCGGAGGTGGCGGCGATTGGCGGGTTCGTGAAGCAGTATCAGGTCAACCTCGATCCGAACAAGCTCGCCGCGTACGACCTCGCGGTGAAGGACGTCGTGCAGGCCATCAGGGCCAGCAACAACGACGTCGAAGGGCGGCTGCTGGAATTTTCCGGACGCGAGTACATGGTGCGCGGGCGGGGGTACCTGAAGTCGATCGCGGACATTGAAAGCGTCTCGCTCGGCGCCGATTCGCGCGGCACGCCGATCCGCGTGCGCGACGTCGCGCAAGTCCGCCTCGGCCCGGACATCCGCCGCGGCGTCGCGGAGCTCGACGGCAGAGGCGAGGTGGTCGGCGGCATCATCGTGATGCGCTTCGGCGAAAACGCGCTCAAGGTGATCGATGCCGTCAAGGCGAAGCTCCAGGAGGTGCAGCATTCGATGCCTGCTGGAGTGAAGGTCGTGCCGACCTACGACCGCTCGTGGCTCATCGGTGAATCAATCAATACGCTGCGTCACACGCTCATCGAAGAATCAATCGTCGTGTCGGTGGTCATCATCGTCTTTCTGTTCCATTTCCGATCGGCGCTGATTCCGATCCTCACGCTGCCCATCGCTGTGCTCGCGTCGTTCATCCCGATGTACTACATCGGCGTCTCGTCCAACATCATGTCGCTCGGCGGTCTGGCGCTCGCGATCGGCGTGCTCGTCGATGCTTCGATCGTCATGGTCGAAAACGCGTACCGCCATGTGTCGGAGCCGGAGGAGCGGCTCGGCCCCGAGACGGTCGGCGCCGCCGTCGTGGCTGGAGCCGGGGTCGAGCCGAACGGCGTGCAGGCGGGGGTGGCAGACGAGAGCCGACCGCAGGTGTCCTCGGCGGCCGTAACCGTGCCGTACGAGGAACAGCCGCGAGTGATCATCCATGCCGCGAAACAGGTCGGGCGGCCGATCTTCTTCTCGCTGGCGATCATCATCACCTCGTTCATGCCGGTCTTCCTGCTCGAAGCCCAGGAAGGACGCATGTTCCGGCCGCTCGCCTTCACCAAGACCTTCGCGATGATGTTCGCGTCGCTCTTGTCGATCACACTCGTGCCCGTCCTGATGACGATGTTTATTCGCGGCAAGCATCTGAAACCAGAGTCTGAGAATCCGATTTCCCGGTTTTTCATGTGGTTCTATGCCCCGATCCTGCGGTTGGCGCTGCAATGGAAGTGGACGGCGCTCCTCATCAATTTTGCGGTCGTGCCACTCACAGTTCCCTTGCTCTTCGTCATCGGGAGCGAGTTCATGCCGCCGCTGTACGAAGGCTCGCAGCTCTACATGCCCACGTCCCCGCCGGGCCTCTCCATTACCGGGGCGACGCGGATGTTACAAGTGCAGGACAAAGTGTTGCGAAAGTTCCCCGAGGTCGAGCGGGTATTCGGGACCGTGGGACGCGCCACCACGTCAACCGACAATACGCCCATGGGCATGGTGAACACGACCATCATGCTGAAGCCGCGCGAGCAGTGGCGGCCCGGCATGACGCTCGAAAAGCTGCAGGCCGAGATGGATGCCGAGATGCAGTTTCCGGGTTTTCCGAACGTCTGGACCCAGCCGATCCGCAACCGCCTCGACATGCTGCTGACGGGCATCAAAACGCCCGTCGGCATCAAAGTGCTGGGTGCCGATCTCAACGAGATCCAGCGTCTGGGGCAGGAGATCGAGCAGATCCTGAAAGATGTTCCGGGGACGCGAAGCGTCTACGCCGAGCGGGTCGCCCAGGGGTATTTCGTGGACATTCGGATTGATCGGGAGGCGATCGCGCGCCACGGGCTGACGATCGGCGACGTGGAAGACGTCATCCAGTCGGCCATCGGCGGTGAGAACATCACGCGCACGATTGAGGGCCGAGAACGGTACCCGGTCAACGTGCGCTACGAGCGCGACTTCCGCGAAAACCTCCCGGACCTGCAGCGGGTGCTAGTGAAGACGCCGATGGGCGCGCAGATCCCGCTCAGTCAGCTCGCCGAGATCACGTTGACCACGGGACCGGCGATGATTCGCGACGAGAACGGGCAGCTCGCCGGGTATGTGTACCTCGATACCGTGACCCGGGACATCGGCGGCTACGTGGAGCAAGCGAAGCGTGCCATCTCGCAACACCTGAAGCTGCCCGCGGGCTACACATTGGTCTGGACGGGTCAATACGAATTCCAGGTGCGCGCCCGGGAACGGCTGAAGATTCTGATTCCGATCGTCTTCTTCATCATCTTCATGCTGCTCTACATGACGTTCCATTCCGCGTCCGAGGCGAGCATCGTCATGTTGTCGGTCGTCTATGCCATGACCGGCGGCGTCATCTTGCAGTGGTTGCTCGGCTACAACTTCTCGGTCGCCGTCTGGGTCGGCTACATCGCGCTATATGGCGTCGCGGTCCAGACCGGTGTGGTGATGGTGGTGTACCTCCACGAGGCGCTCGACAAGCGACTCCATCGCGGCGGCAACATCACTGCGGAGGACATCCGCGAGGCGACGCTCGCGGGATCGGTGCTGCGGTTGCGCCCCAAGCTGATGACCGTCAGCGTGGTAATGGCTGCGCTCATTCCGATTATGTGGAGCACAGGCGTCGGCTCGGACGTCATGAAGCCGATCGCCGCGCCCATCATCGGCGGGATGATCACCTCGACGATTTACGTGCTCATCATCCTTCCGGTCATTTTCTACATCATGAAATTGCGGGCGCTGCGAAATGGCACGTTAAAGGTGTCCGGCATGGCGTTGTGAGCAAACCAGCGCGGGGGTTGATATTAGCCATGCTGGCAACGGCTTGTGCACCCGCACGTCGGCAATGGGCGGGCACCTGGCTGGTGTGGCTTCTCTGATTTCACCCAAGGAGTGCGCCGCACAAGAGGTCCATTAACGCCCTGAGAAACTAGGCACTGATGAACACCACGAGCCCTGAATCCGCAATATCGATTCGCCGTGAGCACCTGCACCGACGTGGCATCCGTCTCGAATGGTTCACCGTTTCGTGGAATGTGATTGAGGCGTTCGTTGCCATCGGCGCCGGCCTCATTGCCGGCAGCACCGCACTTATCGCCTTCGGCGTTGACAGCTTGATTGAGGTGATCTCCGCTGTCGCTCTGCTGTGGCGGCTGCTGCAGGCAGGCCCGAATGCAACCGCTGAGGAGCACAGCCATGCTGAGCGGCGTGCGCTCTACCTTGTGTCGGCGACGTTCTTCCTGCTCGCTGCTTTTGTGACCTTTGAAAGTATCAGTGCACTGTTGACACGGGAAGCGCCGGATAGCTCAAAAGTGGGACTTGTACTCTCCATACTATCCCTCATCATCATGCCTGTGCTGGCTTATACCAAGCAGCAGACCGGGCGCGCGTTGAGCAGCAAGGCGTTGCAGGCCGATGCGGTCGAGACATGGGTGTGCTCTTACCTGTCCTTCACGCTGCTCGCCGGTGTGGGATTGAACTTCGCTTTCGGGTGGTGGTGGGCTGATGCGGTCGGTGCGCTCATGATGCTGCCCGTGATCCTCTGGCAAGGCTGGGAGACTTTCGAGGAAGCGCGTGATGGCTAATCACAACGAACGCCCGCCGCGACATGACGAGCCGGGTAACGAAAACCGCTATAAGCCTCCCTTTCACTCTTTGCTCGTCCGGCTGCGGGGCTCGGCGCTCCCCGATCGCGATGCCGGTGCCCCTCGTCGTCTCCAACGGACTGGAACCGGACGTCCCCCGGCCCCTCCAGAAGGCATGAATCTGCCCCAGCGCGCATAGTCCCGTCACGTTCATGTCGTTTACCATGGCACCCATTATCGACCCAACGGCTACCCTTCATACTCATACCTTGGAAAAGACTTCGAGGTTATAGGCGGCTCCTTCGCCCCGGTCTTCTGGTAGTCCCAGGTCGCCTCGGGGAGCTGCGTCCAGCGGCCGGCGGGGTCCACGCCGTCCGCGTCCTCGCTCAGGATGTGCGCCTTGACGATCCTCGCCATCTGCTCGCTGGTTCGGGTTCGCGGGGCGATCCCCGGCCGGGATGGAAACACGACCGAGCGGGTTCACCCCCCCATGAACCAAAGGCCCCTTGGGACAAGGGGTTGGGGACGCCATCAGACGGCCTGAAGATTCTTCGAAGAAACCCTTGACTCTGTAGTATGGTACGGATCGTAGAATCTGTGTAGATGGAGGCGACCATGAGCTCGATGACCATTGGGCAAGTAGCCAAGCTGGCGGACGTCGGTGTCGAAACGCTCCGCTTTTACGAGCGGGAAGGGCTGATCGAGGAGCCTCCCCGGCGGGCCTCCGGCTACCGCCAGTACCCCACCGACACCGTGGACCGGGTGCGCTTCATCAGCCGGGCCAAGGAGCTCGGCTTCACGCTGAAGGAGATCAAGGAGCTTATGAGCCTTCGGGACGGTGGCGGCAAGCGCAGGGGCGAGGTGCGGGCGATCGCCGAGGCGAAGATGCGGGACATCGACCAGAAGTTGGCTCGGCTCCAAGCCATGCGCAGCGCTCTATACAGCCTCATCGAGACGTGCGCCTGCGGTACGGGACGGCTGGCATGCCCCATCCTCGAGGCGCTCAACGATCCCGGCGACCAGGTTCCGGGCGACGGTTCGAAGGCCAAAGGAGGAGACCATGTTCGCGATTAGGCCGGGCCCGCTCGGGCTTGCCCGCTTTGGGCGAGGTCTTGTGTTGGCAGCCAGCGTTCTATTTGTCTTCGGGTTGGTGACGGCGTGCAACGATCAAAAGACTCTGGCGGACAATCAGCAGGCCAACATGAAGACGGTCGTCATCCCGGTCGAGGGCATGTCCTGCGTTGCATGCGCGGCGCGAATCAAGAAGAGCTTGACCTCCATCGCCGGTGTTGGCGACGTCCAAGTGAGTCTGGCCGAACGAAACGCCCGCGTCCGTTTTGACCCGAGTCGCCTCGCCCCTGACCGACTCGTGGCCGCGATCAACGGACTCGGCTACCAGGCCGGAACTCCGACGGAGGCCAAATGACCCTCGACGAGTTCCTACGGCAATTCGGCTCCGGCCTCGATCAGGGATTTTCTCTGCTAGGCCTCGGGGTCACCTTCCTCGCAGGGATCGTGGCGAGCGCCGTGTGCCCCTGCACACTGCCGGTGGGGCTCGGCATGGCGGGCGCGGCAGGGGCATCCGAGGCGGAGTCGCGGCGAAGCGGGTGGAAGATCGCCGCCGTCTTCTTCGCGGGCATCGTAATCAATTTGACGCTCCTCGGAGTGCTCGCGGGCCGATTGGGCGTCCTGGCGACGGAGTCGTTCGGCCGCTACTGGGCACTCGCGATGGCGATCTTCTCGTTGGTCGCCGCGGCATTCGCGTTTTGGGGACCTCGTTTCAAGGTGAGTCAGCTCGAGGGGTGGCGAAGACCAGGTCTCACCGGGGCGTTCGGATACGGGTTCATCTTCAGCCTGGGAACTTCCGTCGCACCGCTACTCCTGCTGCTCACAGTTTCGGCCGCGAAGGGAAGTCCGGCGCAGGGGCTCCTCTTGGCCTTCACGTTCGGGCTCGGGCGAGGTCTTCCATTCCTAGTCGCAGGGGTCGTTGGCAGCGCAATCACAGGCTTCACGCGCCTCGGCACGTGGCGCGGAACCATTCAAGTCGTCAGCGGGTGCGCCCTGCTCTTCGTGAGTGTTTATTACGCCAGGGTGTTCATCGCGCTGGTTTGAAAAGTGGAGGAAATCATGGCCACCGAAACTGTCCAGATGAAAGTCTCCGGGCTCATGTGCTCGTTCTGCACGATGAGTGTGGAGAAGGCGCTCAAGCGCTACCCGGGTGTCAAGAGCGTCATGGTCAACTTGGTCCATGGGATCGTCCTGGTCGAAGCGGACACCTCCCAGATCAGCCGCGCGGGTCTTGCGGCCGCCGTGGAAAAGCTCGGCTATGATGTGTCGGCCACCGAGGTCCAGCAATACGCGACCGACGAGGGGTTGTTCAAGCTTATCAAGCAGCGCGGCATCATCGGGATGGCGCTTGCGTTAATCGATCTCGTCGTTGACCCGCTCAACCTGTTCGGGCTCCCGGCGCAGGTCCGCGGTTGGTTCAGCCTGGCGGTGGCGGCGTTCGTCCTCTTCTGGGTCGGCTACCCGATCCTGAGGAAGACCTTGATGGCCCTTGGCCAGCGTGTCATCAACGCTAACGTGCTCCTCTCGGCGGGCGCCTGGGGCTCGTTCGTTGTAGGAGCACTCTCCCTCTATGATCCCCGCTGGCCGAACTTTTTGCCGGTCGCCGTGTGGTTGATGTCGCTTCATCTCTTCTTCGGCTACTTCAAGCTCGACACCCGGCGGAAGGCATCCGAAGCGGTCCGCAAGCTTCTCTCGCTCCAGCCGCCCCGGGCGCGGGTGCTCCGCGGGGATCAGGCGGTGGACGTCCTCACAAAGGACGTCGCGGTCGGCGAGGTGGTCCTCGTCCGCCCCGGCGAGCGCATCTCGCTCGACGGCGAGGTGATCGAGGGGACGGCGAGCGTCGATGAGTCGAGCTTCACTGGGGAATCGGTGCCGGTGACCAAAGAGGCCCGTTCCAAGCTCATCGGCGGGACGCTCAACCTCGACGGCGCGCTCCGGGTGAAGGTAACCAAGGTCGGTGAGGACAGCTTCCTGAGCCAGATCGTCCGGCTCATGAGCCAGATCGCCGAGCGGAAGCCGTCGATCGAACTCATGGCCGACTGGCTGATGAATTACTACGGCCCGGTCGTCTTCGTCGCTGGCATCCTGGCCTTTGCGGGCTGGATGCTCGTCACGGGCGATGTCCTCCAGGCCACAGTGGTGCTGCTCACGACGATCATCATGGGCTACCCCTGCGCCCTGGGGATTACGACCCCGATGCTCGCGGCGATTGCGGGCGGCAAGGGGATCTCGATTGGGCTCCTCGTGAAGGCGAGCGAGGTCTTTCACGGGCTTTCGATCGTGGACACGGTGGTGTTCGACAAGACCGGGACGCTCACTTACGGTCGGCCTACGGTGACCGATGTCGTCACCTTCGGCCTCGAACGCGGGGAGGTGCTGGCCTTGGCCGGGGCGGTCGAGGCACAATCGGAGCATCCCCTCGGCCAGGCCATCGGCTTCTACGCCGAACGGGAAGGGGCGAGGAAGCTGCCGGTCCAGCGCTTTCGCGCCACCCCGGGCAAGGGCGTCTCCGCGACCCTCGACGGGGCGGAGATCCTCGCCGGAAAGCCCTCGTTCATCGAAGAGCGCGGGATACCTTTCCCGGGAGAGGTCCGAGCCAGGATCGAAGCCTTGGGCGCCGAAGGGAAGACGGTCGTCGTCATCGCTCGCGGCGGAGAAGTCGTCGGGGCCATTGCGCTCCAGGATACGCCCCGTCGCGGTGCTGAACGAGTCATCGCGCGGCTGCGGGATCGCGGAATAAAGACCGTGATGCTCACCGGCGATGCCCGGCGGGTGGCCGAGGCGATCGGGAAGGCGATCGGCATCGACGAGGTCCGGGCGGAGCTCCTGCCGGCGGGCAAAGTCGCCGCGATCGAAGCCCTCCAGAAAGAGGGTCGAAACGTTGCGATGGTCGGGGACGGCATCAACGACGCCCCCGCGCTTGCCCAAGCGGATGTCGGCATCGCCATCGGTGCCGGGACGGATGTGGCGATCGAATCGGCGGGTGTTATCCTCATCGGCGACCGGCTCGACGACGTAGAGCGCCCTTACCCTGGGAAAGGCGAGCTACCGCACGCTCACCGGGAACGTGGTCGTCGCCGTGCTCTTCAACCTCGTGAGGATGGGACTCGCGGCCTTCGGTTACATCACGCCGCTGTTTTCGATCGTCTTCATGATTGTGAGCATCTTTGCCATCCTGCTGAACACCCTCCGCATCCGGGGCATCGACCTCGGGCGCGAAGAGGTGGAAGACGCCGGGCCACTTGCTGAGTTGGAACTCCTCATCCCGAATATGGTCTGCGAGGGCTGTGCCGAGAAGATCAGCACGGCCCTCACGGCTCTGCCAGGCGTGCGGGAGGTTAAACCCAAGGTGACGCAAAAGTACATCTACATTCGATACCAACCGGCCCACGTCCAGGAGCAACAGCTCAAGGAGGCGGTAGCAGAAGCCGGATTCATCGCGGTCGAGACCTAGCGACCAGAGATAACACCGGAGATAACAGAGGCGAGCAAAAAGAACTGGCGGAGATCAATCCCAAAGCCTTTGAAAAGCTGGCCGCAGGCAATCCTGACGGATCTTCCTCGGTGAGGGCGGCGAGCAAGATTCGTCTGAGCTCGGGCCTCCGCTAGTGAGCCGCTTATAGAGGCATGGTACACCTTGATGCGGATCGCGGACCTCACGACGGTATGGATAGAGGCGCAGGTGTACGAATACGAGGTGTCCTTGGTGCGAACGGGGATGCCCGCCGAGATCACGCTCCCGAGCCTACCCGGCCGCATCTTCGAGGGGCGAGTCAGCTACATCTATCCCGCGCCCGACGGGCCAACGCGCACCGCGCGGCTGCGCATCAATCTCGACAATCCGGAAGGTCTCCTGCACCCCCAGGCCTACACCCAGGTACAGCTCACGGCGGATCTCGGGGAGCGCCTGCTGGTGCCTGATTCCGCAGTCATCTATACGGGCGCCACGCGCGTGGTCTTCGTCGATCTGGGGCAAGGGTATTTAGAGCGGCGCAAAGTGAGCGTCGGCCACCGGGCTGAAGGCACAATCGAGGTACTGGAAGGACTGAGAGGCTGTGAATCAATTGTCATTTGACGGTAGTTCAGACACTGATATGACCCTGGGTCGACGCGTTGAGGTAGGTTTCGCATCAGAGCGGTATGTGTCGGAGGCGGCAACGATAG
>Ga0136630_1000772_pt1 | contig 12729 bp, 11 predicted proteins | sample AntDrymUQ5682106_2_FD_105496 | JGI IMG/M metagenome (GOLD analysis project Ga0136630, IMG submission 105496) | Polar desert sand microbial communities from Dry Valleys, Antarctica - metaG UQ568 (21.06) | ecosystem: Environmental > Terrestrial > Soil > Desert | place: Antarctica: Dry Valley...
CTACGGAAGTGGAAGCTGTGTCGATGAGTTCGACGGATTCGACGTCAGCGATCAGAACGTTTGGACGCCACGATTCGCTCCCCTCGACGCGAACCAGGTCTGTACGGACGACGCGGTCCCGCGCACCTACGTGGTCGCCGTCGACCGGGAGGTGGCTACACCGGAGTTCACGCTGCGGCTACTCGATTCTCCGCTTGACGAACCGCGAGGAGAGCGCAGGCTGCGCGTCGAGGTGCCGCCGCTGTCCGACCAGTTACCGCCGCCACCCCCCAGCTCTCCGACCGATTCGCCTGGCACCGATCCTGATCCGGCGCCGCCACCGGACACCTTCGAGGTGCTGGCGGTGCAGCCAGGCACCGACATGGGCGTGCTGCGGTCAGCGGTCGACACCACGGAGTTGGCAAGGCTCTGGGCGGACGGCGGGCTGAAGGGCGAGATACCAGATGTCGACTTCGATCGCTGGATCGTGGTCAGCATCGCCATCCCCGATGACGCCTGCCCGCCGACACTGAGCGAGTTCACCCTGATGGACAGCGGGATCTGGACTCCGTTGTTCGTCGAGACGGCGCAGGAATGCGAACAACCGCTGATCCCGAAGACCTATGTGGTCGCCATCGACCGTGCCTCGGTGAGTCCCAGGTTCACGTTGCGGCTCCCTGGCGATCCGGTCTTCGAGGTCAAGGAGCAGCGGCTGGAGACCGAGGTGCGGCCCTCCGGCGACCCTGCGCCTGTCACCGAACCCACCGGCGCCAACGTCGACGGGCCAGAGTGGGTGGTCCCGCTGCCTGACCGGGGAGAGGCAGAGTCGCTGCAGGCTGATGACGGCACGCCGTTGTGGATCGTGCATCACGAGGACGGAACGGTCTCGGCGCTGCCCGCCATCACCCCGAACACGAACACCCTCGGCACCAAAACGCTGGCTGTCGACCAGCGAGGGGTGATCGTCAGGTGGCGCCCGGATGCTCGCCGGTTCGAGGCTGGCGTGCTGGCATTCGACGAGTACGGGAGATCGCTGACGACCGGGCGCGATGACGACTTGGCGGTCTACACCGCCGAGGTCCGCGGCGACACGGTCGTCGTGCGGCCGTCTGGTCTCGACCGTGTCCCCGGCACCCCTGCGCCGGCCTCTGCCCCATCGTCCGAGCCTGCGGTGGATCCCGCCCTTCCCGAGGTGAAACCACTGCCGGCGGTGCTCGACGCCGGCTGGTCCCAGATCGACGCAACGTTGGTCTCGCACATTGGCACGTGGAGTATCTGCGACGTCGATGTGTCGGACCCGGTTCCGGATCTGGCCACCTGCCCGGAGGAGGCGCTCATTGCCACCGGACTGGAAGGGGGCCACGACGAGGGGTACACCAACTGGTACTTCGGGCCGCTCGTCATGCACGTGGACCGGTCCGGGGCCATCGACGTGATCGTCACGACCGGTGGCTATGCCAGCAGCGTCGACGAGTGATCCTCCGGTCGTCGAGAGCTCCCGCAATGCAGGTTCGCTCCGGCCGGGCAGGCTGTCGGCCGTAGATTGCCTCGGTGACCTCGAGCCCCAACGACGACAAGCTCCCACGCCTCGTCGGCGTGCTCGACACGTCGGCAGGCAGCGATCGCCGGATCCGTCGGGTCGCCCCCGATGAGCCGATCCTCTCCGCCTTCGACTTGGCGGCGACGCGTGGCGACGGCGCCTTCGAGTCGATGCTGGTAGTAGCCGGCGTGCCGAACAAACCGGAGCGCCACCTCGCCCGGCTGGCCCGTTCCGCGGCTGCGCTCGGCATCCGCGGCCCGGGCGACGACGACTGGGCGGCGTTGATCGCCGAGCTCGTCGCTGACTGGCCGTCTGATGCCGAGGGCGTTCTCAAGTTGGTGGTCAGCCGCGGTCAGGAAGGAGAGCCGGACGGGCAGCCCGCTACCGCGTACGGCACGCTGGTACCGATCTCTCCCACCTTGGTGGCACAACGTCGCGACGGCGTCGCCGTCGTCAACCTGTCGCTGGGCTATCCGGCCGCAGCCCGCCAGCAGTCACCGTGGCTGCTCGGCGGCGTGAAGTACCTCTCATACGCCGTCAACATGGCGGCCAAGCGTCATGCAGCCTCGGTCGGTGCCGACGACGTGATCTTCACGAGCGCAGAGGGCACGGTGCTGGAGGGCCCGAGCAGCACCGTCATCTGGGAGCACGACGACACGATCCGCACACCTCCGACCGACACCGGCATCCTGCGCGGTACCACCCAGGAGCTGTTGTTCGACCGCCTCGGCGACATCGGGATGAAAGGCGCAATTCGCCCGGCGACGATCGATGACCTGCTCGGCGCCGCAGGCGCCTGGCTGTGCTCCTCCACCCGCGGCATCGCCGCCATCCGCAGCATCGACGGCAAAGCCATGCCGCAATCCGACCTCACTGCGCGATTGCAGCAACTGATCGGGATCCCCGTCCGCTGACCGTTCTCGGTAAACGGGCGGCTCAGGTACCTGGCGGTGGCAGCGGTCGGCCGACCGCCGGCCCGGCGGCGACAGCACCGGCCTGGATCTCGCGCACGTCCTTGTGGTACCGCTTGTGCACGTAGAGCCGCTCGCCGAGCGACTCGGTGCGCCACCACAACCCCGACGGCTCGCCGAGGGGAGTCTGGCGGGGCAACTCACGCACCAACGACTTCGCCTGCGTGGTGGTCCAACGGCCAGAGTCGAACACCAGGATCCTGCGGTCTGTGGCGACCACCGGGCGGTAGCGGTTGCCGAACAGCAGGATGAAGATGGTCAACAGGATCCACCACTGGCTCATCGTCTGGGCGGAGAACACTCCCTGGATCTGCTCACCGGGCTGCAGGTGCGGTTGGGCGTTGGCTGCGATCTTGTCTCGGATGGCCATGGTGCGCGTACCGCCGCTCAGCTGCAGCCACTCGTCGAACCGCAGCTCGGGCAGGCGTGGCACGAGCCGGAGCGCATCATCTGCACCCCGCACTGCATGCACATCGGTGCGTCGGAGTTGCGGATCACACCCGCAGCTGGCGTGTTGTCGACCGGCGTGACCGGCAACGTGCCGTCGAGCATCTGCTGTGCCAACTCACCAGCCGAGGGCACCGACTTGGGATCGGGAGAGATCTCCGAGCCCATCGTCGTCTCGGTGGACGACTCCTCGACGCCTGGCAGCGTCGGCTGCAACCGCTCGTCGACCGAGAAGATCCCCAGCTCCTCGCGCTCGTCGTAGGTCAAGTACTCGAGCGCCAGACGACGGAACAGGTAGTCCATCACCGATGTGGCGAAGCGGATGTCGGGATCGTCGGTCATACCGGCGGGCTCGAAGCGCATGTTGGTGAACGCGTCGACGAATGCCCGCAGCGGGACCCCGTACTGCAACCCGTAGCTGATGCTCTTGGCGAAGGCATCCATGATCCCTGACATCGTCGAACCCTGCTTCGACACGGTGAGGAAGATCTCGCCAGGTTGGCCGTCCTCGTACTCGCCGATGGTGGCGAAGCCCTTGCAGTCGGCGACGCGGAACTCGAACGTGCGGCCGCGCCGGCTGCGAGGCAGCTTCTGGCGGATCGGGCGATGGACGATCTTCTCGACCACCCGCTCCACCAGTTCCGTCGCGGTTGCCGGCACGCCAATGGCCGCCGGCTCCTTCTTCGTCGCCGAGAGTGGTTGGCCGACCTTGCAGTTGTCGCGGTAGATGGCGACGGCCTTGATGCCGAGCCGCCATGACAGCTCGTGCAGCGCAGCGACGTCCTCCACCGTCACGTCCTCTGGCATGTTGACCGTCTTGGAGATGGCGCCCGAGATGAACGGCTGCACGGCACCCATCATCCGCACGTGGCCCTCGTAATGGATCGTGTTGTCGCCCATCGAGCAGGCGAAGACCGCCAGATGCTCGGGCGCTAGATGTGGTGCGCCGATGATCGAGTGGTTGGCGTCGACGTACGACACGATCTCGGCCGCTTGCGTGGCGTCGTAGCCGAGCCGGGTCAGCGCCCGGCTCACAGTGCGGTTGACGATCGACATCGTGCCGCCGCCCACGAGCTTCTTCATCTTCACCAGCCCGAGGTCAGGCTCGACCCCGGTGGTGTCACAATCCATCATCAATCCGATCGTGTTATGGCTGACGAAGCCGTTCGCCACGTAAGTGACGTTCGCCGGCACTGACAGGTCGTACGTGAGCTCTTCATCGCCGAGCTCTGCGGTGGCGATCGTGTCGTAGAAGAACCCGAGCAGGTGACCGAGCTCGGGGTCACCGGAGCGCTGGTGAAGGGCTGTGGCGAGCCGCCGAGTGATGGCGCCGGAGCGGGCGAACTCCATCAAGGCCACCTTCCGGTCACGGTCATTGACCGGTGCGACGCGGTCGATCACGGTGCGCGAGACCGGGATCTTGTCGTAGCGCGCGGCCTGAGCGATGTCGCTGACGTCAACAGCTCGCGCCTTTCGAGCCGAGATGAATCCGATCTCGTCGAGGAAGCGCTCGTTCGAGGCCCTGTTCAGCAGGCGCACCACCGACAGTGCCGAACCGCGCCCGCTGACCTGCGCCGAACGCGTGGTGACGAAGCCGAGCGCCAGCAGCAGCGTTTGTACCTCGTCGGCGAACTCAGCCTTCGCGGTCGTCCATGACGGGTAGCCGGCAGTGACCGTCCCATCCGCTTCGAACAGGCCCCGCAGGAACGCCCGGTAGACGGCCGGGTCGTTGCTGTGCAACACGGCGTCGGGCACATGCGGGACGTATCCCTTGCCGACGTGGCCCTCGTGCGGTCGCCGCTTGGCGAAACCGCAGGCCTGCCACCACTCTGCCAGCCGCACCGATTGCAGCTCGACACTCACGTACCCGGCGTTCGGCTGGGCGTGCACCTGGATGCCGAACAGCTCCTTGGCGAGGACTTCGAGCCGCTGAACGACATCGTCGTCGCCGTCGGTCACGCACAGCCGCAGCCCGCGGGCGTGCAGCGAACCATCCCCCATGAAGTAGCCGACCAGCTCTGCGAGCTCGTGGCTCATCCTGGTGGGCGTCGTGACGTGGTGCTCTCCTGCCCACGCCATCTTCTCGGAGAGCGGCGGCAGGACGACGACCTTCGGTGTGCCGATGAGCTGGCCGAGCGCCAGTGGGACACGGTCATCTGGCCGCAGATCGGCGAAACGGCGCCACACCCATTCGCCGTGGTCGTCGATGGTCTTGATGCGGTGCTTTGTGGTGCCTGCGATTCGGTATCCACGGCTGGTGCGCACGTCGACGACCTGCTCGAGACCGTTGACATAGAACCTGCTCGCCTCTTGCGTGCCCTCGTCGGTGAGCACGCCGAACGAGACGTTCTGCCACTTCGCGCCGTCGGGGTCACCGACCGAGCGCAGGCGCACCAGGCCTTGGTCGGTAGCAACGAGTGACCCACCCACGAGGCAACCGGTGGGTGCGAGGACCGTGGATTGGGAGTTGCGCACCCCGAACTCGGTGCCGTCGCGCACGGCAGTGTCCCACGCCTCCTGACCGGCTGTGAGCAGTTCGGGCGGCACGGCATCCGCACCGTCGATCTGGTGGCTTGCATCGCGGTGCATGCGCAGCACGCGCAGCATGTGCTCCTCGTTGTCGGCGTAGCCGGCGAACGGTCCCATGCGGCTGGCCGTGCGGGCACTGGTGGCGTAGGCGTGCCCGGTCATCAGCGACGTCAACGCCCCTGCCCACGCCCGGCCTTCCGCCGAGTCGTACGGGTAGCCGAGCGCCATGAGCAGGGCGCCGAGGTTGGCGTACCCGAGGCCGAGCTGGCGGAAGCGACGGCTCGTCTCGGCGATGGACGGCGTCGGGTAATCGGCGCGGCCGACGAGGATCTCTTGCGCCGTGAACATCACCTCGACCGTGTGGGTGAAGGCGTCGACGTCGAACACGCCCTCGCCGTCGAGGTACTTGAGCAGGTTGATCGACGCCAGATTGCACGCACTGTTGTCGAGGTGCATGTATTCGGAGCAAGGATTGCTCCCGTTGATCCGGCCGGTGGTGTGGGCGGTGTGCCACCTGTTGATCGTGGTATCGAACTGCAGACCCGGATCGGCGCAGTCCCACGCCGCCTCGGCGATCTGGCGCCACAGGTCGCGGGCGCGCACGCGGCGCATCTCCTCACCCGACGTCACGGCGACGAGCGCCCAGTCGGCATCGTCGGCGACGGCCTGCATGAACTCGTCGGTGACACGCACCGAGTTGTTGGCGTTCTGGTACTGCGTCGAGTGCGAATCGATCCCGTCGAGGTCCATGTCGAACCCGGCGTCTCGCAGCACGCGCGCCTTGCGCTCCTCGCGCACCTTGCACCACACGAACTCTTCGATGTCGGGATGGTCGACATCGAGGATGACCATCTTGGCGGCGCGCCGAGTCTTGCCTCCAGACTTGATGGTGCCGGCCGAGGCGTCGGCGCCGCGCATGAAGCTGACAGGCCCCGACGCCGTTCCACCGCCCTCGAGCAGCTCGTAGCTGGAGCGGATGCGTGACAGGTTGACTCCAGCCCCCGAACCGCCCTTGAAGATGATGCCCTCTTCCCGGTACCAGTTGAGGATGGAGGTCATCGTGTCGTCGACGGACAGGATGAAACACGCCGACGCTTGCTGGGGCACGCCCTCGACGCCGATGTTGAACCACACCGGGCTGTTGAACGCTGCCCGTTGGGTCACGAGGATGTACTTGAGCTCGGCCCGGAACGCCTCGGTCTCGTCGTCGTCGGCGAAGTAGCCACCCTCTGCGCCCCACTGCGTGATCGTGTCCGCTACCCGGTCGACGACCTGACGCAGAGACGACTCGCGCTCGGGCGTGCCGACTGTACCCCGGAAATACTTCTGCGAGACGATGTTGGAGGCGTTGACGGACCACGACTGGGGGAACTCCACGCCGATCTGCTCGAAGGCGACGGCGCCGTCCTTCCAGTTGCTGATGCGGGCGTCACGTCGTTCCCAGACCACCTCGTCATAAGGATCGACTCCCCGTGACGTGAACAACCTGCGAAGGCCGATGGAGAGACGTTCCGGCGCCAGTGACATGTCGAAATCCTTCCTGCAGGCTCCGGCGGGAGCCTGGTGTCGTGCGAGATCCTGAAGTGCGAGACGGCGGGACGGGACTGGATGTGGACCAGTCTCGCCGGATAACCTCCGACCACAACATCTTGTGGTCCGGTCATCCGACACCCCCGTTGTGCCACCAGCAGTTGTGGCACGTAGCTCAGAGATTACATCATCGTAATTACCCCGCTGTCAATGGCAAACGCACTTCGGGCGAAAACATCGCCGTGACCTGGACGAACGCGACGCGCACAGCAACAGCTCCAGGCTGCGCCGGTTCGCGAGCGGCATCGCAGGTCCAGGGCACAGGGGCCGGGTGCCCCACATCGGCCAGGTGGCCGACGAGATCCTTCCGCGTGTCGCCCGGCGAACCGGCACGATTGCCAAAGCTACGCACTCTCCCTGTGGGAAGGAAGGGGTGCAACATGTGGATTCCCGGAAAACTTCGTGTGGACGACGGCGCGTTTGTCCACAGCACCGGTCCCGAGCCATCCGCCACGATGCCTGTGTCAAGATCGCTGTGTGGACCGCACGCTGCGCCGCCTGCATCCCGAACCGGCCGCCGACGTGCGCATCGCCGACGCATACGGCGATCCGGATCGCTCGCCACCCCCGGGGCGGCCTTGGGTGATGATCACGATGGTGGCAAGTGTGGACGGCGCGACCACCATGAACGGCGCGTCGGGCCCGCTCGGGAACGCCTCCGACTCCGCCGTGCTGTCGGCCACACGAGCGGCTGCCGACCTGGTCGTCGTCGGTGCCGGCACGGTACGGACCGAACGCTACGGACCGCCGAAGACTCCGGGTCAGCGCGTCGGTGTCGTCACCTCAGGCGGTTCGCTCGACATGTCGGGTCCGCTGTTCTCCAGCGGCGCCGGATTCTTGATCATGCCCGAGTCCGGTCCGCACCTCGATGTGCCGACGCTGCGCGTCGGTGACGCCTCGGTCGATGCCGCCGCCATGCTGTCGCGGGTGCACGAGCTGGTCGGGCGGCCCGTCGGTGTCGTGCAGGTCGAGGGCGGGCCGACGTTGAACGGCTGGCTCGTCGACGCCGGCTGCGTCGATGAGTTCAACCTCACGCTCGCCCCACGGATCGCCGGTGGAGCTGGGCCTCGAGCGGTCGTCGGTGCCGGTACGAGCGCCAACCTCGATCTCGCCCATCTGCTCGTGGACGACGGAGGTTTCGTGTTCAGCCGCTGGACGACTCGGCGCTGAGCTTGTCGAGCAGCTCCAGCTCACGGTGGAAGTCGGAGGCGGCATCGAAGTTCTTGTAAACGCTGGCGAACCGCAGGTAGGCGACGTCGTCGAGCACCCGCAAACGCTCGAGCACGGCCAACCCGATCGCCGCCGAGCTCACGGCGCCGGTCTCGGACCTGGTGGCTTCGGCACGCAACAGATCTTCCACCTCGTCGCCGATTGCCTCGACGTCGCCGGTGGACACGCCCCGGCCCTTGCAAGCCGCTCGGATGCCGGCCGTCACCTTCGCCCGGTCGAAAGGTTGACGGGTGCCGTCGGACTTGATCACCACGAGTGGCACCTCGTCGACGCGCTCGAACGTGGTGAACCGGTACGAGCACTCCTCGCAGCGCCGCCGGCGACGGACGGCGTCACCGGCCCCGGCGAGGCGGGAGTCGACCACCTTCGTGTCCTCGGCGCCACACATCGGACAGTGCACGGATCCCGAGGGTACCGGCTCGGCCCTCCACAGCGCAGGGCGGTCGAAGCAGGAGCTCTGCGCGTGATCAGGACAGGGGCATGTCGAGGCAGGCCAACCGGTCGCCGGCCGAACCGGCCTCTCCACGGGCCGTCGCCGTCATCATCTCGGCATGGACGATGATCGAGGCCGGCGCCTCATCGTTGAACACGAACGGCGCCGTCGCCTCCGACGTGCCGGCCCCGTCGGCGTCGGTCATGATGTCGAGCCAGACCTCGTTCTTCGGGTTGGCGTAGGCCGGATCAACCGACGGCGCATCCGGTGTGGCCGCCGGGTCGACCTCGTTCTGGAAATGGGGTCCGGCGGCATCGCCGGTGTCGCCGCACGGGTTGACGTGAGCGTGCACGGCATAGCCGCGATCGGGCTGCATCCCCGTGACCTCGAGGAGAAACGTCGCCGACGACTTGTCCTGCGTCACCGTCACCGCCAGCTCGGCGCCGTCCGGGGCAGCGTCCGGATCGTAGGTGACACCGCCCTCGGACGAGCCCGGTTCGGCCAGGCTGGCGGCAAACGCATGCTCATCCGTTGTCGCGCTGCCGCCCGGCGTCGTGACCGTTTCCCCAGCCGAAGTCGAACCAGTAGCCGCCGCCGTCGGCGCCGTCGAGGTAGCAGTCGACCCGGCGCTGGTGTCCGTAGCGGAACTGTCGTCATCGGAGCAGGCGCCGAGCACGAGGGCGAGCGAGGCTGCGGCGGAAACGGCGCGTCTGTGAAGGCGAAGTGCCATGTGACGAGTGTCCCTCCTCTGGACAGATCGAAACAGCGCACGTCCCTCGACTAGGGAGAGCGCCGCGCCGACATCCCCACGAGGGATTTCCTACGGCAGCAACACGTCGTCGCCGGGCTGTAGGTCGGTGCCGCCATTCAGGGCGATGACCTCCTCGAGGTACGTCATGAACGACACGTCCCCGGGCCCGGCGTCGGTCCGGTAGGCGGTGCTGGCGATGGTCCACAACGAGTCGCCTGGATTGGCTGCGACGGAACGCTCTGAGGGCGAGCGTTGGGCCCCGGCGGCGAAGGCAGGTTCGCCGCCGGGGCCCGCCAGCGCGCTGTGCGCGCCGAGACCACCGAGCGTCAACGAGCTTGCGGCGACCAGCGCGGCGATGAGGCGGCGGCGCCGGTAGATGCCGGGATTCTGTCGCTGAGAAGGTGCTGGGGTCATCGCCTTCGTCCTCTCGTTTGGGGAACATGCGTACCGGAACATGTGTTCGTGACGGTACCGGAACAAATGTTCGACGTCAACTGTTGGCACCATAAATCGCACAGATGTTTGACCTGTGTCACGAACGCTTGTACGATTGCGCCATGAGCATGAGCACCAAGATCACGGCTCGACAGCGGGAGATCCTCGACTTCATCGAGATCCAGATGCGCACTCGGGGCTATCCCCCGTCAGTGCGGGAGATCGGTGAGGCCGTAGGTCTGACCTCGCCTTCCACGGTGCACAGTCACCTGAACACGCTCGAGCGCCTCGGCCACCTGCGGCGCGACCCGACGAAGCCTCGTGCCATCGAGGTTCGTTGGGACCCGAACTCGGGTGCGGTCATGGAGCGCCGGCCCGTACGCCACGTGCCACTGGTCGGCGACGTCGCAGCAGGCACCGACGTGCTCGCCGAGGAGAACGTCGAGGAGCTGTTCCCGCTGCCCATGGATTTCACCGGCGACGGCGACCTGTTCATGCTGCGGGTCCGTGGCGACTCGATGATCGAGATCGGCATCTTCGACGGCGACTACATCGTCGCCCACCAACAGTCCACGGCCAACAACGGCGACGTCGTGATCGCCGGCATCCCCGGTGGTGAGGCCACGGTCAAGACGTACCGGCGCCAGGGCGACAAGGTGGTGCTCGTGCCAGCCAACCCGGCGCTCGAGCCGATGACGTTCCGTGACGACGAGGTCGAGATCTACGGTCGGGCCGTCACGGTGATGCGCCGGTTGTAGGCCCCGAGCACCGTTCAGCGAGAGGGCGGCTGCCAGGGTTGGGACGGCGGCCCTGTGGGCGGGGGTACCTGGTTCGGACCACCCCAACCTCCACCGGGCGTCCGTGATGGCGGCGCCGGTTGAGGCGGAGTCGCCTGCCCGGGCTCGCCCCAAGCAGGGGCCGGGTGGTGGCCGGGCGTCGGGGACGGTGTGTACGGCGGCATCCCGGGAGGCGCTACGGGCTGGGCGTCCCATCCGTAGTCGCCAGTGCCCGGAGTTCGGTCGGCCGGGCGGCGGCGCCGTCCAAGGAGGATGAACAGCAGACCGAGCACGAGGCCTGCGACCAGCGCAGCGATCGCGGCGATCCGCAAGAGCCCGACGCCGTCATTCGGGTCAGAGCCGACACGGGCGACCACCTCGTCGTCGTCGCCCTGGACGCGCAACGTGTAATCGCCCTCGTCCTCGATCTCCAACGAGTACAGCACGTTGCCTCGCGAGGTGCCATTGTCGTAAGAGAGGTCCGTCTCGCGCTGCAAGTCGACCTCGTTCGAGTTCTCGTCGAACATGACGATGTCGAGGCTGTCATCGGAGCCCTCGTAGGCCTGCTCGTCGTTCGCGCAGTCGCCGTCGAGGTTGTCGACCTCGCCCTTCGTCTCGGCGAACACGAAGAACGTGCCGGCGCGATCGAACTGTAGCGTCGTGTCGCACCCGACAGGGGCGGGAGCGAGTGAGTCGATGGCGTCGTCGTACTTTTTCGAGGCGGCGAACAACAGGAGCGCTCCGGCGACGACGCCGGCGAGGGCGATCATGACGCCGAGGATCGTCCAGGTCTTGCGCTTCGGGTCACTCATCGATGCTCCTCAACCGTCGCGCCAACACTTCCACAGATTCATCCGGCTGCACCGCGGCGACCCGCACGTATTCGAATCCCGCTGCACCGTAGAACTCGCCGGGGCTCACGAGCGCTCCACCGTCGGCGGCCAGGCGCTCGGCGAACGCCCAAGCATCACCCACTCGGAACCAGAGATAGAACCCACCATCCGGTAAGGAAATATCACACCCGGACCAATCACGGAGCACTTCGGCGAGCCGGGCCAGCCGGCGGCGGTAACGACGGCGCTGCTCATCGACGTGCACGTCATCGTCGAGCGCCGCAACGCCGGCAGCCTGAACTGGTCCGGGCACCATCATCCCGACGTGCTTGCGCACCTCCTGCAGATAGCCGACGATGTCGGCGTCACCGGCGTAGAAGCCGACCCGCACACCGGCCAGGTTCGATCGCTTCGACAGTGAATGGACCGCGATCACATTGTCAGTACCCCCGACGAGGACCGTTCGCGGGGCGCCCGACCACGTGAACTCGGCGTAGCACTCGTCGCTGGCAACGAGTACGTCATGGGCTCGACCCCATTCGGCCACTGCGTCGAGGTCGTCGAGGGCGCCCGTCGGATTGGAGGGCGAGTTGGACCACAGCACCAGCGCCCTCGCCGCGTCATCGGGATCGATGCTGTCGAGATCCAGCGCCCCAGAGGATCGGCACGAGACGGCCACCGGACGGCAGCCGGCCAGCGTGGCGCCCATAGCGTACGTGGGATACGAGATTGCGGGGTAGAGCACCGTGTCACGGTCGGGTCGGCGTAGCCGGAGCCACTGGGGCAGCGTGCCGACGAACTCCTTCGTGCCGATCACGGCCCCGATCTGCGTGGCCGGGACTTCGACTCCGAAGCGCCGGTGCATCCATCGGCTTGCCGAGTTGCGCAGGGATGCGCTGCCGATGCTCGGCGGGTAGCCACGCTCGCTCCCTGAGTGGGACAGGGCTGCCACGACGGCATCGATCGGGGCGTCCACGGGGGTCCCAATCGACAGGTCGATGATGCCTTCGTCGAACCGTTCAGCCAGCGGATGGAGCCGGTCGAGCCGATCGTACGGGTACGGCGGAGGAACGAATCCGCCCGTCACACGACCAAGAACTCCACGAGCCGGCCGACGGACGCCTCCGACAGGCGGGCCTGCACGCGCATCCCGTCGTCGTCCGCCTCGTTCGAGACCACGTCGCCCTCTCGGTGGATCGAGGCCAGCACGTCGCC
>Ga0136630_1000773_pt1 | contig 12722 bp, 12 predicted proteins | sample AntDrymUQ5682106_2_FD_105496 | JGI IMG/M metagenome (GOLD analysis project Ga0136630, IMG submission 105496) | Polar desert sand microbial communities from Dry Valleys, Antarctica - metaG UQ568 (21.06) | ecosystem: Environmental > Terrestrial > Soil > Desert | place: Antarctica: Dry Valley...
CTGACCCCCTGAGCCCTCCCCGGCAAGGACCGCAGCGTGAGCCTGTCGGTCGACCTGCTTCGGCGAAGGTCCTGCGACCGCCAACTGCCGCCGCCGGTCAGCCACATGGCTGCTCTGCTAGCCGTTCGATTCCGACGGGAAAGCTCGACAGGGCAGACTTCGGGGATGCGGTTGGTGACCCCAGCCAACGTCGGGCTCGCCACCTGGTCAGCCCGCTGGGGCCGTGAACACCATCCTTACTTCGGTCACTCGATAGTTCGACCGGTCGAACGCCGCGGCCATCGGAGTGTTGGACACGTCCGTGGTCGCGGTGATGCGGTCGGCGCCATCGGCGGCGTGCATGCGGGTGATCTCACCGAGAATGTCGTCAACGTAGCCTCGACCACGCAGCTCGGGCAGCACCCCGAGATACCCCACGTTGCGGTCGTAGGGCGTCGCGGACGGGATGGCGAAACCGACCCACTCCCCGTCCGTCGTCTCCGCCAGGCGCCACCACCCTCGTTCGCCTGGGCATGACTCGTAGAACCGCAGATCGGCGCGGGCCTGACTGTCGGCGTCCATCACCGCGAGATCTCGTTGCGTGGCGACGTCCCGGCTGCCGACGGCCACCTGCCGGAACACCGCGAGGAACTCTCCGTCGGAGGCGGGACGGAACACCAGGCGCCCCGACGGAGCAGGCACTCCGGATGCGGGCGTCCACTCGTAGCGAAGCCGCTCCACGACGTCGGTCAGCCCGGCTGCCCTGGCCGCGTCATGACGCCACGCAACAGCATCCACGACGGCGGAATCCTCCGCGCGCCCGCCGGCCGGCACGATCAACTGATACTCGGGCTTCGTGTCGAATTCCGTGTGCGCACGCAAAAGGAGCTCGGTCGCCAGCGCAGCGCGATCAGGCACTTCGGGAACCACGTGGAGGCAGTCGAGGGTGAGTGGGCGCTCGCTGTCCTCGCGTCCCCACCACAGGGCGCGCGCGACGATCCGCGAGCCGTCCTGGGCGAACCATGTCCACTCAGGACGAATCCGGCCGGCCGCCGCCTCTGCCCGGACCCGGCAGGCGTCGACGGAGGCGACCGGGTCGGTCACCGTGAAGTCGGCTGGCGCCTGGATCTCGGCAGCTGTCGCGTGGCGAATCCGCACCATGTGCCCTTCAGTGGCCAGTAACGAACGCCGAGAGCGCCCTGAGCAGGACCCCGAAGCTCATGCCTGCCGCGCCCGGGCTGGGACTGGATGCAGAGGTTGCGTGCTCGTCACTTCCGACACGGGCGCCGTTGCCGGTTACGGACATCCTCGAATGGTAAGCGGAGCTGTCCCGAACCGGCCCTACGGGCCGGAGGACTTGCGAGATAGGGCCGTGGCCGCGTCAGCGTCATGCGCCTCAAACCGTTCGCCATCGCGATCTTCGAAGAGGAACGGCGGCAGACCGCCAGGGGTGGGCAAGTCGAACTGAAGCTCTCGGTCCGCCCTCTGAAAATGGCTTGGCGCGGGTCTGGCCTGGCTCGGTGTCGTCGTGGTGACCATGCCCGACGAGGTTTGGCTCTCCGCGGCAGGCGGCGCAGAGCCGGCGAGCATTTGACTCGACGCCATCCTGTCGCAGTGGGCGGTTCAGCCGATCCCAGAGGGTTGCGGCGCCATCTGCAGCACCGGTCGGTCGTGTCGCTTGACGGAGGGGGTCACGCCGCTGTCGCGGCGCGTGGCGGGCCCGTCGCCGCACGGGTCCGGTCGGGCTTGCTTGTAGGGGTGGCCGGGGGGCCGCTGATGTGCTTGCCTTGTGTGGTCTGGGCGGGTTCTACGCGGGGGGTGTGCCATGGGTCAGTCGGTGCCGGTGGTTGTGGATGGTCACGAGTTCTTCGTGGAGGTGGAGGAGGTCGAGTCCCATCGCACACCTCCTGATCAAGGTGTTGCGACGACCGGTTGATTCCGCCCTGGGTGCCTCGGTCGGAGTGGAAGATCAGCCCCGGCCCGGGGCGACGGGCATTCAACGCCATGGTGAGGGCGTCGCAGACCAGCTCGGCGCGCATGTGGTCGGCCATGGCCCAGCCGACCACCCGGCGCGACGCCAGGTCGATGACGGTGGCCAGGTACAGCCATCCCTGCCAAGTCCACACGTAGGTGATGTCGCCCACGTACACGCGGTCGACGTCAACGGTGCCAGGCCCGAACGCCCGCTTGACCAGGTCGACCGCGGCCGCGTCGGGGTCCGAGACCGTGGTCGTGGTCCACCGCCGTCGGCAACGGCCGATCAGACTGTGCTGGCGCATGATCCGCGCGACGCGCTTGCCCGACACCGCCACGCCGTCTCGGTGCAGCGCTCGATGGACCCGAGGCCAGCCGTAGGTGCCGCGAGACGTCTCATGGATCGCGGTGACGCGTTCGGCCAGGGCGTCGTCGGCGCGTTGACGCGCCGACGGCAGGTGGGCCGACCAGTCGTAGTAGGCGGACCGGGAGACCTTCAGCAGCGCGCACGCCTTGGCCACGTTGCGCTGCCGCGCCTGCTCCGCCTCGATGAACGGATACACGTTCACCGGGTCTCCCTGGCGAAGAAAGCCGTCGCTCGCTTGAGGATGTCGCGCTCTTCGCGCAACACCCGGTTCTCCTTGCGCAGCCGCGCCAACTCCTCACGCTCACCGCTGGTCAGCCCGGGGCGGTCACCGGCGTCGATGTCGGCCTGACGCACCCAGGCCCGCACCGCCGTCTCGGTCAGATCCAGATCGCGAGCGACGCTGGCCGGGGTGTTGCCCGGCTGGCCCACGAGGTCGACGACCTCGGCCTTGAACTCTCGCGAGAACGAACGGCGAGGCCGCCTCTGTCGTTGCATGGTCTCCATGATGAACATCCTTGCCGGGGCTAGGCCCCTGATCGTGGATGTCCGTCAAACCGGGTCAGGCCCACTGATCGTGGATGTCCGTCAAACCGGGTCAGGCCCATACCATGTGACCGCCCCCTGCCCGCCCTCAAAGGCACGGCGAACATTGGTAATGCGCCATGCCTCGGCTTGTGGTCGTTGAGCGTTGGCGGCGTAGTGCCACGCTCGGTCAGCAAGCGGTGAGCCAGCAGGCGTGCTCTGCCGGCCACTGCTTTGCCCAGGCGCCGGTGACGGCGAAGTTGAGCCCATCGTCGGCCGACCCAGGAACCCGGATTTCGCGGTAGTCGTCGATGCGGAAGCCGGTCCGGTGGGCGAGCGCGAACCATTGACCGACGGTGGGGACGAATTCGATGCCGCCGGGCTCGTCCACCGCGTCACGCCAGTCGTAGCGGTAGCCGCCGAACCACGGGCGCAGCAGCTGCGTTCCCGACGGGATGCTGCCGTCCAGCGGCGCGGTCAGCACCGCCAGCGGATGCGAGGTCAAAAACGACAGTCTCCCGCCGTCGCGCAGCAGCCTACGCGCCTCAGACAGGAACGCGATGGGCTCGGCCCACAGCACCGCGCCGTACTCGCTGACCGCGACGTCGAAGGCGTCGTCGGGCTCGGGTACGTCCTCGGCGATCCCGTGATGCAGCGTCAACTCGATCCCGTGCTCACCAGCGAGACGCCGGGCGGTCTGCAGCTGGCGCGCGGAGTTGTCGATCCCAACTACGCGTCGCGCGCCTCGGCGTGCCGCCCAGGCGGACACGTAGCCGGTTCCGCAGCCCAGCTCAATGACGTCCTTGCCGGTCAGGTCGTCGGGCAGCAGCGGGATCTGGTCGTCGGGCACACCCCAGGCGCCCCAGGTCGGCTCGTGGGCAGCCCAACGCTGCTTACCGGCGTCTACCCATTGATCCGCCGTAGCGTCCCAGTGCCGCCGGTTCTCCACCGCGTAGTCGGGTAGCTCGCCCACCACGCCCTCCGATCGTGCGCATCACGCACAGCGGTTCGACCGCCCGTGCTAAGGCTGACTCCCGTCCAGGTCACGCGGCCGATCCAACCCGCGATACCACCGAACGCGGATGCTACTCAGACCAGCCCGCCCTTCGCCCACATGCGAAGGCTTGCCAGTCGGCGCATCGTCAAGTACGAACCTGGCGTGCCCGGCTACGACATCGGTGCTGCTGACGCCCGTTAGGTACTGCCGGACCAGCTTCCCTGCATCGACTGGTCGTAGCTCCAGGGGTCGAGCGCGCTCCATGCGCGAGGCGGTTGCTGCCGCGCCGCCCTTCGGGCGGCTTGCCTCGGATGCGCGGCCTGATCCCCTGCCGTCGTGGTGACGGTCGGCGATCACTCTCCGAGGATGACGCGGGCGAGGGAGGCGGCGGCTTGTTCGTCGGCGGCGGGGAGGACGTGCGAGTAGGTGTCCAGAGTGATCCCGACGGAGGCGTGGCCGAGGCGCTGGGAGATGATCTTGACCTCATGCCATCCCTGGGCATGGGCGAGGGCGGCGCTGGCGTAGGTGTGGCGGACGTCGTGTAGACGCACGCGGGGGAGTTGTGCTGCGGCGAGGTGCTGTTGGAACCACTTCGAGACGCGCTCGGGGTGGATGACGGTCCCGTCGGGCCAGCAGAATACCCGGCCGGCACGCGACTCTCCGCGCCAGTCGACGTGCGCGTCGAGCCAGCCGGCGCCCATGAACAGTCGCTCCTCGGCTTGGCGCGCGCGGTGCGCTCGCAGCGCCTCCATTGTTGTCGGATCCAGTGCCATGGTGCGCTGGCCCGCGCGCGACTTTGCGCGGCGCTTCCAGGTCGGCTTGCCGTCGACGACGCCGAGTGTCCAGTCCACCGTGACGGTGCCGCCTTCGAAGTCGATGTCGTCCCAAACCAGACCGAGCACCTCGCCGCGACGCATCCCCGTGGTGGCGAACAGCAGCCACAGCGCGTACATCCGGTCGTCCTCGACGTGACGCAGGAACGCGCGCAGTTCCTGCGGTGACCACCACTTCGTCGCCGGCCGCGATGACCTTGGCGGTGCCACCAGGTCGGCGATATTGCGCTGCACCAGACCTGCCCGGACGGCGTCGTTTAGCGCCTTGTGCAGGATGCCGTGGACGTTGACGACAGTCTTGGCGGACAGCCCCTGCTTCCTACGGCCACCGTTGCGCTCCAGTTCGTCATAGAGCCGGTCGAGGTCGGAGCTGCTGAGCTTCTGCAGCTGCACGCCGCCGATGTAAGGGATCGCGTACTTGCCGAGGTCGGCGCGGTAGGACGCCCACGCCCCGATGCCGAGCTTGCCGCGGTGGCCGCGTTCCACCTCGCCGGGCTCGGGCATGCGCGCCGGCAGCCACTGCTCCATGAGGTACTGCCCTACGGTCATGCGCGAGGTGTCGACCGCCGTGCCGGCCTGCTGTTCCCGCAGCAGGTGAGTGCGCGCCTCTGCTGCCTCTCGCATTGTCCGGTACCCGGAGTGCCACACCTTCTTGCGCTTGCCCGTCTCGGGATGGCGGCCCTGGTCGATCACCACAGCCCACGTCGAGCCCCGCTTGTAGACCCCTGGCGGTCGCTGCGGCATGGGGATCGCCTCCCTCGTTCGGACCTATCCGGCGTTCTGAGGGTAGCAAATGGGTAGCAAATGGTTCGCCGGGTAGCTGTTGACGGGTGTGGACAACCATGTAACGAAGCGGCGTTTTCGCTGCTCACAGCACTGTGCGCGAGGCGGGAGTTGAACCCGCACACCCGTGAGGGCACCAGGACCTAAACCTGGCGTGTCTGCCGTTCCACCACTCGCGCGGAGTGGCTGGAGGATAAGCGTCCTTGCGACGAATGCGGACGAAGTTCTTGTCGGCTTGGAACTAGTGCAATGCAACGCCCATGCCCGCAAGGCGATCACCGCCGCCGGCGCCAAGCTGGTGACCGAGAACGCCGCGGTTGGTGTCGCCACCGTCAAGGCCGGGCCAGATTTCCTGAGCCAGGTGGCCAAGCAACCCGCGCTGGGCGGCGCGGCGCGCAGCCGGCCGATCGCCAAGGTCCCTGGGGCACCAGCGCCCAAGGATGACGGCATCGAGCGGTACGGCAACACCGCCAAGGTCAAGGCTGCGCCGACGAAGGCGCAGCCACGCCGGGCCCCGACGCGCCGGGAGCGGTACGGGGGTCCCCAGCCAGGCAACGACCCACTCTTCGACCGCCAGTGGGACATGGCGGCCATCGGTGCCGCCTCGTGGGGTTCCTATGCCAAGCAGGGTGGTGCTCGCCGTGTGATCGTGTCGATCATCGACAGCGGCATCGACGGCTCGCACCCCGACCTCGCTCCCAACTTCAACGCCCGACTCAGCCGCAACTTCACCCGTGACATCCCGCTGATCGACGGCCCCTGCGAGTACGAGAACTGCAAGGACCCCGCCAACGTCGACCACAGCGGCCACGGCACTCACGTGGCCGGCACGGTCGGCGCCAAGCTCAACGGCATTGGTCTGGCCGGCGTCGCGCCGAACGTCATGCTGGTCAACGCCCGCGCCGGCCAGGACGGGGGCCATCTGTTCCTGCAGCCGGTCGTCGATGCCATCGTCTACTCCGCCGACATCGGCGCGGACGTGGCGAACATGAGCTTCTACATCGACCCCTGGCTCTACAACTGCAGGGACAACCCAGCCGACTCGCCTGAGGCGCAGATGGAGCAGCGCACCATCATCAAGGCGACCCAGCGCGCTGTCGGACTACGCGCGCAGTCGCGGCGTGACGCTGGTCGCCTCGATGGGCAACGGCTTCACCGACGTGGGCAATCCCGAGTTCGACGACTCGAGCCCGGACTACCCCCCGGGTGCGGCGTACCCACGCGAGGTGGACAACTCCTGCTTGCGACTGCCCAGCGAGGCCGACGGTGTCATCGCCGTGATGGCCCTCGGGCCTAGCGGCCGCAAGTCCTACTACTTCGACTACGGCATCGAGCAGGCCGACGTGTCGGCCCCCGGCAGTGACGCCTACGACCCTGGCTGGTTCACCGACGAGCTCAGCGAGCCCCGCCGTCGGGTCCTGTCGACGTACCCGGAATACGTGCTGCGTGCCAACGGTCTGCTCAACCCCGACGGCACGCCGAACGACACGTTGACCGTCCTCAAGGACGGCGCCTACTACCGGTACCTGCAGGGCACCTCGATGTCCTCGCCGCACGCGGCCGGAGTGGCAGCCCTCATCGTCAGCGAGTACGGCCACACCGACCACCGGCGCAAGGGACGCAAGCACTTCGGCGGCCTGACGCTGCACCCACGGCGAACCGAGCGGATCCTGCTGCGCACCGCAACCGAGCATGCCTGCCCGCGTCCGCGGTTGCAGATCTATCCCGAGCTGCCGATTGAGGACACGTCGCCCTACAACGCCCGCTGCGAGGGCAGCCGCAGCCACAACGGGTTCTACGGGCACGGCGTCGTGAACGCACTCGATGCCGTGACCAGGGGTCACGGTCGGCGTTGACCTGACCTGCGGCACCGAGAAGCCGGCGTTGCGCCGGCTTCTCGGTTTCTGGATCGACGCGCCGCGAACGGGTCAGGACCCGCTGTGGCGAACGACGCTGCGGGTGATCGTCCGCTTGGTCCATTCGAGCCCGTGCCAACCCCGGCTCACGAAGCTGGTCAGCAGCACGATGTTGAGTCCACCCCAGTACACCGAGCCTGCAAGCAGGCTGACGCTGGGTAGCGTTCCGTGCCGCACCGCGTAGATCATTACGCCGATCACGGTCAGCAGCAGCGAGGTCTGGGGTAGCGTGTGCCGCCAGTGCCAGCGCAGATCGTCTTCTTTGCGCGTGACCTTGTAGACGGGCTTGCGGTTGGGGCCCCCGAGTAGCGCCTGCACGCAAGCCTTCATGCAGATCGGCGCCATGCCCGTCCACATGATCCGCACCTGCCACAGTGCGCGGATGGGACGGCGCTGCCGCTGGCGCCGGTCGTTGTAGGGATGGTTGACCATCATCAGCCAGACCTCGGTCGCCAGGACCAGCGGCAGCATGCGGCTGACGTAGCCGAGATCCGTGCCTTGCAGTGGCGTCCACCCGAGCAGAGAGAAGATCACGCTAGGGATGTAGACCAGGACGGTGAAGGCGTTGAGGTAGAACAGCAGCATCTCGCTGAAGTGCGCTCGCTGGCGCCACCCGAGGCCGCTCAGATCACCCCAGGTCATCAGCCGCACGGTGTCGATCGCCCATGTGCCGCGCTGCTTGTAGACGTTGGGAACGTCCTCGGGGGAGTGCTGGCCTAGGGCGCCGACGATGGGGAGGTACAGACCCCGCCAGCCGCGGCGCAGCGCCTCGACGCCTGACTGCAGGTCCTCCACGAGGTTCCAGGTCGGAAAGTTGCCGATATCACGCAGGGCTTCGCGCCGCCAGACGACGCCCGAGCCGCACGGGAAGACGGCGTTGGCGGCGTTACGGGCCAGCATCTGGCCGCGGTAGAACATCGACTCGCGGTTGTTGAACGGGTCGCCGGCGCTGACCTGGGCTTCCTTGATCGTCTGCACGTAGGCCATCCGCGCGTCCGCCTCCAACTGACCGACCACCTGGCGCAAGAAGCCGCCGGAGCCGAGCTCGTCGTCAGCGTCACGCGTCTCCACGTACAGGATCTGGGGATGCTCGGCATCCAGCATGGCCAGCGCCGAGTTGAGATTGCCGGCCTTCGCCGCGCCGTCGCGGCCCGGGGCGAACCGCGCTGGAGGCGAGTGGTAGCCGACGGTGGTCCCAGCCAGCGCCGCCTCCAGCTCGGGGTCGTGACCGTCGTCGGAGACCACGACGATCATGCGGTCGGCGGGCCAATCCTGCTCGAACACCGAGGTGACTGTTCGCAAGACCATGGCCACGGACTCCCCGCAGGTCGGGATGATGATCCCGATCAGCGGCTCGGCACCGACGGGAAGGGGACGTCGCTGCGGCACGTACCGGTTCCAGGCGTTGACGATGGTGAGCAGCCCGTAGGCGATCGAGAACGGAAAGGTGGGGCTGGAGATGCAGTTCTCAATGCGTGTGTTCGGGCGCCTGGCGCTCGTCCTGTCATTGATCGGTTCGTTGACCCTGGGCGGCGCGGCCGTCAGTTCGGCCAAACCGCACGCCAGAACCCTCAAGGTGACAGCCTTCGACTATGGCTACGGGGGACTGCCGCGGACCGTGAAGGCCGGCACCTATGGCCTCAACTTCAAGAACGTCGGGCGCGAGCCCCATGAGCTGGTCACCGTCGGGCTGCTTGACAAGGACATCAGCGAGGCCAAAATCCTTGCGGCGCTCGATGCGGGCAGCGACGGCAGCGGCATCGTGGACTTCAGCAAGTTCGCCGGCTTCGCCTTCGCCGAGCCGCGCGGGCCGGCGCAGACCAGCGGCGACTTCACCTTCGCACCGGGGACGAAGTACCTCTACCTGTGCTTCATCCCTAACGCGAACGGGGTGCCCCACTACAAGCTCAAGCCCGGCATGCTCGGGTTCATCACCGCTCGCTAGCGCGAGGCGCGCGGCGACCGGTCAGCGGTGGCGGGCGGCGAGTTCGCCCGCCTGCTGGATGCGCGGCAGGTTCTGCTCGGCCGGCGTCGGCGGCAGCACGAACAGGCAGCGGTCGACTCCCGCCTCGCGTAACTGCTCCAAGAACCGGTCGTTCCGTTTGGCGCCGTAGTACGTCACCGACAGGCGAGACCTACCGGTCTGCTCGGCGCGGCGCCGTAGCTCGGTGATACGTGGCGCGAGCGAGTCCACGTCTCGGGTGTTGGGCAGCCAACCGTCGCCGAACTCGAGGACCCGGTCGAGGGTGGCGGGCGCGTCACCGCCGAGCAACACCGGAGGGTACGGCTGCTGCACCGGTTTCGGCCATTGCCAGATCGGGTCGAAGTCGACGTGGTCGCCGTGGAACGACGCCTCCTCCTGGGTCCAGATCGCCTGCATCGCCAGGACGCGTTCGCGCAGCAGCGCGAAGCGGGTGGCCGGATCGGTGCCGTGGTTGCGCATCTCCTCGCGGTTCCAGCCACCACCGACGCCGAACACGAAGCGCCCACCGGACAGCCGGTCCAGCGACGCGACCTGCTTGGCCAGGACGATGGGGTCGTGCTCGACGACGAGGCACACGGCCGTGCCAACCTTCAGCCGCTCAGTGGTGGCCGCGATCGTCGACAGCGCCACGAAGGGGTCGAAGGTGCGTGCGTACTCACGGGGCAGCTCAGGGCCACCAGCCCATGGCGTGGTGCGCGCAACGGGAATGTGGGTGTGCTCGGTGACGAACAGCGACTCGAGGCCCGCTTCCTCAGTGGCTCTGCCGATCGCCAGAGGCCCCGCCGTCTCGTCGGTGAGAAACAGCACTAACTTGAACTCCATGTCGCCTCCTGCGGTTGCAACCACCCTCCGACACCTCACGCTCCCCTGCGCGAGCGCAGGATAGGGCTGCCTCGGCGCAGACTCGGCGACGGAGCGTCCCTAGTGAAGCCATCTGGTGGGTAGGAACGTGCCGTGCAGGTCGACCAGGGGAGCGGACATGAGTGATGGCAGCGCGCTGGCACACGACGAGGACGAGGCGGTTGACGCCGCCGCACCGCAGCGAAAGCGGGTCAAGAAGGCGCGTTACGAGCAGGAGCTCGCTGGCATGCAGCTGGAGCTGGTCAAGCTGCAGGAGTGGATCAAGGCGGAGGGCCTGCGGGTCGTGGCCCTGTTCGAGGGTCGTGACGCCGCCGGCAAGGGCGGCGCCATCAAGCGGATCACCGAGAGCCTCAACCCGCGCATCTGCAGGGTGGTCGCCCTCGGCACGCCTACGGAGCGCGAGAAGAGCCAGTGGTACTTCCAGCGCTATGTCGCTGAGCTGCCGGCGGCGGGGGAGATGGTGCTGTTCGACCGCTCCTGGTACAACCGCGCTGGCGTCGAGCGGGTGATGGGCTTCGCCACCGATGCCGAGTACACCGAGTTCCTGCGGGCTTGCCCCGAGTTCGAGCGGATGCTCGTTCGCTCCGGCATCACGCTGCTCAAGTACTGGTTCTCCGTCAGCGACGCCGAGCAGGAGCGCCGCTTCGCCGAGCGCATCGCTGATCCCACCAAGCGCTGGAAGCTCAGCCCGATGGACGTGGAGTCGCGGGCCCGTTGGATCGAGTACTCCAAGGCCAAGGACGCCATGTTCGCGGCCACCGATATCCCCGAGGCGCCCTGGTACGTCGTCGAGGCCGACGACAAGCGCCGCGCGCGCCTCAACTGCATCGCCCACCTGCTGTCGCAAGTTCCCTACCGGGACCTGACGCCCGCCGCGATCGAGCTGCCGCCGCGCCAGGAGGGCGACTACCAACGGCCGCCGAGGACCGAGCAGACCTACGTGCCCGACGTCGTCTAGCACGGCCACCGCGGCGGTCGCGGCACGTGCACCGTGACTGTCCCACCCCCATGGGACGCCAAGGCCGCCTACCAACGCCAGAATGGCGCGGGAAACTGGGGTGGGTCGCCGGAGGATCGAACTCCGAACCTTGGGCTTAAGAGGCCCCTGCTCTGCCAGTTGAGCTAGCGACCCGCGCGGTCGGGAGTGTAACGACGGCTTGCAGCACCTGCATTCCAGGCGGGAGGAAAGGAGGGTGACCGACGGGTTTCGAACCCGCGACCTCCGCGACCACAACGCGGCGCTCTAGCCAACTGAGCTACGGCCACCATGAGCACCGCCAGGCGGTGCAGCCGGAAGGGTACACGCGCGCCCGGGAGGACTCGAACCCCCGACAAAGCGGGTAGAAACCGCCTGCTCTAATCCACTGAGCTACGGGCGCCGGCGTGGAACGTCAGGCGAGGCTACCAGCGCCCGTGGCGTCACTCGGCCGGGGGCGGGTTGTCTTCGACGATCTGCGGAACGGCGGTGAACAGGTTCTCGGCGGTGGGGTCGACGGCGATCCGCACCCAGTGCACGTCGGGGGTGCCGAAGGTCTCGACGCGCGTGAGGTTGGGCACGTCGCGCAGGGGAGTATCGACCCGGAAGTTGTGGGTGTCGCCGTGCAGCAGGAGCACCGGCTTGCCAAAGTCCAGCACGTGGCGTCGCAAGGCGCTGACGAACTCGTCGTAGGCGGGTCGCTGGTCGGCTGGCTGCTCGAAGCGGGGATTGGCCTGGATCGCCAGCACCACACCCGCGCTCTCGCGTCGCTCGGCGGCCGCGAAGGTCCCGTCCAACCAGCGGAGGTTGGCGTCCATGCGCGCCCGGTGCTCTTCGGGATCGCGGTACAGGTTATTGTTCGAGCCGGGGATGTTGAGGGTGGCGAAGTTGATGCCGCCGAGGAAGCGGTGCGCGTTCTCGGGATACCCGTGATGCTGTCGCCGGACCCTGATCGGGGTCTCGCCAAGGGTCATCGGCGTCGAGAAGAACAGCTGTCGCAGCGTCGCCAGCTGCTCCGCAGGATCGCCGCCGGTGCGGTGGCAGTCGACCCATTCGTTGTCGCCAGGCGTGTAGAGCACGGGATGCACGATCCGGTTGAGTCGCTCTCGCTCGGCCAGCAGCACCTCCTCGCTGCACGGTGTCGAGCCGCCCTTGATGTCTCCAACGTGGACGACCAGGGCGAGGTCTTCGGCGTTGACGTCGGCCAGCAGCGGCTCCATGCGACGGGCATCCTCGGGCGATGACGGAAAGTCGCCCATCAAGCCGACCGAGAAGGGCTGCTCGACCGCAGCATCGGCGCCGGGCTCGGTGGCAGCCGCGGCGCCAGCCGGTTGCGGCGTCCCAGCCGGCGGGGCAGCCGTCCAGGCCAGCGCTGCCATAAGGCCTGCGGCCAGGAGCGTGCGTGAGATCGCTGGAGTCATAGGCATGCGGACCACACTCGTGCATGCTTCACCACCGCGGTCGGCGAATCGAACCGAGGGTGATCGCCTCAAGCGCACAGGCGGTTGGCGAGGTCCGTGGCGGCGGCGA
>Ga0136630_1000776_pt1 | contig 12707 bp, 13 predicted proteins | sample AntDrymUQ5682106_2_FD_105496 | JGI IMG/M metagenome (GOLD analysis project Ga0136630, IMG submission 105496) | Polar desert sand microbial communities from Dry Valleys, Antarctica - metaG UQ568 (21.06) | ecosystem: Environmental > Terrestrial > Soil > Desert | place: Antarctica: Dry Valley...
CGCGTCGGCGAGCGCCTCATGCGTGCGGAAGCCTCCGGTGCCGACGATCAGTCGCGTGCCGAACGTGCGCCCGGCGATTGTGAGCTCGGTCCCCTTCATTCCTTTCAACCCCCCTGGACGGCGTGGAGTACCTCGACGTTCTGCCCTTCGCGAAGCTCGGTCGAGACCCACGCCCCACGCGGCACCACCTCGCCGTCAACCGCGACGGCCACCCCGCGCCGGGTCTCGGAGGCGCCCGACGCGAGCACGGCGTCGTCCACCGTAGCTCCGTCCGCCAGCACCCGCTCGCCGCCGTTCAGCATCACCCTCATCCCGCCGTCCTCCCGGCGAGCCGGCGCGCCTCGAAGCGCTCGGGCGCGAAGGCGGGCGGGGCGTCGGCGTCCTCGCCGGCGAGCAGCGCGGCGACCACCCGCGCCGTGAGCGGCGCCAGCAGGATGCCGTTGCGGTGATGGCCGGTGGCCCAGATCAGGCCCTCGACGGCGCCGCGACCGACTACGGGCGAGTTGTCCGGCGTCCCGGGGCGCAGACCGGCGCGCGCTTCCACCCACTCGAGCTCCCCGACGTCGGGGAGCACCTCCCAGGCGGCTTCGAGCAGCCGGTAGACCCCTTCGCCGGTAACGCGGGTGTCGAAGCCGCGCTCCTCGACGGTCGCCCCGATCACCACCCGCCCGTCGTCGCGACAGACCACGTAGCAGCGCGGCGTCCGGATCAGGCGCTCGGCGAGCGGCCGGCCGGCGGGACCACGCAGGGTCAGGATTTGGCCCTTCACCGGGCGCACCGGCGGGGGCGCGCCGAGCCCCGAAGGGCTGAGCTCGCCGCTCCACGAGCCGGCCGCCACGATCACGTGTCCTGCCGCGATCGCGCCGGCGGCCGTGCGCACGCCGGTGACACGCCCGCCGCCGACCTCGAGCGACCGGACCGCGAGCGGCGCGGCGACCTCGCCACCCGCGCGGCGAAGGGCGACGCCGAGCGCCCGCACGAGCGCGCTCGGGTCCACGTGGTGGTCCTCGCGAGCGAGCACGCCGCCCGCGACGCGCGGCGAGAGCCCGGGCTCGAGCCGGCGGCACTCGCGCCCCGAGAGCCACTCGACGTCGAGGTCGAGCGAGCGCTGGAACGCGTGCAGGCGGCGCAGCTCCTCGGCGTCGTCGCGGTCGGCTGCAAGCACGAGCGCGCCGCTCTCCCTGTACCCGGTATCGAGTCCCGAGCGACTCGCAAGCTCGCGGTCGAACGCCGGCCACTGCGCGGCCGAATCGAGGTTCGCGCGCAACAGCCCCTGCTCGCCCCAGTCGGCCTCGGTCACCGGAGCGAGCATTCCTGCGGCGACGCCCGAGGCTCCCGCGCCCGGCGACTCGCGGTCGAGCACGAGCACCGACACGCCGCGCTGGGCGGCTCGCCAGGCGCATGCGAGCCCGATCACCCCCGCCCCGACGACCACGGCGTCGTAGCTGCCACCTGTAGGTCCTGCGCCCACCGCTCTCCCTCTCTACTGGGCGGGTCGCTCGCAGGCAGTCCCTACGCCGGCATTACCCGGGTCAGGTTCACGGTCGGCGACCCAGCCGCCCTCTCAGCCCGGTGCCCGAGCTCCCGTACGGGGTCAATCGTATCGGCGCTTAGCCGGCCGAGCCGCTGCCCGGCGGACGGCGGTCTCCTAGCGGTAGCGGTCGCGCGGCGCGGGCGGCGGGTCGAGATCCTCCTCGACCACCCGCTGGCGGCGATAGCCGCGGTCTCGGTCCGACCAGACAGCGGTGTACAACAGCGAGATCACGAGGCCGAGGATGCCGATCACCAGCAGGATCGTGCCGACGGTCTCCAATCTGATCCCGGAGACGCTGGCGGTGACCGCGTACTTGAGGATCGCTCCGACGGCGATCAGGACGATTGACGTGCCTACACCCACTGGAGGCTCCTTTTTGGATGGCGGTGATCTTCGAGGATATCCCGGCCAGGCGACGGGCTCCGGAGACGTCCGGGCGCCGCGGACCGCAACCTGCGCATACATCGACGGTTGAACTTCCCTGCTTGAGATGGTTTTCCCTGATAGCCAGCCTGACGGGCTGCGGCGTGGCGCTCTCCGGCACTGCCCCGGCGCACGCGAGCCCGACCCAGATCGCCCTGTTCCAGGACGATCGCCAGCTCGTGGCGGCGGGCGACCTGGTCCGTGAGCGGCGCTTGGACGAGATCGAGGCGCTCGGCGCCGACGCCGTCAAGCTGCAGCTGCTGTGGGCGGCGGTCGCGCCCCCCGGCCGCACGAGGCCGCGCGGCTTCGACGCCGGCGACCACCTCGCATACCCGGCCGAGCGCTGGCAGCGCTACGACGCGCTGATCCGGTCGCTCGCCGCCCGCGGCCTGCGGCCGCTCGTCGCGCTTTCGCCGCCCGCGCCCGGCTGGGCGACCGCCCGCGCCGGAGATCCACAGGGCGTCGAGCGACCGGACCCGCGCGAGTTCGGGCGCTTCGTCCGCGCCGCGGGCACGCGCTACGACGGCAGCCACTCGGACGCCGCCGGCGTGCCGCTGCCGCGGGTCGACTTCTGGTCGATCTGGAACGAGCCCAACCACCCGCAGTTCCTGCTGCCGCTCGGCTCGCGCGGCGGAGTGCCGCTCGCCCCGCACGCATACCGCGGCCTCGTCACGGCGGCGGTCGGCTCGCTGCGCGCCACGGGGCACGGGCCCGACACGATCCTGTTCGGCGAGATCCTTCCGATCGGGCGCGGCGCGATCGGCCCGCGCTACACGATCAAGCCGCTCGTCTTCCTGCGCGAGCTCTTCTGCCTCGACGCCCGCTCCCGCCCCTTCCGCGGCGCCGCGGCGCGCGCTCGCGGCTGTCAGCGCTTCCGGCGCGTGTCAGGCGTCAGCGGGCTCGCCTACCACCCCTACACGCGGCCCGAGGGACCGCGTGCGGCGGAGCCGACGCAGGACGACGCGACGATCCGCTCACTCGACCGCGTTGCGCGCACGCTCGACCGCGCCGCGGCGCTCGGGCGCCTCGATCGTCGCGGCCTGCCGATCTACAACACGGAGTTCGGCTACCAGAGCCGGCCCCCGGATCCTTTTCAGACCCGCGTCGGCCGCATCCCCGCGTTCCTCAACGAAGCCGAGTGGATCTCCTACCGCAACCGGCGCGTCGCGAGTTGGTCCCAGTACGGCCTGCTCGACGATCCACTGCTGGCGCAGGCGCGCGGCGCCGAGCGCTTCGGGCTCTTCCAGGCGGGGCTGCGCTACGGCGACGGCCGCGAGAAGCGCGGCGTCTACGACGCCTACCGGCTGCCGATCTTCGCTCGCCTGCGCGGCACGCGCGAGATCGAGATCTGGGGCGCCGCTCGACCCGGAGGCTCGGGCGACCTGTGGATCGAGCAGCGGCGCGCCGGCGGACGCTTCCTCGAGGCCCCGGGCGGGCGCGTGAGCGCGCGCAACGGGCAGGGCTACTTCCGCCGCCGGCTGCGCCTTGGCCAGGCCGCCACGCGCTCTTTCCGCCTGCGCTACTCGGACGCCGGCAAGACCTCCTACAGCCGCACCGCCACGCCGGTCGCCGAGGGTGGCTCGTGAGGCACGCGCTGCTTTGCTTCACGCTCGCCGCGCTCGCGCTGCCGGCGCCCGCCGCCGCCTCGCCCTTCCAGCGCTCGATCCTCCAGGACGACGCCCAGCTGCTCAGCCGTGGCGCCGACGTGCGCGAGCGCACGCTCGACGAGCTGAAGGGCCTCGGCGTCGACGTCGTGAAGATGACCATCTCCTGGCGCGAGCTCGCGCCGCGCGGGCGTCGCAAGCCGAGCGGACTGAACGCGGAGGACCCGGCGGCCTACGCAGGCTGGGAGCGCTACGACGCGGCGATCGCCTCGGCCAGGCGCCGCCAGCTCGAGGTGCTGCTTCAGGTGACCGGGCCGGCGCCCGACTGGGCCTCGGTCGGGCGCTCCGAGCCCGCCGGCGCGAGCCGGCCGGACGCGGCCGAGTTCGGCCGCTTCGCCCGCGCCGTCGGCACGCGCTACTCCGGGAGCTATCAGGGCCTGCCGCGCGTCGCGAGCTGGTCGATCTGGAACGAGCCGAACCTGCCCCGCTTCCTGCTCCCCCAGCGCTCCTCGGATCGTCGTCGCACGCCGCTCTCGCCGGCTATCTACCGGCGCCTCTACCTCGCGGCCCACGCCGGCCTGTCGGCGAGCGGTCACGAGCGCGACACGATCCTGTTCGGCGAGCTGCTGCCGGTCGGGCGGTCGTCCACCGGCGTGCGCTCGAGCCTGCGCCCGCTCGAGTTCCTGCGCGAGATGCTCTGCCTCGACCGCCGCTACCGACCGTTGCGCGGGCGGGCGGCGCGCGCGCGCGGCTGCCAGGGCTTCCGCTCGCTGCCCTCCTCCGGGCTCGCCTACCACCCCTACGCGACCGGCGGACGGGCTCCCACCACGCGGCCCCCGCACCCCGACGACGCGACGATCGGCCAGCTCAGCCGCGTCGTGCGCGCGCTCGACCGGCTCGGCCGGCGCGGTCGGATAGCACGCGGGCTGACGCTCTACCTCACCGAGTTCGGATTCCAGACCGACCCGCCCGACCGGCTGCAGACGCCGATCCGCCGGGTGGACGACTTCCTCGCCGAGAGCGAGTACCTCGCCTACCGCAACCCGCGCGTGGGCTCGTGGTCGCAGTACCCGCTGATCGACGATGCCGCCAACGGCACGGGCCTCGCGCGCTTCTCCGGGTTCCAGTCGGGGCTGCGCTTCGCGAACGGCCAGGCCAAGCCCGACATCTACCAGGGCTACCGCCTGCCGCTTCACGTCCGCCGCATATCGAGCTCGCGCATCGAGGTCTTCGGGGGCGCCCGCAACGCCGACGGTGGCGGCGGCGCCGCCGTCGTCGAATCGCGGCTGGGTCGCGCGCCCTTCACCCCGGTCGCGAACGGCGCGGTCCGGCTCGGTCCGCGCGGATACTTCCGCGCCTTCTTCTCGGTGCCCGACGCCGCCAGGCGCGAGTTCCGGATCAGCTCGGCCGGCGTCTCGAGCCCGGTGGTGCGCGCGCGGCGGCCCTAGGGCGTGCCTAGGATTCGCTCGTGCCCGTCACAGGCGACCAGCGGCGTGAGCGTCTTCAGCGGGCGCGGCTCTACCTCGTGATCGAGGCGAGCCCCACAAGCGGCGCGCTCGAGGACGTGCTCGGTTCCGCGCTCGCCGGCGGCGTGGACGCCGTGCAGCTGCGCGACAAGCACGCGAGCGACGACCAGATCGTGCGCGCGGCCGCCGCCTTCAGGTCGCTGTGCGACCGCCACGGAGCTCTCTTCATCGTCAACGACCGCGCCGAGCTCGCGCTCGCATGCGACGCCGACGGCGTGCACGTGGGCCAGGACGACGCGCCGGTGGCCGAGGTGCGACGGATGATCGGCGACGACCTGCTGATCGGCCTGTCGACCCACTCGCCCGACCAGATCGCGCGCGCCAACGAGTCGAGCGCCGACTACATCGGCGTCGGGCCCGTCTACGAGACCGCCACCAAGCCGGGACTTGAGGCCGTCGGCGAGGCGCTCGTGCGATACGCGAGCGCGAACGCCGCGCGGCCGTTCTTCGCCATCGGGGGGATCGACGAGGCCAACGCAGCCCGGGTCGTGGCCGCTGGGGCGCGGCGGATCGCGGTCGTGCGCGCGATCCGCGACTCAGGCGACCCACGCGCAGCCGCGGCCGGGCTGCGGGCGAGCCTCGGCGAGGCCGCCTCGGGCGATGGCACCGGGCGCCAGCGCACGCGCTCAGAGGCCAAGGACGCCGCCGTACGCGAGCGACTCGAGCCGCTCGGCGAGGGCGAGCGCCCGCGCGCGGTGACCGTGGCCGCGACGGTGGCGGCGGCCGTGGCGCTCGTCAACGTGGTCGCCTACGCACTCGGCTTCGAGCTCGGAGGCGCCCGCCCCGCGCCGGTGAGCGTGGCCGCGCCGGCGTTGCTCATGGGGCTCGCCGCATGGGGCCTGTGGCGGGTGCGCTATTGGGCCGTGCTGACGATGCAGGTGCTGCTCTGCCTGGTGATCGTGATCTTCTCGCTGGCGGCCTTCAACGCGGCCGACGCGGGCAGCCTGTTGACGGCGGCCGCCGTGGTGGTGGCGGCGGGCGCGCTCTTCTGGTCGTTGGTCAAGGCGATGGCCCGCATCCAGATGCCGGCCGGCCGATGACCGCCGCCGCCGAGCCGTTCTCCTACCTCCAGCGAGTGAGCTTCAGCGACATCGACGCGCTCAAGCACATGAACAACGTCGAGTTCCTGCGCTTCTACGAGAACGCGCGCATCGCCTACTTCCGCCAGATCGTGCCCGACTACGAGCCCGTGCACGGCGGGCGGATCGGGGTGATCTTCGCCGAATGCCAGATCGCCTATCGCTCTCCGGCCCACTTCGAGGAGGAGGTCCGCACCACGATCCTCCCCAGCGAGCTCAAGCGCTCGAGCGTCCGGCTCGGGTTCGAGATGCGCTGCGAGGCCGACGGGCGCCTGCTGGCCGAGGGCCACGGCGTGATCGTCGGCTACGACTACGCGAGCGGCAGGGCCGCGCCGTTCGCCGACGACGTGCGCGAGCGTTTGGGCGCCACGGTGATCGGATAGGGTCGAAGAGCAATGGCCGAGTCCCAATACGACTGCATCGTGATCGGCTCGGGCCCCGGCGGCTATGTGGCCGCCATCCGCGCCGCCCAGCTCGGGATGAAGACCGCGGTCGTCGAGAAGGATCGAGTCGGGGGCCGCTGCCTCAACTACGCGTGCATCCCCGCCAAGGCGGTGCTGCGGGTGGCCGACATCGTCGAGGAGGTGCGCCACGCGAAGGACTTCGGGGTGAGCGTCAACGGCGGTCCCGAGATCGACTTCAAGGGCGTGGCGAGCCACCGCGACAAGGTCGTCAAGACGCTCACCGGCGGCGTCTCCAACCTGATGAAGAAGAACAAGATCGATGTCCTGACGGGAGAGGGCTCGCTTACCAAGGACGGCAACGTGACCGTCGACGGCGGCGACGAGATCGGGGCGAAGACCGTGATCATCGCCACCGGGTCGGTGTCGAAGCCGCTGTTCGGGCTTGAGTTCGGCGATCGGGTGCTCTCGACCGAGACGGGCTGGGCGCTCGGCAAGCTGCCCGGCCGCCTGGCCGTTGTCGGCGGCGGGGCCTCCGGCACCGAGGTCGCATCGGCGTTCGGTCGCCTCGGCACGGAGGTCTTCCTGTTCGAGGCGCTGCCGCAGATACTCCCGCTCGAGGACGAGGAGATCGCCAAGGTCGCAGCGCGCGAGATCGCGAAGCAGAACGTGAAGATCGTGACCGGCGCCGAGATCGAGTCCGTCGACGCCAAGAAGGACGGCGTCACGATCAAGTACCAGGACGGCTCGGAGAAGTTCGACTACATCTGCATCGCCGCCGGCCGCGCCGCCGACGTCGAGGCGCTAGGCCTCGACGAGGCCGGCATCGAGATGGACGACTCGGGCCACATCAAGGTCGACGAGCTCCTGCGCACCACCAAGGAGGGCGTCTACGCGATCGGGGACATCGTGCCCGGCCCGGCACTCGCCCACAAGGCCTCCGACGAGGGCGTTGTCGCGATCGAGCACGCCGCAGGCGTCGACCCGCATCCGCTCGAGTACGACTACATCCCTGGGGCGACCTTCTGCTCGCCGCAGGTGGCGAGCTTCGGGTTCACCGAGAAGCAGGCGCGCGACGCGGGCTACGACGTCGTGGTCGGCAAGGTGCCCGTGGGCGCCGCCGGCGCGGCCACCGTCTACGGCGATCGCTCGGGCATGGTCAAGATCATCGGCGACAAGAAGTACGGCGAGCTGATCGGCGGGCACATCGTGTCGGCCAAGGCCGCCGACCTGATCGAGGAGCTCGTGATGGCGCGTCACCTCGAGGGTGGCTTCCACGAGGTGGCGCACACGGTGCACCCTCACCCGGCGTTCGCGGAGGCCGTGATGGAGGCCGCGCGCGCGGCCGACGGCTGGCTCATCCACGGCTGACGACGCCGACTTCGCGCCAGGAGACCGGCCGGTCGTCTTCTACTACGACCTCGCGTCGCCCTACGCGTGGCTCGCGGCCGAGCGCGTGAGCCACGTGCTGGCTGTGCCAGCGATCTGGCAGCCCGTGCTCGCGAGCGAGTTGCCAGAGAGCCCGGGCGCGCGGGCTCTCGAGCCCGAGGAGCGCGAGCTGGTCGAGCGCCGCGCCGCGGCGCTCGGGCTGCAGACCGTGCGCTGGCCCCCCGCGGGGTCACTCGACTCGCGCGTCGCGATGCTCGCCGCTACCTTCGCCCAGCAGGCCGGCCGCGTGGTCGCGTTCTCGCTCGCGGCCTTCCGCCAGGCCTTTGCCGCCGGGCGCGACCTGAGCGTGCCCGACAACGTTCTGATCGCAGCCGCCGCGTGCGAGCTGCACCCGCGCGCGGTGCTGAAGGGGATCGAGTCGCGCTCGGTGCACGAGCGGCTGTCCGTGGCGACCGAGGAGGCCGCGACCCGGGGGGTGCGCCGAGTGCCGACCGTGCGCCTCGGCACGCGGCTGTTCGAGGGCGAGCAGCGCGTCGAGGACGCGGCACGCGCCGCTGCCGAGGGGCAGGCTTGTGCGGACCAACCGTTAGAGTGACGCGCCCCGACCGCGAAGCGCCCGTGGAGGTTTCCGTTGGCCACTGACATCACGATGCCCCGTCTGTCCGACTCGATGGAAGAGGGGACCGTGCTGAAGTGGCTGGTCGAGACCGGCGCCGAGATCAAGCGCGGGCAGGAGATCGCCGAGATCGAGACCGACAAGGCGAACATGACCTACGAGGCCGATGTCGAGGGCACGCTGAGCGAGATCGTCGCCGGCGAGGGCGACACCGTCGCGATCGGGGAGGTGATCGCGCGGCTCGGGGAGGGCGGCGAGGCGCCCTCGGGTGGCGATGAGGAGGACTCGGCGGGAGAGGACGAGGCCGAGGCGTCCGCGGACGAGGACGCGGACGACGACGGCGCCGATGAGGAGGAGGCCGCGGAGGAGGAGGCAGCTCCCGTCGCGACCAAGGAGGAGGACTCCGACAACGGCGCGAGCGCCGGCGAGGCCAAGAAGTCCTCCGCCGACTCCGGCGAGAACGGCGACGGCCGCGTCAAGGCCTCCCCGGTCGCCCGCCGCATGGCCACCGAGATGAGCGTCGACCTCGCGAGCCTCGAGGGCTCGGGACCCGGCGGTCGGATCGTGAAGGCCGACGTGCAGGCCGCCGCGGACGGCGGCGGCGCGACGGCCGAGACCGACGAGGCGCCCGACACAGGCTCTGCGACGACCGCGACCGAGGACAAGCCCGAGCCGCCGCCGTCCGAACGCGGCGCGGCGGGCGACGCCGGAGCCAAGGGCGAGACCGAGGTCATCGAGCTCTCTCGACTGCAGAAGACGGTCGCCCGGCGGATGGCCGAGTCGAAGGCGACGGCGCCCGACTTCCAGCTCTTGATGGAGGTCGACATGAGCCGCTGCGTCGCGCTGCGCGCACAGCTCAAGGAGGTCGCCGAGAAGCCGCCCTCCTACAACGACATGGTCATCAAGGCCGTCGCGCTCGCGCTGCGCGAGTTCCCGCGCGTCAACGGCGCCTACAAGGACGGCTCGTTCGAGCTCTACTCGCGCGTGAACGTGGGCGTCGCCGTTGCAGCCCAAGATGCGCTCGTCGTGCCGACGATCTTCGACGCCGACAAGAAGTCGCTCGGCGAGATCTCGCGCGACGTGCGCGGACTCGCCGCCAAGGTGCGCGACGGCAAGATCGCCCCACCGGAGCTGTCGGGCGGGACGTTCGCCGTATCGAACCTCGGCATGTTCGGAGTCGACGACGTGACCGCCGTGCTCAACCCGCCGCAGGCAGGGATCATCGGTGTTGGCGCGATGAAGAAGAAGCCGATCGTCGACGACGACGGGCGGATCGTGGCGCACGAGATGATGAACATCAGGCTTACCGGCGACCACCGCATCCTCTATGGCGCCGACGGCGCGGACTTCCTGGGACGTGTCAGGGCGCTGCTCGAGCAGCCGCTTCAGCTCGCGCTCTGAGAGGACCTACTTCGGGAGCTCGCGCCGCCCGCCGGCGCGCGAGAGCCGCTCCACGAGCCGCTCGCGCAGGCGACGTGTGCGCACGCCGACGTCGCCGAAGACCGTCCAGCCGGTGAGCACGACGCGCGGGGAGCCGGGCCGGGCTACCTCGCCGGCGTCGTGCCGGATATCGCCGAACACGGTCCGCGTGCGGATCTCGACGGCGATTCCCTCCGGCACCAGTAGCTCGACGTCGCCGAAGACCGTCCCGGCCTCGATCTCGACCTCCTCCTCACTGACCTGCGCCTCGCGCAGGTCGAGCACGACGTCACCGAAGACGGTGTCCCAGCGGCTGCGGGCGGGGACCATCCAGCCGCCCGAACGCCGGAGGTCGCCGAAGACCGCCGAGTTGCGCGTCGCCGCGACGATCTCGCCCCCAGTCGTCGCGGCGGGGAGATCGCCGGTGACCACCTCTAGCTGCGCGCGCGTGGTGGCGCCGGCGGCGGCCTCGATCCGGTCCGAGAGCTCCTCGAGGCTCAACCGGCCTTCACCGGCGGCACCTCGCAGCAGCTCGATCGCCCGCTCGCGCTCGGCGTCGGAGGCCCGGAGGGGCGCAGAGGCCTCAATCTCTTTGCGCTCCGTGGCACGGGGGCTCTTGGGCGCCGGCGCCGTGTAGGGACGGGTCTCGAGGCCGCCCACGCGCCCGCCGATCTCGATGCGCCCGTCGCCGACCGGTCGTGCCTCGATCACCGAGCCGGCCCCCTGGCGAATCGTGACCGCCCGCCCGAGCAGCGCACACAGCCGCACCGCGTGGGCGCCCGTGGCCTCGTCCTCCTCGATCCCGAGCCGGGGCGGAAAGACGCGCGCCCGCACGAGACCGCGCTCGCGGTCCTCCCACGCCCACGCTCCCACGAGGTCGTGGCCCCCGGGCGGGCCGGTGAGCTCGTCGACGGCCGCCGGGGACGCGAGCTCGACATGCGCGAAGTCAGGCGCCCACCCCGGCCGCCCGATCGCGTACGCCCGCCCGCCCTCGACCCGCACGGGGACGGCGCCGGCGGGCGGACGCAGGGTCGGCACGGCGGCCCGCTCACGCGCAAGCAGCCACGCCGTGCCGACGAGCGGATGGCCGGCAAAGGCGAGCTCGGTCGCCGGGGTGAAGATGCGCAGGTGCCCGAGCTGCACGTCGTCGACGAAGACAGTCTCGCTGAGGCCGAGGTCGGCGGCGACCCGCTGTCGGTCTTCGGACGGCACGTCGGCGCCGTCGAGGAAGACCGCCAGCGGGTTGCCGGCGCCTCCATCGGCGGCCGTGAAGACGCGCAGCAGGTGGACTTCGGGCATCGCCTGCCGAAGGGCCGGTGCTCAGCCCCGCCAGCGAAAGCCGGCCGGCGCCGGAGCCGGGGCCAGTGGGCTCGGCGCCAACCCGGGCCCTGGCGCGGGCGCGTTGTAGCCGCCAGGCGCGACGTCGTTGGGAGCGTCGGGGTGAAACAGGGCGGCCAGGTACTGGATGTGGCCGCGGCCGACGCTCAGCTCGAACTGGCCGCCGCCGTACGCGCCGATGTCACGCTGCTCGCAGTAGTCGTAGGCATCCATCAGGTTGGAGAGCGGACCGAAGCGCGACGGCTTGATGTTCACCATCCGTGGCGGGAAAGCGAGCGCCTCGATGTCGGCGACCGAGTGGATCGGGGCGTCCCACGTGATGCGGTCGTGGTCCGACGCCAGTACCGCCTCGGTCTCCGGGGTGAGGGCCGGATCCTCGATCCAGGCGTCAGGAAAGGCGCGCGCGACGCGCTCGTAGAGCGTCGGGTCGGGGCCCTGATCGACGGCCGTGCCGTGGTAGTGGCCCTTGAAGTCGATCGAGTCGACCGCGCCCGTGGCCACGAGCGCGGCGACCAGCTCGTCGTCCCACGACGGCGTCGCGTCGAGCTTGAAGCGCAGGTCGGGGTAGTGCTCGAGCCGATCGAGCAGCGGCTGCATCGTCGGCGGGTCGCCCAGGCGCAGCGAGACCACGAACGTGAGCGGCGACAGCCGGCGACCCACCACCTCCGCCAGCGTGCGGCCGGCCTGGCGCAGGGCGAGGTCGAGCGCGGCCGACTCGAACGCCCAGCGGCGGTAGTCGCCCGAAGCTGCGGTGATCGGCGGGTCCGCGAACAGCTCGAGCCCCTCCAGCAGCTGGGAGAACGAGTCGATCGTGTGCGAGCCCGCCAGCTCGTGCACCGCCCCGAGGTCCTGGAAGGCGATGTGGTCGAGGGCGTCGTAGCTCACGTCCTCGCCCAGGCCCTCCTCGCCGCCACCGCGCAGGTGGATGACCGTGGTGTGGCGCGTGAAGTCGCTCGAGACGTCCTGCTCGAGGGGCTCGAGCTCGTACCCATCGACCTCGAGCGGCAGGTCCGCGATCAGGTCGTACAGCCGGCCCACGGTCACGCTCCCGCCACGGCACCCGCCGGGGCGCCGCCCGCCGCGCGGCGCGCGACCTCCGCGCGCACGACCGGAGCGACCTCGGTGCCGAGCAGCTCGATCGAGCGCATGACCTGTGCGTGGGGCATCGCCCCGACGCTCATCTGCGCGAGGAAGCGCTGATGGCCGAACAGCTCGTGCTGAAAGAGGATCTTCTCGACGACCTCCCGCGGGCTGCCGACGATCAGCGCGCCACGCGGGGAGCGCATGGCGCCGAACTGCCCGCGGGTCGTGGGCGGCCACCCGCTGCGAGGTCTCGGCCACGTAGGCGTGTGAGTTGATCCCGACCGGGAGCCTGTCC
>Ga0136630_1000777_pt1 | contig 12698 bp, 12 predicted proteins | sample AntDrymUQ5682106_2_FD_105496 | JGI IMG/M metagenome (GOLD analysis project Ga0136630, IMG submission 105496) | Polar desert sand microbial communities from Dry Valleys, Antarctica - metaG UQ568 (21.06) | ecosystem: Environmental > Terrestrial > Soil > Desert | place: Antarctica: Dry Valley...
CGAAACGGTCCGCTTCACGCGGGCTGAGTGTACGCTGCGCGGCCATGGAATGGCAGGAGCGCATCACGCGGGAGACGCCTCCATCGATCCGGATCGAGCACGAGCTGCGCTACGCGCTGGCGGCTCCGCTGATCCGTGCGGCGGGCACGTGGCTCGACCTGGGCTGCGGTGCGGGGGTCGCCGCGGCGGCCGCGCTGGAGGGTGACGGACCGGCCCGTGCGGTGCTGGTCGACGCCAGTGCGGATGCGCTCGGCGAGGCGGCGCGCGACGTGGCCGCCGGCGGGGCCGTTCCGGTCGAGGCGGACCTGGCGAGCGACGCCGGACTCGCGGCCGTGCGCGCCGCGCTCGGCGACGCGCGGAACGGCTGCGCCACCTGCTTCGAGGTGATCGAGCACCTCGAGAGCTTCATCGGCGTCGTGGAGCTGCTCGTCGAGCTGGCCGTCGAGCGCGCGTTCACCGTCGTGCTCAGCGTTCCCAACGACGCGTTCTGGCCCGTCGAGTCGCCGTGGCACACGACGATGTGGGGCGAGGGCTCCTTCGAGGAGCTGCGCCGCCTGCTGCCGTCCGAGCACGTGGTCGCCCATCAGCTCCCGCTCCAGGGCTCCTCGATCGTGCCGCAGGGCACGCCGGCGCTGGCGGCCCCGGGCTTCGTGGTCCGCGAGGACGCCGTTCCCTCCCATCTCGTCGCGGCGTTCGGGCCGCGTTGCACCGAGGTCGTCGCGCGGTCCTCCGTCGCCCACGCCGACCTGGCGGCCCAGCGCCGCTGGGAGCGCACGCGGGAGGCCAATCTTGCGTTCTACGAGGATCGCATCCAGTGGGCGCAGGGAGAGTTCCGCGCCTGGCGGGACTACATGAACGAGCTCGAGGGCAAGCTCGGCCTCCCGCCGACGACCGCCCCGCTCGACTTCCCGTGAGGGTCGCCTTCGTCGTCAACGACCTCCAGATGTCGGGAGGCGTGGGCGTCGTGGTCGAGCACGCGCGCCAGCTCGCCGGGCGCCACGGCTTCGAGGTCGACCTCGTCCTCGCGCGCGACCAGGAGGAGCCGAGCTGGAGGTTCCCCGGGCTCGGCGACGTGCCCGTGCACGGCATGGACCGGGCGCGGTCGGGCGACTACGACGTCGCCGTCGCGACGTGGTGGGAGACCGTCGGCCCGGCGCTCGAGCTGCCGGCGGGCCGGCACGCGTACTTCGTCCAGTCGCTGGAAGACCGCTTCTACCGGCCGCACGAGGCCCAGCGCCTGGCCGCGGCGCTCACCCACGACGTCCCCCTGCACGTGATCACCGAAGCGCGCTGGATCGCCGAGACGCTCGAGGCGCTGGCGCCCGCGCGCCGCTGCCTGCTCGTCCGCAACGGCATCGCCAAGGACGTGTTCGCCTCGCCCGCCGCGCCGCCGGTGAGGGGCGAGGAGCCCCTGCGCATCCTCGTCGAGGGCGATCCGGAGGTGTGGTTCAAGGGCGTGCCCGAGGCGCTGGCGGCGACCCGGTCGATGAGCGCGCCGCACGTCGTGACCGCCGTGACGCCGCGCGGACGCGCGCTCGATGGCGTCGACGTGGCGCTCGGCCCGCTGTCGCAGCGCGAGCTGGCCGCGACCTACGGGGAAGCCGACGTGGTGCTCAAGCTCTCACGCGTCGAAGGGATGTCCGGACCGCCGCTGGAGGGCTTCCACATGGGCGCGACATGCGTCATCACGGGTGTCACCGGCCACGAGGAGTACGTCGTGCACGGGGAGAACGGCCTCGTCGTCGACTGGGACGACGTGCGCGGCGCCGCTCGCGCGCTCGATCTCCTCGCGCGCGATCACGCACTGCTGCACCGGCTGCGCTGGGGGGCGCTGGCCACCGCGAAGGGCTGGCCCTCGTGGGAGCAGCAGGGGGCCGTGATGGCCGCGGCGCTGCGTGCGATCGTGCGCCGGCCGCCGCGGCCGAGCGGCCCGTTCGACGCACGGCTGCTCGCCGAGCTGCGCGGCGGGATCGAGGGACACGCGCTGGTGGCGGCCGAGCGCGATCTGCTGCGCTGGCGGCTCGCCCCCATGCTGGCCGTCGACCGGGCGCTCGAGCGCCCGGCGGTCCGGTGGCTGTCACGCCCGGCGCGCCGGACGTGGGGCGCGGCGCGGCGCCGGGTGAAGCGGTGAGCCGTTTGACCCGGGTCGCACGGAGCCGCCTCGTCCGGCGTGCCCTCCGCAGCGGGCCGGCCCGCCGGCTCACGACCCAGCTCGTCGCGGCGCAGCGGGCCCCGGAGGACCCGGCGGCGCCGCATGTCGCCTGGGCGGAGCTCGAGCGCTCCGGGCCCACGGCGCTCGCGCCGGGTGAGCCGCCGGCCGAGGGGCCGATGGAGATCGCGTTCGTAGTTCCCGAGTTCAAGCAAGGCAGCGGCGGGCACACCACGATCGCCAACCTGGTGCGCGGCCTCGAGCGGCGGGGGCACGCATGCTCGGTCTGGCTCCACGATCCGCTCGGACGGACGGGCGGCGGGGAGGAGTTCCGAGCGTTCTTCGGCCCCTTCGACGCCGTGGTGCACGACGATCTGGCCGCGTGGCGCGGCGCGGACGTCGCGGTGGCGACCGGTTGGCAGACCGTCGCGCCGGTCGTGCTGGCTCCCGGCTGCCGCGCACGTGCCCAGCTCGTGCAGGACGAGGAACCGGAGTTCTACCCTGCCTCGGCCGAGCGCCTGTGGGCCGAGCGTGCCCACGCGCTCGGGCTGCACTGCGTCACCGCGGGCACCTGGCTGGCGGAGCGGATGAAGGCCCGCGGGCTCTCGGCCACCGCCTTCGACCTCGGCATCGACCACGGGACCTACCGTCGGTCGCCCTGCGTCGTGCGCGCGCGCGACCGCGTCCTCTTCTACGCCCGCACCGCGACGCCGCGCCGGGCGGTCCCCCTCGGCATGCTCGCGCTCGCCGAGCTCACCCGCCGCCGGCCCGGACTGGAGATCGCCCTCTACGGCGATTCGGCCCCGCTCGGGGCGCCGTTCCCGTTCACCCAGCTCGGGATCCTCGACGCTCCCGGGGTCGCGCGGGCCTACGCACAGGCCACCGTCGGTCTCGTCCTGTCGCTCACCAACCACTCGCTCGGCGCCCAGGAGATGGCGGCCTGCGGCCTTCCGGTGGTCGAGCTGCGCACGCCCAGCACGGAGGCGGCGTTCGGCGACTCGCCGATCACGCTCGCCGACGCCTCGCCCGCGGCGCTCGCGGACGCGCTGGAGCGCCTGCTGACGAATCGGGACGAGCGCCGCGAGCGCTCGGAGGCCGGGCTGCGCTGGGCTGCCCCGCGCACCTGGGAAGCCGCCGCCGAGGCGGTGGAGGCAGGGCTGCGAGTGGCGGCGGGGAACCGTTAGCGGTCAGATGCGCGTCGCCCACGTCACCGCCACCTTCCCACCGTACCTCGGGGGCGCCGGCACGGTGGCCTTCCACCACGCCGAGGGGCTGGCTCGGCGCGGACACGACGTCGAGGTCTTCACGGCGCGCTCCGCGGGCGCGCCGCCCGCGTCGGCCGCGACTGTGCATCGTCTAGAGCCGGCGTGGCGAACGGGCAACGCGCCGGTCCTGCCGGCGCTCGCCGGGCTGCGCGAATTCGACGTCGTGCACCTGCACCATCCGTTCATCTTCGGCACGGAGCTGCTGCTCGCCGGTCGCCTCCGCGCGCGGCCGCCGTTGGTGGTCAGCTATCACAACGAGCTGATCGGGGAGGGGCGGCGGCGCGCCCTGTTCACCGGGTGGGAGGCCACGTGGGGTCGGGTCCTGCTCCGCGTCGCCCGCCGCATCCTCGTGGTCTCGGACGCCCACGCGGCGACCGTGCCCGGGCTGAGCCGGATCGCCCGCGCCGACCCCGGCAAGCTCTCGGAGCTGCCCAACGGCGTCGACCTCGACGCGTTCCGGCCCGGCGGCGACGAGGCGGGGATCCGCGCGCGCCACGGCATCCCCGCCGACGCGACGGTCGTCGCCTTCGTCTCGGCGCTCGACCGCGCGCACTACCTCAAGCGGCCCGAACTGGCGCTCGCGGCGCTCGCGGCGGCGCGCGACCCGGGCCTGCACCTGCTCGTCGTGGGCGGCGGCGAGTGGCTGGGGCGCCTGCGGGCGCGGGCCGCCGCCGCCGGGCTCGGCGGGCGGACCACGTTCGTGGGCGCCATGAGCCACGCCGAGCTGCCCGATCTGCTGCGCGCCGCCGACGCGCTGCTCGTCACGTCGGACCGCGAGTCGTTCGGGATCGTCCTGATCGAGGGGATGGCGTGCGGCCTGCCGACGGTGTCGACCGACCCGCCCGGCGTGCTCGCCGTCGTGCGGGAGGGCACCACGGGGCTGCTGGCGCAAACCGGTGACGCGCACGCGCTGGGAGCGGCGCTCGACCGCCTGGCGGGGGCGCCCGAGCTGCGGGTTGCGCTCGGGAGCGCCGGCCGCGCGCGCTGCGAGCGCCGCTACGGCTGGGCGCAGATCGTGGACCGGCTGGAGGCGGTGTACGCCGAGCTGGGCGAGTGCTCGCCTACACTCGACGGCTCGCCGTGAGCTCCCCCTGCTCCCAGCCGGCGAGCGCCCCCCGGCGTGCCCGCGTCGCCGCCGCAGCGCTCGCGGCGCTGCGCGTCACCCGCCTCATCGGCCCGGCCTTTCGTGGCTACGAGCGCTGGCAGACCTGGACCTCATCCCGCCGGCGCCAGGACGCATCGACAACCGGCCCCGACGGCCTGGCACTCCCGCCGCAGCGGCTCGTCGTGCTCGTCGCCGGTCCCACCTCCGTAGACAGCTTCCTGCGCAAGGGGCGGATGGGCGTCGACATCGTGCGCGGCGCGCTGGAGCGCCAGGGCGTCGACCCGGGTGGGCTGGAGGGCCTGCTCGACTTCGGCGTGGGCTGCGGCCGCGTCGCGCGCCACTGGCACGGGCTCGCCGGCCCGCGCGTCCACGGCTGCGACATCAACCCGGAGTTGGTGGAGTGGACGCGAGCCAACCTCCCCTTCGTCGACGCCCGGCTCACGGGCGTTGCGCCGCCGCTGCCCTACGGCGACGACGAGCTGGACGCCGTCTACGCGTTTTCGGTCTTCACGCATCTCACGGCGGCGCTCCAGCACGCCTGGAGCGCGGAGCTGGCACGCGTGATCCGGCCGGGCGGCCACCTGATCGTCTCGACGCACGGCCGCGCCTACCACGACCGCCTCGACGCCTCGGAGCGCGCCGCGTTCGAGGCGGGCGAGCCGATCGTTCACTTCGACGAGTTGGCGGGAGCCAACCTGTGTTCGGCGTTCCACTCCCCGGGGCTCGTGGCACGGCAGTTCGCCGCGGGATTCGAGGTCGTGGAGTTCGTGCCCGAGGGCGCGCGCGCCAACGGGCGACAGGACCTCCACGTCCTGCGCCGGCGAGACGCACTCGGGACTGCTCCCTCCAGGCGAAGGCGACAGTCCGCGACGCGCGTGAATCAGGCGCCAGCACCGCCGAACGGCGGAGGCCCGAGAATCGCCACGGCGCCTGTGCGCTGGGCCGCCAGCCCGATTCGCTCGATGTCGAGCGGGCCGGCGGCCGGAAGCGCGCGCTCAGCGGCCGGCTCGCCCGCCGCGCGGAAGAAGTCCTCCATCGCTCCGCTGCCGGGCGTTATGAGGACGAGCGTCCGCGCCGTCTCGGAGGTGACGAGATATGCGTGCGGGACGCCGGGCGGAACCGAGACGAAGCATCCGGCGGTGAGCGACCGTTGCTCGCCGTCGAGGTGCATGAGCGCCTCGCCGTCGAGGACGTAGAAGGTCTCCTCCTCGGCGGGGTGGGTGTGCAACGGAGTTACCTTGCCACGGCGCGCGACCTCCTCCACGAGCAGGTATGCGCCCCCCGTCTGCGCGCCCGTCGCCTTGAAGATCAGCAGGTCGTTGTTGAACCAAAGCGCCTCGCCCTCGCCCGGATCAAGCGCGATGGGCGCGCGGGTTTCGCTCGCCGGTGCCGGCATCCTAACCTCCTTGTGGTAGTCTCATGAGACTAGCGTCTCATAATGAGCATGTCAATCTCATATGCACAAACCGGCCGGACCACACAGAAGGCGCGCACGCGCGCCGCTCTGATCGACGCGGCGCGGCGACTCCTGGCCGCCAGCCGAACGCCCAGCGTGGAGGACGCGGCGGAGGCGGCGGGCGTCTCGCGCGCCACCGCGTACCGGTACTTCCCCAACCGGCGGGCCCTGCTCGTGGCGGCGCATCCCGAGGTCGAGGCCACCGACCTGCTGGGGGAAGACGCGCCCCAGGATGCGCGCGAGCGGCTCGACCGCACGATCGCTGAGCTGATCGGACTCACCGTCGACACCGAGCCGGAGCTTCGGACGATGCTCCGGCTGTCGCTCGAGCCTGGCCCGCGTCACGAGCTGGTGTTACGCCAGGGCCGCGCGATCGGGTGGATCGAGAAGGCGCTGGCCCCGCTGCAGGCGCGGCTCGACCCGCCGGAGCTGCGCCGCCTCGTCCTTGCCATCCGGGCGGCGTGCGGTATCGAGGCGCTGGTTTGGCTCACCGACGTAGCGGGACTATCCCGCCAGGAGGCGTCCGAGCTGATGCGCTGGTCGGCGCTCGCGCTCCTGCGAACAGCGCTCGCGGAAGCCGACGAGCGCGGAGAATCGCGGTGACGCGACGCGGCCGGCGCGCCAACTCCTCACCACCCGCCGACGATCTGAGTGCTGCTCAGAGGCAGAAGCTGTCGTCCCGGCCGTCCAGTGAGCCCCGGCTGCTAAGAGGCAAGAGCGGTAATCCATGCGACCGGACGTAGCGGCGCGAGCACGGCCAACGCCCCGATACACGGCATCCTTTCAGGCACTCAAGGCTCGGCGCGATCACTCCGGCGCGAGGAGCGCGAGCGAGGGCAGGTAGCTGCGGTACCGGGTGGGATCACGGGTCAGCAGCGGCATCCCGGCCACGGCGGCATGTGCGCCGATGAAGAAGTCAGGCAGTGGCGAGCGACGAGTTCCGCCTCGGCGCCGGTACTCGAGGAAGAGCTTGCCGGCCAGGAAGGCAGCGGGCCAGGGGATGGGCTGGCGCGCGAAGTCTCGCGGGGAAAGTACCGCGTCCAGCGCCTCGATCTCGCGATACTGAACGGAGACCTCGGCGTAAATGACCGGGTTGATGACGAGCCGTCCCGCATCGCCTGCGGCGAGCAGGGCCGCTCGAGACCATTCGGACCAGGTCGGGTCCTCGGTGATCACGTCGAGAAGGACGTTCGAATCGACGAGCGTCCACGCCGGGCTACTCACCGCGGGTGAGCGCCATGATCTCGTCCGTCGTCATGGTCCCATCGCCGGTCCCTCGGAGGCGCCGCACGATCTGCTCGCCGCGCCCGCCATCCTCGACCCTGGTGATCCTCACGGCGTCACCGTCGACGCTGAAGCGGACCTCGCTGCCCGGCCCGAGACCGACACGCTCCCGGATCTCGATCGGGATCGTCACCTGCCCCTTGCTCGTCAGGCGCATGCCGTCTCCTCGGTGCAGTAAGAGTAAGACAAGTAATACTACCGCTCAACGGCGCCCGGATCTGCCGTAACAGACCTTTCCAGTCTGCCGCGCCCGACCTTCTCAACTTGCCGGCGAGCCCGCGCTGAACTGGAGACCAGGGATACGGCTACGAGCGGACCGCGTGGAACGTGGCGTGCCGCACGCCGGTGGAGGACGTCTTGGTCGCCACGTGAAGCACCCGGCCACCGGCTCGGCGTACCCATTCCTGTACTTCGGCCTCTGGGACCCACTGCATCCGGATCGGGTGCAGTCGCAGCCGGTGGTAGAGGAAATCCGGCGAGACCCGCAGCGCCCGGCCCGCCACGTACAGGCGCCGTACCGGCATCACACGGTGACGGCGCGGGATGTGCACGGGAAGCTGGAACACCGCGACGCCGCCGGGTGCGAGGAGGCGCAGGAACTCCTCGACGTAGCCTCGCGCGACATCGCGGCCCGCAACGTGCTGGAGCACGATGCGGGTGTAGACCAGGTCGAAGCGGCGATCGCCGACCGAGCGCAGGTCCGTCGCGTCGTTGAGCTGGAACTCGAGGCTGGGGACGGCCGCGTTGAGCTCGCGCGCGCGAGCCAGCATCGACGCGGAGATGTCGACGCCGAGCACGCTCCCGAAGTGGGCGCGGAGCGCGCGAGTGACCCGGCCGACTCCGCACCCGAAGTCGAGCACGGCATCGTGCGCGGCGGGGACGCCGAGCTCCTCGAGCCGCCGCATCACACCGTCGATCTCGCGCTGCCCGCTCGCGAAGAACGCGTCCAGGTCCCAGCGCCCGTAGCGGCGCTGCTTGCTCCCCGCGATCGCCCACAGGGGATCGAGCGCGCCCAGCTCCTCCCATTCGCGCTTGTCGGCGGCGATGCCCACGGCCGCCTAATCGCGCTGCTCGGGAGCGACGAGGTCGGCCTCCTGCAGCAGCGTGCCCGCCTCCACGGCCCGTCGCAGCCGCGCGCCGACGACCCGTGCCCGCTCGCCGGCGGGGATGCCGGAGCCCGGCTTGCGCGCCGCGAGGTCGCGCTCCCCGAGCACCTCGCCCTCGGCCAGCGCGCGCGTCGTCACCAGGCTGCGCGTGAACAGCCGCCGCATCGGCGCGAGGGTCACCGCGGCGTCGTCCTTGTCGACCGGGTGGGAAAGGGACGTGGCGATCAGGCCGACCCCCGTGCACAGCTCGCGCAGCTCGCCCGGCGTGATCGACGCGGGGACGTCCGGCCCGAACATCTCGCGGCTGAGGGTGACGTGGACCTCGACCACCCGCGCCCCGAGCGCGACGGCGGCGAGCGACGGGAAGATGGTGCCCGAGTGGTCGGAGAGGCCGGTCGCGCACGCGTAGCGCCGCTCGATCTCGCCGAGCACGTTGAGGCCCAGGGATTCCGGTGCGACGGGGTAGGCCGACGTGCACTGCAGCACCGCGAGCTCCTCGGTGCCGGCCTCGCGGAGGCACGCGACGGCCGAGTCGAGCTCCCGCCACGGGCTCATGCCGCTCGACAGCAGGACCGGACCGCCTGTCGCCGCGACGGCCTCCAGCAGCTCGCGGTTGGGAACCTCCCCGGACGCGATCTTCCAGCCCGCCACGCCGATCCGGCGCAGGAGGTCGACCGCCTCGAGCGAGAAGGGCGAGCTCAGGAAGGCCAGCCCACGCTCGCGCGCATGGGATCGCAGGCCGGCCCACTCGTCTTCGGTGAACTCCATTCGCCGCCAGTAGTCGAACCGAGTGTCGTCCGCCGGCGAGAACCGCACGCGCCACGGCTCGGACGGATGGCTCTCGGCCGCGGCGATGTGGGTCTGGAACTTGACCGCGTCCGCGCCCGCTGCGGCGATCGCGTCGACGAAGGCGTGGGCGATGCCGAGGCTGCCGTCGTGCGCCTGGGCGACCTCGCCGATCACGATCGGGCGCTCGTGCCACGCGAGCACGCCCGCGCTCACCGGTGGACCCCGCACGGCGACATCGGTGCAGCGTAGCCTCACGGACTCGTGACCCTGAGCGTCGTGATCGTGAGCTACGCGAGCTCGGGCCATGTGCTGGCCACGCTCGACGCCGTGCGCGCCCAGCTCCAGCCCGGGGACGAGGTCGTCGTCGTCGACAACGCGTCGCCGGACGGCACCGCCGACCTCGTGGCCGGCGCGGCGCCGTGGGCGCGGCTCGAGCGCAGCGCGACGAACACGGGCTTCGCCGGGGGCGCCAACCGCGGCGCGGAGCTGGCCCGCGGCGCCCTGCTGCTGTTCCTGAACCCCGACGCGGTTCCGGAGCCGGGCGCGCTGGATGCGCTGCGCGCGGGCGCCGCGCGCTGGGACGCCTGGCAGGGGCTGTTGCTGCGCGACGACGCGGAGCTCGTCAACAGCGCCGGTGGCGAGGTGCATTATCTCGGCGTGGCGTGGGCGGGCGGCTGCGACGCGCCGGCGCGCGACGCCGGCCGCGACCCGCGCCCGATCGGCTTCGCGTCCGGCGCGTGCCTCGCCGTCTCCCGCGCGCGCTTCCTCGCCCTCGGCGGCTTCTCGGCGCCCTTCTTCATGTACTGCGAAGACGTCGACCTCTCGCTGCGCGTGCGGCTCGCGGGCGGCCGGGTGGGCATCGAGCCCGCCGCCCGGTTCCGGCACGACTACGACTTCGGGAAGGGTCCGGAGAAGTGGCTCGGGCTGGAGCGCAACCGCTGGTGGACGGTGCTGCGCACCTACCCATGGCCGCTGCTGGCCGCCGTGCTGCCGGCGATGCTCGGACTCGAGCTCGCGCTGCTCGTCGTTGCCGCGCGCGGCGGCTGGCTGCCGGCGAAGGCGCGCGCGACGCGCGCAGCGGCGGGCGGCCTGCCGCGCGTGCTGCGCGAGCGCCGGGACATCCAGGCGCGGCGGGCGATCCCGGCGGCGGCGTTCGCCGCCGCGCTGCGCGACGTCGTGGAGTCGCCCTACGTGCCCGCTGCCGCACAGGGGTCACCGGCCGGCGCGCTGCTGCGCGCCTACGGCTTGCTCGTCCGGCTCGCGTGCCGGATCGATCGCTAGCCTCTGGCCGCGATGGCGACCGAAGCCCCGAGGACCGGCGACCGCGCCGCCCGGATCGCGGCCGTGGGCTTCGAGCCGCGCGAGCAGGAGAGCGAGCCGGTGGAGCGGTGCAACCTGTGCGGCTCTGCGCACAAGGTGCGCGCCAGCGACCGCGACCGCTACGGCTACGCCGTCGCGCTGTCGGTCTGCGCGCACTGCGGTCTCGGCTTCCTCGATCCCCGGATGACTCCGGAGTCCTATGGCGCGTTCTACGACGGCACTTACCGCCCCCTCGTCTCGGCTTACCATGGGCGCAGGATCGACGCGGAGACCATCCAGGAGGAGCAGCACCAGTACGCCGCGCAGATCGTCGAGTGGGCCGCGGCCGCGCTGCCGCGCCCGCCCGCGTCGCTGATCGACATCGGCGGCTCGACCGGCGTCATCGCGGGCGCGTTCCAGAGCGCGTTCGGACTGCGGGCGACGGTGCTGGACCCGGCTCCGGAGGAGCTCGCGGTGGCCGCGGCGGCGGGCATGGAGACGGTGGCCGGCTTCGCGGAGGACTACGACCCGGGCGCGCGGCGGTTCGACCTGGTCCTGCTCTGCCAGACGATCGACCACCTGCTCGACGTCCGCTCGACGCTCGCCGCCATGCGCCGGATGGTGGCCGACGAGGGCGTCGCGTTCGTCGACGTGCTCGACATCGGGTTCATGCTGCGGCGGCGCGGTCAGATCGAGGGGGCGGTCAAGGTCGACCACCCGTTCTATCTCACCCGCGCGACCGGCCGGGCGTTCCTCGAGCAGGCGGGGTTCGCGGTCGTGGCGGAGCGTATGAGCGGCGACGGCCACTGGGGCTTCCTCGCTCGCGCGGAGCAGCCCGCCGAGCCCGACTGGCCGTCGCTCGCACGCGGCGCGGACGAGTTCCTCCAGGACGTGTGGGCCCGCAGGGCCGGCGACTGATGCGGGTGCTCGGCCTGGTGCCGGCCCGGGGCGGATCACGACGGGTTCCGGGCAAGAACCTCGCGGTGCTCGCCGGCCGCACGCTCGTGCGCCGCGCGCTGGAGACATGCCTGCGGGCGGACCGCCTGGACGTGGTCGCCCTGTCGAGCGACTCGCCCACGATCCTCGCCGAGGCCGACGGCCTCGACGGCGTCCTCGCGATCGAGCGGCCGGAAGCGCTCGCCGGCGACACCGCGCTCGCCTTCGACGTCGCGGTCCACGCCCTCGGGGAGGCGGAGGCGCGCGCCGGAGCCCGTTTCGACGCGCTCGCGATCGTGCAGTGCACCTCGCCGTTCACGGAGCCGGGTGACATAGACGAGACCGTCGTGCTGCTCGAGTCCAGCGGTGCGGATTCCGCCGTCACGATCACCCGCTCCGACGACCTCGCGCACCCGTTGAAGCAGAAGCTGCTCGAGGGCGACCGCCTGTTGCCGTTCCTGCGCGACGACGAGCTCGCGCCGTCCCACGAGCTGCCGCGATTGTGGGTGCGCAACGGCGCCGTGTACTGCACCCGCAGCGAGGTGCTCGCGGCCGGCCGGCTGTTAGGGTCTGATGTCCGAGCGCTGCCCATGCCCCGGGAGCGCTCACTGGACATCAACGCTCCGCTCGATCTCGCGTTTGCGGAGTTCCTCCTCCAGCGCCAGGAAGACGCCGGCCCGTGATCCCGACCCGTTCCCAACTTGCCTAGGCGCGTCTGCGCGGTCATCGCCTCGCGGGCGAACTACGCGCGGATCAAGACCGCGCTGAGGGCGATCGACGAGCATCCCGAGCTCGAGCTGCAGATCGTCGCGGGCGCCTCGCTCGTGCTCGAGCGGTTCGGCAACGCGATCGACGTGCTCGAGTCAGACGGCTTCCAGATCGACGCGGTGGTCCGCTTCATCATCGAGGGCGAGACCCCGACCACGATGGCGAAGTCGACGGGCCTCGGCCTGCTCGAGCTGCCCACCGTGTTCGAGAACCTAGAGCCCGACGCTGTGCTGACGATCGCGGACCGCTTCGAGACGATGGCGACGGCGATCGCCGCCGCCTACATGAACCTCCCGCTGATCCACACGCAGGGCGGCGAGGTGTCGGGCTCGATCGACGAGAGCGTCCGCCACGCCGTCACCAAGCTCGCGCACGTGCACTTCCCGGCGACGGAGCTGAGCCGGCGGCGCGTGATCGCGATGGGCGAGGACCCCAACCACGTCCACAACGTCGGCTGTCCTTCGATCGATCTGGTCGCGCAGACGCAGCTCGGCTCGCGCCGCGAAGCGCTCGAGGAGCTGGGGGTGCGTGGCAGCGGCGC
>Ga0136630_1000778_pt1 | contig 12698 bp, 13 predicted proteins | sample AntDrymUQ5682106_2_FD_105496 | JGI IMG/M metagenome (GOLD analysis project Ga0136630, IMG submission 105496) | Polar desert sand microbial communities from Dry Valleys, Antarctica - metaG UQ568 (21.06) | ecosystem: Environmental > Terrestrial > Soil > Desert | place: Antarctica: Dry Valley...
GGACATCTTCGGGTAGTTACGGAAAACGATCTCTTCTCCATCTGGCACACTGCGTTCTGGGAAACAGGACTTATCGAGTCTGCACCGGGAGCATTCGCGAGCGAGTGACGATCGACGAGGAGATCAGGTGGACTTTCTGACCGACCCGAACATCTACATCGGCTTCTTCACGCTGCTTGCCCTTGAGGTCGTGCTCGGCATCGATAACATCGTGTTCATCTCGATCCTCGCCGCCAAGCTTCCGGGGGACCAGCAGGCGCGCGCACGCCAGGTCGGGCTCGGCCTCGCGCTGGTCATGCGGATCATCTTGTTGTTAACGCTCTCGATCATCATCGGGTTGACGGCCACGTGGTTCACGATCTTCGGCAACGAGATCTCGGGACGAGACCTCATCTTGATCGTCGGAGGGCTCTTCCTTCTCGGAAAGAGCACGTATGAGATCCACGACAAGCTCGAGGGCGAGGAAGGGCATGCGAACGCCAAGGCCGGAGTGACGTTCGTGTCCGTGATCGTCCAGATCATGATTCTCGACGCGGTGTTCTCACTCGACTCCGTCATCACGGCGGTGGGAATGGTGGAAGAGATCGGCGTCATGATCGCCGCCGTCATCGTCGCCATCGGCATCATGCTTCTCTCAGCCGAGGCGATCAGCAAATTCGTCAACGGCCACCCGACCGTGAAGATGCTGGCCCTCAGCTTTCTCTTGCTCATCGGATTGTCGCTGCTGCTCGACGGGTTCGAGCAACACATTCCCAAGGGCTACATCTACTTCGCTATGGGCTTCTCGCTTCTGGTCGAGGTGCTGAATCTGCGTGTGCGCCTTCGCAAGAAGGACCGCGCGCCCGTCCGGTTGCACCGCCGCTATTCGGATGATCGCACCGCAGAAACGAGCAGCACCCCAAGCGTTAGTCGCAGGTGACGAAAGCCTCTTACTTCACGGCTCCCGCGGTCAGGCCAGAGACGATGCGGCGCTGGAAGAGCAGCACCAGGATCACGAGCGGCACGGTCATGAGCAACGCTGCGGCGGCTTGAGCGCCGTAGTCCGTCGTGTAGATCGAGGCGAACTGCGGGATGATCACGGTCGCCGGCTGCACCTTGGGCTCGAGCAGGAACGTGTTCGCGAAGAGGAACTCGTTCCACGCAAAGATGAACGTGAGGATGCCCGTCGTCACCACGCCGGGCGCAGACAGGGGCACGGTCACCCGGAAGAAGGCCTGCCACACGCTTGCGCCGTCGACCTTCGCAGCCTCCTCGAGATCGGGCGGTAACTGCCTGAAGTAGGCGACCAGCAGATAGATGGTCAACGGCAAGGCGAACATGATGTCGGGGATGATCGCCGCCCAGTAGGTGTTCAAGATTCCGAAGCTCTGGAACTGAATGAACAGCGGAGAGATGATCGCCACGGCGGGAAAGAAGCTGATCGCCAGGACCGTGGAAAGGACAGGCTTCTGGGCGACGAAATCGATGCGAGCCAGCGCGTAAGCGGCCACCGAGCCGACGGCGAGGCACACGATCGTGGTAATGCTGGCGATGATGAGGCTGTTGAGGAGCCCGTCTTTATAGAGCTCATCTGCAAGAACCGTCTCGTACGAGATGGGACACGTGAACTTCAGACCGAAGAGGTCACACTTGCCTGTGAGATCGAAGGGAACCGTGAACATGGTTCCGAGGCTCGGCGACTTGAACAACTCATCCGAGGCCACCGCGCTCATCCTGAAGACCCAGTACAGCGGGAACAGCGTAAAGATCAAGAACAGCACGATGCCGAGATAGAAACCGACGCGGCCTACGAGGCTCTGCTTGTTGTCGTCGTGCATGCTCTACGCCTCCCCCTGCCGTGCGCCGAGAACCTTGACGAACACAAAGGCGATGGCGATGGAACTTACGAACACGAACACAGCGGCCGCGTTCCCGATCGAGAAGTCGGCCTGACTGACCCTCACGAACTCGAACACGTAGGTCGAAAGCGAATCCAACTGACGGTCGCTCATCGACCAGAAGAGGTCGTAGACGCGCCACGCGTCCAGGGTTCTGAACAACAGGGCGACGAGGATCGCCGGCTTGAGTAGCGGCAACGTGATCCTGACGAACTGCTGCCATTTGGTCGCCCCGTCGACGCGCGCCGCTTCATAGACGTCCCCGGGAATGGTCTGCAGACCGGCGAGAAGCAAAAGCGCGACGAACGGCGTCGTCTTCCAGACGTCCGAGACGATCGCTCCGATCAACACGCTGAAGTCGTTGGCGAGGATGACCCCGTCGTAGCCCAATCCGCTCGCGAGGGAGGCGAAGATGCCGACCTCATCCTGATAGAACAGCCGCCACATGGCGCCGGACACCACGGTCGGGAAAGCCCACGGGATGATCGCGATCGCACGCGCCGTCCCCTGTCCCCGGAAACGCTTATTGAGCGCCATCGCGATGGCGAGCCCGAGGGTGAACTCGAAGAACACGCTGACGATGGTGAATACTCCTGTGTTGAATAGCGCTCGGTAGAAGACCCCGTCGCTGAACATCACCGCGTAGTTGTTGAACCACACCCACTCGGTGACGTTGGGGAGGATCCGCTGGAAGCTCAGATAGAAGGCATAGAGGATGGGCCATGCTGCAATCAGCAGCACGATCAACACGGTCGGCAGGATCATCCAGTAGGCGGTGCGCTTCTCGGGATCGTTGAACTCTTGTCTTAGCGAGCCCCACGCGGTACCTAACCTCCCTCGCTTCTCCTTGCGAGCCGGCAAGCGTTCGGTCGCAACACCCATGCTCAGGCCCCCCTAGAGGTCATAGACTTCGGTTCCGAGACTGGTCAGTCGCTCGAGCTCTGATTGCAGCGTACTGATCGCATCCGCGGGCTCTGTGTTGCCCTTCACGACTTCGTTGAACTGGTCAGCCATGATCAGTGACATGTCGGAGTAGAAGGGATGCTGCGGGCGGGGCTTGGCCAGCGTCACGATGTCCTTGGCCAGCTCGACCACCGGCTGCTCCTTCAGAAGTTTCTCGTCCTCGTAGAGGCTCGCCCTGGGAGGAAGCAGCGAAGCTCCGATCGCGAACTCCTTTTGGATCTCAGGCTGGATCATGAACTCGATGAACTTGAAGCACTCGTCGGGCATCTCGGAGGTGGCGTTGATGAAGAAGTTCCAACCGCCCTGACCGCTGACGCTCTCGGCACCCTCCTCCAGGGTTGGCAGGGGCGCGACGGCAACCTGTTCCGGCTTGATCGCCGAACCCGCCTCCTCGCCTCCGAGAATGGTCCCGTAGACAAAGGGCCAGTTACGCATGAACACGGCGTCTCCCTGGATGAACGCGGTCTGCGATTCGAGCTCCTTGTAGGTGGCGACGGCCTCCGGAGCAATGCCTTCTTCGACGAGACGGCGCTGCACGGCGAGTCCCTCGGCGGCGGCGCCGCCCTCGTCGAGCACGACGTTCGTGGGATCATCGGGGAGAAAGACCTCGGCCCCCGCGTTGTAGACGAACTCGAGTCCGTTGACGACGCCGCCCTCGTACTCGGCCCCCTGGAACACGAACCCGTAGCGCGTGTCCGTCTTCTCCTGCACCTCGCGCGCCATCTCGATGAGCTCGTCCCATGTCTTGGGCGGCTCGTCGAGCCCCGCTTCCTCGAGCAGGTCCTTGCGGTAGAAGAGCATCCCCACGTCGGTGAACCAGGGGACGCCGTAGATAGCGCCGTCGAAGGTGTTCGCCGTGATCGTGGGCTCGAGGAAGTCCTCGCGCATCTCTTCGGTGAAGCGGTCAGAAAGATCGAGGGTCCATTCGTTGGGACCGAACTGCGAGGGCCAGATGACGTCGCCGCCGATGATGTCGATCGAGCCGCCGCCCGCCTGGAAGTCGGTGCGCAGCTTGTCGAAGTACTGTCCCGAGTCGGTCGGCATCTCCCGGTACTGAACCGAAATGCCGTCGGAGTTCTCCTTGTTGAACTTGTCGATCACCTTGGCGTAGACGCCGGACGAATCTGGACCCATCGAGAAGATGAGCGTGCCCTCGGGCACGGTCTCGGCGCCTGTGAATCCCGATGTGACTCTGCTGCAAGAACTCAATACGCTGGCGCTCAAGAGCCCCGCGCCGCTCAGCTTGAGGAAGTCCCTACGGTCGATGCCTCTCCGGCGAGCCCCCCGACTCTGACCCATGACCTCGTACTCCTCTCGGCTCGCCTTGTCCCACGTGCCTGCGCCTTACCCACGGGGTGGAGCGAAAAAACCACCCGACCATTAGCGTCGCGCCGTTGGGTCCTGCGACGCAATACTCAGTTGTCTACCCGGACGTTGCCCTCGTCGTCTTCCTGGACGAGATCCACAGTTGCGCTCTCGCCTCCCGGACCGAAGGCGGTGCACTGGAACTCGTTGCCCTCGCCGACCTCGACGTCATCGGGACACTCCACCCGGTCGATCTCGGCAAAGGGCAGGTCCGGGATCAATTGGGGCGCTTCTTCGAGTTGACTCTCGATCGACGTCGTGTCAAGGGGGTTTGCAGCGAGGACGAAAAAGAAGATGGCGGCGCCGACCGCAAGGGCGGCGAGGATTCCGCCGGCGATCAGGAGGAGCTTCTTGTTGTTCGACTTGCCCGCGCCGGTCGCGGCCGGTTGCGTCCCGTAGCCCCCTTGCTGCGGCGCCTGCTGGTATCCACCGGGAGGCGCGTACCCGCCGGACTGGTAGCCGCCCTGCTGCTGCTGTTGTTGTTGTGCGCCGGTCGCCTGTGGCATCGGAGCCGTCCCGGGATCACCTTGTGCCCACGGCTGCTGCTGCTGACCCCAAGCCGGTGGCTGCTCGCCGCTCGTCTGCTCCAGCGGTCCGGTCCACGGAGACGGTGCTTCCATGCTGTCGTCGCGCGGTTCGTTCCACGGCGAGGGTTCCTCACCGGCGGGTCGCTGAGATCGTTGCTCCCACGGTGTGGTCGCGGGCGCGGGAGCTTCTTGCCCGGGAGGCAGGGTCTCCTGCGGGGGGTGCCGTTCGATGTGAGGAGCGTCTCCAAAAGCAGGTGGAGCCTCGGCAGGCGGGGACCTGCCCTCGGCGCCTGTCGAAGCGGCGGCGGGTTCCTCCGTGCCGGGACTCACGATAGCGGGAGGAGGCGGTGGCGGAACCTCCGCGGGCCCTTGTGCCGGTGCCCGCTCGGAGGACCCGGCCTCGGCCCCCGCCTGTCTCTTGAGCTCTTCGAAGTCGGGGGCCGCCCCAACGACCGTGCCGCCCGCCGTCATCGCCGGGGCCTCGAGCTCGAGCGTGGTCTCCCCCACGCGCAGGACGTCGCCGGGGTTCAGCCTCGCCCGTCCGTGGAGGCGTTCACCGTTCAGCCACGAGCCATTGGTCGAACCGAGATCCTCGACCTCGACATAGCCGTCGCCCGGGGAGATCTTGAGATGCCGGCGCGAGATCTGCGGATCGCCGATGGTGACATCCGCGTCGACGCGTCCCAGCACCACCTCTGAGTCGAAAGGGAAAGTCGTCCCCGCCAGCTCGCCGTCTTTGACTACGAGAGTCGCCATGTGCGTCCAGCTCCTGATCAATCCGAGGGTTCGACTACAGGAGGGTACTCGCGCTCTCCGGAATTCGCCCGTCTTCCTGAGCGTCCTCGTTGACCCGCAGAACGAGGGCTGCACAGTCGTCGCGATGACCCTTCTCACCCTGCCAGGTCATCAGAACCTCGTCTATCGAGGCGCAGATTCCGCTCGCGCTCAGGCCTGCGCAGCGCGAGAGCACCTGTCGGAAGCCCTCCTCGCCCAACATGTTGCGCGGAGCGCCGGCTTCGGTGAGCCCGTCGGTGAAGAGAACGAGTGCATCGCCGGGCTCGAGCTCGACGTCTTGCTCGTTGAGATCGGGGGCCGCGAAGAGACCCAACAGAATGCCCTCACCTCCGACGCTTTCTACTCGCCCGTCGGCTCGGAGCAGCATCGGTTTTGGATGTCCCGCGCTGGCGATCGTGACTCTCACTGTCGGTTCGAGACTCATCGTGGCGAACACGGCGCTGAGAAAGCGTTCCTCACTGTGTTGCATCAGAGTCTTGTTGACCTGGTAGAGAACGTGGACCGGCCGTGTCAGACGCATCGCGTTCGCCCGCAAGGTGTAACGTGCCAGCGCCGTGGTGGCCGCCGCCGCCGCTCCGTGACCCTGCACATCTCCCATGACGATGCCCCAGCGACCACCGCTCGTCTCGAAGAGATCGTAGAAGTCCCCTCCCACCTCGAGGCTTTCGGTGGCGGGCCGATAGAGCGCGGCCGCGTCAAGCCCGGGCATGCTCGGGAGTTCGGGAGGGAGGAGACTTCGCTGCAGTATGCGCGCCATGCTTGCGAACTTGGCGCGGCTCTCCTCGACCTTCTGAAAGAGGCGCGCGTTGTGCACGGCCAGACCGGCTCGACGCGCCATCTCGCAGGCGAGCTCGAGGTCGGAAGAGTCATAGCGGCGCTCAGGTCTGGCAGAGACGAGTGAGGCAGCGCCGAGCGTTTCACCGTGTGCGATCAGCGGCACGATCATGCACGAGTGCATACCGAGATCCATGACGATTCGAAGATAGTCGGGATTGTGCGCCGTGAGCTCCAAAAGGGCTTTGTCGACCTCGGCGAACAGCTCCGGCTTCCCCGCGCGGATTACCTGCGAAACCCCGGTAGTCGCATCCGGATCGTGAGGATGAGACCGGTGGAGCTCGACGATAAGAGCCTCCTTCGCCGGATCGACGTGCGCCACGGCGGCGCGGCCGACGCTTCCATCGTCCTCGATCATGTTGACGGTGCACCAGTCGCACAGATAGGTGACGGCGAGGCGAGCGAAGGCCTCCAGCGTCGTTTGATATTCGAGCGACTTGGACAGTTCGGCGCCGGACTGCGTCAGAAACTCGCGGTCGAGTACTGCTCGCTTGAGCCCTTTCTCGGCCACCGCGCGCGTGGTGACGTCCTGGAGAATGAGCATACCGACCGACTCATCGGCTTGGATCGAGAGACGCCACGTGGTGATCTCGACGTGCTGGAGTCCCCTCGGACCCCTGCGCTCGAACACCCCAGAGCGCGTTTCCCCGTCGAAACCTCCCTCGATCAAACGCGCCAGCCGGTCGCTCTTACCGAAGAGGCCCGTAATGAGAACCTCGTTCGGCGCGTCCTTGGCCGCCGTTTCCGCATCCTCGGACCGGTCAAACGACAGGATGTCATCGGCCGCTTGGTTGTAGCCGAGCACGACGCCGTTGGCGTCGACCGTAACGACACCAACGGGGATGGTCTGCAAGAGCTGCCTGAGGTAACGCGAGGCATGCTGTTCACCAAGGCCGCGCGTCGTGGGTTGCTCCATGGTCAGCGTCTACGTCCTTGCCTTCGGCCTCATCCTGTGCGAGTCAGGGCGGGTGCGATCGTTCCCTGCCTAGGTACCCTACCGGGGCGCGCTCCCTAGCCCTTGAGCCGGCGAGAGGCCGCCACGACATAGACGACGATGAGGAACTGCATCACGAGTAGGCCGAGTTGAATCCCATTGTCGGCTAAGGACAGGCCCTCGGTATGCGTCGCGTGCCAGTACAGGTGAGGTCCTAGGAAGACGATCCAGGTGAGCCCGATCGCCTGCGACAACCCGCGTTCCACTCGGACGGCTCCGAACAAGGCCAGAACCGCAAGCGCGCAGAACAAAGCGCCGACGTCGACGATCAGATGTTCGTTGAAGGGTCCGTGAGGAGACACCCACCCCTGACCGAAGGGAAAATCCTCATAGAAGCTACGAGCGAAGCCTAGGGCCCAGACGCCGGCGATGAGCTGAGGCAGACCAAGGACTACAAGCGCCACCCTGACGCGCTTTCGGATCCGATACGAAGACTGGAGCATCCGCCACCCGCTGGTTGATGTCGATTACGCGCAAAGGCCGGCGCTATCCGCCGGCCCTTGACGAGGATACCCCCTAGTGGTCCGCACCATAAGTAGACCGTTTTGCGAGCGTGCGACCTTACGCCAGACCCTCGATCTCGTACTCACGGAGGAATCCCTCGAAGAGGCGCTTATGGCCCTCCTCGTCACGAAGGATCGCAATGACCATGTCATTGGTCACCGGGTCGATTTCCTCGGTGAACTCGATGATGTCGTTGTAGTGCTCGATGGCCCCGGTCTCGGCCTCGATGACGCCCTTGATGACGTGAACGATGTCCGTCTGCTCGGTGGGAGGCTGGAGGTACTTTTGTTCGGCGTTGAACTCCATCGATCCCGGCACGACGCCGTAGAGCTCTTTGATGCGCTCACCGAACTGCTGGGCGTGTCCGAGCTCCTCCTGAACGTCCTCCTTGAGCGACTCGATGATCTCCTGGGCGCGCACACCGTCGGGATTGATCGAGCTGGCCATGTAGCTCATGACGGTCTCGATCTCCATCCAGTACGCCGTCTCGAGCTTCTTGAGAAGCTCCTCGCGCTTGGAGTTGTTGGCCTCGCTCATGATGCCGCGACCCGCGTGGTGAATCGTCATAAATCGAACCTCCTCGGTGATGCATTTGGGTGCGCTCTGCGCGCTTGTGGCTCTCATGTCAATCTCAAGAGCCCTCATTAAGAGTCCTATCCCGACCGCCTCGTTGTAAACGGATGAGAGCCTGAGCCAGGCGGGGGTGTTTCAGTCGAAATGGGCAACGAGCTCCAGGGCCAGCAGGGTCAGATCGAGGTCGGTCCAGCCCTCCTGCGGGGCGTCGGACCTCAGTTCTTCGAGGAACTCCTCCACCGAGGGGTGCTCGGGTGGAATCCCGGCGGCGGCCCAGAAGGTAAGCGCCGTCGCTCTCTCCTGTGGCCCCCACCACTCCTCGGCCCACTCCCTGGTCCACCTCAGCGCCCACTCGGCCGTTTCGGTACCCGGTCCTTCCGCCAACCAGGCAGCGCCCGCGAGCGCGAAGGTCGGGTAGGTGCCCCCTGTGACGTGGCCCTCTTGATCGACCTCTCCCCGCAAGAGTGCGAACGCTCGGGGGCCGGGGTCGCGGCGCGCGGCCAAGAGCGCGCAGGTGGTCGCCGCGGTCGCCCACACGCGCCCGGCTCCACGGTCGTCGATGACGCCGGGCACGTCGTCGGGCGCGTCGAGCCATGCTTGCGCCGGCGTACGCATCGCCTCGAGCCAGTCCGCAGCGATGATCGCGGCGGGGGCGGCGGCGGCGGAGATCAATTCGAGGTGGCACAGTGCCAAGCCGGTGGCGCCGGGCGACGGCCGCCCGGTCGGCCCTGCGAAGCCGCCTACGCCATCCTGTCCGGGTATCTGGGGCATGGCGCCGGCATCATCGCCTCCCAATCGCAGAGCTCGCCACGCGCGCCACTCATCTCCTTCGCTCAAGACGCGCTCGGTGGCGCCGTCGACATCGAGACTCATGGCGCCAGACGATAGCCGTGACGCCGGGCTATTCGGCCCAGGTCCACCACACGATTGAACGAGGCGTCACCGTGATCACCTCTCCGGCCGGGGGAAAGGAACGGTACTGCGGATAGCGAGCGGACAGCGCTTTCGTCGCGCTCCCCGGCGCATCGATCCGTGCCGCGCCGCGCACCATCACCCACCCGAGCCGGATCCACTGCTCGTCGTAACGGTCGATCAGGACGCTCACCTCTGGATTTCGGGCGATGTTGCGTAGACGAGCCAGGGCGGTCGTCGTCTTTGGCTTGTGATCGATCGCGCTGACCAACTCGCCGTTACGCAACGCGAATGTGATGGGCACGAGATGTGGACGCCCGCGCTCGTCTATGGAGCCGAACGTCGCCCGGCGAGCATCGGTGACGATCACCTGGACCTCGGCGGGCAACTCGGCGAAGCGCGTGCACCTTCCCGATCCCATGGCTCCCCATGCTCCCATCACTTCCTGGGCCAGTTAGCCTCGGCATCTATGACTCAGGAGCGATTCACCCAAGAGCTGTGGAAATCGATCACGCCCGTATACGAGGCCATTCTCGAGCATCCTTTCCTTATGGGTCTAGCCGACGGCACACTCGACGAGAAAGCCTTTCGTTTCTACGTGATCCAGGATGCTCACTACCTAAGGGACTACGCGCGCGCTCTGAGCATCTGTTCTGCGCGCGGCCCCCGGGAGGAGGACATCCTCATGTTCGCTCGCCACGCCGCGGGTGCGATCGAGGTCGAGCGCTCCTTGCACGAAAGCTTCTTCACGGACTTCGGTTTGAGCGAGGCCGAGGTTCGGGCCGAACCCGTCGCTCCGACGACTCTCGCTTACACGAGCTACTTGATTGCGACCGCGTACGGAGGCGACTTCTCTGACGCTCTCGCCGCCGTGCTCCCCTGCTACTGGATCTACTGGGAGGTCGGCAAGAAGCTGCTCGAATCCGCGTCCCCCAACCCCCTGTACCAGCGCTGGATCGACACCTACGGCGGCGAGGAGTTCGGCGACATCGTGACCGAGGTGTTGAGGTTGACCGACCGCGTCGGCGCGGCCGCGTCGGACGAGCAGCGGCGGCGAATGACCGAGCACTTCGCGACGACGAGTCGATACGAATGGATGTTCTGGGACATGGGCTACGTCCAGCAGCAGTGGCCGGCGTAGCGAAACCCGGCGAGCGGCAGCGACCGGCCCGGGGAGAGGAACTTCCCAGGTCCCGCATCAGGATCGGCGTGTCGTCGTGCCTGCTCGGCGCGCCGGTCCGTTTCGACGGAGGTCACAAACGCGACACCTGGCTCACGGACGTCCTCGGTCATCACGTTGAGTGGGTGCCGGTCTGTCCGGAGGTCGAGATGGGGATGCCGACGCCGCGCGAGACCATCCGGCTCGAGCAACGCGGAGGAGAGGTCCGTCTCCGGGCGCCCACCAGCGACACCGATCACACCGCCGCGATGCAGAGCTACGCCGAGAGGCGTGTGGACGAATTGCGCCACGAGAGCTTGAGCGGCTACGTCCTGAAGAAGGACTCGCCGTCGTGCGGCGTGCACCGTGTGCTCGTGCACGGTGAGACAGGCGCGCCCGAGCCATCGGGAAGGGGCTTGTTCGCCGCAACGCTCATCGAAGCCCTCCTGCACCTTCCCGTCGAGGAGGAGGGTCGCCTCGCGGATCCGGAGCTGCGCGACAACTTCATCGAGCGCGTCTTTGCCTACGAGCGGCTCCAGCGGCTCTTCGGATCGAAGTGGACGATCGGGGATCTCGTCGCCTTCCACAGCGAGCACAAGCTGACGCTGATGGCCCATTCACGCGCGCACTACGGGGAGCTGGGCCGGCTCGTCGCCGACGCGACAAAGCTGGATCGCCCGGAGCTTGTCGCCATCTACCGGCGCGCCTTCATGGCCGCCATGGAGGTGCCCACCACGAGGAACAAGCACACCGACGTGCTAATGCACATGCACGGGTACGTTTCTGGCGACCTCGACCACGACTCGCGCCACGAGCTCCTCGACCTCATCGAGGACTACCGGAAGGGCCGCGTCCCGTTGCGCACGCCGCTTGCGCTGCTCCGTCGCTATGTCCGCTTGTTCGGCGTCGACTACCTCGAGGGTCAGATCTATCTGAACCCCGACCCGACGGAGCTCATCCTGCGCAGCCGGGTCTGACTTCCGAAGTCAGGCCCGCCATTCGATCCTGTCTTGGTGAGGGACCTCCGCCCGGGGATTGCCCGGTCGCCTGTTCGCCGGGCGTTGGGGCACGATCGCGAGGTCGGGAAGATGAGTGCGCGGGCCACTCCAGGGCGCGGGCGGAGCCACGATCATGTCGGCCAGGCGGTAGGCGATCGATTCGTAGTTCACCCGCCAGCCCACGAAATGGGGCCACGCCTCCTCGGCGGTGCGTTCGATCGGAAAATCCATCTCCTCGAGCCGTCCCATCGAGCCCTCGAACTCCTCGAAGCTCAGCTCGATCGGATCGTCGGGCATTGGATCTGGGTCATACGGGACGCCCGAGACCGTTGCGATGTTCCGCAAGCACGTGAAGCCCATGCGCAACATGAGCCTGGCCTGAACCGGCGCCGAGCTGGGAGAGAGGGCGGAGTACATCGCTGCCGAATCCATCACCGCGAGCAGCGCAATCAGCCAGCTTCGGAGCGCGTGCGGAGAACGGAAATACAGAAGCACGACGTAGTTCGTATGCGTCTCGGCGACATCCGCCGCCCAGCGTTCCCACTCGGCATAGAAGTGGGGAAGATCGGGCACCAGGCCGGTCATGGCGTGACGGGCGAGGATCTCGGGCCCCCACGCGGGCGACCCCGCACGACTTTGCAGAACCGTCACCTGCGTCTCGCGCCGGTTGAACGATCCGTACAGCGTCGGCAGGTACGCGATCTGGAGCGCGATCACGACGAGTCCGGATGCGGCCGCTCCGAAATGAATCCAAAACGTGTTGGGATTCTCCGGCTGCTCGAAGCCGAGAGTCAGCATCGCCGAACCGCTCTCTCGGAGCGCATTGGCGAAAGTGATGTCGGAGAACGGCCACAGAGTCAAACCCCACGCGAGCCAGTAGCCGACAAGCCAGCTCAACAGAAGAACCAGCAGAAACGTGGGGGCCTGCAAGGCAAGAATCTTGTCCTTGGTTTCGTAGCTCTCGAACCGGTTCGCGACCGTGATGAAGGCCTTGCGAACGACCAGCCCCACAGTCGCTCCGAGCTTCGTAGACAGGCCACGGGGCACGATCAAGGCGCGCATCATGCTGCCCGAGACCGCGAGAATCATGACGATCCCGGCGACCAAGCCGATCCACTCGACGAACTTCGGCATCAGCTTTCCTTAGTGGCCCGCGCCACAAATACACATTCGCTTTGGCGGCGAGAAAGCTGCGCC
>Ga0136630_1000779_pt1 | contig 12671 bp, 10 predicted proteins | sample AntDrymUQ5682106_2_FD_105496 | JGI IMG/M metagenome (GOLD analysis project Ga0136630, IMG submission 105496) | Polar desert sand microbial communities from Dry Valleys, Antarctica - metaG UQ568 (21.06) | ecosystem: Environmental > Terrestrial > Soil > Desert | place: Antarctica: Dry Valley...
TGACGGAGCAGAATGCGGCCCGGGAATTGAGTGAGGCGTTCGGAGAATCTTATCGGGAGGTTGTGCGGAGCGCGGTGGACACCCAGCAGCGGAACGTACAGCTCGCGCAGGGATGGGTCGAGGGCTTGACCGGTGTTCTCGAGAGCCAGGCCGAGACGAACCGCGCCCTCACGAGGGCGATGGAAAGCTATACGAAGGTCGTCGAGGAGACCGTGAAGAGCCAGGAAAGGACGAGCCGCGCCCTCGCCGAGAGCCTGGAGGCGTACAAAGACGTCATCGAGCGGGCGAACGAGACGCAGGAAAAGAACGCGAAGCTCGTGGAGAGCCTCTTCGGGGGGGTGATGGGCGAGCTTCGGGGGCAAATGCAAGGCAGCCAGGAAATAGCGAAGGCTCTCATGGAAGGCTCCGAGCGGCAGATGGGCGCGTTCCAGCAAATGCTCGCCGAGGCCACGAACTCATACGCCGAGCTGATAAACGCGCCCTTCGATCTCTATAAGAAAAACCTCGAAGCCATGAGCAAAAAGACGGATGGGTAGTTATTGGTTATTGGTTGTTGGCAAAAACTAAAAACCAACCACCATCGCATGTTCGACGCCGCCCACAGTCGGAGTCGCGTTGGCGGTTAAAAAACCAACAACCATAAACCAATAACCAACGACCGGGAGCGAAGCGACCAAAGGAGAAGCGTATGCAAACTGAGGAAAGAACCTTCGAAGTCCGGAACCTCATCGGAGGCGAGTGGGTGAGCGGGAACGGTCGCGAGACCGAACCCGTTTATGACCCGGCGACCGGCAGGGTCGTGGCGGAGACTCCGCTCTCGACCCGCGACGACCTCGACGCGGCGGTGAAAAGGGCGGAGGCGGCGTTTCCCGCGTGGGCGGCGACTCCCGTTGGTGAGCGCGCCCGCCTCCTCTTCCGTTTCAAGATGCTCCTCGAAGAGAACTTCGAGGAGCTTCGCGACCTCGTCACTTTGGAGAATGGGAAGGACAAAAAGGACGCGGGGGGCGAGGTTCGGCGCGGCATCGAGGTCGTCGAGTTCGCGTGCGGGATGCCGACTTTGATGATGGGCGAGAGTGTTCGGGACGTCGCCCGCGGTGTGGACAATGTCTCGCACCGGTATCCGCTCGGGGTCGTCGCGGCGATCACACCGTTCAACTTTCCGTGCATGGTTCCCCTGTGGACGATACCCGTCGCCATCGCCGCCGGGAACACGTTCATTCTCAAACCGTCGGAGCGCACGCCGCTATCGGCGATCCGGCTCGGGGAGCTTCTTTCGGAGTCCGGACTTCCGGACGGGGTTTTCAATATCGTGCATGGGGCGCATGAGGCGGTGGATTCGATTCTCGAACATCCCGGCATAAAGGCCGTCTCGTTCGTCGGGTCGAAGCCCGTGGCGGAGCATGTGTACCGGGGCGGTACGGCGACCGGGAAGCGCGTTCAGGCTTTGGCGGGGGCGAAGAACTCCATGATCGTGATGCCCGACGCCGTCCTCGAAGAAGCGGTTCCGAACATCATCTCCTCGACGTATGGGAACGCCGGGGAGAGGTGCCTCGCCGGGAGTGTCCTCGTCGCCGTCGGGGAGGTCGGGGACCGCCTCGTGGAGAAAGTGAAGGAGGCGGCTTCGGCCATGAAAGTCGGCCCCGGAAACGTCGAGGGGAACGAACTCACGCCCGTCATCCGCGACTCGCACCGCGATAAAGTCCGGGAATACGTCGGCGTCGGCGAGGGCGAGGGGGCGACGCTCGTCCTCGACGGGCGCGAATCCCCGCTCGACGAAGGCTTTTTCATGGGACCGACGATCCTCGACAATGTCACCGGAGATATGCGCGTCGGGCGGGAGGAGATATTCGGCCCCGTCCTCTCGGTGGTTCGGGTGAAGAACCTCGAAGAGGCCGTCGAGTTCACGAATGGCTCGTCGTTCGGGAATGCGTGTTCTATTTTCACGGAGAACGGGGCGGCGGTTCGTTATTGGCGTGAGAACGTGGAGGCGGGGATGCTCGGCGTGAACATCGGGGTCGCCGCTCCGATGGCGTTCTTCCCGTTCAATGGGATAAAGGACTCGTTCTTCGGCGACCTCCACGCGACCGGAAAAGACGGCGTCCGGTTCTTCACGGAGAACAAGGTGGAGATAACTCGGTGGTTCTCCGACCCGGCGACTACGATATCGTAGCCGGGAAGAACGGGGGCCCGAGAGGTTTCTTTCCCCGGATAATCACTTCCCGGCGGCGACGGAATCGTCCATCCGGATCCGGTGTCATGCCTCCGTTTTCCGGAGCGTATTCACGGGCTTTCGATGAGGCGGAGGAAGTCCGGCAGTAGTGCGGAGTTCGAGCTTATCGCCTCTCCGGCGTATATGGTTTCGTTGCCCGACCAGTCACCGAAACATCCCCCGGCTTCGCGGAGGATGGGGAGGAAGGGGGCCGAGTCCCACGGGTTCATGAGCGGGTCGAGCATGATCTCGGCGCGTCCGGTGGCGACGAGCGCGTGGCCGTATGCGTCCGACCATCCCCGGCACGCGAGGACGGTTTTCTGGATTTTCTCCCACTCCTCGCTCCGGTTTCCCCGCTCGAAGTTCGCGGTCTGGGTGAAGCATGCGATGGCTCGGTCGAGGCTCGATATTTCGGACACCCTCGATCTCCTCCCGTTCCAGAAACATCCCATGCCCTCCGCCGCATAGACCATTTCGTCGAGGGCGGGGAAATATGCGGCTCCGGTTTTGACTTCGCCGTCTATTTCGAGGGCGACGAGGGTGGCGTATAGGGGGACTCCTCGGGCGAAGGCTTGAGTGCCGTCTATGGGGTCGAGGATCCACCGCTGTGAAGCCCCGCTCTTTTTGTCCTCATACTCCTCCCCGATGACATCGTGAGTGGGATATTTCGCTCCGATCTCACGCCGGAGGAGCGACTCGGCTTCTTTGTCCGCGATCGTGACTTCCGTCTCGTCCTCTTTGTATTCCGTTCTCACCCCGGTTTGGAAATGGGCGAGGGTGAGCCGTCCGGCCTTCCACGCGGCTTCGACGGCGAAGTCCATATATTTGCTGAGTTCGCTGCTCACTCGGAGTCCCCTTTCGACGAAAAGCGAGAGTTTATCCGATGCGAGGAGGGCCACGAAAGCCGGACGTGGCGTCGAACGGAAAAAGAAACGGGGAAAATATAGAATTTTTCCTAAAGAAACGTGGCGCGTGTGCCGATACATAGGTGATAATTCGGAAGATTCGGAAGAATCACGGATTTCGACGGTAAACGGCGGATTTAGTATCTGGTCTGGAGGGGACGGATGCGCGGGTTTTTATCTTTTTTGGGGGCGTTTGTGATCGCGGGCGGGCTGGCTTTCGGCGTGTCGGTGATGGATGCGTCGGAGGCGGAGTCCGCCCGTTACGCGCAGGTCGTGGACAACTCGACCCCCGGTCGTTTTTCTGCTCCCGCCGGGGAGTGGGGTTTCAGCTCGTACAGCGCGGCGCGATATGGACACAACTACCGTTTCTCGACGCCCAGCCTGAACGCGAGGCCGGCATTGTACAAGGTTCGGATACCGGCGAGGGCGAACTACACCATTTTCGCCCGATGGCCCGCCGACCCCGGATACAACGGGCGTGCGAGGTATGGGATCCGGACGACCTCCGGGCTGAAGTGGAAGGTCGTGAACCAGCGCAAGAACGGCGGTCGGTGGGTGAAGCTCGGTGTTTACAACATGCGAGCCGGAGACAACTTCTCCGTCCAGGTTTCACGGATCACACGCGCCAAAGGATATGTCGTCGCCGACGCCATAAGGGTGGAGCGCGGCAACGTCGCCACCCCCGGCGGCAACGCGGCAAGCCCCCCGGCCGGCGGCGGCGGGGACACCGGCGGTGGCGGCGCCAAAGTCACGGGTTTGCAAGTCGCCAATCAGGCGCGGTCGTGGCTCGGGGTGCCGTACCGGTATGGCGGGACCACGAGGCAAGGCGTTGACTGCTCGGGCTTCACATACGCTTTGTATCGGAGCCTCGGAATAAACCTCCCGAGGGTCGCCTCCGCGCAGTTCCATCAAGGGCCGGGGACGAAAGTTTCGAGCGCCAGCCGCCAGCGAGGCTTCCTCATCTTCGGCAACACGGGGCGCCAGTCCGGCATACAGCACGTCGGCGTCCTCATGGGGAACGGAAAGATGGTTCACGCCCCATACCCCGGAACCGTCGTGCGTGAAGAAGCAGTCGGAGGCTGGTACAACGTCATCGGCGTGAAACGCATAGTCCCGGCGGCGTGAACCAGCTTCGCCTTTCGGCTTCGCCTTTCGGCTTCGCCGCGCACGATTCGCTTGTCAGCGATGTCGCGGAGGCGTCCATCCTCCGCGACATCGCCACGCTTCGGATGAACCGACCCCTCTTCACTCTCATCGCCTCGATCCACCCTCCTGAAATGCACGGGTTGTGTGAGGAATGATCCTCGCGCACCGCGCCGGAAATGGGGGAGTCGGGCCACTCTCGTCCGACCTTTCCTCGACCCTCTCGCACCCTCACCCGAAGAACCTCCGCCGGACGCGACCGAGGCGACGGCGGACGGGGTTCGCCTCCTTGCTTTTCCCGACTTCCCACTCCCGAAGCGAGCGGAGCAACGCGACCTCCCGACCCCCGGAGGTTTCCGGCCTCGCCGAAAACCGCTCACAGCGAGTTCCGGGAGCATGGGCCTCGCTTCTCCGCGCCCGTGCTTCGCTCGCCGCCAGCCGCTTTCGTCTTCGCTGAAATGCTGACAGCGAAGCGCGGGCGTGGCTCGCTTCGCGAGTCGCTTACGAGCGTATTCCGGGAACTCCGGGGGCGTACAAATATTGCGGCTGCCCGCTGAAGCGGACCCCGGCGGCTTCGAGAATTTGCACGGCCTCCGGCGGCTGTGGCTGGAGGCGAGCCATGAGGAGGCTCCCGAAGCCCGGTTCTTGAACGTACCGGACCACCGTCGGGTCTTCGACTTCGGCCATCTCCGAGGCTATGTTTGACGCCCGGTCGAGGTCGCCTATTTCGTCCACGAGGCCGAGTTCTTGCGCTTGGAGGCCCGAGTACACCCGCCCGTCGGCGAGTTCGCGCACTTCGTTTTCGGGGAGGTCGCGGCCTTCGACGATGACATCCACGAACTCGTCGTAATCTTGATCCACGATGGATTGGAAGATCTCCCGCTCGTCCTCGGACAATTCGCGGAACGGGTCGCCCATAGTTTTGAATTCGCCGCTCCTCACATATTCCTGCGTGATGCCGTATTCCTCGGCGGCCTCGGAAATATTGAGAAGCCCGATATACACCCCGAGAGAACCCGTGAGCGTGGACTCGTATGCGACTATTTCATCCGCCGGGGCCGCGATATAGTATCCGCCCGAGGCCGCCGTGTCGGCCATCGAGACGACGACCGGGCGATCCGTCTCCTCTTTGAAATCTATGATCGCGTCGCGCATCTCCGCGCTCGCCGTGACACCGCCGCCGGGCGAGTTTATTTCGAGGATCACAGCCTCCACGCTGTCGTCGTCGGCGGCTTGTTCGAGCGCGTCTGTGAGGCCGCCGGGCGTCGTCGTCGGGAGCGCTCCGGCCGTCCCGCCGAGATCCGCCGTGATCGTCCCCTCCACCGGGACGACGGCCACCTTCTCATCCCCCTCGCCCGAAACATATTCCTCGGTATAGTTCGAGGCCGATGAACCGCCCCCGCCGCCCCCGCCCGCGAGAATCGCGACCGCGACCGCCCCCGCGACCACGAGTCCGAGGAAGATGAACGCCGCGATCCCACCGACCACCCACGGCCACTTCCGCCGCTTTTTCCGCTCCGGTGCATTTTGCGTGTTCTCGGGACTCCTCTCGGGCATTCCGCCTCCGGGGCTTCCGTTGTCGTCGTGCGCCATGTGGGATCCTCCATCCATAGCTTTCCGCTTCGTCTCGCATGCTCCGCGAATGATTATAAAGGCGGACGGTATACGGGGCGGGTTATGAAACACGCTCCAAAAAACGAACAAAACGGCATCGCCAAACTCATTCGGACGCCTCTCCGCGTGAGAGATGTCCGAGCGGAGGCTCTGAGCGGAGGCACGCGGCGAGAACCGGACTCGGCATGATACGGAATCCGGTTGATTTCTTCTGTGGGAGGATCGTGTCCGTCTTCCCCGACTTTCGACGAAGCGAGTGAAGCGAACGCGACCCCCCGGAGCGTCTCCCGGCGGGGCGGATTTCGATTCGCGGCAAATAGTGAGGAGATCCCCCGTATACGGCGCGAATTCCCATCCCGCCCGACGGACATTCGACAAACGCGAGTGCGCTCCCAAAGCCCCGATTCCACCCTCCCCGACTCCCCACTCCCGGCGGTTCGACGAAGGAGAATCGCTCACCCGGAGCCGGGCATCCGGCTCTCCCATCGGCGCTTCCGGATGATGTCGTCCATCGCCTTCTCGGGGGAGATGCGGTTGTCGCGTGCTTCGAGGGCGAGGCGTTCGCGGTTTCTCACCACCCACAAATAAAGGTCGAGTTCGGTGCGTCCGGGGAACGCGACGAGGACTTTCTCCTCACGGATCATCTCGGATATCGGACGGTACGAATACTCGTACCAATCCCGAAGCACCTCCTCGGGCGACACATACCTCCTCCAAAGTTGCGAGAGCCGGAAGCCGTGAGCCTCGATGTACGTCCCGAGCCTCCGGTAATCCGCGACGTCGGAGAGTTCGATCTTCACCTCCGGCAAAACGCGATCCACCGGAAGGCGTTCGAGGAAAAAGCGAAGCTCCATTTTATGGAGGAGGCTCCCGGCGGTGATCTTCGCGTCTATCGGAACCCGGCTCCGAAGCTCGATGACCTCCGCGTCGAGCATCTCGACCCCTTGTTGACGAGCCACCGAGACCCGGTGGTTCCCGTCGTTCACGAAGTACGCGTCCCCGATCTTGAAAAGGCTCACCGGCGGCAATTCCTCGGCTTTTTGCATGAGCCGGTCTATTTTCTTCCACCGCTCGCCGAGTTCCCCCTTCGAGGGAAGGAAAGCCCGGTCGAAATCCCGGTGTCGTCCGACGGAGCCGACGATGTCCGCGACCGCCACGGTACGCATCCCGAGATAAACCCGCTCGACGGCGCCGAGCGCGCTCCTCACCTCGTCGAAGGAGAGGAGCTTGTTCGAGGCGGGGTCGTTCCGAAGGAAAGCCCCGACGCGCCGGAGGAAAGCCCTCCGCCTCGCCCGCGAGAAATCCCTGTCAGCCTGTTCGCCAGAATTCATTTATCCGACCACCCGGAGAATTCGTGTCCGTCCGCCACCCATACAAGGCGGAGCGTCTCTATTTACTCACACTTCGAGGAAGAGATGACCATACACATTGACCACCTTCGTCCCGCCAAGCTCCTTCACACGATGCTTTTTTTGCTCATGCCCGTACAAATGGACATGCCCGTGAAGCCAAAACGAAGGCCGGAATTTATCCGCCATCCCGAGGAAAGACTCGAACCCGACATGCGCGTGGTCTTTGGCGTCCCCGTATCCCTTCGGCGAGGCGTGTGTCACGAAGACGGTCGGCTCCGGCTTTCCGAGGAGCCTCCGCCACCGTATCCTCGCTGAGAGTCCGAGAACCTTCCATTTCATTTGGCGGTCAGTGTATTGATTCGGGCCGCCGGAATAGAAACGCGAGCCGGAGAGTCCGGCGAGGACGACGCCCCCGGCGTCCTCGATCCTCCCGTCGAGCGTGATGCATCCGCCGGGATACTTTCCGCCGTCGTGGGCGGGGTCATGGTTCCCAAGGACGTAATAAACGGGAACCCCGAGGAAGGTGACGATGTACTCGAGATAGTCGAACGGAAGGTCGCCGCACGAAACCACCGCGTCCACGCCGTCCGCGTACGCGTTGAGCGTCGGGCCGTGGAGCATGCTCTCCACCCGGTCGCTTATGCAAAGCAGCTTTGTCATCTTTCCACCACCGCATAAAGCATACCGCCTTCGACCGGACGAAGCTCGCCCTCCGCCTCCCGGCGCGGTCGAATGTTCGTCGAACCCGGACAAATCTCGCGCATCGAGCCTCTTTCGACTTCGAGCGCGACGAGCATCCGAATGAAACTCGGAGGCGCGCCGCGAAAGCCGAGCCGCGAAGTTTCGTTTCCATTCCGCGTGGAGATTCGCTTCGGATGGGGGGCGTCCGTCCTCTCCGGCCCTCCGCGTCGTGGTCATGGGCGGACGTTCGCCGCGGGGGAGCGATGCGACGCGATCCCCGGCTCCCGTTATGATGGGCGGATGGAGTTTCCGGTCTCGGGGGTGGAAGTAAACCCGCTCGTCCCGCTTTTGGCGGCGTTCCTCGTCTCCGTGCTCACGGCTCCGGCGGGGGTGTCGGGGGCTTTCCTCCTCCTTCCTTTTCAGGTGAGCGTCCTCGGTTTCGCGAGTCCGGCGGTGAGTCCGACGAACCTCATTTACAATGTCATCGCCACCCCCGGCGGCGTGTACCGATACGCCCGCGAAGGCCGCGTCGTGTGGCCGCTCGCGGGGATTATTCTGGCGGGGTCTTTGCCCGGTGTTTTTCTCGGAGCCGTCCTCCGGACGACCATATTCGCCGACCCGGAGGTGTTCAAAATATTCATCGGCCTCGTGCTTCTTTATCTCGGAGTCCGCCTCCTCCTCGAAGTTTGGAAGGGTGGCGGCGGAAGTTTATCCGGCTCGGAGCGGGTGCGTGGTTCCGGATTTTCGCGGCGGATGGGATGGTACGAGTTTGGGGGACGGAGATTTTCGTATAGTTTTCCGGCGGTGTTCGCATTGTCATTCATGGTGGGGATGGTCGGGGGGATTTACAGTATCGGCGGGGGGGCGATCATCGCTCCTTTCCTCGTAAGCATGTTCGGCCTTCCGGTCTTCACCGTGGCCGGGGCTGCGCTCGTCGGAACCTTCATAACGTCGGTCGCCGGGGTCGCGTTCTTCGAGATTCTGTCGGCCTCGCCCATCGGGGAAAACGCCGCCTCCCCGGACTGGCTCCTCGGGGCGACGCTCGGAGCCGGGGGCCTCGCCGGGACATACGCCGGGGCGAGGCTGCAAAAATTCCTCCCGGAGCGCGGGATAAAAGCCGTCCTCGGAGGTCTCGTGACGGTACTCGCGGCGGGATATTTGCTCGGGATTTTCTGAGTCGAGGTTCGTCGCAAAGCCCTCTCGGTGGAATCGGATGGTGCCCTCAAACCGGAACTTCTCAAAAGGACAAACTATGCCCCCACCCGAAACCCCGAAACTGACCGTGGACATCGTGCTTCCGATGGACGACGGCATCGTTCTCATAAAGCGGAAGAACGAACCCTTCGAGGGGCAATGGGCATTGCCCGGCGGCTTCGTGGATATTGGGGAGACGGTCGAGGCGGCCGCCGTGCGGGAGATGAAAGAAGAAACGGGCCTCGACGTGGAACTCGTCCGGCTCGTCGGGGTGTATTCGGAGCCGAGCCGCGACCCGAGGGGCCACAACGTGAGCATCGCGTTCCTCGCAAACCCGGTCGGAGGGGAACTCGCCGCCGACACGGACGCCGACGAGGCGGAGGTTCTCGACCCGGACACCGTGGAACTCGCTTTCGACCACGCGAAGGTCGTCTCGGACGCCTTCGATGAGGGACGGGTTTAAACGCGGCATTCGCCCGGTAAGATAGACATTTAACAAACCGAAGTCATCGAGAATTCCGGCGAGGATGAATTTGCTTTTGCGGCGTCGTTCGCGCGGACGAAAAACTAAGGAGAGTTCCGCGGGAGGAAGCATGGCTCGCGCCGGAGCATTGGTTCTTCTCTCCGTCCCCGTTCTCCTCGCGTTCCTTTTCGTGAGGGCGTTCGGGGTGAATTCCTTGTTCGCCGACCAGTGGATGATCGCAGGCAACATCGAGCGCGTCGTGAATGGCTCTTTCTCTCTTTCGGAGATATGGGCGAGCCACCACGAACACGTCATCGTGTTTCCGAGGCTCGTCATGATCGGCCTCGGATTCCTCACGAACTACGACGTGCGATTCGAGATGTACGTCGTCGCCGCTTCCCTCGCCGCCACGATGCTCGTTTATTTCCTCGCGTTCCGCCGGGATTTCACGGGGAGCATATGGTTTTTCGCCCCGGTGGCGTTTCTCGCGATGAGCCTCCGGCAGCACGGGAACATGCTTTGGGGGTTCCAGATCACACTCGTCTTCGCCCTCCTTTTCTCCGTCCTCACATTCTTCCTCCTCGACCGCCTTCGACGGGATGACGTCTCGGAAAGTCGAGCCTTCCCACTCGCCATCCTCGCCGCCTTCGTGGCGACGTTCTCCTCCGCGCCGGGGCTTCTCGCGTGGCCGATCGGGTTCGTCCACCTTCTTTTGATTCGGGCGAAGAAGAAGCTCGTCCTTGCGTGGGGCGGGTTCGGCGCGGCGGTGTGGACGGTGTATTTCGGAATTCTCGTCGAGGGTGCGGGCGGGAATTCGCCGTTCGAGAGTCTCGCCCGCCCGCTCGCGTCCGCCGATTTCTTCGTCACGCTCCTCGGAGGGGCGATGTTCGGGGAGCGGAGCCTCGCGCACGGAGCCGGGATCGTCATCGCCGCCCTCGTCGCCGTCGGTTTTTCCCTTGTTCTCCTTCGCGGGAGTTTCGGGGAGGATGCGTTTTGGATGTCTGTGATCTTCTTTTCGCTTTTCTCCCTCGCCTTCGTCACGGCGGGCCGCTTGGACAGCGGCGTCGAGCAAGCCCTTCTCTCCCGGTACGCGACGTTCTCCATCCCCGCCACTGTCGGCGCGTATATTTTGCTCGCGAAAGCGGTTTTCGCCGCCGGGCGCTCCTCCGCGGCGTTCGCGGCCTTCGGGGTCATTTTCGTGTTCATCATCGCGAGCCTCCCGTTCGCGTATCTCGACGGGATACGGGGCGGGGAGCATATACGAGCGGGCCGCGAAGAGGCGGTGGCGGTTCTCTCGGAGTATGAGGAGAGGCCGGACGCGGAGATCGAAGCCGCACACGGGTGGGAGGGGATCTCCGGCCGAGCCGCCGCCCTCGACCGCCTCGGATATGGCATTTTCGCGGAAGGTTCGGGGGCGCGATGAATCCCGCCTCCGAACCGGGAACCCGCGAAACCGGGAAAGCCGGGAAACCCTTCGACCCCTTTTCCGCCGATGTCCGCGAAGAACCCGTCTTTCCCGGACTCCCGATGCGGGGTTGTCGCTTCGCACCGACCGCTCCGGCCATCGGCGACCCAATTTCAGCTTTTTCCAAAAACCAAAAACCAATAACCACAGCGAAGCGACCCGCTCCCATGAATAGCCCGGCAAAGAAGAGCCTTTATCGCCGGGTCGCCTCGCTCGTCGCCGTCCCGCTCATCCTCGCTCCGGTCGCTTTCGCTTTTTATTATGTGCGGAGGTTCGGGGTGGATGTGCCGCTGAACGACACGTGGACGATGGTCGTTCTTTTCGAGAGCCTCGCCGCCGGGAACCTCACGGTCGGGGAACTCTTCGCGCAGCATAACGAGCATCGCATCTTTTTCCCGCGCATCGCCATGCTCGCGATCGGGGTGGCGACCGCTTTCGACAACGTGGCGATTTTGTACGCTATCCTCGGGTGCATGTGCCTCACGCTCGCCACGCTCTTTTTCGCTTTCCGGCGGAGCGTCGGGGCGGGGATCGTGTTTTTCATTCCGGCTCCGTTTCTTGTTTTCAGTCTCGGACAGTATTGGAACATGGTTCAGGCGTTCCAGATCACACTTGTCTTCTCGCAAATGTTCGGGGTTTTGTCGCTCTATTTACTTTATCTTTCGGAGAGCGGGAAGGAAAGGAGGTTCGCTTTCCCCGGAGCAGTCGCGAGCGCGGTCGTCGCGTCTTTCTCCGCCGCGCCGGGGCTTCCGGTGTGGCCCGCCGGACTTCTTCTCCTTCTCATCCTCCCGCTCGCATGGCGAACGAAGCGAAATCTCTCGGTGGCGTGGGGCGTTTCGGGGCTTGTCGCCGGAGCCGTGTATTTCATCGGTTTCGAGAGTCCGCCGGAGCATACGTCGTCGCGGTATATGTTCGAAGACCCGGCGATGAGCGCGGAGTTTTTCCTCACGATGCTCGGAAGCTCGCTTTTCTGGGAGCAAAACGTGGCTTTCGGGGCGGGGGTTTTGCTTCTTTTCCTCACCTCGTCAGCTTTGCTTTTCATGCTCGAGAACGGGAAAGTCGGGGAGAGCGCGTTCTGGATCTCACTGATACCTTTCTCCCTCGCGACCCTCGCCGCGACGACCGTCGCCCGAGGCGGCTCCGGCCTCGAAAACGCCCTCAACGAGAAATACGTCACATACTCCATCCTCGCCGTCGTCGCCACATACATGATGCTCGTCAAAGCCGCGAAGCACACGCGAACCCCCGTCGCCGTCTTCTCACTCGCCGCCGTTGTCGTTGTCCTCGCACTCAGCCTCCCACCCTCATACTCCCGAGGCATGGAGCGGGGCGAGGATACGAGGGCGAGGATACGAGGGAGCGGCGCGAAGAAGCCGCCGCCATCCTCGCCGACCACGAGTCGCAGCCCGACGAGGCGTTCGGCATCCTCCGAAACTATTTCAACACGAGTCCCGAGACCGCCAGAAAACGCGCCGAAACCCTCGAAAGCCTCGGATACAGCGTCTTCCGCGAGGAGGAAAGGGAGGCCGAAGCCGCTCGCTGACACCGCTCATTCCGGCTCGCGCATTCCGAAGCGCGGCGTTTGGCTGGTTATTGGTTATTGGTTACGGGTTATTGGTTATTGGCAAGAACTAAAAACCAAAAA
>Ga0136630_1000780_pt1 | contig 12665 bp, 10 predicted proteins | sample AntDrymUQ5682106_2_FD_105496 | JGI IMG/M metagenome (GOLD analysis project Ga0136630, IMG submission 105496) | Polar desert sand microbial communities from Dry Valleys, Antarctica - metaG UQ568 (21.06) | ecosystem: Environmental > Terrestrial > Soil > Desert | place: Antarctica: Dry Valley...
CACGAGGAGTAACTGTCTACCGTCCGCGCGATGGCATGACCGGGATCCATCCCGCAAGCGACCGAACGATCAGCCCGGCTTTTGTCATGCCCGAAGACTGGCGCGCACATGCGTCGAGCGGCTATGGTCCCGACATGACCAGGACCCGAAAGTTCGTCGCAATCCTCACCATCGTCGGCGCGAGCCTCGGCGCAGCCGCACCATCCGCAGTCGTCGCCGTCAGCAACGGCAACGGCGCCGGTAGTTCCGTGGAGACGATCGGGAAGCTCGGCGGCGGTCGTCCGGCCGACCCCATTAACGCGATCGGCAAGCTGGGCGGCGGCCGCGCGTCTGATGCCATCCTCTCGATCGGCAAGCTGGGCGGCGGGAGCCCAGGCGGGATCTGACCGCCCTGTCATGGGTCGGGCGTTACCGACGCGTGGTTGTTGACCACCAACCCGCCCTGCCTGTGCGCAGCGTGTAAGGCCTCGTCCGCGTGCAGCAGCAGCCCCGTCATCGATAGTGGTGCTGGAAGCGACGCGACGCCCACCGTCAGGTTGTGGAGTACGTCCGGGCCGCAGGCCCGGATCCGCTCCGCAAGAACCTGACCCGTGAGGCCGACCGCAAACACTGCGAGTTCGTGGGTGTCATACCTGGCGAGCACGTCCACTTGCAAGATCGCGATCACCTTGTCCAAGGTCTCGTCGAACGCGTCTTCTCGGACGTCCAGGAACGCGACGCTCACCGTATTGCCGCTCTGGTGACCGTCTGCCACCTCGCTGGACAAGCGCTGCAGGAACGAAACCCGGCTGGCGAGGCCGGTGCCGGCGTCGAAGAGCACCCGCTCGGTATCCCGCATCTGTTGCCGGCGCGACGTTGCGGCGGCAATGCGCGTTCCCATGCTGGCGGCGAGCCGATCCCGCTCTTGCCAACTCGTCCTCGCGAGGAGTTGCGCGTACTCCACCGTGGCAGTGACGCCCGGCTGGTCGACGTAGAGTCGAGCCCGCTCCCACGCCGCGCCCATCGCCAGGGCGTAGTCGGTCGTGTGGCTGATCGACAGCAACGCACGCTCGGCCTGGGCAAGTGCCGTCTGAGCGGTCAGATTGGAGAGCGCGCGAACGAGCCCGATCCGAGCCACGATCGCCTCATCGACTTCCTGCCGTGATAGCGGTTCGATCACAACGGTGAGCTGGTCGATCGCTGCCTCGGACTGGTCGAGGAACGCCAGGCACAGGCCGATTCGCGCTGCGAGGACCAGGTTCCATGTCTTCGCATCCTTCGCTGGCAAGTAGTCCCGCGCTGAGCCCTCGAGCGCGAGAGCCTGCTCGAAGTGGTCCCGAGCCTCGAGCGAACCGATCCGAACCAATTCCAGACCCCAATACACATGGGCGAGCTGTGCGTTGAGCACCCGGTAGAACGCGGAGACAGAGTACTCGCCGAAGGACGACTCGTCGGAGATCTGGTCGTACTGCGCCAGCGCCAGCTCGTACATGCGGACGGCTAGATAGCCGACGCCGAGGCCGTTCACTGCCCAGACGTAGGCGAGCCCTCGCGGTGGTGAGTCGTGTACATAGATGGCGGCGTCTGTGAGTTCCGCCAGCGCGGCAGTCCGTTCCCCAGCGACGATGTGCACGATGGCACGGAGGGACGCGCTACTCGAGAGCCAGCCGCGGTCAACCGGATCGTCGGACAGTTCGATCGTCAGCCGATCGCAGACCGCGATGCACTCGTCGAGGTGACCGAGATGGAAATTGCAGAGGGCCTCGATGTACAACAGCTGGTGGATGATCCGCCGTGCACCAGCGGCACGGGCGAGCACCAACACATCGTGGATCTCGGTGAGCACACCGTCGGCGCCACCGGTCTGTGCGCGCAGTGTGAGGTCACGTGTGATGGCATAAAGTTCGAGCCCCGAGCGCGGATCGACATCGGGTGCAGACTCGACATTCGAAATCGGGCCGCGAAGCGATGGACGGTCGCCAGAAGATATGGCAGCCATGTGCTAGCTCCTCCCTGGCCAAATAGTTTCGACCAGCCGGACTAGCACGTCGAGGAACATGGATTGACCCAGATGCCACCTCGACGCTGCGCGGTCAGCAGCGCCTCGTCGGCATGCGCGACAAGCGAGCTCACTGAGGCCGGCGCGACCAGCGCAGCGATTCCGACGGCGAGGTGATCGAGTGCCCCCACACCGCACGCCGCCCTGATTCGATCGGCCAGCTCAAGGGCGCTCACGCCGACTCCCACGGCTGCGAGTTCGCTAGGTCCGTACCGTGCCAAGAGGTCGACGTCGAGCGTCGCAATGATCGCGTGCAAGGTCTGGTCGGATGGACTCGCCGACAGGTCGAGAAACGCGAGGCTCAATTCACCGCCTGCAGCGACGTAGGTCGACAACTGCTGAAGTAGGAGCATACGGTTTGGCAACCCTGTGGCCTCGTCGTGGAGCAGACGACCATGCTGGACGGACCGCCGCACACGGACCTCGTCGGCAACCCGAGCCGAGACAAGCCGCACTATGCGGGCACGTTCGTCCCAGCTCTCCCTGGCGATGAGACGGCAGTAGTCGAGGGCCGCCCCAAAGCCGGGTGTATCGAGGTCCAGGCGGGCTCGCTCCCATGAGGCGGCGGCAGACAACGCATAGTCGGTCAGATGGCCGACCGCAGCAAGAGCGTGGCCGGCGTGCTCGCGGGCCACCGCGCGGTCACCGATCGAGGCGGCGCGCGCTAGGCCAACTCGCGCCATGATTGTCTCCTCCATCGGACGCTGTCGTAGGAGGACGAGTGCGGCCTCGAGCCTGGCAAGGGCAAGGTCCGTCTCGCCCAAGAACGCAAGGCACATGCCGCCACGCGCCTCGAGGATGAGCTCCCACGGGCCCTCATCGTGTTCTGGCAGGCGGGTTCGCGCGCGCCGACCGTACTCCAGCGCCTGCTCGAACTGTGACCGAGCGGTCGCCCAGCCGACCCGGTCGAGCTCAAGCCCGCAATATATGTGCGCCAGTTGAGTGTTAAGAATGCCGAAGAATGCCGCGACTCGGTACTCGGCGAGCACGGCGCCATCCTCCACCCGGGCATATTCCTCGAGTGCGAGCTCGTAGAGCCGAAGCGAGAGACATCCAATGACGACGCCATTGACCGCAGCCAGGTAGCCTGGGCCACTAGTGGGTCCGTCCCGCAGCAGTATCGTCGCTTCGACGATCTGATCGAGTGCTCGTACGCGCTCACCGCGAGAGATGCTTACTATTGCGAGCATAGACTCGCTGCTCGATCGCCAACCGCGGTCGATGGGGCTGTCGGACAGCTCGGCGTTGAGGAGGTGGCAGGTGTCCACGCAATCGTTGAGCTGGCCAACCATGAGGTTGCAGAATGCAGAGATGTAGAGGGCGCGGTGGACAATCCGATTAGCACCGATCGCTCGCGCTTGTTGGACGATCTGATCCATCTCAATAAGGACCTGCGCGGCCTCGCCAGTGTTCGCGCGCAGGGTGAAATTGCTCACCGCGGTATACAGCTCGACCCTGGTAGGCGGCGCCTGGCCGATCGAACTGGCTGCTCCCGTGTCGTGCGCCACGTCCAAACCAGCGAAGCGTTCGACCGGACGCGCGGATGAGGAGCGCCCAACTACCATGCGGTCCCTCCTCGGCGGCGGCGAGCAGCCCGCCCGGCTGCCGGCCGAGCCCGGTCCAGGCATCTTAGGCGGGGCTCTCACTGGCACTCCGCCGTCGCTAGGGTCATTGCGCCAACGAATCCCTCCGCGGGCCGGCTCCGGTCTGACCACGGAGGCCGCCCGAGCGGGATAGTAGGGCGGTGCCACGACGATCCGCAGCCGCGTCGTTGGCTCGGCTGGTCGCCTGGATAGCACTCCTCGTCATGGTTGCCGCCGCGCTGGTATCCGGCGTCTCGCCGAGCGCCGCCGTTGCCGGCGATCCGATCGGCGGAGAGCGTCTGGCCGAGCCAGGCGTCGTGGTCGACCTGGGGGCCGGCGCGGTGCCGCCGCCGGGTAACGAGGCGGCGGCGTACGTGGTTGCCGACCTCCAGACGGGCGAGGTCCTCGCGTCGAAGTCCGCGCACGAGCTCCTTCCGCCGGCCAGCACGCTCAAGGTCCTCACCGCACTTACGCTGCTGCCCGGTCTGGACAAAGACCAGGTGGTCGTCGGCGCCGACGAGGACGTGCTCGTCGAGGGCAGCAAGGTGGGTATCGCGGCCGGGCTCTCCTACGACGTGGACCTGCTGTTCAAGGCCATGCTGGTCGACTCGGGCAATGACGCAGCCCAAGCACTGGCCAGGACTGCCGGCGGCGTCGAGCAGACGGTCGCCGGGATGAATGCGGTGGCACGGGAGCTCGGGGCATTCGACACGCAGGTGATCAACCCGAGCGGGCTTGACGAACCGGGTCAGCTCACGTCGGCCTACGACCTGGCACTGATCGCTCGGGCAGCGCTTGAGCGCCAGGACTTCCGGACGTACGTGACGACACTGACGGTGGACCTGCCGGCGCGCGACGGTACGAGCTACCAGATCCAGAACGGGAACCGCCTGCTCGGTTCGTACGACGGGCTGATCGGCGTGAAGACCGGGTACACCACGCTCGCCCGCCACACCTATGTCGGCGCCGCAGAGCGCGACGGCCGACGTTTCGTCGTCACCGTGCTGCGGACCGAGGATCGGGCGGAGGTCGTGGCGGCCGCGCTGCTGGACTGGGCGTTCCTCAACGCCGACGCGGTCACTCCCGTCGGTGAGCTGGTGGTCCTGGGTCCGCCGGTCCCGGTGATCTCCGCCGTACCGGAGGAGTCGGGCGGGCCACTCCAGACACCGGGGCAACCGCCCGCGGCGGGCGACGCGGTGGACGCAGGTACCGGCGGCGGGCTCGGGGCACTCACGACGACAGCCCTGGTGGGCGTCGGTCTGGTCGGTGCGGTCGCGGCTCTACGGATCCGGGCGGTACGGCGGGACCGCTTGCGCCGTGAGCAGCTTCGAGGACGCTCGATCCGACCAGGCCAAGGAGTCTGAGCTCAGTCCTCTGCGGCCTCGGCGACCTTGCGGAGGGACACCGCGAGCCCGACCGCCGCCGCACCGAGCGCGACGCCGGCGACGAGCGCAGCTCGGTCGCGGTCCGGTCGCACACCTGCATCCGTCGGGCCGTCGACGAGATCCGGTCGGAGCTCGACCAGCATGCGCTCGGCCTCGAGCGCGATGCGGGTCTCCACCACCTCGTCCGCCGGGGGGGTCGTCGCGGCCCAGGATGCGCCGAGCATGGTGAGACGGGCGAAGTAGCTGATCCACACCAGCAGCGCGATGACCAGGGCGAACGGGCCGTAGATCGGGTTGTCCACCGTGCTGCCGATCACGAACGTCGCCACCAGCTTCAGCACCTCGAAGCCGATCGCGGCGAAGATCGCGCCCTCGCGGAGCGCGCGGCTCGGCAGGTCGGGCTTGCCGAGCAGACGGAAGATCACGAAGAACAGCAGCGTGCTGGCGAGGACGCCGACCGAGATGCCGATCACACGCAGCAGGAACGCCGGGATCGGGTCGTCCTCGGGGAGCCCCACGGCTCCGAGCAGCTCACCGGTCAGGCTGGTGACGATGCTCGAGGAGCCGACGGAGACGAGCAGCACGATGCCGAGTGAGCCGAGCACGAGCAGATCGGTCGCCTTGCCCAGGAGGAAGTTGCCTCGCTCCTCCTTCGGCACCGCGAACATGGTCTGGAGTGCCCGGCGGAGGGACGAGAGCCAGCCGAGCCCGGAGTAGAGGAAGCCGGCGAGGCCGATGATCGAGGCGGTACTCGCCGCATCAGCGAGCTCCTCTGTGCTGATCTCGTTGAAGATCCCCGGAAGCACAGTGCGCATCGCGTCGAGGACCGGCTCCTGCGCCTCGGGCTGGTTGCCGACCACGAACCCCAGCACCGCGAACGCCAGGGCGACGATCGGGAAGAAGGAGAGCAGCCCGAAGTACGTGATCGCGCCGGCGAGCATGGACGCCTGCGCTGCGGAGAAGTGCTCGAACGCGCGGGCGAAATGGTCGACGATCGGCCGCCGGTCGCGGAGCGCCTGGGCTCGCGCCTTGAGCCGGTCCACCAGACCCGGCTTCTTCACGTCGGTGTCAGTTCTCCCCGTCTCAGCCGTCGGCCCGGCCACCGGTGCTCCTCGCGGTGCCCTGGGCCGGCTGGTCGGGCGAGCGGCCCGGGGCGCTGAACCCGTACGTCCGGACTGGTCGCCAGACCCCGTCATTGCCGTGGCGGTAGAGGCTGAAGCCGTTCACCTCGAACGTGGCCTCGTAGCCGGCGAGCTCGTCGAACGCGAGGTCCAGCGCCGACTCCGGGGTGTCATGGGCGATGGTCACGTGCGGGTGGTACGGGAAGGCGAGCTCGCCGCCGGCAAGCGGCCCGCTGCGGACCTGGGCGGCCAGCCGCTCGCACTCGACCAGACCCACGGCGACCTGCACGAAAACGACCGGTGACACCGGCCGGAACGTGCCGGTCCCGCGCAGGAGCATCCCGAAGGTCAGTGTCTCGTCGGCAACCTTCAGCAAGTGCTCGTCGATCGCCTGCGTCGCGGCGAGATCCACCTCGGTCGGCGGCAGCAGCGTCACGTGGGTCGGGATCGCCGTAGCGAGCGAGTCCCCGCAGCGCAGCCTGGCGTGCCGGAGCTCGTCACCGTACGGCTCCGGGATGGCGACCGCGACGCCGATCGTCGGCACGGCGGTCCGCTAGCGCCGGGCCGACGCGAAGCCGACCCGCTCGTAGACAGCAGCTAGGGTCTCGCTCGCGACCACGCGGGCACGCTGGGCGCCGGACGCGAGGAGCGCGTCGAGCGCGGCTTCGTCGGCGACGATCTCCAGCGTCCGTTCGCGGAACGGCACGACGAACTCCTCGACGGCGGCGGCGACGTCCTTCTTCAGATCACCGTAGCCCCGCCCCTGGTAGTCCCGCTCCAGCTCGCTGACGGTGCGACCGGACAGGGCCGCGTGGATCGTGAGGAGATTGGCGATGCCAGGCTTCCCCGCTTGGTCGAACGTGATCTCGCGACCGGAGTCGGTCACCGCGGACCGGATCTTCTTCGCGCTGACGGCAGGTGGATCAAGCAGATCGACGATTCCCGCCGGCGCGCTCGTGGACTTGCTCATCTTCGCCATCGGATCGCTCAGGTCGAGGATCTTCGCGGTGTCCTTGACGATGTGTGGACGCGGCAGGACGAACGTCTGCCCGAATCGGCGGTTGAAGCGCTCGGCCAGGTCGCGGGACAGCTCGAGGTGCTGTCGCTGGTCCTCGCCGACCGGCACCTCGTCGGTCTGGTACAGCAAGATGTCCGCTGCTTGCAGGACCGGGTACGTGAACAGGCCGACCGTCGGCCCGACCGTGCCCGGCCGGTTGGACTTGTCCTTGAACTGGATCATGCGGCTCGCCTCGCCGAAACCGGTCATGCAGCCGAGGACCCAGGCCAGCTGCGGGTGCTCGGGCACCTGGCTCTGGACGAAGATCGTGCACTGCTCAGGGTCCAGCCCGAGGGCGAGGAGCTGGGCCGCGGCGAGACGGGTCCGACGACGCAAGACGACTGGGTCGTACTCGACTGTGATCGCGTGCAGGTCGACGACGCAGTAGAACGCGTCGTGTGTGTCCTGCATCCGGACCCACTGCTTGATCGCGCCGAGGTAGTTGCCGAGGTGGAACGAGTCCGCCGTCGGCTGGATCCCGGACAGCACGCGGGGACGATCGGCACGAGCAGGCATGGCCGTCATCCTGCCAGGCGGGCTGGGCCTGCCTGGTCAGGGCTGGTCCCGCTCGGGCTGCAGGTCGCCAGCATCGTCGGGCCCGTCCCCGGACTCGTGACGAGGTCCGGGTACGGCTCCCGGATCAGCGGCTTGATCGGGGGCGGGCTCGAGATGATCGCCATCCGGTAGGCCGGTTCGCTCAGGCGTGGGCTCGTCGGCCTTGGCGCCGCCGCCGCCACTGCTGCCGTCGCCACCGTGAGGAGTGACCAAGATCCGCGAGACCCGGCGTCCGTCGAGCTCGGTGACGGTCAACTCATGATCACCGACCGAGACGGTGTCCCCCTTGTCCGGGACGCGCCCGAGCGCGCTGGCCAGGAAGCCGGCCACGGTCTCGTACGGGCCGTCAGGCAGCCCGACCCCGGTCTCTTCGGCGAAGTCGTCGAGGTTGAGCAGCCCGTCGACCTCTCGGATGCCGCCGGGCGACGACTCGACGTCGACGCGCTTTGCGTCGTACTCGTCCCGGATGTCGCCGACCAGCTCCTCGACGAGGTCCTCGAGCGTGACGATGCCGAACGTGCCGCCGTACTCGTCGAGCACGATCGCCAGGTGGTGACCCTCCCGGCGCATCTCCGACAGGGCCGCGAGCACTCGCTTGGTGGCCGGAAGGAACTTCACGGCCCGGGCGATCTCCTCGACCCGCACCGATCGCCCCGACACTGCCGGGTTGAACAGGTCGCGGACGTGCACGAAGCCCACCACGTCGTCGTGCGAGCGGTCGACGACCGGGTAGCGCGAGTGCGGGTGCGCGATCGCGACCCGCGCGGCCTTGTAGACCGGCGTCCGGGCCTCGAGGAACTCGACTTCCGTACGGGGGACCATCACCTCGCGGATCTGGCGGTCACCGGCGGTGAAGACGTCCTCCACGATCCGGCGCTCCTCGCTGCCGAGCGTCTCGTGCGCGGCGACCAGCTCGCGGAGCTCCTCCTCGCTGATGCGGTCGCGCTGCGCCGACGGGTCCCCGCCGGCGAGTCGCACCACGAGGTTGGTCGACCGCGACAGCAGCCAGATCAGCGGTCGGGCGCCCTTGGCGATCGTGTCGATCCCCGGTGCCAGGGCGAGCGCGACCCGCTCTGCTCTCTGCAGCGCGAGCCGCTTCGGGGCGAGCTCACCGAGGACGAGCGACACGTAGGCGATCGCGAGCGTGATCACCACGAGCGCCAGCGGGACCGCGACCCCCTCGGAGACCCCGGCGTCGAGCAGTAGCGGGGTAAGGTCCTCCGCCAGGGTTGCCGCGCCGAACGCGGCAGACAGGAAGCCGGCCAGCGTCACCCCGACCTGGACCGCAGACAGGAAACGGTTCGGGTCCGCGGCGAGCGCGGCCACCCGCGCACCGCGGGCGCCGCGCTGGCCGATCGAGCGCACCTGGCTCTCCCGGAGCGACACCAGGGCGATCTCGGCGGCGGCGAACACCCCGCCGACGAGGACGAAGACGAGGACGAGACCGATGTTCGCCCAGATCTCGTTCACGGCGTACCCCCCAGCCGGAGGTACGCCGGTCTACTGCCGGGGTTCATGCCGACGAGGGTACGAACCGCGGCCGTGGCGACGCCAGTCGGTGCCTCACCCAGCCCGTTCGAGGTTCTCGTCGAGCGCGGCCAAGAACGCCTCGGTGGTGAGCCACGCCTGGTCCGGGCCGACGAGCAGCGCCAGGTCCTTCGTCATCGCACCGCTCTCGACGGTCTCGACGCACACCCGCTCCAGCCGCTCGGCGAAGGCGATCACCTGCGGCGTCGCGTCGAGCTTGCCACGGTGCCGCAACCCGCCGGTCCAGGCGAAGATCGACGCGATCGGGTTCGTCGACGTGGGCTTGCCCTGCCGGTGCATGCGGTAGTGACGGGTGACCGTGCCGTGGGCTGCCTCCGCCTCCACGGTCTGGCCGTCCGGCGTCATGAGCACTGACGTCATGAGGCCGAGCGAGCCGAAGCCCTGGGCCACGGTGTCGGACTGGACGTCGCCGTCGTAGTTCTTGCACGCCCAGACGTAGCCGCCCTCCCACTTCATCGCCGCGGCAACCATGTCGTCGATCAGGCGGTGCTCGTACGTGAGGCCGCGGGCGTCGAACTCTGCCTTGAACTCACGGTCGAACACGTCCTGGAAGATGTCCTTGAACGTGCCGTCGTACGCCTTGAGGATCGTGTTCTTGGTCGAGAGGTAGACCGGGTAGCCCCGCTGCAGCCCGTACGAGAACGAGGCGTGGGCGAAGTCCTCGATCGACTTGTTGAAGTTGTACATCCCCATCACGACGCCCCCGTCCGCGGGCATCTGCACGACCTCGTGCTCGATCGGTGCCGAGCCGTCGGCCGGCGTGTAGGTGATCGTCACCGTGCCGGCGCCCGGCACCTTGAAGTTCGTCGCCTTGTACTGGTCGCCGTGCGCGTGCCGGCCGATGATGATCGGCTTGGTCCACGTGGGCACGAGCCGCGGGATGTTGCTGATGATGATCGGCTCGCGGAAGACGACGCCGCCGAGGATGTTGCGGATCGTGCCGTTCGGCGACACCCACATCTGCTTCAGGCCGAACTCCTCGACCCGGGCCTCGTCCGGCGTGATCGTCGCGCACTTGACGCCGACGCCGTGCTCCTTGATCGCGTTCGCCGCGTCGACCGTGATCTGGTCGTCGCTGGCGTCCCGGCTCTCGATGCCGAGGTCGAAGTAGCGGAGATCGATGTCGAGGTACGGGTGGATCAAGCGGTCCTTGATGAACTGCCAGATGATCCGGGTCATCTCGTCGCCGTCCAGCTCGACGACCGGGTTCTCGACCTTGATCTTGTTCATCGGGGATGCTCCTCCGTCAGAGATCGGCGACGTCAGCCTGCTTGGCGCGGACCGCCTCGGCCGCCTCGCGCAGGCTCACGAGCTCGGCCTCCGTGAGCTCGGTCTCGACGACCCTTCGGATGCCGGACCGGCCGAGCTCGGCCTCGACGCCGAGGTACACCCCGGAGATGCCGTACTGACCGTCGACCCAGGCGCAGACGGGCATGACCGCACCGGAGTCCTCGACCACCGCACGAGCCATGCGGGCGGCCGCGGCCGAGGGGGCGTAGTACGCGGACCCGGTCTTGAGCAGCGCGACCACCTCGGCGCCGCCGTTGCGGGTCCGGACCACGAGCTCATCGATCTTGTCGGCAGGCATCAGGTCGCCGAGCGGGGTGCCGTCGACCGTGCACCGGGACGGGACCGGGACCATCGTGTCCCCGTGCGAGCCGAGCGTAAGCGTGCGGACGCTGCCGACCGGTACGGCGAGGGCCTCGGCGACGAACGAGGTGAATCGGGCGGTGTCGAGCATGCCGGCCTGGCCGACCACCTTCCGCCGGTCGAAACCGGTCGCGAGCTGCGTGAGTGCGGTCATCTCGTCGAGCGGGTTCGACACGACGATCACCACGGCGTCAGGGGCATGGCGGGCGACGTTCTCGGCGACCTGCCGCACGATCTTCGCGTTCGTCTCGATCAGGTCCATGCGGCTCATGCCGGGCTTGCGTGGGAGGCCCGCGGTGATCACCACGACGTCGGACCCGGCGATCGCCTCGTAGCCCGAGCCGTCCAGGCCGGTGGTCTGCCCGATGACCAGCGTCTCGAAGCCCTCGATCGGGCGGGACTGGTTCAGGTCCAGCGCCAGGCCCTCGGGCTTGCCCTCGACGATGTCGGTGAGGACGACGGTTTCCAGCACGTCGTACTCGGCCAGCCGCTGCGCTGTGGTCGAGCCGTAGAAACCGGCTCCTACGACGGTCACCTTGCCGCTGCGCGCCATCGACGCTGCCTCCTGTGCTTGGTTGTGGTCCGCGGCGACTCTACTGAGCCTGCCGACCCGCTCAACCGCCGGGCACGTCCGCCGGAACGATGATCGCCAGCACGGCGATGCCGACCGCGAGCAGCCCGTACGCGACGACGTCGAACCCCCGGCTGCGCACGGCCAGCAGCCCAGCCACCCGAGCCGGCAGCACGAGCCGCAGCAGCCCGGCCAGGCCGAACGCGGCGGCGAACACGACGCTGCCGCGTCGGAACCGGTCGAGCTCGGCCACCACGAAGAGACCCACGAGTGCGGTCGTCACGACCACCGCGAACGGCCACTCCCGCAGCCGGGCGACGCGGTTCAGCGCTCCTCGATCGGGACCCATTTCTGGTCGCGCTCCCCGATGTACTCGCTGTCCGGCCGGATCAGGCGGTTGTCGAGCTGTTGCTCGAGGACATGGCTGGTCCACCCCGACATGCGTGAGATCGCGAAGACCGGGGTGAAGAGGTCGATCGGGATCCCGAGCTGGTGGTAGACGCTCGCGGCGAAGAAGTCCACGTTGGGATAGAGACCCTTCTCCTCGAGGACGACCAGCTCCATCGCGCGGGACATCTCGTATGCGCGGCGCTTGCCCGTCGTGTCGGCGAGCTCCCGGGACATCGCCCGCAGGTGTGTCGCGCGCGGGTCCTCGACCTTGTAGACGCGGTGGCCGAAGCCCATGATCTTCTCGCCGCGCCCGAGCCGGCTCCGGACGTCGTCGCCGACGTCGGCGCCGGAGGCCTCGATCTCCTGCAGCATCCGCATCACTGCTTCGTTGGCTCCGCCGTGGAGCGGGCCGCGGAGCGTGCCGATCGCGGCGACGACAGCGGAGTGGATGTCCGACAGCGTCGCGGCGCAGACTCGCGCCGCGAACGTCGACGCGTTCATGGTGTGGTCGGCATGGAGGACGAGGCACTCGTCCAGGATCTGCGCCGAGCGCTCGCTCGGCGGGTTCCCGGTGATCTGCAGCAGGAAGTTCCCGGCGACGCCGAGCATCGGGTCGGGGTCGGGGAGGCTGCGGCCGGTCCGGACGGCCTGGTACTTCGCGATCAGCACCGGTGTCTGGGCCACGAGGCGAAGCGCCTTCCGGCGGGTGCCCTCCGTCGACCCGTCAGCGGCGTCCACGTCGTCGACCGAGAGCGCGGACACGAGCG
>Ga0136630_1000781_pt1 | contig 12656 bp, 13 predicted proteins | sample AntDrymUQ5682106_2_FD_105496 | JGI IMG/M metagenome (GOLD analysis project Ga0136630, IMG submission 105496) | Polar desert sand microbial communities from Dry Valleys, Antarctica - metaG UQ568 (21.06) | ecosystem: Environmental > Terrestrial > Soil > Desert | place: Antarctica: Dry Valley...
CCACGCCGTCGCCGGAAACTCCTGGTGCGCGTTGATGGGATGCCTCGATGAGGTTGGTCGGGCCGGGTTGCTGGTCCTCGAAGTCTCATCCTTTCAGCTCCATTACATGCAAGATCCCGGCTTCGAGGTCGCGGCGCTTCTGAACGTGCGTCCGGATCACCTGAACTGGCACGCTTCTTTCGAGGAATACGTCGAGGATAAACTGCGAGTCTTCGAGGGACAGGGGCCGGAAAGTCTGGCGCTCGTGAGCGCGGTGGATCCCGTGGGCCGTGAGGCGGCGATGGGGTTCTCCGCTGATACTCTCGCGGTCGGGGAAGATGACACAGTTGTCCGGGACGGGCGGTTGTTCCTCCGGGGAAAGGAGATTGCGGGCGAGGACGAGTTGCGCTTCGCTGGGACGCACAACCTCGAAAACGCGCTCTTCGCGGCGGCGGCTTCGGAGAGGATGGGCGCGGACCTCCAACAGATTCGGGCTGGGCTGCTCGGCTATCGTCTGAAGCCGCACCGGATGGAGGTCGTGGCGGAGCGCGGCGGCGTGTTGTACGTGGATGACTCGAAGGCCACCAACCCGGCGGCGGTCGCGGCTGCCGTGGCGAGCTTCGAGCGGCCGATCGTCCTGATCCTGGGCGGCTCCGAGAAACACACGGACTTTGCGGAGATCATCCCTTTGCTCGACCGCTGCCGGGCCGTGGTCTGCCAGGGCGAGGCGGGACTCCGGATCTCCGACTACGCACGAAAGATGTGGCACGGGCTAGTGAGCGTCGTCCGGGACCTCGCGGAGGCCGTGGAGGAGGCGGAGAGCCTTGCGCGACCCGGTGACGTGGTTTTGCTCTCGCCAGGATGCGCCAGCTTCGACCAGTTCGCTGGCTACGAAGAACGAGGCCGGGCGTTCGCCCGTCTGGTGGCCGGGGAGTATGCTGCCGGGCACGTCTTCGAGGGGCGTGGGTGATACGGGTTGACGAACCTGCGAACAAACCTGTTTCTGGTAGCCCTCGGGCTCTCGTTGCTGGGGCTGGTCATGGTGTATTCGGCGACGTACCGGGATTTTGGAGCGCAACTCCTGATCGTGAAGGCTGCTCATGTGACGCTCGGAGTGATGGCGTTCTTTCTGGCGAGCCGCATCCGGTACACGGCCTGGCGCAAGTTCGGGCCGGTCTTTTTCGTGGTCGTGCTCGCGAGCCTCGTGCTGGTGCTAGTTCCCGGGATCGGGGTGGAGATCGGTGGCGGTCGGAGGTGGTTCGATCTGGGCTTCTTCATGGCCCAGCCAGCGGAGTTCGCCAAGATCGCCGCTGTTGTCGTGGCGAGCCTGTGGGTCGCTCGTCTGCGACCGGGCTCCGGGCTGCCGATGGGGCTGCTGGCCGTGATCGGGCTGCTCTTCGGGCTTGTGGTTTTGGAGCCGGACTTCGGCACATCCGTCATGCTTCTTGCCGGGGTTGCCGGGGTACTTTGGGCCTCGGAGGTGCGGACGAGGGACTTGATCCTCGCCGCCAGCGCGGGTCTGGCCTGCCTCATCGGGGTGATGCTCCTCGCCCCGTACCGGAGAGAGAGGTTCATGACGTTCCTCGACCCGTGGGCAGACTCGCAGGGCTCCGGCTACCAGGTCGTGCAGTCCATGACCGCCATACAGTCCGGCGATTTCTTGGGCGTTGGCGCGGGAGCAGGGGCCGGAGTGACCTATGTCCCGGAGTTGCAGACGGATATGATCTTCGCGCTGATCGGCGAAGAACTCGGGCTGCTTGGCATGGTGCTGGTAATATCCGCCTTCGTCTTCCTGGCGATTGCGGGGCTGAGGATCTCGCTTCGGGCTCCGTCAGTCCTGGGACGCTGCCTGGCGGCCGGATTGACCACTACTATCGTGGTACAGGCGATCTTCAACATCGGGGCGGCGATGGGGATGCTCCCGCTGGCCGGCATGACCTTGCCGTTCGTCAGCTACGGTGGGTCGAGCATGTTGGTCTGCTTCGCCGCCATCGGCATTCTGTACAGGGTATCGGAGGACAGTGAACGTGCGAGAGAGGTCAAACCACGAGTCACCGCGAGTCCTGATCGCCGGCGGCGGGACCGGGGGACACGCGATCCCCGCGCTCTGCGTGGCTGACAGCCTGAGAGCGAAGGGAACCCGCGTGGAGTTCGTCGGCGCAACGTCGGGCATCGAAGCAGACCTCGTCCCAAAGAGAGGCTACAAACTCCACTCCCTTCCCCTGAAAGCGATGTCCGGCGGCCCCGTAGCCCGCGTCTGGGCGGCGTCTCTCTTTCTGCGCGCCATCTCGCGTTGCCGGAAAATCGTGCGGGATTTCGAGCCCGACGCCGTCCTCGGGGTCGGCGGATACGCGAGCGCCCCCGCCGTCGTGGCCGCCCGGACGCTCGGCGTGCCGACTTTCCTGCACGAACAGAACTCCGTCCCAGGCCGCGTGAACCGTTTCGCGAGCCGCTTCACGAAGCAGGTGCTCGTGACCTTCCCCGGCGCAGCGGAACATCTCCCACGCGCCGCATGGGCCGGGATGCCCACCCGCCCGGAGTTCTTCGGGGCGTCAAGGGAAGATGCGCTGCGCGAACTCGGCCTGGAGCCGCCGGTAGTCCTGATCTTCGGTGGCAGCGGCGGCGCATTGAAGATAAACATGGCCGCCGCGGAAGCTTTTCGGGAGACGCCGCCGTATACGGTCGTCCAGATAGCGGGACGCCGGGATTTCCCACGCCTCTCCACGGAGAACCCGCGGCATGTGATCCTGGAGTACGTGGACGACATCTGGCGGTACGTGGCGGCGGCTGAGGTCGTGGTGATACGGGCCGGCGCCGGGTCGCTATTCGATGTGGCGGCGGCGGGACGGGCTGCGGTCGTCATCCCCTTTCCATACGCTGCCGGAGACCATCAGCTCCACAACGCCAGGTACTTCACGGAAAGGGACGCTGCGGAACTGCTCCCGAACTCCGAGGTTAATGCCTGGAACCTACGGCAGCGTGTCGAAGCCCTGCTGGGAGACGATGAGCGGCGAGAGCGGCTCGCGGGACGCATGGGGGAGTTGGCGACGCCGGGAGCGGCGGACGCGGTGGCGGAGAAATTGTTGAACGCGGAGGACGAAGATCGGGAGGATGGGCGATGAGGATTCACATGATAGGCATTGGCGGGGCGGGGATGAGCGGCATCGCGGAGGTCTTGAAAAAGCAAGGCCATGCGGTGACCGGCTCCGACCTCAAGGAATCGCCGTACACGCGCCGGCTCCGGAATCTCGGCATCGAGGTGTACATTGGGCACGCGACCGGGCAGGTCGGGGATGCACAGCGCGTCGTGGTTTCGACGGCCATCCCGAAGACAAACCCCGAGGTGCTCGAGGCTCATCGCCGGTCCATGCCGGTGATTCAACGCGCCGAAGCACTGGCTTCGATTCTGGAGGGCAAACGCGGCGTAGCCATCGCCGGGACCCACGGCAAGACCACGACCACGAGCATGACGAGCCACGCTCTGAAAGCTCTCGGAGAAGACTTGACGGCCCTGATCGGGGGCGAGCTCAACGACATCGGGAGCAACGTGGTCGAGGGCGGGGGGGATCTGATCCTGGCCGAAGCCGACGAGAGCGACCGCTCGCTACTGAAACTCCGTCCTCTGGTTGCCGTCATCACGAACGTGGAGTTCGATCACCCGGATTTCTACTCCTCCCTGGACGACGTGATGGAGACCTTCTCCAAGTTCGTCGCCGCCCTGCCGCCCTCCGGCCATCTCATCGTCTGCGCCGACGACCAGAACTGCCTGCGCCTCGCGGAGCAGTCACCCTGTCCGGTGACAACCTACGGTATCCACGCCGGAGACCTGCGGGCGGAGATCACGGGCTCCGACGCCTACACGCTCTTCGAGGACGGCCAGGAGCGGGGCGCGGTGGAGATCGGGGTCCACGGCAGACACAATGCGCTGAACTCCCTCGCCGCCGCCGCCGTCGCCCGCTGGCTCGGTCGTGAACCGCTGGAGGCCGCAAGAACGCTGAAGAACTTCGGTGGCGTGCGCCGGCGCTTCCAACTCAAGGGCGAGAAATCCGGCATCCGCGTCGTTGACGACTACGCTCATCATCCGACGGAATTATCGGCTACGCTGGGCGCGGCCAGGGCAACTTCGGACGGACGGGTCATAGCCGTGTTCCAGCCGCATCGCTACACGCGCACCCGGAGGATGTATCGGGAGTTCGGCGGCGCATTCTCGGCTGCTGACGCAGTTCTCATCACCGACGTATACGGTGCCGGAGAGATGCCCCAGCCAGGCGTGAACGGGAAGCTGATCGTGGACGCCATCTGCGAGACCCGAGGACACCCAGACGTCTACTACGTCCCCGAGCAAAACTCGATACCCCGCGTGCTCCAGGCCATATCCGCCCCGAACGATACCGTGCTGACGATGGGAGCGGGAGACATCTCCGGCGTAGGCGACGAGTTGCTGGCCCTCCTGTAAACGTGCCTGCTCGCATCAAAGAAGTCCTCCGCTCACTCTCCATCGCCGTGGCCGTCGCTGCCCTTACCGCCGCCACGATCTACATGGTCTCCTATCTAGCCTACCCAGTTACGGGGATACAGGTCCAGGGAGCCCGCATGTTCCCGGAGACGCTGGCCTGGGAAGCTGTGCCAGATCGCGCCAGCCTGCTCACCCTAAACCCGGCGCTACTGAAGAGCAAAGTGAAGTCTAATGCATGGGTTGAGAGTGTCGAGGTGCGGAAGAATTGGGACTCGGGTATAGTTACAGTCGAGGTTGAGGAACGGGATGCCGTATTGAATGCCGGTACCGAGGGCCGCGGGGCGGTCTTCGCGGCGGTCTTCGCGGCGGACGGCACGGAGCTTCCGGGGCTCGGAGGAGTGGACCTGGAGCGGGTGGAGATGAGCGAGGATCGTTTGGAGGGAATTTTGAGGGCTGGGAGGGTCCTTGAGAGCAATGGGGTCGCGCTGGAGTCGGTGGACGGCGTCGGCGCGGGTGGAATCGAGGCCACGGTCGAGGGCCGGTTGGTGATCTTTGCCGACTCTATCAGCGAGGCTCAGGCGAAGGCACTGCCCGGCATCATGTCCGGTAACCCCGAGGCGCCACGCTTCGACCTCCGGTCGCCGGAGAGGGTTGTGATCGGGGCCAGCGAGCAAGCGGCTGCGCGCAGTTCCAGGCCGGGCACTTCAGAAGGCAGACGGAGCGGGTAGGTTATGGCGGATTCACTGGTTTATGGCATAGACGTTGGCACCACGAAGATCGTGGCTATCGCTGGCCGGGTGGATGAGCGGCGGGAGAGGGCGGAGATAGTCTCGATGGGCGAGGCCCCGAGCCACGGGCTCAGGCGGGGCGTCGTGGTGGATCGGGAACTGGCTGCCGAGTCCATCGCCGAAGCCCTGGAAGCCTGCGATATTCGGGGCGGGCCGGTCAGCGTGGGCATAGCGGGGAGTCATATCTCATCGTTCAATACCGAGGTCACGCTCCTCAACCGCGCCAGGGATCTAACGGTCACCGACCGGTTCGTGAAGAAGTTGGATGAGGAAGCGCGTCAGATCCACCTTGATGAGGATGAGTGGGTAATTCACGTTGTTCCCCGCCGCTACGTCCTGGACGGTGCCGAGGGTGTGCGTCAGCCGGTTGGCCTTGCCGCGCGCAAGGTGATGATGCGGGCGCATGTGGTGAGCGGCGCTCTCTCGAGTATCCAGAACCTGCTGTTCGCGGTCGAGGATTGCGGGGTGAAGGTCTCGCGGGTGGTACTCGAGCCCCTGGCCTCCGCCGAGGCGTGTCTGAGCGAGTCGGATCGCGCCTCCGGCGTCGCGTTGCTGGACATCGGCGGCGGCACCACCGACATCGCGGCCTTCATGAACGGTGCTCTGACGCACACCTCCGTGATACCCATTGGTGGACAGAGCTTCACCTCCGATGTCGCCTACGGCCTCAAGTTGCCCTTCGATTCTGCTGAAGAGCTCAAGATTCGCTACGGCAGCGCGCTCTCTGGGGAGGTGGACTCGGTAGCCGCCGTCAAGCTCGGCGACCGCTTCTACAACGCGCATTTCATGAGCGAGATCCTGGAGTACCGCGCCCGCGAAGCGCTCGAGTACGCTCGCGAGTCACTGGATCACGCGCGCGTCCGCGACGCGCTCCCCGGCGGCGTCGTCCTCACCGGCGGAGGCTCCCTTCTCAGCGGCATGACAGACCTCGCCGAGGAAGTTCTCGGGATGCAAGCTCGCACCGCGAGCCCTCGCCATGTCAGAGACAACGGTAAACCTGTACAAAAGCCTCAGTATTCCACGGCTGTAGGCCTGCTATACTTTTCAGCTAGACAGAATAACCTTCGATCAAAAGGTAAAGGTGCGAAGGCCACCAGTTTTGGTAGCATAGTGTCGGCGGTCAAAAGTTGGTTCCGGGGAGGTTAAACCGGGTCGTGAGAAGAGAACGGGCGACGGGGGGCTATGGAGCTATGTTGGATGCGGGAACGAACTATCTGGCGGTCATCAAGGTTGTGGGGATAGGCGGCGGGGGAACCAACGCCGTGAACCGCATGATCAACTCCGGTTTGCAGGGGGTCGAGTTCATCGCGGTGAACACTGATGCCCAGGCGTTGCAGATGACAGACGCTGACCAGAAGATACACATTGGCGACAAGCTCACGCGCGGCCTCGGGGCTGGGGCGGACCCGAAGATCGGGATGGAGGCCGCCGAGGAGAACAAGGCGGAGATCGAAGAGGCGATCCGGGGCGCGGACATGGTGTTCGTCACCGCCGGCAAGGGTGGCGGCACGGGCACGGGGGCCGCTCCGGTGGTAGCCAAGATCGCCCGCGAGGCAGGCGCGCTCACGGTGGGCGTCGTGACCCGCCCGTTCGCGTTCGAGGGCCGGCGCCGCTCGACGTACGCCGAGGAGGGCATCAAGCGCCTCAAGGCAAACGTGGACGCTCTCATCATCATCCCGAATGACCGCCTCTTGCAGGTGGCAGAGAAGCGAACCTCGATGATGGACGCATTCAAGATGGCCGACGACGTTCTCAGGAAAGGCGTGCAGGGGATCACGGACCTCATCACGGTGCCCGGCCTCATCAACTTGGACTTCGCGGACGTGCGCACGATCATGCGCGAGTCCGGCTCGGCGCTCATGGGCATTGGCGAGTCGAGCAGCGAGAGCCGCGGGGCGGAGGCCGCCAAGCAGGCGATCTCCAGTCCGCTCCTCGAAGCGAGCATCGAGGGGGCGACCGGGATCATTCTGAACATCACCGGCGGCACGGACCTCGGGCTCTTCGAGGTCAACGAGGCAGCCGAGATCGTCCACAACGCCGCCCATCAGGACGCGAACCTGATCTTCGGCGCCGTGGTGGATGAGAGCTACGGAGATAGCGTGAGCGTCACCGTGATCGCCACGGGCTTCGATCAACGCCTCGCCAACCAGCGCCGGGCGGAGCGGACGTTGGATCCCCGAGAAGATGACGCCGTCTCTTCTTCCTATGCTCCTCCTTCGCCGTCTCCCCAGGAAGGCGACGTACTCGACATCCCAGCCTTCCTCCGTCGCCGGTAGCTCCTGACAGAAGGCGTGCGCCAGGAACTCCCCAGCACCGATGGCGCCCCAGCCGCGATTCAAACCGCGACCGGGGGCGCCGTCTTCGTCTCTCCCCAGCCCGAACCATCTGGCGCGAAGGTCTGGTTCTTCACCCGCCTCGGCGGCGTCTCCGAACAGCCATACGACAGCCTCAACGTCTCGGTGAAGGTCGGTGATGGCGAGGCCGCCGTAACCGGAAACTTGAGGCTCATACAGGAGGCGATGGCCGGTAGAAACTCTGCCTGGGTCAAACAGGTCGCTGGTGATGGCTTCATCAGGGTATCTACGGCCGGGTTCGCCGGGGAGGCCGACGCGCTCGTCACGAGTAAGACGGGTTTCTCGCTCGTGGTTGCCATCGCTGACTGCGCGCCGGTCGCGCTCGTCGGAGAGCGCGGCGTGGGAATGGTCCACTCTGGATGGCGCGGGACGCTCGCCGGGGTTGCCGCGAACGCAGTGTGGGAGATGGGAGCTGCGGGGACGCGGGCGTATATCGGGCCATGTATCCGGGGTTGCTGCTATGAAGTATCCGAGGAGCTTGCGCGGACGTTCGCCGGGAGGTTCGGCGAAGATGTGGTCTCCGGACGATATCTGTCGTTGCCGGCGGCAATCCGGATGAATCTCCAGGAGGCCGGAGTTGAGCACGTCCATGACCTCGGGCTGTGCAGCGGATGCCGCCCCGATCTCTTCTACTCGCACCGCAAACAGGGTCCGCTGACGGGCAGGACCCTGGCGGCCGTGACGAGGACGTCGGCATGAGAGAGAGCGAGGAAGCGCTGGAGACTCGGGTTTGGCGTCGTCTCGCCATCGTGCGGGAGAACGTGGCGGCGGCACTGGAGAGAAGCGGGCGCGGGCCGGATGAGGCGCGCATCCTCGTGGCGAGCAAATACTACGCGCCGGAGCAGATGCGCGCCCTCGCCGCCGCGGGCGTGGACTTGCTCGGGGAGAACCGCGCGCAGGATCTCGCGGCCAAGCAGGAGACTTTCGGGGACGCCTTCGAGTGGCACTTCATCGGCCATCTCCAGCGGAGGAAGGCAAAGGATGTCGTGGGCCGGGTCGGGCTCATACATTCCGTGGATTCCGTGGCGCTCGTCGAGGAGCTTGCCAAGCGGGCGCCCGAAGAGGGGGTGGAGATACTCGTCCAGGTCAACGTCAGCGGCGAGGAGTCAAAATACGGCGTTTCGGAGGGAGACGTCGAGCGCATCCTGGAGGCCGCCGCTGGGACGGAAGGCCGGGTACGGGCGCGGGGTTTCATGACGATTGCGCCAGCGGTTGAACGGGTGGAAGATGTACGTTATGTTTTCACGAAACTCCGGGCGATCCGTGATAGGCTACGCGGATGCTGGGGTCCCCATTTCGAGCTTTCGGAGCTTTCGATGGGCATGAGTAACGACTACATCGTGGCGGTTGAACAAGGGGCCACTTTGGTCAGGATAGGGCGGACCATCATTGGGGGGGACGGCCCGTGAGGAGGCAGGATGGCAGTTAGAGATCGGTTGGATCGCATGGCAGCGTGGTTCGGGTTTGGCGTGGAAGACGATTATTACGAGGATGAGGAAGAGGAAGCGTTGTACAGGAAAACTGCTTCCGCCAAAGGCTCGCACGAAGAGGAGGTCGGTCCCGCCGTCCGGCGGCTCGGACGGTCGGAGCGGTCTTCGTCTTCGGCTTTTGGCACCTCGCTCGGGGATCTGTTCGGGAGTGAGAGCCCGAACCGGGGCGACCGTTACGCGGCCGGGCCGACCGCGCCGCACCTGCGTGCCGTCCCGGACAATCGCCCGGCGCGGGTGAGCGTGGTCGAGCCAGCCAGCTTCAACGACGCCCAGGCACTCGCGGATCGCTTCAAGCGCCAGCAGCCGGTAATCCTCAACCTCCAGAGCGTGGACGCCGAGTTGTCGAGGAGGATGGTGGATTTCTGCTCAGGCCTCACTTACGCGATGGATGGCAATATCCAGACCGTCGCCAACCGGGTGTTCCTGCTCACCCCGCGCAACGTCGAGGTCAGCGCCGAGGAGCGCAAGGCGCTGGCCGAGAGGGCTTTCTTCAACCAGCTCTGATGACTAGGGTAGGGATAATCGGGGCGGGCAAGATCGGCGGTTCGCTGCTCATCAGGCTCTCCGAAGCCGACGGGTTCGAACTCGGCGCCAGCGACGTTCACCAGGAATACCTCGCGCCCTACGCCGAACGTTATGGAGTCTGGATCACCGCTTCCAGCCGCGAACTCGCCGAACACAGCGACTTGTTGATAATGGCCGTGAAGCCCTGGGATGTGGGAACAGTCCTGGAAGAGGTAGCCTCGGCACTGGAAGGCACGGAGAAAGCGGTCACGAGCGTAGCCGCCGGGGTGCCGATCTCGGCCATTTCGGAGAAGCTGCCGGAAGGAACGCCGGTGTTGCGGGTCATGCCGAACGTGTGCGCGTCGGTGGGGTTGGGATCTGCGGTGGTGACATCAAATGAGCCGGGACGGGCGATGTTGCCGATGGTGATGGAGATCTTCCGCACCGTTGGGGACGTGATGGAGTTGCCGGAACGCCTCTTCGACGCGGCGACGGCGCTGCACGGCTCGGGGCCGGCATACGTCGCCCTCTTCGCGGATGCTTTGATACAGGCCGGCGTGAGAGAAGGCATCCCGCGGGACGTGGCGAAGAGGCTGGTCATCGGGACTATCGGGGGCACGGCGGTTTTACTGGAGGAGCGCAGCGCGCATCAGGTGCGCGACGAGGTGATGACGCCGGGCGGGACGACGGCGGCGGCGTTCGTGGCGATGGAGAAGGCCGGGTTCGTCGGCGCGATCTACGACGGGGTCAATGCCGCAGCGGAACAGGCGCGAGGTCTCGGAAGATGATCGGACTCCTGCAATTGTTCGGGTTCTCGGTGGCTTCGTTGCTGTCCGGGATCGTGGACTACGCTTACTGGATACTATTTGGGGCTATATTGGCGAACATCGTGATCAACTTGCTCCCCGGCTATCCGTCGAGCACGTTCTTCCAGGCTGTCTACGATGGGGTGCGGGCGGTGTCTGACCCGATCCTGATGCCGATACGGAGCCGCATCCCGCCAGTTCAGCTCGGTGGGTTCTCGTTGGACCTCTCGCCGATCATCGCAATAATCGGGCTTTCGATCGCGCGAAGCCTGCTCAACAACGTTGTAATCGCAAATTTCATCGGACCTGTGACGGGGTGATATAGCATGGCGATTCGGCCCAACGACATCCGCCGCAAGGAATTCAAGAACAGGCTGCGGGGCTACGATGCCAACCAGGTGGACGATTTCCTAGACGAGGTCGCGGAAGAATTGGAGAATGCCAGCTCGGACAACGCCAGGCTGCGGGAGGAGAGATCCAACCTCCGCTCGCGACTGGAGCAGTTCGACGAGTTGGAGGGTTCCATCCGGGCTGCGCTGGTCCATGCGGAGCAGGCGTCCGACGACCTGCGAAAGTCGGCTGCCCAGGAAGTCGAGAGCGTGCGCCAGGCGGCGAACCGCGAAGCGGAGATCACCATCAACGACGCGAAGGCCCGCGCGCACCGCATCCTGGCCGACACCTCGGATCGCGCCGAGCGGGTACAGGAATCCTACGAAGCTCTGCGAAACGCCAGGCAACTCTTCGCCTCGGATTTCCGGCATCTACTGAAGAGCTACCTGGAGGTCATGGACAACGCCGACGTGGCGAGCGCGCGGGAGATCGAAGCCTCTCTGCGGGAGCGCGTGGACTTCGAGTCCATCGCCGCCGCCCGAATTGCATCCGAGAACGCCAGCCTCCAACAAGAGCTTCCGGTCGAAGAACCATCCGATGATTCCCCGGACGAGCCGGTGCAAGAAGCCTCTGACGAAAACGCCCCGGCAGAAGGAGAGTCCTTTGAAGAGGAGCCGGTCGCGGAGGGAGTGTCCGAAGAGGTCTCCGCGGACGATGACCCGGAGGTGGAGGAGCCGGAGGTCGAGCCTTCGACGGTGGAGGGTTCTGCATCCGAGGAGCCGGTGACGGATGCTCCTGGGGAAGAGACGGAGCGGGAAGAGTCCACTCTGGCGCGAGAGAGCGGCTCCCACGAATTCTGGGGAGACACGGAGACGAGAAGCGCTTCCGGGAATGGCGAGGAGGACAGGCGCGTGTCCAGGGCCAGCCGTTTCCTGCGCCGACGTGGCTGAGGGACCAGTCCGGGGGAGCAAGAACGGGGCGTTGCTGAACCTCAAGGTCTCGCCGCGGGCCAGAAGCACGTCGCTGGAAGGGATGCACGGGGACGACGCTCTGAGACTCCGGGTCGCCGCGCCTCCGGTTGATGGTCGGGCGAACGACGAGATAGAGAAGTTCCTGGCTGAGGTTTTCGAGGTGTTCCCTTCGAGCGTCGAGGTCGTCAGGGGGGCTTCCGGCAGAGACAAGACCGTCCTCTTTCGGGGCGTGGAGATGTCGGAGATCCGGCGCCGGCTCTCGGCCAAGATCCCCTAGCTTCATGCCCCATGAAGCGTTCGAGACCGGGCTGGAAGACGCGGGTGAGCGTCTGGACCGGCTCTGTGCGGATCGCCTGGAAATCAGCCGGAGTCTGGCGCGGCGAATGATCCAGGGCCGCCTCCTGCGGGTTGACGGTGCGGAGGTCTCGCCTTCGTACCGGGTGCGTGGCGGTGAGCGCATCGAGGCTGAGGTCCCCGACGAATCACCCCAGCCGGAGGAGATCCCGGTCCCGATTGTCTTCGAGGACGAGTACCTGATCTTTGTGGACAAACCAGCCGGGCTCGTCGTGCATCCCGGCGCGGGCAACCCTTCCGGCACGCTGGTGAACGCGCTCCTGGACCGGGGCATCGCTGGCGGCGAGGATTCCACCCGGCCCGGCATTGTCCATCGCCTCGACCGCGACACCTCGGGGCTGATGGTCGTGGCGAAGGGCGAGCCAGCCTATTCCGGGCTGGTCGGGATGCTGTCGAAGCGGCGGGTCAGGCGCATCTACCGGACGGTCGTCGTTGGCGATGGACTACCGGCGACGGGGACGGTGGATTCGCCCGTGGGCCGCGACCCTGATAACCCCACGCTCATGGCAGCCGGAGTAGGCAAGACGGCCATTACGCGCTTCGAGAGGCTGAGAGAGGCCGCCGGGCATACGATGCTCCGGGTGCGATTGGAGACAGGGAGGACGCATCAGATCCGGGTCCATC
>Ga0136630_1000782_pt1 | contig 12651 bp, 8 predicted proteins | sample AntDrymUQ5682106_2_FD_105496 | JGI IMG/M metagenome (GOLD analysis project Ga0136630, IMG submission 105496) | Polar desert sand microbial communities from Dry Valleys, Antarctica - metaG UQ568 (21.06) | ecosystem: Environmental > Terrestrial > Soil > Desert | place: Antarctica: Dry Valley...
AGTGTGGTGGCGAGCAACGCCTTACCGAGTTCGCCCCACTCCCATCCGCGGAGCACGAGTGCGCGCTCTCCTTCGAGGATGTAGGTGACGGGGTTGAACTTCGCGACGGTCTCGAGCCAGGAGTCGTACAGATGTTCGTGAGAGTACTCGTCGGATCCAGGCCGGCGGCTACTCAGCGTGCAGCTTCGGCGCGTGCAGCACCTCGTCGTCGAGTCGATCGCCGTCGCCGGATCGCGCGAAATCGTCGCCGCTGGAAGCGTTGTCGCTGTGGGCGATGTGGACGAGGTGGCGCCAGATGAGCAGGACGAACAATGCCGACCCGGCGAACGCGAACCAGAACGGTGCGGTCACGCCCCACTGCCGAGCGAGGAGGCCGCCGATGCCCGACCCGATCACGAGACCGCCGAAGACGCCGACCGTGTTGACGCTCGTCACCCTGCCCTGCAGCCGCGACGGCACCGCTCGCTGGCGCACGGTCACCGATGTCGTGCCCCAGATGAACGCATGCGCGCCGAACGCAACGAAGATGCCGCCGGCGAGCACGGGCGAACGGGTGAGCGCCAGTCCGAGGTGCGTCAGGGTCTCGATGATCAGCCCGATGCGCATGATGTTGACGAGGCTGAGGTGTCGGGTGATCCAGCCGTACGACGCGGTGCCGACGAGTCCGCCGATCGCCATCAGCGTGGTGAGCAGTCCGAATCCGATCTCGTCGAGTCGCAGCCGTTCCGTGGCGTAGAGCACGAGCACCGACCACGCAGCGCCGAACGCGATGTTGAACGTGAAGATCGTCAGCACGAGCGTGCGCACGGCGGTGTGGTTCCACGTCCAGCGGAAGCCCTCGGCGATCTCGACGCGAGCGGTGCGGCGCGCCTGTGCGGGTCGACCGTGTGACGGCAGCACGAGGCGGCTCACGAGCACGGCGCCGAGTACCAGCAGCACCACCTCGGCGGCGAACGGCCACGCCATGCCGGTGGCGAACAGCGCGGCCCCGATCGGCGGCCCTGCCAGCTGGTTGAGTGTGATGACGCCCGTCGTCAGCCGGGCGTTGCCGACGCCGAGGTCGTCGTGGTCGACGAGCATCGGTAGCAGCGTCGTCGTCGTGGTGTCGGCGAACACCTCTGCCGTGCCGAGGATGAACAGGCTCGCGAGCACGACGGCGACGGACGCGGCGTCGGTGATGATTGCGGCGCACAGCACCGCCAGCACGACGGCACGAGCGACGTCGACGAAGGCCACGACGAGCCGTCGGTCGAGGCGGTCGGCGATCACACCGGCGTACAACCCGAATACGAGCGGCGGCAGCCACACCATCAATGCCGCGCTGGCGATGAGGAGCGGGTCGTCGGTCTGCGACGCGACCAACAGCGGGCCGGCGGCGATCCCGATTCCGTCGGCCAGATTCGTCAGCCACGACGAGACCATGAGCCGGCGGAAGCCGGTGCCCATGTGCGCGGGGGCGACGATCTCGACGAGCCGGCTCACGCCGGCGGGGGAGAGGACGATTCCGGGCTCGCCCGCTCTCGCGCCCGATCGAGGTCTGCCTTCGTGAGCACGGCCCGCACGTCGAGTCCGGCGCCGGCGAGCGGACGCTCACCTGGCGGGCTGCGATCGATCGCGCAGATGACGACGTCGACGACGGCGCCGGCGTCGCGCAGCGCGCTCGTCGCGTCGCGCACTGCGCCGCCCGTCGTGATCACATCTTCCACGAGCGTGACGCGCCGGCCAGCGACCGGCGGGCCCTCCGCGAGCTTGCACGTGCCGTACTGCTTCGCCTGCTTGCGGACGAACAGCGCCGGGATACCCGTCCGGGCGCTGAGCATGGTGGCGAGGGGGACACCGCCGAGCTCGAGCCCCCCGAGCAGCTCGGTGTCGGGCGGGACGAGACGCTCGAGCTGTGCCACGACCCGTGCGAGCAGTGCAGGTCGTGATTCGAACAGGTACTTGTCGAAGTACTCGTCGGCCTGTTGTCCCGAACGCAACGTGAACGTGCCGGTGAGACGGCAGCAGGCGTCGACATCGTCGGCGAGCGGCGGATCGCCGTCGGTGTGCGGATCGCCAGGTCTGGTCACGGCGTCCATCATGGCCGTCGAGGCGCGTTGGAGCGGCTTGTACCATCGATGTCGTGGCAGTCACGCCCTCCCCTGACGGTGCCGGACCCGGATTCGGCGCCAACTCCTGGCTCGTCGACGAGATGTACGAGCAATTCCGCGACGATCCCGACGCCGTCTCCGACGCCTGGCGTGAGTTCTTCGAGGACTACTCGCCCGACGCCGACAGTGGCGGCTCGACGCGCGACGCCAAGAGCACCAGCGGCAACGGCAACGGTGCCGTCGATGCACGGGCATCCGCTCCCAGCGCACCCGCACCGTCATCTTCGACAGCACCGCCGCCGGCGGCACCGTCGGCATCAGCATCGCCGCCGCCGGCGTCAACTTCGAGGGCAGCGACGCCCGCACCAGCACCAGCGTCCGTGTCCGCAAAGGCGCAGCCGAAGGCCGAGCGCACCGCCGCACCGGAAAGCACGCCGATCCGTGGTGCCGGCAAGGCGATCGTGACCAATATGACCCGCAGCCTCGAGGTGCCGACGGCGACGAGCTTCCGCAACGTGCCGGCGAAGCTGCTCGAGGTCAACCGCAAGGTGATCAACGGCTATCGGGCGCGCACCGGGTCGGGCAAGGTCAGCTTCACCCACCTCATCGGCTACGCCGTCGTGCGCGCCGTCGCCGACGCCGTGCCCAACATGTCCAACGGCTACGCCGTGGACGCCGACGGCAACCCGCTGCTCGTGACGCACGACGGCGTCAACATGGGACTCGCCGTCGACATCGACAAGGGCAACGGTCAGCGCACGCTCGTCGTCCCCGTGCTGCGTGACGCCGCGTCGCTCGACTTCGCCGGCTTCCTCGCCGCCTACGAGGAGATCATTCGCAAGGTCAAGGCCAACAAGCTCACCGTCGACGATTTCGCCGGCGCAACCATCACGCTCACGAACCCCGGCACCATCGGCACGGTGCAGAGCGTCCCGCGGCTGATGCCGGGCCAGGGCGTCATCGTCGGCGTCGGCAACATCGACTTCCCGGCCGAGTTCGAGGGCGCCGACCGCCACAACCTGTCGGGCATCGGCGTCTCCAAGGTCGTCACCATCACGAGCACGTACGACCACCGGATCATCCAAGGCGCCGAGAGCGGTCTGTTCCTGAAGCGCGTGCACGAGCTCCTTCTGGGCGAGCACAACTTCTACGACGACATCTTCCACGCCCTCGACATGCCCTACGAGGCGGTGAAGTGGCGGCCCGACGTCAACCCCATCGATCGCGATCGGGCGATGCTGGAGAAGCAGATGCAGGTCGCCACGCTGATCCGCGTCTACCGCGTGCGGGGTCACCTCATCGCCGACCTCGACCCGTTGCACTGGAAAGAGCCACGCATGCCGCGCGAGCTCGACCCGGCGACCTACGGGCTGACGATCTGGGACCTCGACCGCGAGTTCCTCACCGGCGACGTCGCCGGGCGCGAATCGATGCCGCTCGGCGAGCTGCTGGGCGTGCTGCGCGATGCGTACTGCCGCACGATCGGCATCGAGTACATGCACATCCAGGACACCGAGGAGCAGCGCTGGATCCAGGGCGCCGTCGAAGGCGTGTCCATCGCGTACGACAAAGATCGCAAGCACCGCATCCTCGAACGGGTCAACGCCGCAGAGGCGTTCGAGAAGTTCCTCGCCACCAAGTACGTCGGCACGAAGCGCTACGGGCTCGAAGGAGCGGAGTCCGCGATCCCGATCCTCGACGAGATCCTCTCGTCGGCCGCGGACGACGAGCTCGACTCGTGCGTGCTGGGGATGGCGCACCGCGGCAGGCTCAACGTGCTCTCCAACATCATGGGCAAGAGCTACGAAGCGATCTTCTCCGAGTTCGAGGGCCACGTCGATCCATCGTCGGTGCAGGGCTCCGGCGACGTCAAGTACCACCTCGGCATGACCGGCAAGCACCAGAGCGCGAACGGCGCCGACATCAGGCTCGAGCTCGCACCCAACCCGAGCCACCTCGAGACCGTCGATCCGGTGGTGATGGGACTGGCACGCGCGAAGCAGGACCTGATCGAGCCGCCGGGCGCCTTCTCGGTGCTGCCGCTCCTCATCCACGGTGATGCTGCGTTCGCCGGGCAGGGCGTCGTCGCTGAGTGCCTGGCGATGAGCGACACGGGTGGGTACCGCATCGGCGGCACGATCCATCTGATCATCAACAACCAGATCGGCTACACGACGGCGCCGCAGTTCGCCCACTCGTCGATCTACTGCAGCGACGTCGCCAAGACGGTGCAGGCACCGATCTTCCACGTCAACGGTGACGACCCGGAGGCGTGCGTGCGGGTTGCCCGCCTCGCCTACGAGTACCGCAAGCGGTTCCACAAGGACGTCGTCATCGACATGGTGTGTTACCGCCGCCACGGTCACAACGAGGGCGACGACCCGAGCTACACGCAGCCGCTCATGTACAAGGCCATCGCCGAACGGCGCACCGTGCGCAAGCTGTACGTCGAGTCGCTCGTCAAGCGTGGTGACATCACACTCGAGGAGGCCGAGCAGGCGCTCGCCGACTTCCAGGGCAAGTTGCAGGTGGCGCTCGACGAGACGAGAGCATCACACCAGGGCAACGTCAAGGCGGCGAAGCCACCCAAGCCCGTCGGTGTGCTGCCCCACATCGAGACCGGCGTCCCGCGCGACGCCCTCGACTCGATCTTCCGCCAGCTCACGGACTACCCCGACACGTTCACCGTGCACCCGAAGCTCGCTCGCCAGTTCGAGTCGCGGGCGAAGCTCTTCGAGGAGGGCTTCGTCGAGTGGTCGACGGCCGAGGCGCTCGCCGTGGGATCGCTGGTGCGCGAGGGGACCACGGTGCGCCTTGCCGGCGAGGACTCTCGCCGGGGCACGTTCTCGCAGCGCCACGCTGCGCTCACCGACCACGAGACCGGCGAGCCGTGGGTGCCGCTCAACGATCTCGAGGGCTCGACGTCGAAGTTCTTCATCTACGACTCGTTGCTCTCGGAGTACGCCGCCGTCGGATTCGAGTACGGCTACACGCTGGGCAACCCCGACGCGCTCGTGATGTGGGAGGCGCAGTTCGGCGACTTCGTCAACGGCGCCCAGGTGGTGATCGACCAGTATGTCGTCGCCGCCGAGGATAAGTGGGGACAGCGCAACGGCATCGTGATGCTGCTGCCGCACGGGTACGAGGGTCAGGGGCCCGAGCACAGCTCCGCCCGCATCGAACGGTTCCTCAACCAGGCGGCGGAGGACAACATCCAGGCCTGCAACGCGACCACCGCGTCGCAGTACTTCCACTTGCTGCGTCGTCAGGTGCACTCGTCGCGGCACACGCCGCTCATCTTGTTCACGCCGAAGCAGGGGCTGCGGATGAGGCAGACCCGTTCGTCCATCGACGAGTTCACGACCGGGTCGTTCCAAGAGGTCCTCGACGATCCGGCGATCACCGACCGTGACGCCGTGGCGCGAGTGGTGTTCTGCAGCGGCAAGATCGCGTGGGATGCAATGGCCGAGCGCGACAAGCGCGAGGCACCCGCCGCCATCGTGCGCCTCGAGCAGCTCTATCCGCTGCCTCGTGACCAGATGCTGGAGATCCTGCGCAGCTACCCGAACTGCCGCGACGTGCTGTGGTTGCAGGAAGAGCCCGAGAACATGGGCGCATGGTTCTTCATCGAGCACCGCACATGGCGCATCAAGGAGCTGGGCTACGACATGCACCTCGCCTCGCGGGCGGAGTCGGGTTCCCCGGCGACGGGCTCGAAGACGATCCACGACCAAGAGCACGGTGACCTGATGGACGTCACGTTTGAAGGATTGTGAGGGGCGCGGGCAACCCGCACCGCCCACGGCGGCGTCAGTCCTTAAAATGATGGCGTGAATCGTCCAGAGCGCCATCCGATCTTCGATCTCTCTGATCGGTTCGTCGACGAGTACGCCGACCTGTCACCGATCACGGCGACGTCGCTCGGCATCGGAGACGACCACGACCGCTGGGATGACCTGAGCCCCGACGGTCACGAGGCGATGGCGACGTTGCTGCGCACGCGCCGCGTCGAGGCCGCAGCGTTGCCCGCAAGTGACGACCAGTTCGACCGGCTCGGCGTGCGCGTGCTCGATGAGTTCGCCGGATTGCGGCTCGACGCCCATGAGTACGGCGACGTCTACCGCGATGTCGGGCACCTCACCGGTGCGTTCACGTCGCTGCGAGAGGTGTTCGACGTGATGGACACCGAGAGCGAGCACGGATGGCGCGACATCGCAACACGCCTCGGCACGATCGACGAGCCGCTCGCCGGCTGGCGGGCCTCGCTCGACGAGGGGATGCGGCGCGACCTCTGGGGCTCGCGCCGCCAAGCCGAGAGCATGGTCACCCAGCTCCGCGCAGCCAGCGCAGAGGACGGAGCGTTCACGGGCCTCGTCGGCGGGTTTGCCGAGTCGGGGATCGAGGCACCGGGACTCGGCGACGAGCTGTCTACCGCGCTCGATCGTGCCTGCGCGGCGTGTGAGGACATGGCGATGTGGTTCGAGCAGTCGTATCTGCCCGGCGCACCCGAGCGAGACGCCGTTGGGCCCGAGCGCTACGCCCGCCATGCCCGCGAGTTCCTCGGCACCGACCTCGATCTCGAGGAGACGTACCGGTGGGGTTGGGACCACCTGCTCGAGCTGCGCCAGGAGATGGACGAGATCGGCCGCAGCATCGATCCCGACGCGACGCTCGCCAGCGTCGTACAGATGTTGGAGAGCGACCCGGCGCACGGCGCGGCGAGCCAGGAGGAGTTCCGAGAGGCGATGCTGGAACGATCGCGCCAGGCGCTGCGCGAGCTCGACGGCACGCACTTCGACGTGCCAGACCCGATCCGCACGATCGACGTGCGCCTCGCCCCCAAGGGCGCCGCGCTCGGCGCGTACTACATGCCGCCGTCGGAGGACTTCAGTCGTCCTGGCACCACGTGGTGGTCGCTCGGCGACGCCGTCTCCGTGCCGTTGTGGGACGAGGTGACGACCGCCTACCACGAGGGCTTCCCGGGCCATCACCTCCAGTGCGGTATCCAGGCCTATCTCGGCGATCGCCTCACTCGCGTCCACCGGCTGCTGTTCTGGCTGCCCGGGTACGGCGAAGGCTGGGCGCTGTACGCCGAGCGGCTGATGCGTGAGCTCGGTTACTTCGACCGACCCGAGTACGTGCTCGGGCTGCTCGCCTCCAACGCCCTGCGGGCCGTGCGGATCTGCATCGACATCGGCTCCCACCTCGAGATGCCGATCCCCGACGACGTGCCCTTCCACCCTGGCGCATCGTGGTCGTTCGACCTCGGCGTCGAGGCGCTGCAGCACTACGCGTTCAACGACCAGGCGCTCGCCGAGTCGGAGATCACGCGCTACCTCGGCTGGCCCGGCCAGGCGATCTCGTACAAGGTGGGCGAACGCGAGATCTTGCGACTCCGCGACGAGGCGCGCGCCGCCGAAGGTGATGCCTTCGACCTCAAGGCCTTCCACGAGCGAGTGCTCGGCTCGGGCCCCGTCGGCCTCGACCATCTCCGCGAGATCGTGCTCTCGTCGGGGGAGGGCAGGCCCTCCCCCGAGCCCCCTCCCGACGCGACCGCTTTGTAGGTTGCGGCAGTCGCGCCGGCCAAGCCGGCGCTCGTGCGTCGACCCTGACGCGTGACTGGCGATTGGGCACGTCGAGCTGACACGCATCAGATGCTGCGGCTGTGATGGAGCATGACGTCGGACGCAGCGAGGGAAGCGCCAGCGACGAGCTGCACGCGGCGCGAGGAGGAAGCGAAGCGGACGACGAGCCCGCTCGGTCACGGCACGAGGTGGTGATGTTGCCCGCAGATCGGGACGTGCAGTGCGATGTCGGTGTAGCCGTTGTCGTCCCATTCGACGGTGTGGTGCACCTCGCAGTGAGAGAATCGCACCGAGCAGTCGGTGATCGCGCATCTGGGGTAGATGGCGGCGAGGGCGAGGCGTTGTTCGTGGGTGGCGGTGCGAGCCTTGCGTCCCATGTCCAATGGCACGGTGCCCCCGGACAGCACGATCGGCAAGATGTCGGCGTCGCATGCCAACCGGCGGATCGTCTCGGGTGTGATCGGTTGTCCGTTGTTGTCGACGTGGATCGAACGGTCGTGCAGACCGTTGACCAAGGTGTCGTGGTCGACGATCACTGAGATCTCGGCTCGTCCGGGTCGTGTGGCGGCGTGGCCGCCGGCGACGAGATCACCGAGCGCGTCGCAGGCGAGCTGTTCGCTGGTGCGGTGGGTGTCGCCGTCGTCGCGGTCGCGATGGAAGAGGGCTTCGACGTGTGCGTCGAGGGCACCGTCGATGCGTGCCGCGGCTTCGGCGTCGATCGCAAGGTGCCAGTGGCGCATCCCGTCGTCATCCCACCACCGTCGCAGGCTGCGTCTGTGGTGGAGTCGTTGGTTGCGGTCGGCGCCGGCGTCGGCGTGGAGGCGTTCGACCAGGCGCGTCACCGTGCGACGGAACACCGACAACGGCTGATCCGCGGCTGCGGTGAGCAGGTCGTCGTGTGCGGCGTCGAAGCGGTGGAGCATCTCGCCGCGTAGCGCTTGGCGGGCGCGTGCGATGACGTCGAGATGCGCTGCGGGCAACCCACCGCGTTCAAAGGCGTCACCAAGAGTCGGGCTGTCGGCGATCGCCGCCGCTCGTCGTCTCGCGGCGTCGACGTCACCAGATGCTCGTCGACCGTCGGGGTCGAGCACTGCGGTGGCGTCGCGCACCGTACCGGCCGCGGCGAGCCGCTTCGCACGGCGAGCCAGGGCGGCGTCGAACCGGTCGAGCGTCGCCCGACCCGACCCTGCACGCCGCCCAGCTGACGTCAACGTCGTCGCGTCGAACCCGTCAACCGCCAGCGCCCGCAGCGCCCGATCGAGACACTCGAGCGCATCGTCCACCTCGGCCAACGCGGCATCTGGCGCGTCGGGTGGATCCGAGGCCGACGTTCGCGCCGTGCCACCCGCACCCTTGGAGACCATTGGTCTCGTCATCATTGCGGTCATCCCGCACCCCCATGAGAAGGGCTTGCGTCGGAGCCGAAGCTCGATCCGACCGATCACTCGATCTACCGGCGAACCTACACAGGGGGTGTGACACACGCGCTGAGCAGGGGCTTCGCGAGCCCTGGCGGGGTCAGCCCCCGCCTGCGGTTCGACTGAAGTGGGTCCAGGTGGATCCTGGACCGTCTCCCTCAACACGTCGACGAGCTCGCCGGTCGCCATCCGACGAGTGGCGGTGACGCCCTCGCTGGGTCTCGCGCGCCGGGGCGCGGCAGTTACTTCACGACGCGAGTGATGACCTCGAAGGCGAGCAGGGATGCTCCGCTGGCGACCGGCTTGCCGTCGGAGGACTCGGCCTTGGCGTGGCCCTGCCCGAACGCCTGGCTCGAGACCCACGCCTGGAACGACTCCTCGGAGTCCCATCGCGTGTAGACGAAGTAGCGCGACTCGCCCTCCACGGGGCGCAGCAGCTGGAACTCCTCGAACCCGTCCATCTGCTCGACCTGACCGGCGCGAGCGGCGAATCGCTCTTCGAGCTGCGGTCCCATGCCTTCGGGTACCTCGATGGCGTTGATCTTGACGACACTCATGACGCCCATCCTCGCAGCAACGCCAGCGACTCCCACGCGGCTGCACGACGTGGGGATGGTCAGGTCTCGCCGGCGAGACCAACGAAGGAGGACTGGCGCACGAGGCCGTCGTTGGTGATCTCGGCGATCTCCAACGACGCTGTGAGCGCCGGCTCGACCCATGTCGCCGTTCGCACCACCGGGCGCGGCGGCGGCGGGTCGAACGGGCAGACGTTGGTGCGCAGGGGTCGCAGCACAGCGAGCAGTTCGTCGAGTCGTCGCTGTGTGAAGCCGGTGCCGACGCCTCCGGCGAACTCCAGGCGGTCGTCGACGTGCCGCCCGACGAGGAGCGACCCGAACGTGCTCGAACGATTGCCCGTCCCGGTGGTGTAGCCGCCGATCACGACGTCGACCCGTGTCCGGTTCTTCACCTTGCGCCAGTGCTTTGAGCGTGCACCGATCTGGTACGTGCTGCCGAGACGTTTCGCCATCACGCCTTCGAGCTGCTGAGCCGCCGTCGCGGCGAGGAGCGCCTCGCCACCACCGATGTGATGGGCGGGCACCGTCCAGTTCGCCGCTCGCTCGACGACGTCGTCGAGCAGCCGTCGTCGATCCTCGTAGCCGAGCCCGGTGGTGTCGGTGTCGTTGATCGCCAGCACGTCGAAGAAGTAGAGCGCCGCCTCGCGCTCGTGGCGCTGCACCAGGTCGAACCGCGGCTTGCCGGTCTCGTCCGTGACGACGAGCTCGGCGTCGAGGATCGCGTGGCCGGCGTTGACGCTCGCCGGGAGGTCGCCGAGCTCGGGGTAGCGCTCGGTCACGTCGATGCCCTTCGTCGACTGCAGCCGGACGCGTCCACCGGCGACGAAGGCGAGCGTGCGGTAGCCGTCCCACTTGACCTCGAAGGCCCAGCCGTCGTCGGGCGGCAGCACGCCGAGGACGGCCTTCATCGGGACGATGGGGAACTGCAGCGTCATGTCGACCGATGTCCCGAACGGCGATCGATCAGGCGGTCACGGGGCGACGAGCACCCGGCTGGCGTCGTGCCCGTGCGCGCCGCGCGACGACCTGGCGGCGGCGCAGGAACACCGCGAGCGCGAGTGCGCCGAGGGAGAGGACCGGCACCGTGACCGAGCGCGGCAGGCCGCCGCCGTCGCCTTCACCACCGAGGGCTGCGTCATTCGCCGCCACCGGTGTCGGCGGGTCCTGTGCCGTCTCGCCGGCGAGCGGCGCCGCCCCGGCCGCCGGTTCGCTCGCCCCGGCCGCGGGTTCGCTCGCCCCGGCCGCCGGTTCGCTCGCGACGGTTGCCGGTTCGGTAGCAGGCTGGGTGGTGTCGGTGGCCGGATCGGGGGTGTGCACGCCGAGAACCGCAGCAGTCGCGTCGTCGATCGTGCCCGTCACGACGAGCTCGTTGTCGCGCTGGAACGTCTCCACCGCTGCGGCGGTGGCTGCGCCGTACACGCCATCAGCACCACCGTCGATCGAGACCCCCGCCTCGATCAGCGCCTCCTGTGCCGAGATGACGACGTTGCCGGAGTCGCCGGATTCGAGCAGCACCCACGCCGGGTACTCCGCCGTGAGACGTTCTCCGACCAGTGCTTCGTCGACCCGGTCGGCGATGTAGGTGGTGACCGCATCGACGCCATCGGTGGTGAGGTGTACGCCGTCGTACTCGAACCAACCGCTCTGGTCGGCGGCGTGCGTCGACCAGTCGGCGACCTGCAGATAGTCGCCGTACTCGTCCGCCTTCTCGTAGAGGATCCGGTTGTCCTCGCGATACACGTTGGCGTTGGCGAGGTGGGTCGGCTCTTCGTAACTCACCTTCGCCGTGCGCAACGTGAGCCAGATGACCTGCGGGATGCCCTGGCGCTTCGCCTCGGCCACGATGGTGTCGACGGAGCTCGCGAACGAATAGCCGGGATCGTTGTAGCCCGACATCACGACCATCACCTCGCCCAGCTGACCCGAGAGTCGCTGCATCGTGACGAGCGCGGTCTCGGCGCGGATGTCCTCGCGGCTCCAGCACGACCGTTCGACGGTGCGGCGGCACGACTCGGCGTCGAAGACGAAGTTGTACCGCTCGAGGTCGCCGTACTCGTCGTACCAACGAACTCCCGACAGCGTCGAGTCGCCGATGAGACTGATCGTCGGGGCGTCGCCCGCCTCGTCGAAGTAGATGGTGGTGTCGGCGTGTGCCGTGCCACCGGTGCCGACCACCGTGGTGAGCGTGGCGATTGCCGCCACCGCGAGCGCGACAGTGGAACGGACGGGCGAGCCGGAGGCTCGGCGGCGCAGGCGAGTCGGGAAGGTCATCGGTCGACGATCGGAGGGGCGCGCTGGACGACCGCACCGAACCCGTCGAGGCTACCTGTGGACCCAGCGTGGCTGCGACCTGCGGCAGTAGCGTTCGGGCGTGCACGACGATCGGCGGCTGCTCGAGCAGCGGATCACGCGTGAGCTGGCGGAACGGCTGCCGCCGCTCGTCCACCCCGAGCGCGAGCCGCTCGCCGTCCACGCCGGCACCGATCCGCAGCAGCTCTCACCGATCACCGTCGGCGACCGCTGGGGTGCGCCGTGGTCGACCACCTGGTTCCATCTCCGCGGGAAGGTCCCGACGTCGTGGCGCGGCCGATCCGTCCAGGCGCTCGTCGACCTTGGGTTCGAGGCGGACTCGCCCGGCTTCCAGTGCGAGGGATTGGTGCTCGATGCATCGGGCGCGGCGATCCAGGGCATCCACCCGCGACGCCAGGCCGTCCCCGTCGACTCGACGCGCGAGTACGTCGAGCTCACGGTGGAGGCGGCCTCGAACCCGGCCTTCCCCCAGTTCCGGCCCTCTCCGATGGGCTCGTTGGACACCGCGCCCGAGGCGCCGATCTACCGTTTCCGACGTGCCGATCTCGTGCTCGTCGATGTGGCCGCAGCGTCGCTGCTCGCCGACCTCGACGTCCTCGACGGTGTCATGCGCACCCTCGACGAACGCGACCCGAGACGATTGCAGCTGCTGCACGGCATCGTCGCCGCGCTC
>Ga0136630_1000783_pt1 | contig 12638 bp, 10 predicted proteins | sample AntDrymUQ5682106_2_FD_105496 | JGI IMG/M metagenome (GOLD analysis project Ga0136630, IMG submission 105496) | Polar desert sand microbial communities from Dry Valleys, Antarctica - metaG UQ568 (21.06) | ecosystem: Environmental > Terrestrial > Soil > Desert | place: Antarctica: Dry Valley...
ACGATCGCGCCGGGACCGTCGTACAACTTCCTCAAGCGCGACCCCGTCGGGGTGTGCACCGCGATCATCCCGTGGAACTTCCCGCTGCAGATGGCGGCGTGGAAGATCTCGATGGCGCTGGCCGCCGGCAACACGATCGTGCTGAAGCCCGCCCCCGAGACGCCGTGCACCGCGGCCCGGCTCGGCGAGATCCTGGCCGAGGCCGGGATCCCCGACGGCGTCGTGAACATCATCCAGGGACCGGGGCCTGGCACCGGCGAGGAGCTGATCAGCAACCCGAAGGTCGACAAGGTGTCGTTCACCGGGTCGACCGAGGTCGGCAAGCAGATCATGCGGATGGCCGCCGGCACGGTGAAGAAGACGACGCTCGAACTCGGCGGCAAGTCGGCCCAGATCGTCCTCGACGACGCCGACATGGAGCTGGCCGTCGACGGCGCGCTCTACGCGATCTTCTTCCACGCGGGCCAGGTCTGCACCGCCGGCAGCCGCCTGCTCGTCTCGGAGGCGCGCCACGACGAGTTCGTCGAGCGACTCGTCGAGCGTGCCGCCGCGATCACCGTCGGGCCGGCGACCGCCGACGGCGTCACCATGGGGCCGCTCGTCAGCCAGAAGCAGCTCGACACCGTCCTGGGCTACATCGAGACGGGCGTCAAGGAGGGCGCGACCGTGGCGACCGGCGGCGAGCGCCTCACCGGCGACGGCCTGGACCGGGGCTTCTTCGTCGCCCCGACGATCTTCACCGACGTCACCCCCGACATGGCGATCGCCCAAGAGGAGATCTTCGGCCCGGTCCTGGCGGTGCTGCCCTACACCGATCCCGACGACGCGGTGCGGATCGCCAACGGCACCCGCTACGGGCTGGCCGCCGGGGTGTGGGGCAGCCCCGCGAAGGCGATCAAGATCGCCGACCGGCTGCAGGCCGGGACGGTGTGGGTCAACGACTGGCACCTGCTGAACCCGAAGTACCCGTTCGGCGGGTACAAGCAGTCCGGGATCGGTCGCGAGCACGGCATGCTCGGCCTGCTCGAGTACACCGAGGCGAAGCACGTCCACGTCGCGATCGACGCCAACCGCCGCACCCACCGGTGGTTCGACATGACGGTGCCGCGAGCCTGAGCCGGCGGGGCGGTGGCCGCACCGGCCGCGGCCGCCGCCGGGGTGGCCGCCATGGGCAGCACGCCGCGGCCACGCACGCGACTACGCTGTCCACAGGCCACGGCCCGCCGGGGCTGTCGCCCGGAAGCGGCGGCGCGATGCTCCGGCGATGACACGAGGAGGCGACCGATGGCGGCACCCGCGCAGACGACCGGGCTCACCTACGACGACCTGGCGTCCTTCCCCGACGACCGCCGGCGCCGGGAGCTCATCGGCGGTGAGCTCATCGTGACGCCGTCACCCCGCCCCCGCCACCAACAGGTCGTCGCGTATGTCACGACGGAGCTGATGCTCTACGTGCGAGCCCACGGCGGCAAGGTCTATCCGGCACCGCTCGACGTGTGCTTCGCCCACGACGACGTCGTCGAGCCCGACGTGTTGCTCCTCACCGCCGCGCACACCGCACGCGTCGAGGAGCGGTTCGTGCGGGGTGCGCCGGACATCGTGGTGGAGGTGTCGTCGCCGTCGACGCGCCGGCTGGAGCTGGGTCGCAAATTCGAGCTCTACGAGCGCTACGGCGTCCCCGAGTACTGGTACGTCGACCTCGACGCCGACCGCGTCGAGGTCTACCGGTTGGTGGGCGAAGAGCGCTACGACGCACCTGAACTCCTCCTCCGGGCGGGCGTGCTCACCTCGCCGCTGCTGCCGGGACTCGCGCTCCCGGTCGACGACCTGCTCGGCCCACCGGAGGAGGAGACCGCATGAGCGAGCTGCCGCTGCACGGCGTGAGGGAGACGTTCGTCGACCCGGAGCCGGCGTCGGCGACCGGCGCGCTGGCGGACGCGCTGGCGGGGCCGGGCGACGACCGCTACGCGGTCGGGGCGGCGCTGCGCGAGACGGTCGCCGACCAGCCGACCTTCCTGGACGGGTGGGCGCACCTGGCGGCGTGGGCGCTCGACGCCGGCGACGCCGTGACGGCGTACGCGTTCGCCCGCACCGGCTACCACCGGGGCCTCGACCGGATCCGCAAGTCGGGGTGGGCCGGCCAGGGACCGGTGCCCTGGCGCCACGAACCGAACCGGGGGTTCCTCCGGAGCGTCCACGCGCTGATGCGCGCCGCCGCGGCGATCGGGGAGATGGACGAGGCCCGGCGATGCCGGGACTTCCTGCTCCAGCTCGACCCGGCCGACGAGCAGGGCGTCGCCGCGCTCGACCTCGAGGCGCTCCACACCCGCTGACCGGGTCACCGGGTCACGCGGCGAGATCGGCGACCTCGACGGCGGCTCGTGACCCGCATGGGGTCCGGGTCACGCGGATGCCCGCCGGGATGCGCTCCCGGAGCGCAGCGACGTGGCTGATGATCCCGACCAGCCTGCCGCCCTCCCGGAGGCGTTCGAGTTCGACGATCGCGTTGTCGAGCGCGTCCGCGTCCAGCGACCCGAAGCCCTCGTCGACGAAGAGCATGTCGAGGTGGACGCCCCCGGCGTGCTGCTGCACGACGTCGGCGATCCCAAGCGCCAGCGCGAGCGACGCCTGGAACGTCTCGCCACCGGACAGTGACCCGACCTCGCGTTCGACGCCGGTCCAGGCGTCGCCGACCACCAGGGACAGGCCCGACGCCGCCCCGTGGCGGGCCCGCTCGTCGCTGTGCCGCACCGAGTACCGGCCGTCGGTCATGGCCAGCAGGCGCTGGGTCGCCGCGTCGGTGATCTCCTCGAGGAAGGCCGCGAGCACGTACCGCTCGAGCGACATCCGCCGGGCGGTGCCGGCGCCGTGGCAGACGTCGGCGAGCCGGCGCACCCGCTCGGCGTCCGCGCGCAGGGGGGCGAGGTCGGCGAGCCCCGCCGCGTGCTGCTGCGCGAGCAGGCCGAGGTCGGCCGCCGCCCGGTCGACGACGTACAGGCGGCTGCAGGCCGACTCGAGGACCTTGTCCGCGTCCTCGCAGTCGCCGCGCAGGCCGTCGAGGTCGGGCGGGTCCGGCAGGTCGACGAGCTCCGGCTCGGAGAGCGTCGCGCGGGCGGTGTCGCGCCGCCGGTCGTGCGCGGCGATGTGGGCGCGCCACTCGGCCTGCCGGTGCTCGGGCGCCGAAGCCGCCTCCGCTTCGGCCGGGCCCGCGAATCCCTGACCGGCCAGGACGGCGCGGAGCTGCCGGGCGCACGACTCCTCGGTGACGGCCGCCGACCGTTCCGCGTCGCCGGCGTCGGAGAACGCGGCGAAGAGGGTGATCAGGCGCTCGACCTGCCGGGCGGTGTCGACGACGTCGACGTCCGCTCCGAGCGCCGCGATGACGACCTCCGCCGCGTCCGCGGCCCGGGCGGCGGCCCGGTCGGCCGCGTCGTCCGCCCGGCCGGCCAGCCGCTCAAGCTCCTCGGCGCCAGCACACGTGCCGTCGCGTTCGGCGGCGAGTTCGTCGAGGCTGGCCGCGAGCGCCGGGCAGCCCTCCGCGGCGGCGGCCGCCTCGACGAGCGCGGCCTGAGCCGCGGCGGCGGCGGCAACGGCGCCGGCGGGATCCTCCGCGCCCGGCCCGGCCCGTCCGCGGGCATCCGCGAGCGCCGTGAGGGCGGCCTCGCGCTCGACCTCGGCCGCGTCCGCAAGGGCGGCGGCGGCCTCGGCGGCGACCCTGGCCTCGTCGATCTCGGCCGCGTCGACGACCGCGGAGGGGCACGACGCCGGGGCCGGGTGGTCGAGCGCACCGCAGACCGCGCACGCCGCGCCCTGCGCGAGCTGCGCCGCGAGCTCGGCCGCCATGCCGTCGATGCGCGCCTGCAGCAGGTCCGTGTGCCGCTCCACCGCCCACGCCCGGGCCTCGGTGGCGTCGCGCCACGCGGCCAGCGCGGCGTCGGCCGCCGCCTGGAGCCCCGGCACGGCGGCGGCGGCGTCCGCCTCGGCCGCTCGCCGCGCGGCCTCGGCCGCCAGCGCCTCCACGCGCGCGCCCACGACCACGGCGTCGCGGTGGTCGACCTCCACGCCGGCGATCTCCTCCTCCAGGCGCCGCGCGGTGTCGCGCAGCGCCTCCGCCGCGGCACGGTGCCCGGTCGCCGCGGCCCGCTCGGCATCGGCGGTGGCGACGGCAGCGGCGGCGGTCCTCCCCTCCCGCAGCAGCCCCTCGATCCGGCCAGCCAGTCCACGCAGGCCCTCCCCCACCGCGCGGACCTGGCCCGCGCCGGGCGGGTCCGCGGCCGCGAGGACGCCCGCCGCGGCCCCGACGGCGCCGGCGTCCACCGGCAGCCGCCCCGCGGCCGCGACCACCGGCCCGGCCGCCGCGATCCGGTCCCGGCGGGCGGCGGTCAGGCGGTCGGCCGCGGTCCGGGCGGCCTCCAGCGCCGGCCCGCACGGCGCCGCCCGCTGCGCCGACGCCAGCCGTTCCCGGAGCGCGTCGACGTCCGCGGCCTCCGCGGCAACCTGCTCGAGCGCGTCGGCCGCCGCCCGCCTGCGCCGGCACCGGTCGGAGAGCAGCTCGGCGGCGGCCAGCCGACGCTGCGCCCGGGCGGCGCCGCGCCGCGCCCGGGCCACCGCCTCCCGGGTCTCCACGGCCGTCAGGACCGCCTGGTCGCGCAGGCCCTCCAGGTCCACCTGACCCTCCACCACGGGCCCCGCGGCGTCGGGGCCCGCCAGGCTCTCCCACCGGTCGAGCGCCTGACGGCGGCACTCGTCGAGCGCGGCCGCCCGGCGGCCGACCTCCCCCGCGAGGACGTCGGCCCGCTGGGCCAGCCGGGCGGTGTAGGCGTGGAAGCGCCCGGTGTCGAACAGGGTGGACAGCAGCCGCTCGCGATCCTGCGCGGACGCCCGCAGCGCCTTCTCGACCTCGCCCTGCGGCAGGACGACGACCTGCTGGAACTGGGCCCGGTCCAGACCGACGAGGCCGCGGACGGCGTCACCGACCTCCTGGACGCCCTCGGCCGCGGGCTCCCAGACGTCGCCGCGGCGGCGGGCCAGCGTGGCGGTCGGGGACAGGGTCGTCGTGCCGCTGCCCCGCTTCTTCGGGCGCTGCTGCCGGGGGGCGCGCGTCACCCGCCAGTCCTCGCCCCGCAGCGCGAACTCGAACGCGACGGCAGTCTCGACCCCGGCCGGGGCATGGTCACTGCGGAGCCGGTCCCGCTCCCTTGCCCCCGGGACGTCGCCGTAGAGCGCAAACATGATGCCGTCGAGCAGCGACGTCTTCCCCCCGCCCGTCGGCCCGTGGACGCCGAAGATGCCGGCCTCGTCGAGCGCGCCGAACTCGAGCTGCACGGTGCCCGGAAAGGGCCCGAACGCCGTCAGCTCCAGCCGCCGCGGCCTCACGGGCCGGCCTCGGCGCCGCTGCGCCCCACCTCGTCGATCGCCGTCCGCAGCTCGGCGCGGTCCTCGGCGCCGGGATCCGCACCCGTCATCTCGGCGAGGAACCGCTGCATCAGCGCAAGGTCGTCGAGGCCGCGGGTGCGCTCCCGGTAGGAGGCGCCGCCGCCGTCGACCGCCGGCGGCTCGTGGAGCAGGACGACCGCGTGGGGGAACCGTCCGCGCAGCCGGGCCATCGCGTCGCGCGGCAGCAGCGGATCCGTGACGGTGGCTTGCACCCAGCAGCGTTCGGCCCCCGCGTGCGCCCGACCGGTCAGCAGGTCGGCGAACTCGCCGCGGATCGCGGCCAGGCCCCGTCCCGCCGGCAGGATCGCGGCCTGCGCCCGCGCGGTCCCGTCGGCGTCGATCTCGACGATCTCGACGCTCTTGACCTGCGCGCGCTCCGAGAACGAGTAGGCGACCGGCGACCCGGAGTAGCGGACCCGCCCGCCGGAGAAGACCTGCCGCCCGTGGAGGTGGCCGAGCGCGGTGTAGTCGAACCCGGCGAAGCAGCGCACGGGCACCAGGCCGGCGCCGCCGACCGACAGGACCCGCTCGCTGTCGCACGGGGTCCCGCCCGCGACGAACGCGTGGGCCATGGCGACCCGTCGCATCCTCCCGCGCCGGTCCGCGTCGGCTCGCGCCCTCCCCAGCGCCGCGCGCAGGACGGCCTCGTGCCCGCGCGCGCCGGCCACGTCCAGGTGGTGGCGCGCGAGCTCCGGTTCCAGGTACGGGATCGGATAGACCGCGAGGTCGGGCCCGCCGTCCGCGGCCGGCACGACCACGGGCTCGCCGGCCGTGCGGACGTCCCCGCGGACGTGGACGCCGGCCCGGGCGAGGAGCCGGTCGCCGAAACCGACGCGCCGCCCGGAGTCGTGGTTGCCGCTGATCGCGACGACCTGCGCGCCGGCGCCGCGCAGTTCGGCGAGCGCGTGCGACATCGCCTCGACGGCGTCGACCGGCGGCAGCTGCCGGTCGTATAGATCGCCTGCCACGAGGACCACGTCAATCCGCTCCGCACGCACGAGGGCGACCATCGCGTCGAGCGCCGCGACCTGCGCAGCGAGCAGGGGCGCGCCGTGGAAGGACCGTCCCAGGTGCCAGTCGGAGGTGTGGAGCAACCGCATCTGCGCACCGTAACCGGGCCCTGTGACAACCCCCGGGAGGCGGTCCACACTGGCCGCCATGGCGGGCTGCCCGGCACCGCCGCTCGTGCGGAAACCGGGGAACGTCCAGGCGTCGCACACGAGCGCGGCCGGGCGCCTCGATGTGGGTGCCGGCCCCGATGCGTGCCACGGCGGCCCGTCCGCTGCTCGCTCGTCGCGGAGCATCGCGGATAGCCTTGCGGCCACTTCTCCCAGCATTGGAGCCACGATGTTCATCGACCTCAACGGGGTCAGGCACCACTACGTCAGCAAGGGCGACGGGCCACCGGTCGTCCTGGTCCACGGCCTCGGCGGCAGCCTCAACGTCTGGTACGGCGTGATCGAGAACCTGTCGCTGCACCACCACGTCGTCGCGCTCGACCTGCGCGGCTTCGGCCGCAGCGACCCCGGCACCGGCTCCCCGTCGATCGCGCGGTGGGCGGGCGACGTCGCCGCCCTCATCGGTGCGCTGGAGCTGCCGGCGGTCACGCTCGTGGGCCACTCCCTCGGCACCCTCGTCGCGCAGCAGCTCGCGCTCGACAAGCCCGAGGCCGTCGACAACCTCGTGCTCGTCGGCGGCATCTCGTGGTTCGAGCCGCCGACCAAGGAGCTCTACCTCAAGCGCGCCGAGCTCGTGGAGGGCGACGGCATGGACGCCCTCGTCGACGAGTGGCTCCCGGGGGCGCTCGCGCCCCGCACCCAGGCCCGCCTCCCCCAGCTCGTGGGGCTGCTCCGCGATCTCTTCCTGCGCAACGACCCGGCGAGCTACGCGGCCGCATGCCGTGCGCTGGCCCAGGCGCCCTCGATCAAGCGTGAGGACATCGGCCAGCCGACGCTGCTGGTTGTCGGGGACCACGACCGCTCGACCCCGATCGCGATGACCGAGGAGCTCCACCGCGAGATCCCGGTGTCGGTCGTCCGGGTCATCCCCGGCGCGGCGCACTGGCTGGCGCTCGAGCAGCCGGACGCCCTGGCCGCCGCCATCCTCGAGTTCCTCATCTGACACGGAGCCGACCACTCCCGCCGCTCGCCGCCTCGCCGCCTCGCCGCCTCGCCGCCTCGCCGCCTCGCCGGCGGATTTCATCACTTCGGGCCATTCAACGCGCCCCGCCGGGACCGATGGTGAGAGGGACAGCAACGGCAGCGCGAGGCAGGGAGACGACCATGCCGACCTCGGCGGAGACGTACCGGCGCATCCTCGACCGTGACCCCGCGCTCCTCGACGCGCTCCACCGCGCCGACCCGGCCGCGCACGCCGCCGTCGCCCGGCTGCTCCGGGTCACCCGCCTCGAGCTGCTGCGGCGCCGGGCCGACTGCCTCGTCGAGGTCGTCGCGGCCTGCCCCGAGCTGCACGGCGCGCTGCGCCACGCCTGGGGCGCACAGGACCCGCGCTTCACCGCCCAGTTCCTCGGTTGGGTCGGCCGGCGCACGCTCCGCGCCGCCGCCTGACCGCCCCGGACCGGTCGCTACGGCCGGTCGGTACGGCCGGTCGCTGCGGCCGGTCGCTACGGCCGGTCGCTACGGCCGGTCGGTTCAGGCCCGCACGATCGCCGCCAGGTCCTCGACGCCGTGGCCGGCGGCCACCGCCCGCTCGACCTGCGCGGCCAGCGCCTCCGCGACGGCGAGCGGCTGACCTGCTGCGGCCGCGGCCTCGCGCACCAGGCCGAGATCCTTGCCCGCCAGGCGGAGCGGGAAGCTCGTCGGGAAGTCGCCGTCGATCCTCGCACGGCCCTTGAGCCGGGCGTAGGGGACGCCGACCGGTCCGCCGTCGATCGCCTCGAGGAAGCGCTCGGGGTCCGCGCCGACGGCCCGGGCGAGCGCGATCGTCTCGGCGAGGGCCCCGACGAGCCCGAGCAGCCACGCGTTCACGACCAGCTTGAGGCGGTTGCCCTCGCCGGCCGGGCCGAGCCACATCGTCCGTGCGGCCACCGCGTCGAAGACCTCGTCGCAGCGCTCCCGGCACTGCGGCGGTCCGGACGCGAGGACCAGCAGCTGGCCCTTCTCGGCGGGCTCCCGGGTGCCGAGCACGGGCGCATCGACGAACCCGACGCCGCGCTCGCCGGCGAGGCGGGCGAGCCGCTCGGTCGCCTCGAGGCCGACGGTGCTCATCTGGAGCCACACCGCCGCGTCGTCCATCGCCGCGAGCGCGCCGCCTGCCATGACCTCCTCGACCGCACCGCCGTCGGAGAGCATCGTCAGCACGACGTCCGCGCCCTCCACCGCGTCCTGTGGTCTCGTGGCGACGGTCGCCCCGTCGGCCGCGAGCGGCCGGGCCGTGACCGCGGTGCGGTTCCACACCCGCACGGCCATCCCCGCCCCCAACAGCATCCCATGGCGGTCGCTGCGCGACCGCCACCAGCGAGGTCATGAGAATCGCCTCGGACGAGCCTCGGCGATTCACGTGTCAGGTTGCGGGCCATCGGCGCGCCCATGATCCCGGTCCCCAGGACCGCCGCCGTCGCTGCACTCATCGCCCCGGCCTGCCCGCGGCCGCGCCGGCCGAAACCGTCACGTCGGCGGGACGAAGCCGGCGTCCCCGGAGGCCGGCGGGGCGCCGGGGCGGCCGGGACCGGCCGGGACCGTGGCCGCCGTCCACCCCGGCCCCTCGCCGCGCCGCTGGTAGCGCGCCGCGACGCACGTGAGGAAGACCTCCGGGGTGACGCCGGGCGGGGGGGAGTGGCGCATGCGGTCGGCGAGCGGTGCAGCGACCCGCGCGGCCAGGTCCGCGCGCACGCGCGGCGCCAGCTGCGGGGCGCGCAGGAGGAACGAGCGCACGGTCGCGTAGTCGCCGGCCCGCAGCCCCGAGACGTCGAGGGTGCCGGCGTAGGCCTCGGCGCCGGGCGGGATGGCGAATCGGACCGCGGCCGGAGCGCCGGCCCCGGTCCGCTCGCGGACGACCAGCGTGCCGGCGACGAGGTCGCCGAGTCGCTGGTGACGTGGGGTCAGCAGGGCGCTGAGCAGGGCCGCCACGCCACTGGTGGCGTAGAAGTCCACGATCGTGAGCGCCGCGCGGACCGCTGCGTGGCGGAAGCCGATCGGCGCGCCCTCGACGGTCACGACCCGCAGCCCCATCGCGGCCTTTCCCAGCGTCCGACCGCGCCAGGCGGTCTCCATGACGACCGGGTAGCCCCAGAAGACGGCGAAGATCAGCAGCAGCACCAGCGTGACCCCGACCCAGTCGGGAACGCCGAGGCCGGCGCCGGCGACCACCAGCGAGCTCGCGAGGACGAGCAGGAACACCGTCGAGCCCTGCAGCAGTAGATCGATGCCCAGCGCCACGAACCGCGAGCCCACGTTGGCGGCCTCGAAGTCCAGCCGGACCGCCTCGGGCGTGACGATCGTCCCGTCGCCGCTGCGCCGCTCCACCGCTTCCCCCTGCCGACTATCGTGGCCGTCGTGGACGTCGACCGGTTCATCGCCGCCAACCAGCCGACCTGGGACCGCCTCCAGACGCTCCTGTCACGCTCGGGCACCCGGCGGGGCCGCAGGCGCGCCCCGGACGACGCCGTCGAACTGGTGAAGCTCTACCAGCGGACGTCGACGCACCTGTCGTACGCCCGCACCTACCTGGAGGACCCGTCGCTGACCGCGTCGCTGACCCGGCTGGTCGCCCGGGCGGGCCCCGTCGTCTACGGTACCCGGCCGCGCACCCTGCGGTCGCTGGGCCGGTTCTTCTCCGACACCTTCCCCGCGGCGCTCTGGCGGCTGCGCCCCCACCTGGCGTGCAGCGCCGCGCTGTTCATCCTGCCGGCGCTCGCGGTCGGCGCCTGGATCGCGAACTCCACGGACGCCCTGGAGGCGCTGGCCCCGGCGGCGGTGCGGGAGGCCTACATCGAGGAGGACTTCGCGGCGTACTACTCGTCGAGCCCGGCCGCCCAGTTCGCCTCCGAAGTCACGACGAACAACATCCAGGTCGGGATCCTGGCCTTCGCCGCGGGCATCCTGCTGTGCCTGCCGACGGCCGCCCTGCTCGTCGTCAACGGGGCCAACCTCGGCTTCGCCGCCGGCCTTTTCGCCGCGGCTGGCCAACAGCCGCGGTTCTGGGGCCTGATCCTGCCTCACGGCCTGCTCGAGATCACCGCGGTGCTCGTGGCCGGCGCGACCGGGCTGCTGCTGGGGTGGACGCTCGTCGACCCGGGTGATCGCCCGCGCGGATCTGCCCTGGTGGAGGAGGGACGCCGGGCCGTCGTCGTGGTGTTCGGCCTCGTCGTCATGTTCGTCGTCGCGGGACTCATCGAGGGGTTCGTCACCGGGTCCGCCCTGCCGACGTGGGCGCGGGTGGCGATCGGGTCGGCCGTCGAGGCGCTCTTCTGCGCGTACGCCGTCGTCCGCGGGCGCGCCGCGGCCCGTCTGGGGCTGACGGGGGCGCTCGGCGAGACCGATCCCGCCGGCTGGGCCTGACGAGCTTGACGGTGAGGTCGGCGGCGGCACGCGGACGGCCGAGGCCGGTGGTGTGCATCCGCGCTCTGTCAGCGCGGCGATGGACACCACCCCGGACCGGCGGCGCCGGGACCGGGGCGCTCACAGGCGGCCGGCGGCCTTGATCCTCAGGTAGGCGTCGGCGAGCTCGGGGGCGAGCCGTCCGGGCGGGGCGTCGACCACCACCGCGCCGCGGCCCCGCAGCGCCGCGACGGTCCGGCGGCGGTCGGCGAGCGCGGCGACCGCGGCCGCCTTGCGGTAGGCCGCCCCGCCCTCGGTGGGCACCGCGGCCGCCCAGCGGTCGACGTCCGGGTCCCGGACGCCGGCCACGATCACCAGGTGGTCGCGGGCGACCAGCGGCAGCGCGGGCAGCAGTGTCTCCATGACGGGGGCCTCGGCGAGCTCGGTGAGGACCACGAGCAGCGCGCGCCGGCGGAACCGGGCGAGGGACTCCACGAACGCGCCGCGGTGGTCGCTCTCCACCAGCAGGGGCTCGAGCGCGTACAGCGCCTCGGTGACCCGCGTGAGCTGGTCGCGCCCGTGCCCGGGCGGGACGACGGCGCGGACCCGGTCGGCGAACGCGACGAGGCCGGCCCGGTCGCCGAGGCGGGTCGCCACGGCGGTCAGCATCATCACGGCGTCGAGCGCGTGGTCGAGCCGCGGCAGGCCCTGGTCGGAGGGGTCGCTGCCGGCCTCGCGGACGCGGCCCGCCATCGTGCGCCCCGTGTCGAGCAGCAGCAGCAGGGTCTGGTTGCGCTCGGCCCGGTAGGTCCGCACGATCGGCCGGCGGGCGCGGGCGGTCGCGGCCCAGTCGATGCGGCGGAACTCGTCGTCGGTCGTGTACTCGCGGAGGGCGTCGAACTCCGTCCCGCCGCCGCGGCCGCGCGCCGACCGCAGGCCGACCTCCAGGATCCGCGTCCTGGTGATGCGCAGCTCGGCCTCCTTGCGCGACCGGAACGGCGGGTAGACGCGCAGCGTCCCCGGCACGCTGCGCCGTCCCTGCCGGGCGAGGAGGCGCAGCGGGCCCTCCACGCGCACGACCACCTCGTCGGGGTCGAAGCGGCCGCGGCGCGACGGGCGGATGGCGGTCCGCGCGGTCGCTCGCCCCCCGGCGGGCACGGTCAAGCGGGCGCGGCGGGTCGCCGCGCGCAGCGACGGCGCGAGCTGGTCGGCGAGCCGGACGCGCGCCCGGCGCCGGGTCGGGTTCGCGACGCGCCACGTCACGGTGCCCCCGGTGCCGAGCGTGAGCACCGCGGGCAGCTCGCGCTGGACCCGGAGCGCGCGGGGGCTGACGGTGGCGGCGAGGTCGGCTGCCGCCGCGACCAGCAGCGCGAGGTTGAGGCCGGCCGCGAGCCCGGCGTCGGCCCCCGGCACGCCGAGCAGCACGACCGCGAGCGCCGCGGCCGCGGCGGCCAGCCTCCAGGTGGGGACGGGCAACGCGCTACCGCGGGACGGGGACGGCGGCGAGGATGCCGGAGAGGACGCCGTCGGCGTTCACGCCCTCAAGCTCGACCTCGGGCCGGAGCTGCACACGGTGGCGGAGCGTGGGCAGGGCGACCGCCTTCACCTCGTCGGGTGTGACGAACGGCTTGCCCGCGAGCCACGCCCACGCCTTCGCGGCGTGCAGCAGCATGGTGGAGCCTCGCGGGCTGACGCCCAGCGTCA
>Ga0136630_1000785_pt1 | contig 12619 bp, 11 predicted proteins | sample AntDrymUQ5682106_2_FD_105496 | JGI IMG/M metagenome (GOLD analysis project Ga0136630, IMG submission 105496) | Polar desert sand microbial communities from Dry Valleys, Antarctica - metaG UQ568 (21.06) | ecosystem: Environmental > Terrestrial > Soil > Desert | place: Antarctica: Dry Valley...
CGCAGGACGGTCCGCAGCGCCTTGGAGAACGTGAAGCCGATCCGGTCGTTCACCTGCGTCTGGTTCACCCCGCCCAGCTCGTACTCGATCGGGTCCTCGATCGTGATCAGGTTGTGGGCCTCGTCGGCGAGGTGGCCGAGGAACGCGTACAGCGTCGAGGTCTTGCCGGCGCCCGTCGGCCCCGTGATCAGCACCAGCCCCTGAGGTCGCTCGACGGTGCCGAGGACGTGCGCCATCTGCTCCGGCGTGAACCCGACATCGCTCACCTGGAGCTGCTCGGCGCCCTTGCGCAGCAGGCGGATGACGATGGTCTCGCCGTAGAGCGACGGGAGCGAGGACACTCGCAGGTCGACCGCCGCGTCCTTGCTGCGGAACTGGCCGCGGCCGTCCTGTGGGCGCCGACGCTCGGCGATGTCCATCCCGGACATCAGCTTGAGCCGCGAGATCAGCGGCCCGCTGGCCGTTCGGGGGACGGTCATCACCTGGTGGAGCACGCCGTCGATGCGGTAGCGCACCGCGGTCTCGCGGTGTCCCGGCTCGACGTGGATGTCAGACGCGCGGGTGTCGACGGCGTCGGCGATGATGCCCTCGGCGAGGCGGATGACCGGGGCGTCGCTGATCGACAGTTCCGCCTCGAGCTCCTGGGCGACGGTGTCGCCGGCGGTGACCGTGGTGTCCATCGCGTCGATGAGCTCGTTGGCGCGCTGGTCGAAGCCGTAGAGCTTCCGCAGTGCGGACTCGATCGTCCCCGCGGGTGCGACGACCGCGCGGATGCGACGCGCTCCTGCGGCGAGGCGGACGTCGTCGAGCGCGACGATGTTCGTGGGGTCGGCGCAGGCCACGACCAGCGTGCCGTCGTCCTCGCGCCACAGCGGCAGGGCGTGCGTGCGCTCGGCCAGCGCCGCGGGGATCACGGCCGCCATGCCCTCGTTGGCCGGCAGGGACCCCGACCCGATGAATTCCAGGCCGAGTTGACTGGCCACCGCCCGGGCCACCTCGACGTCGCTCGTGAGGCCCAGCCGGACGACGGTCTCGCCCAGGCGCTCCTTGCGACCGTTCGCGACGGTGCCGGACTGCAGTGCCAGCTGGAGCTGCTCGTGGGTCAGGACGCCCGCGTCGACCAGCAGCTCGCCGAGACGGCGCCGGGAGCGGACGGGTGGTCGGGTCATCGCGGTCGCGGTCTGTTCGGCCATGGCCCCTCTTCGGTACATTCCGGCCGATCTTTACGGTTGCGGGCGAATGTCCCGCCCTTCCCGGAGCCGCGGTGCCCTCGATCTTCCGGCGCGTCCTGCCTGCCGGACTCCTGGTCGCCCTGGTGCTCGGGGCGTCCGCCTGCCAGCTGCGGGTCGGGGTCGACGTCGAGGTCACGCGCGACGGCAGCGGTCGCCTGCGTCTCGCCCTCGCCGCCGACCGGGAGCTCCGCGACCGTGCCGCCGCGGCCGGCGCCGATCCGCTCGACGAGGTCGCCGCGGCCGGCGCCGCCCTGCTATCGGACGGCTGGGAGGTCACCGACGTCACGGACGCCGCCGGCGGCCGCGAGGTGGCGCTGTCCACCCGCTTCGCCGACCCCGGGGAGTTCGACGCGCTGGCGGCCGGCCTCGCCGAGGCCTTGTCCGCCCCGGAGGTGCGGATCCTCGACCCGATGACCCTCGCGGTCGACGCCGACCGCATCACGCTCACCGGCGGTGCGGGGCTGGTGCCCACCGACCTCGTCACGGAGGCGGGCCTCCAGCCGGCCGACGCGGTGCGGCTCGCGCGGGAGCAGGATGCCGTCGCCTACCGCATCGACGTGCGGCTCCCCGCCGAGGTCCTGGAATCCACCGCGACGCGGGTGCAGGGGTCGGTGCTGACCTGGGAGATCGCGCCGGGCGAGCGGGTGGAGCTCCGAGCCGTCGGGGTCCGGCCGGGACCGCCGCTCCTGCCGCTCGTCGGCGGAGTGCTGGCCGGCGGGGCGACGGCGACGGCCGGGGTGCTCGTCGCCCGGCGCCGGCGCCGGCGCCTGCGGGCGTCGGACGGCGAGGTCAGGCGGCGCCGGCCTCCGGCCCCGGCTCGGTGAACTCGGGTGTGAGCTCCACGAGCGCGCAGTTGGCCCGCCAGCGCTCGAGCGCCCTCTCCCCGTCCGGGAGGTTGAGCCGCCGGCCCATGCCGGCCTGGCCGATGCGGTCGAACAGCGGGTCGTCGGGCGGCACGACCCGCACCGTGGCGGGCACCCGGGAGACCCGGCTGCGGGTGTCCTTCGAGCGCGCCGTGATCTCCACGCGGTCGGCCATGGGCAGCCCCGGGACCTGCTGCTCCGTCGGGCCGTCGAAGACGTACAGCTTCCCGCCGTCGGCGACGTACCACACCGGCCGGTGTTGCGCGGCGGCGCCCTTGTCGGACGGCACCCCCAGCCAGACGACCGCCCCCTTCGCGACCGCCTTGGAGAACGTCTCCTGCGCCGCGACCCGCGGGTCCCCGCCCATCCCGGACTCGACGAACACCGGGATCGTGCCGGCGTCCTCGTCGTCGACGTAGAAGGTGGCGCGGTGCTCGTCGCCCGTCTCGAACTCCATGCCCTCCACGACGCTGGCGAAGCGGTCGGTGAACATCTCGCCGCGCAGCCGGATGCGGGCGGGCAGCGACCGCGCCAGGTCGCGGCCGTGCCGGTCGCTGACCACGAAGAACTCGATGTACTCGCCCTGGGGCCCCTGGTAATCGCGCACGACCGCGACCGGCCGCGCCGGCCCCGGCAGCGAGCCCTCGACCCGCACGACCGGGTCGAGCAGCGTCGGATCGACCTGGCTGGCCTCCCAGAGCTCCCGGTCGAGCACCAGGGCGTAGTGCAGGTCGGCGCGGGGCATCGTCGCGGCTCCTGACAGGCGATCGGCGATGGCGCGGCGGGACCCGGCTTGTGGCCTCTCGCCGACGCGGAGTATAGCCAGGGCCGTGTCCATGCCTCTGGTCCGCCGCCAGTCCCCGCCGCTGCGTCCCGCCGAGGTCCGGGCCGGCCTCGTCGTCGGCGTCGCCGCCGTGTCGACCGCGGCGGTGCTGGTGCGGGTCGCGGACGCACCGGGGCTGGCCCTGGCCTTCTGGCGGTGCTTCGGCGGCGCGGTCGCGCTCGCACCGTTCGCGGTGCGCGCCCTGCGCGGCGGCGTGCGGGTCGACGGTCCCCAGCGGCGCCGACTGGCCGCTTCCGGGCTGTTCCTCGGCGCCCACTTCGGCCTGTGGATCTCGTCGCTGTCGTTCACGACGGTCGCGTCCTCGTCGGTGCTGGTGAGCATGAGCCCGCTGTTCGTCGGCCTGGGGGCGGCGCTGTTCCTGGGGGAGCCGCCCAGCCGGCGCACGTGGGCCGGCATCGGGCTGGCGGCGGCCGGCGCGGTCGCGATCGGCGCTGCGGACCTCGCGGGCGCCCCCCTGGGCGGCCGGGCGCTGCTCGGCGACGCCATGGCGTTCGCAGGTGCGGCGGTGATCGCCGGCTACCTGCTGATCGGGCGCGCGTCGCGGTCGCGCCTGCCGGTCAGCGTGTACGCGGCAATCGTCTACGGGTTCGCAGCCGCGGCGCTGCTGGCGGTGTGCGCCGTGGCCGGCGTCCCGCTGTGGGGCTACGACGGCCGGACCTGGCTCGCGATCGCCGGCCTGATCGTCGGCCCGCAGCTGCTCGGCCACACCGTCTTCAACCATCTGCTGTCCGCCCTGCCGGCCACGACCGTCGCGGTGGTGGTGCTCGCCGAGCCGCTCGGCGCCGGCCTGCTCGCGTGGATGCTGCTGGCCGAGCTGCCCACCCCCGGGTTCGCCCTCGGCGCGCCGCTCGTGCTCGCGGGCGTGTTCCTCGCCGCCGCGGGGGGCCGCCCGGTGCGGGCGGTGGATCCCCGATAGGCCGGTCCTTGAGAGCATCCCGGTGGCGGTGGCCGGCTTCCCGCACGGGGCGCCCGCCTCGCCTGAAGTCAGCATCCCAGGGCGGTCGCTGCGCGACCGCCATCCCCGAGGTCATGAGAATCGCCTCGGACGAGCCTCGGCGATTCACGTATCAGCAATCCCAGGGCGGTCGCTGCGCGACCGCCATCCCCGAGGTCATGAGAATCGCCTCGGACGAGCCTCGGCGATTCACGTCTCAGGCGAGGCGGTCGAGCACGCCGTGCTCGGTGAGGAACTCCACCAGGCGGGGGACGAGGGGGAGCCGGTCGAGGTCGGAGAGCCCTGCCCAGGCCACGTCGTGGGCGTCGTCGGCGGCGACGGCGTCGCCGGACGGCACGTCCACCCAGTAGTCGAGGATGACGTAGTGGTGCCCGCCGAAGACGCGTTCGGCGATCCCGCACAAGGGGCCGACGGCGCCGTGCAGACCGGTCTCCTCGGCAAGCTCCCGCCTGACGGCCGCCGCGAGCTCCTCGCCGTGCTCGACCCGGCCGCCGGGCAGCGCCCAAGCGCCGGCCGCCGGCCCGCGCCCGCGCAGGACGAGCAGCAACCGCTCCCCGCGCACGCACACCGCGCCGACGGCGACCACGGGCCGCGACGGCGGGCGGGGAGCGTTCTCCATCGTCGCGAGCGTAGTGCCACGACGTGCCGGGGCCCCGCCCGCATCGTTCGAAGGGTGGGCGCCGATGGCTGCGCCTACCCTTCGACGGTTGGGGGTCGCGCGCGTCCGTGCCGGATCAGCCGTAGGTCGTCGACGACGTGAACTCGAAGGCCGGCAGCCGGACGGCGGGGAAGCGGCTGCCTCCGAAGAACAGCTCCGAGGCGTACGCGGTCTCGGTGCTCACCGCGTCGACGGACGCGAGGGCCGCGAGGATCGACTGCGTGAACCGCAGGTTGCACACGGCCCGGACCACCCGCCCGTCCTCGACGAGGAACGTGCCGTCCCGCGTCATTCCGGTGATCGACGTCTCCAGCGGGTGGACGACGTTCGTGTAGTGCAGGCGGGTGACGAGCAGGCCGCGTTCGAGCCCGGCGACGAGGTCGGCGACGCTGCCGCCGTCGCCCGGCGCCATGATCGGGTTGACCGGGAGGGGCCCGTACGGGTTGGGGGCGGGGAGGCCGTGGCCGGTCGAGGCCCCCCCCGACCGCCGGGCGGTGTGCCGGTCGTGCACGACCGCGACGGCGACGCCCTCGCCGACCAGCACGACCCTCTGCTTGGGGGTGCCCTCCCAGTCGAAGGGCAGGCCGACCGTCTCGCGTGCGAGGGCGTCGTCGGCGATGGTCACCTGTTCGTCGACGACCCGCTCGCCGAGCCGGCCGGCCGTGAAGGCCCGCCCCTCCAGGTGGTCCCGGCCCCCGAAGCCGAGGTAGGCCAGGAACTGCACGAGCGTCCCGGTGGCGGCCGGCTCGAGGACGACCGGCCAGGAGCCGGGGCCGAGCTCGACCGGCGACGCGCCGGCGCGCGCCTTCGCCGACGCGACGCGACCCGCCGCGGCCGGGTCGATCTCGGTCAGCGCCCGTCCTCCCTGCTCGGCGTAGCCGGAGGAGGACGGGCCGGTCACCACGGCGCTCAGCTGCACCGACGTGACCGCGGAGTAGGCGCGCTGCCCGGCCGTCGTGAACACCCCGAGTTCGGAGAGGTCCGTGGAGAACGCCCCCGCCGCCTCGAAGTCCGGTGGCACCTCGTCCAGCAGTCCTCGGACGACCGCCGCCCGGCCGCCCGGCGACATCCCCAGCGTCGCGTCGTCCACCGGGACCTCGGCGTGCCCCGCCGGCGGGGCGAGGCCGGGGAACTCGGGGTCGGGCGGCGAGACGCGGGCGATCTCCAGCGCCCGGTCGACGGTGTCCGCGACCGTCGCGGGGTCGTCGGTGTGCGCGCCCGCGACGCCCACCCTCCCGTCGCCTGTGACGACCCGGACGCCGACGCTCAGGTCCGCCGTGGCGACGTTCTGATGGATCTGGGAGTTCGCGAAGCGGGTCAGGCCGCCCGCGGCGTGCTGGACGACGACCTCGACGCCGGCCGCCGACCGCCCGGCCCGCTCGAGCGCCGCGTCGGCGAGCCGCTCGATCGCCTCCCTGCCCACCGGGGCCGTCACCGCACACCCACCGTGACGTTGCGGAAACGCGCGGGGGCGGCGCCGTGGGCGACCCGCGCGACCTGGGACGGCTGCCCCTTCCCGCAGTTCGGCGTGCCGTACACCCGCCAGGCCTGCGGACCCGAGATGGCGTCGCAGGCGCCCCAGAACTCGGTCGTCCGCCCGGCGTAGGTCGGGTTGCGGTAGAGCTTGCCCAGGCGGCCGCCGCGGATCTCGTAGGCGGCCTCGCAGCCGAACTGGAAGTTGACGCGTTTGTCGTCGATCGACCACGACCGGTTCGTCGTCAGGAAGAAGCCGCGACCGGTGTCGTCGAGCAGCTGCTCCAAGGAGCCCTCGCCGGGCTCGAGGTGGATGTTCGTCATGCGGATGAGCGGGATGCTCGCCCACGAGTCGGCGCGCATGGTGCCGTTGCTGGTGGCGTCCGCGCCGACGCGCGGGGCGGTCTCCCGGCTGGTCAGCAGACTCTGGAGCACCCCGCCGACGACCAGCGGCGTGCGTCCCGCCGGCACCCCCTCGTCGTCGAAGCCGTACGTCCCCAACGCCTTCGGGGTGGTTGTGTCGAGCGTGAGGTTCACCAGCGGCGACCCGTAGCGGAGGCGGCCGAGGTCGTCCAGCCCCACGAACGACGTGCCCGCGTAGGCGGCCTCCCAGCCGAGGATCCGGTCGAGCTCCAATGCGTGCCCGACGCTCTCGTGGACCTGGAGGGCCAGCTGGTTGCCGTCGATGACCACGGTGTCGCGGCCGGCGGGCAGGTCGGGGGCCGACAGCAGGGCGACGGCCTCCTCGGCGTGCCGCGGAGCCTGCCCGGCCAGGTCCAGCGCGGCGACGTCCTCCCATCCGCCGGAGCCGCAGTAGCCGCGGAAGGAGTTCGGGAAGGAGCGGATCTGGACCTCGCGCTCGCCGACGGCGATGCACTCGACGCCGCCGGCGACCTGGAGGACGGTCTGGTGCAGGTCGGCCCCCTCGCTGGACACCAGGGTCGTCGTCGTGCGCCACGCGTCCGCCGAGGCCTTCGCGAACGTGAGCCCGGTGACCTGCCGCGCGGCGGCGGTGGCGGCGAGCAGCATCTCGAGCTTCTCGGGCAGCGGCACGTCAAACGGGTCGCGCTCGTGCGGGGTGGCCCAGGTGCCGCGCGCGGCCTCGACGGGTGCCAGCCGGACCGGCTGGCGCTGCGCGGTCGCGCTGGCCTCGGCGACCTGCACCGCCAGCCGCGCCGTCGCGAGGACCTCCTGCCGCGCCAGGCGGGCGGTCGCGGCGAACCCCCACGAGCCGCCGACGAGCACGCGGATCCCGACGCCCCTGCTCGTCTGGCGTGCGACGCCCTCCACCCGCTGGTCCTGCACCGACAGCGACTCGTGCTCCGCGACGACGCCGCGCACGTCGGCGTACGACGCTCCGGCGGCCACCGCCTCGTCGAGGGCGAGTTCGGCGATCTCGTGCACGCGAGCCTCCAGCTCTGAGGTGGGCGGGGCCAAGACTATCCGCGGCCCGCGACACGCCGGGGGCGCTCGGAGGGCCACGGCCGGCGCGGTCCCGGCCGCGGTCCCGGCGTAGGATCTCCCCGCCGCCGTCACCAGGAGAACCCCGCCGTGGACTTCGACCTCACCGAGGAGCAGGCCCAGATCCGCAAGCTCGCGCGCGACTTCTGCGACGCCGAGGTCGCGCCCGGGGCGCGGGAGCTTGACCGGACCGAGGCCTTCCCCGACGAGCTCCTGCCGCGGCTGTTCGAGATCGGCTTCCTCGGTGCTCCGGTCCCGGAGACCTACGGCGGGATGGGGGTCGACTACCTCTCCTACGGGCTGATCGTCGAGGAGCTCGGCCGCACCGACGCGTCGATCCGGTCGATGGTCAGCGTGAACGTCGGGCTGGTCGCGACGGCGCTGCTCAACTGGGGCACCGAGGAGCAGCGCCGGGAGTGGCTGCCGCGCCTGGCCACCGAGGGGCTGGGCGCGTTCGGGCTCACCGAACCGGGCGCCGGCTCGGACCCGTCGTCGATGACGACCGGCGCCAGCCGCGACGGCGACGACTGGATCCTCAACGGGTCGAAGATCTGGATCACCAACGGGGCCCGCGGCATCCTCACGATCGTCTTCGCCAGAGCCGGGGACGAGGGCATCACCGCCTTCCTCGTCCCCCAGGACAGTCCCGGGTACGACGGGCACTCCATCCACGGCAAGCTCGGCCTGCGGGCCGGCGACACCGCCGAGGTCGTCCTGCGCGACGTGCGGGTGCCGGACCACTACCGCCTCGGGGAGGTGGGGCAGGGGCTGAAGATCGCGCTCAACGCGCTCGACTCCGGCCGCTTCTCCCTCGCCGCCGGGGCCACGGGCATCTCGCAGGCGTGCCTCGACGCCGCCGTGCGGTATGCCGACGAGCGCATCCAGTTCGGCAGGAAGATCAGCTCGTTCCAGCTGGTGCAGCAGCTCATCGCCGAGATCTACCTCGACCTGGAACCGTCGCGAGCGCTCTACTGGAAGGTCGCCTGGAAGCACATGAAGGGCGAGCGCCACACGGTCGAGTCGAGCGTGGCCAAGACCTTCTGCTCGGAGGCCGCCGTGCGCAACGCCGACCGGGCCGTCCAGGTCCACGGCGGGTACGGCTACTCCGACGAGTACCCGGTCGGCCGGTACCTGCGGGACGCCCGCGTCACGACCCTGTACGAGGGCACCAGCCAGATCCAGCGCCTGCTGCTCGGCAGGCACCTGACCGGCGAGAACGCCTTCACCTGACCGACGCCGGCGACCCTGCACCCCGTCCGGGCGGGACCGCGGTAGCGTTGCGCGCGTGAGCTTCGACCTGCACACGCACACGGTGTTCTCCGACGGCACGACGTCGCCGGAGGACAACGCGGCGATGGCCGCCTCCGCGGGTCTGGCGGGGCTCGCGGCGACCGATCACGACACCACGGCCGGGTGGGAGCGGGCCGCCGAGGCCTGTGAGCGCCACGACATCGAACTGGTCCCCGGGCTCGAGCTGTCCACCGAGCTCGGGGATCGCGGGGTGCACCTCCTCGCGTACTGGGTCGACGGCGACGATCCCGCGATGACCGCCGAGCTCGAGCGCCTCCGCGGGGAGCGTGCGCGGCGGGCGGCCGCGATGGTGGCCAAGCTTCAGGCGCTCGGGATCGACGTCGCCCTCGACCGCGTCCACGCGCTCGCGGGCACCGCCCCGCTCGGGCGTCCGCACGTCGCCGCCGCGCTCGTCGAGGCGGGCGCGGTGGCCGACCATGCCACCGCCTTCGACCTGTGGCTCGCCGACGGCGGGCCGGCCTACGAGCCGAAGGCCGCGCTGTCGCCCGAGGCCGGGGTGCGGCTCATCGTGCGGGCCGGCGGCGTCGCTGTGCTCGCGCACCCGGGCCTGGCCACGCGCGAGGCGGGCACGGACCTGGCGCTCCTCGACCGCCTCGTCGTGGAGGGTCTGGCCGGGATCGAGTCCGACCATGTGGGCCACGACGAGGTCGTCGCCGCCTACTGGCGCCGGGCGGCGGACGAGCGGGGGCTGCTGTCGACGGGCGGCAGCGACTTCCACGGCGGGCGCAAGGACTCGGAGATCGGTGCGCGGACGACTCCCCGGGAGGTCGTCGACGCGCTCCACGCACGGCGGCGACAGGAGGTCGGCTCGTGGTAGGCCCGGCAAAGCGTCTCACACCGCTGCCGATGTTCGTCGTCACCAGCGACGGACCCCTCCGCGGCAACGTCCTGGTCGTCGACTCCGACGAGCAGATCCTCGGGCGACGGGAGGGCAGCGACCTCAAGCTGGCCGATCCCCACGTCAGCCGCACCCACGCCGCCGTGCGCAGGACCGCCGGCGCGGTGCTGCTGGAAGACCTCGGCTCGACCGGCGGGACGTTCATCAACGGTGATCAGGTCGCGGGTGCGACCGCGCTGCGGCACGGGGACACCGTCCGCTTCGGCACCGTCGAGACCCGGTTCGAGGACCGCAGCGCCCAGATGGAGGGCGACGACAAGACCGAGATGATCGAGCTCGCGCCCGTCGTGGCCAAGCCGGTCCTCTCGCCGCGGCAGCAGGAAGTGCTCATGTACCTGAAGGACGGGCTCACGAACCCCGAGATCGCGGTGCGGCTCGGCGTTACCGAGCGGACCGTGAAGGCGCACTGCCAGGAGGTCTTCGACCGGTTGGGCGCTCGCAACCGCACCGCCGCGGTCGCCGTGGCGATGCGGATGGGGATCGTCGGCGACGACTGAGTCAGCCGGCCCGCGGAGCGGCTAGGCTGGAGCGCAGACGATCGGGCCGTTGAGGCCCCGTCCTCCACACAACCGCTCGGAGGCTTCGACACACAGCCAGTGGGTCTCGCACCTGCCCCTCACCCCAGGCTTCGCGCCGACCGGGTGTCGGGCACGGGGACCCCGTACTGGATGCCCCTGGTCGGCGTTGTTCGGCCGGCCAAGCTCCGGAGTGGATGAAACCGCTCTGAGACGGGCTGTACCGGAGGGCGGGACCTCAGCGGCCCGTTGCCGTGGGGCTGGCTCAGTTCCCCGCAGGGTCGCTGGGAAGCAGTCTGAGCGAAGGGACGCCGCCCTGGTCGGCTTCGAAGTCCGTGGCCAGGGCGAGCACCGAGGCGCGGAAGGACTTCACGCGCTGCGCCACCTCGGCGACGCTCTCGCTGACGACGTGCTTCGTGCCGTCCACCAGCGTGACGACGGTGTCGGGCGTGGCCTCGGCGCGTTCGATGAGGTCGCTGTTGAGCGCGAAGGCCTGTCCGGAGAGGCGGGTGAGCATGATCACGTCGGCGTCCTTGTTCCTTCTTCCGGCCGTCCGCGGCCGGTAGCCGCTACTCGGCAGGTGGCGGGAGAGGTTGAGTCAAACGACCACCCTGCGTCTGCGGCCTCAGGCGGAGCGTGCAGCGATGCGCTGCTGCACCGGTTCCGTCCTCGCGCTGACGCGGGTCCGATGGTCCGAGCCGGAGGCCACGGCGGCGTAGTAGGCGGCCTTGCGGCGGGCGAGCCTGCCGTTCGGGCGGGGCTCGGCCGGCACGGCGTCGGGCTCGAGGCTGGCGTCCATGCCGGCCTTCATCAACTCGAGCGCCTCGGCGCGCATCTGCGACACGCGCGACTCGCTGACGCCCAGCTCGTCGGCGATGTCCTGCATCGGGCGCTCCTCGAAGAAGTAGCCGACGACGACGGTGCGCAGCCGCTCGGGCAGGGCGACGACGGCATCCATGAGGTACGCGCGCCGTTCGCGTTCGACGATGATGTCGTGCGGGCTGTCGCCGTCGGCCGGCAGCAGGTCCCCGACCTGACCGTCGACGATCAGCGACTCGTAGTTCAGCACGGTGCCCCGGTGGACGTCGTCCACGACCTTCCGCAGCACCGTCGGTGCGACCTTCATCTGGGACGCCGTCTCCTCGAGCGAGGGGGTGCGGCCCATCCTCACCGTGAGCTGGTCGCTGGCCGAGTCCATCTTGCGGGCCATCGACCGCACGGAGCGGCTTGCCCAGTCCCGGTTGCGCAGCTCGTCCAGCAGCGAACCGCGGATCCGGATCATCGCGTAACGGTTGAAGGCGATGCCGCGCTCGGGCTCGTAGGTCCGTGCCGCCTGGGCCAGCCCGAACATCGCCGCGGAGACCAGGTCGTCACGGGACACGTGGCGGGGCACGCGGCTGGCGATCTCCGACACGCCGTACTGGACGAGCGCCAGGTGGTCGCGGACCAGGCGGTCTTCGGTCTCGCGACGGTCGGGGGAGATCTGCTGCACGTTGGTTTCCATGGGTCGAACTCTCGTCGCTGGCAGGCGCCGGCGCATCCGCCACCCGGGGGAATTCGCGTGTCCGACTTGTCCGCATCCCGCCACGCTCCGATGGCCCGTCCGGGTCAGTCGAAATAGTCCTTCCTGACCAGTCACTCCCGCGTGGACGTACGCCGCGTGACGTCGCATACTCGCTGGGTGCACGCGAGCGACGCTAGCGAGAGCGCCCCCGTCGACCGGCGCGGCGGCGACCGGCGCCGGGTCGCCGTCGGAGTGCCCTTCGAGCGTCGGACGGGCGACCGGCGCATGGCGTCGCGCATGGCCCCGCCGGGGCAGGCCGCGGACCTCCGGGAAACGGCGGTCGTCATCGACGAGTGGCCGCTGGTGCGCGCCGGCGTGGCACAGGTCCTGCAGGAGCACGGCATCCGGCTGGTCGGCGAGGCCGAGGCTGCGGCCGAGGGCCTGCACCTCGCCCGCACCGAGCGGGCCTCCATCCTGATCGTCGGCACCCCGGGAGACTGCTCGCTCATTGAGGTGATCCGCTCGGTCCGGCAGGGCCCGCGGGGCCCGCGGGTGATCGCGCTGCTCACCCGCACTCCGAGCTCCGAGCTCCGAGAGCTGCTGACGTTGGAGACCGACGCCCTGCTGCTCCGCTCCGTCGGCCAATCAGAGCTGGGCGCGGCCGTGGGGCGCGTGCTCGCCGGCGAGCGCGTGGTCACCGGTCCGCTGCTGTCCCTGCTCGCCGGCGCGCCCTCTCCCACCCCGGCGGTGGACGCGGATGGCGGCGGGGGCCTGACGTCCAAGGAGCGCCTGGTCCTGGCGCGGCTCGCGCAGGGGTCGTCGAACAAGGAGATCGCCTCCGCGCTGCACGTGAGCGCGGCGACGGTCAAGACCCACCTGTCCCACATCTACGCCAAGCTCGACGC